>Ga0209575_10000093_pt1 | contig 105114 bp, 93 predicted proteins | sample Medcelwee11metaG_FD_187172 | JGI IMG/M metagenome (GOLD analysis project Ga0209575, IMG submission 187172) | Freshwater pond sediment microbial communities from the University of Edinburgh, under environmental carbon perturbations - Medium... | ecosystem: Environmental > Aquatic > Freshwater >... | reverse complement strand
AGCAGTGGATGAGGAGTTAATCGAATTCCCTGAAGGTATAAATTTGCATAATGACACTGGTTTTATCGGATACAAGCCATCGAATGTAAATATAATCCAGCCGACAAAAAAGCCAAAAGGTGGAACCTTGACCAATGAGCAAAAGGATGAAAATAGGTTGATTTCTGGTACTAGAGTTGTCATTGAACATATAATCAGTGGCATGAATAGATTGCACATAGTTAAACAAATTCTTAGAAACAAGAAAGAGGGATTTAAAGATTTGGTTACGGAGATTGCTTGTGGACTACATAATTTTAGATGTGATTGTCGCATGACTTCATGCTAGGATAATGCATTCTAATACATAATTATGCTATTACTCAGTTAAATTTTTATAACTCACTTTTTTATATACAAAAAAGTATTGCCTTCTCTTAATTTTTATTAGAGAAAGTGAGATTGTGTATTTTTATATAAGATATTTTTATGCATGCATAAAAATATCTTTTCAGATAAAGTCTATTCATTATCCATCGCTGATCGTCATGGGGAGCAAAGCGAGGGCAGTTAGTCCGCGATAGGTAATGCCCGAGCATAGTGCCGTAGGTTGAAGCGAGAGTGTCAGTCGGGATACACAGCGGGTATGATTGGCGAGAGTCATGGGGGAGGGAGTATGCCGAAGCCGCAGAGTGGCGAAGGCGGACAGAAAACACCAGAGGAATCAGGGAGAAAGGAAGAGTCACCGCGTGAGCGAGTGATTTCAGCACCGCCATCATGTTGGCGATGGCACGCTACTCATTGACGGCAACCGTGGGCACGACTTCCTTGAGTCCGGGTTCGATATGAAATGCAGGATGAGGGTGGCGGAGAGGGCGGGATTCGAACCCGCGTGGGGCGATAAAGCCCCCATCCGATTTCGAGTCGGCGCCGTTATGGCCACTTCGGTACCTCTCCAAAGGCACAGCTTGGTGTCACTTAAGCGCGGGATTGTACCTGGTTTGCGCGAAAAAAACACGCGCTTGGCGTGGATTTCGCGGTCTTAAAACTTGCAAGACGCATCCTAATCAGTGATGATCAAAAGCTTACCTTTGACAGTGAGTTCGTGTTTTATGACGTTTGCCAGCATTGGCTTCCCCTTGCTAGAGAGCATTGAAAGCCCTGAACAACTACGGCAATTGCCGGAATCCCGCTTGCCCGCTGTGGCTGAGGAGTTGCGCAATTTTTTGATCGCCACCCTCAGTGAAACCGGCGGACATTTCGCGTCTAACCTGGGCACGGTCGAACTCAGTATTGCGCTGCACTATGTGTTTAATACGCCTCAAGATCGCGTGGTGTGGGATGTCGGGCACCAGAGTTATCCGCACAAGATTTTAACCGGGCGTCGCCAGGAAATGGGCAAAATTCGCCAAAAAGGCGGCATTTCTGGTTTTCCAAAGCGCAGTGAAAGCCCTTATGACACTTTCGGGGTGGGCCATTCCAGCACCTCGATCAGTGCCGCGCTGGGGATGGCGATTGCCGCTAAGGCGCAGGGGCAAGTACGGCGCGTGGCGGCGGTGATCGGCGATGGTGCGCTGACAGCGGGAATGGCGTTTGAGGCGCTCAATCACGCGGGCGACATGACGGCGGATATTTTAGTTATCTTAAATGACAATGATATGTCGATTTCTCCCAATGTGGGAGCCTTAAAACATTATTTGGCGCGGATTTTATCCAGTCCTTTTTATGCCGGTTTGCGTGAAGGCAGTAAACGGATTTTAAGTCACACTCCGAGTTTTCATGAATTTGCGCGCCGCACCGAAGAACATATGAAGGGGATGTTGGTGCCTGGCACCTTGTTTGAGGAACTGGGTTTTCATTATATTGGCCCGATAGATGGCCATGATTTGCCGATGTTGGTCGCCACTTTACGCAATTTACGTGATCAAAAAGGCCCGCAGTTTTTGCATGTGGTGACGAAAAAAGGCAAAGGTTATCCGCCTGCTGAACAAGACCCTTGTGTGTATCATGGGGTCAGCGCGTTTGACAAAATCACTGGGAAATTTGAGGCCAAACCACAGGGTAAGGCGACTTTTACCCAGATTTTTGGTGATTGGCTGTGCGAGATGGCGGCGGCGGACGAGCGGCTGGTGGGGATAACCCCGGCGATGTGTGAAGGTTCTGGGCTGGTGCGCTTTGCTGAGTTATTTCCAGCACGTTATTTTGATGTGGGGATTGCCGAGCAGCACAGCGTCACTCTGGCCGCTGGCATGGCCTGCGAAGGTCTAAAACCAGTGGTGGCGATTTATTCGACGTTTTTACAGCGTGCCTATGATCAACTGATTCACGATGTGGCCTTGCAGGACTTGCCGATTTTGTTTGCGATAGATCGTGCCGGTGTCGTTGGGGCAGACGGGGCAACCCATGCGGGCAGCTTTGACTTGAGTTACTTGCGCTGCATACCCAACATAGTGGTGATGGTGCCTGCGGATGAAAATGAATGCCGACAGATGCTCACCACTGGCTTTCAGCACCAAGGCCCGGCGGCGGTGCGTTATCCACGCGGTAGCGGCATCGGTGCGCTGCTGGACTCAGCGCTCACCAGTTTGCCGATAGGCAAAGCGGAATGCCGCCGCACAGGTCAGCAAGTGGCATTTTTGGTGTTCGGCACCTTGCTGTATCCGGCCTTGCAAGTGGCTGAAAAACTGAATGCAACCGTGATCAACATGCGCTATGTCAAACCCTTGGATGAAGCACTGGTGAGACGCATGGCGGAGTCTCACACACTGCTGGTCACCCTGGAAGAAAACACGGTCATGGGCGGTGCGGGCAGCGCGGTCAACGAATGCCTACAGGCTCAGGGGATCACCGTTGCCGTGTTAAATCTCGGGCTACCGGACTCTTTTATGGAACATGCGACCCAAGCAGAACTGTTGGCGCAGGCGGGTCTGGATGTCGCTGGCATTGAACAAGCTGTGACTCGTCGCCTGGCACAGTTGACTAACGCGGGCAGCCTGCACACAGCAGCGGTCGCGTCTTCGCTCAAGACTGCATAAAATGATATTGAGGAAAATAAGATGAATAAACCCATGAATATCCCCGACGTACAAAACAGCGCCGACACGCGCCATATTGCCATTGACAAAGTAGGGATTAAAGACATTAAGCATCCAGTGCGCGTTGGAGATCGGTCTGGGCGTGAACAACACACGATTGCTAACTTCAATATGTATGTGAATTTGCCGCATGATTTCAAAGGCACACATATGTCGCGTTTTGTAGAAATCCTCAACAGCAATGAATATGAAATCACCGTACAATCTTTCAAACGCATGCTGCAAGAGATGATAGCACGCCTGGAAGCCGCTTCCGGCCATATTGAAATGAATTTCCCCTACTTTGTGAATAAAGTAGCGCCGGTGTCGGCGGTGGAAAGTCTCATGGATTACGATGTTTCCTTTATCGGCGAAATTCACGATAGCACCCCGGTGATCACGGTCAAAGTGGTGGTGCCCGTCACCAGCTTGTGTCCTTGCTCCAAGAAAATTTCTAAGTACGGTGCGCATAACCAGCGCTCGCATGTCACCATCACTGCCCGCACGAATAGCTTTATCTGGATCGAGGATCTGATTGATATTGCAGAAAAGGAAGCGTCCTGCGAACTGTATGGCTTGCTGAAACGGCCTGATGAGAAACAGGTGACCGAACGTGCCTATGAAAACCCCAAGTTCGTCGAAGACATGGTGCGCGACATCGCGGCTAGGCTCAATCAGGATGCACGCATCGACGCTTATATTGTTGAATCGGAAAACTTCGAGTCGATCCATAATCACTCGGCTTATGCTTTGATTAAAAAGGATAAACGCAAAGCCGCCTGAAACCTGCCAGCCCCCTGGCAGCAACGCGAAGTTGCCGTCTCTGCCGTCTGTGGCACCCGTACCACAGGCGTGCCTTTTGCTTTTATCCCCCCCTTCTGTGATACCCGTCATCGACACACGATCTTCAGTATTGTATGCTAGACACCCTCTGGGTTGTCCCTAGTGGCATGCCTTCATGATTTTTATAAAAAAATCAAATGGTTTGCACGTTAAACGCCGCTGGATAACGTGAAGTTGCATTAAAATATTCCTCAGTGGGGATACGGTAGCACTCACGGTGAGTGACTGATATTTTCTGGAAAAGCATGGGGTTTGTGGTTTGATTTGCGTAAACAGGCGATTTGATCTGGATAAAGGGTCTCACAGCGATCTGTGAACAAGGCTGTCACGACAAGCGGACCTGGATAAAGTCTTTCTAAAAGACTCTCAAACAGGTAATTCAATTATCTCAGTTAAGATGAACTTTATTAACATCAGCATGAAATCCTTGCTTAAACCCTGCATTTACTTCACTTGGTTGCTGGCCTGTTGCCCGATCCAGCTTAGTTTCGCGGGCGTGGCACAAGAATTTCAATTGAAAGCCGCCTTTCTTTATAATTTTTCTAATTTTATTAACTGGCCAAGCACTGCGTTTGACACCCAGCAAGCGGACTTGCAAATTTGTATTTTCGGCCAAAATCCCTTTGGCAATATTTTGGAAGCGGCCACTGAAAACTTGTCGGTAAAATCGCATCCACTTAAAATTAAATATCCACAAACCCTGCAAGAGGTCTCTAAAATTTGCCATATTTTATTTGTCAGCGACTCAGAAACAGAAGAGTTATCAGAAATTATTAAAACAGTAGAGGATTTACCAATACTCACTGTCAGCGATACTGAAGATTTTATGGCGGAGGGTGGCATGATCAACTTTTATATTGAGAACAATAAAATCAGAATTAAAATTAATAATGATAAACTGGAACAGGCGGGGTTGAAAGCAGACGCAACCCTATTAAATCTTGCCACTCTTTGTGATTATGAGCGTTGTACCCAAAAATGAAGCGCCTATTTTTTGCAGACCTTTCCGTTAAAAGAAAGCTAATCGTTATTATTATGTTGACTAATGTCGCAGTGCTTGTTGCGGCATCCATATTTTTTACATTTAATGAAATTTTTTCACAACGCCAAGCGATGATCCGCAATCATTCGGTGTTAGCGAAGGTGATTGGCGCAAACACCATGGCATCACTGACTTTTTTAGAGTCAGATTCAGCAAAACGTACCCTCGATGGATTAACTGTAGAACCCCATGTCACCGCTGCCGTGGTGTATGATAAGCGGGGTGAAGTCTTTGCCAGCTATACCCGCCATGATGTGCATGATTTCAAACCGCCACCTGCTCAATCTCCCCGCGCTGAATTCAGCACCACCCATTTGGATTTATACGAAGCGATTGTTGATAACCAGTCCAAAAATATTGGGGCTATTTATATCCAATCTGATCTGCAAAGTATTTATAGTTTATTACTTAATTTTGCAGGTACCCTGATTTTATTCTTATTCATTACCTCTGTGCTATCTTTCTTGGTTTCTACCCATTTGGTAACAATCATTTCTACACCGATTCTACAACTGGCCGACACCGCGAAAGCGGTGACTAAACAAGAAGATTACAGTATTCGCGCACAGCGTTATGGCGATGATGAAATTGGTATGCTTGTCGATGCCTTCAATCGCATGTTAGCACAGATTCAAGAACGTGACGGGATGCTGGCCAAGCACCGTGAACATCTTGAAGAATTGGTATCTGCCCGCACCCAAGAACTTTCCAATACGAATCAAACTCTCGAAAAAACGGTGGTTGATCTAAAGCAAGCTAAAGAAGTGGCTGAAGTCGCTAATCGTGCAAAGGGTGAGTTTTTGGCGAATATGAGCCATGAAATTCGCACACCTATGAATGCTGTGATTGGCATGACGGGGTTTTTATTAGAAACTGAGATGACTGCCGAACAGCAGGATTTTGTAGAAACAGTGCATAACAGTGGCGAAACCCTGCTGGCACTGATTAATGATATTTTAGATTTCTCAAAAATGGATGCCAATAAATTAGAATTAGATGAGCATTCTTTTAATATTCGAGCCTGTATTGAGTCGGCACTGGATATCGTGGCAGCCAGAGCTGTAGAAAAAAATCTGGAGTTGATTTTCTCTCTGGAAAATTGTGTTGTTTCTGATGTGGTTGGCGACATTGCTCGTTTGCGTCAAATATTGGTTAATTTATTAAATAATGCGATTAAATTCACAGAACAAGGTGAAGTGCTGATCACCTTATCCACACATCTGCTCGGCGACAGAAAGGTCGAGCTACATTTCGCTGTGAAAGACACTGGCATTGGCATTGCCCATGATCGCATGGATCGCTTGTTTAAACCCTTTAGCCAAGTTGATACCTCGACTACTCGGCGTTATGGTGGCACGGGTTTGGGCTTAGCCATCAGTAAACGTTTGTGTGAACTGATGCAAGGCCATTTATGGGTAGAGAGCGAACTTGGGCAAGGTTCTACTTTTCACTTCACTGTGATTACTGGCATTTCTAATGAGCGCAGCGATAGTCATTTATTGAATGCACATGCGGATTTATCTGGTAAACAGGTTTTATTAGTTGATGATAATGCAACTAATTTAAAGATTCTTAGTCGTCAATTAGAATCTTGGGGCGTACGACCAGTCACCGCCAATTCTGCTGCAATGGCTTTGGAGAAATTAGCAGTTTCCCAGGCTTTTGAGTTGGCTATCTTGGATATGCAAATGCCTGATGTGGATGGCGTCATGCTGGCCAAGCAGATTCGCGAGCAATACAGCAAATCGCTGCCCTTGATTATGTTGACCTCGTTGGGACTGTCCAGTCACAGCACCTTATTTGCCGCTTATTTAACTAAACCGGTCAGGGCTTCGCATTTATTTGATTGCCTGGTGCAGGTATTTTCCTCACCAGCCGCCCAGCAGAACATGGTGACAACCTTTAAGGTAGTGACCGCACGCCCATTGGCTTCCCTGCCGACAGCAGAGGCTTCACTGTTACGGCTATTATTGGTCGAAGACAATATAACCAATCAGAAAGTGGCACTGTTGACATTAAAACGCCTGGGTTATCAGGCGAATGTGGCGTCCAATGGACTAGAAGCCGTCTCTGCTGTGGCAGGCCAGGATTACGATATTATCCTGATGGATGTGCAAATGCCTGAAATGGATGGCATGGAAGCCACCGCTGAAATTCGGAAGATGCGCCAAGACCCAGCAACCCGTCCCTATATTATCGCGATGACTGCACACGCGATGCAGGGGTATCGGGAAAAATGCCTGGCTGCTGGAATGGATGATTATGTCAGCAAACCGATTGACATCGAGGCGCTGATTGCTGCCTTGCAGCGGGGAATTACCCAAAAAAGCCTAGTTGCACTCGCTCACCCGGCCCCTCTCCCAAGTGCGCCGACTGCCGCCACGCCTTCGCTGACATCGCCTCAACCATCCAGCCGCTTGATTCATGAACTCCGGCAAACGCTGGATAGCTTGACCGATGGCGAAACTGACATTATTCGAGAGCTGATCGATGCTTATTTGGACGGTGGCAAGACCCTGATTGCACAAATGCAGGCTGCCGTAGACCACCAGGATGCACGGCAAGTCGAGCATCCGGCACACAGTCTGAAATCCAGTAGTGCCGGTTTAGGGGCTATCCACTTTAGTCAGTTGTGTAAGGTATTGGAATATCAGGGCCGCGCCAATGATGCCACGGCGCTGACTGAAAGAGTGTACGAAGCAATCACTGAATATCAACGGGTGAGTGGGGCGCTGATCGCGATACGTGATGGCCTGAGCGTTCCCACCATAACGCCAGAAACACCGTCTCCCACTGTCAACGAGGATATAGATGCGGCGGCAGTGCAGGCACTCAGTGTGCATATGCATGACACCTTATGTACTTTGCTAGGCGGTAAAGAACCCGAGATCATGCAAGATTTACTGAAAACTTATCAAACCACTGCCGATAAATTGCTGGATGATTTGATCAGCGCCGAACAACAGGTTGATTTAACTGGACTTAATCGGGCTGCCCATACCTTGAAATCAAGTAGTGCCAATATGGGTGCAGCGGTGTTGGCTGAGTACAGCCGCGATTTGGAATTGCAAGCGAAGGACGGCGACAAACAGGCGGCATTAGGCAGCTTGATGCAATTGAAGCAGGAGTATCGCTTGGTGCAGGCTGCACTGGCCCAACTGCTGGACACACCAAGCGTTGCGTCTGTTCCCGAGATCATCCAAAGCACGCAGCCCCCTGCTGATCCCGATTCTGCCAGTCCAGTCTCCAGTGACGGCGATGGTTTTGCGCTCAGCGTGCCGGATGCGCACCGCATTACTCTGCTGGTGGTGGACGATCAGCCCTATGACACCCGTTTAACCAGCAAATATTTGCGCGAAGAAGGTTATCAGGTAGTGATTGCCCACAGTGGCGAAGAGGCATTGAGTCAGTTGCGAGAAAGCAGCCCAGATGTCGTGTTATTAGATGTGTTGATGCCCGGTATGGATGGCTTTGAGGTGTGTCGGCGCATCAAAACCAATCCAGACAGCGTGTTAACGCCGGTGATTCTGATCACCGCCTTGGAAGAACGCGCCGACCGTATCACTGGGATTAAAGCCGGGGCCGATGAATTTTTATCCAAACCGATTAATCGTGAAGAATTGCTGGCGCGGGTGCGTTCGTTGCTGCGTTACCAGCAAGCGCGTCACGCCCTGGAAGAGACACGCCAAAGTCAGTTTAAGCAGATGTTCAAGCGCTACATGTCGCCCGCTTTGGTGGATGAAATCCTCACCCATCCTGAAAAAGCGGAACAAGCGCTGACTGACCGGCAAGCACGCCAAGAGGCGGTGGTGTTGTTTGCTGATTTGCGCAACTTCACGGCTTTGTCGGAAAGTTTACAGCCTCTTCAAGTCGTGCGGCTGTTAAATGAATTTTTTTCGGTACTCACCGAGGTGGCTTATCGGTATGAGGGCACCATTTTCAACATGGCGGGCGACTCAATGTTGATCGGTTTTGGCGTCCCGTTTCAGCAATCAGATGCCACGCTACGCGCAGTGCGTGCGGCTATCGACATGCAAACCGAATTCAGCAAGGTACGCAAAAGCTGGGAAAGCTTCTACACCGGGCAAACGGGACTCGGCATTGGTATCAACAAAGGTGAGATGATTGTGGGCAATGTAGGTTCGGCCAGCTACATGAACTACACCGTGATTGGTGATACCGTCAATGTAGCCGCCCGTTTAATGGGTCTGGCTGGTGCTGGCGAGATTGTCTTGTCCAGTCCAGTGTATCAGGCTTTGGGCGAAGAAACCGCAGCTTACCCGATTTATCAGCAAGCCCCGGTGCAACTCAAAGGCAAGGCTCAGCCGCAGTCTGTGTATAAACTGGTGCTGGTACTTTAGCCCAGAGGCTAGGCGCTTCAAGCTTGGCTAAGCTGCAAAAAATCCTCGCTCTCTTTCAGTAAAGCGCTCAAATAAGGCAGTTGTGAAAGCGCTTGCGGTAAGGGTGCGGTTTCGCCCGCGAGTGCCAACACGCGCAGCCACATCAGCAACTCGCTTAAACCCGGCTTTTTGCGTAAGTCCTGTTCGCGCAGGCTAAAAAAGCGTGCCAGTGCTTGTTCAATGAAAACTGGGCTCAATCCGGCGTAGTCTGCTGCCCGCTGTGCAACGATTTGAGCGGCCAGAGCGGCGTCAAAGCGCAGGCTGTGAAACAGGCAGCGGCGCAAAAAAGGCTCAGGCAAGGGGCGCTCGCCGTGACTGGTAATAAACACCAAGGGCCGCTTTTGCAGCGGCGTACTGTAGGTCTTGCTCAATTCTGGAATAGTGAATTCAAGCTTGTCCAATTCATGTAGCAAGTCGCCGGGAAAGTCTCGCGGTGCTTGATCAATATCGTCAATCAACAAGACACGCGGTTCTTTAGCAGCCATCGCCTGCCAAAGCGGGCGCGGTTCTAGGTAGCTGGCTTTGTTCAGTGGTTTAAACTCAGCTTTCGCTTGCAAGGCGTTTACTTGCGCATCCTGGAAATAACGCACAGCATCAAAATCGTAGAGCAAATCTTTAGCGGTACTGGTGGACTTGGCTTGTACATGCAGCACAGGTTCCAGACCCAGTTGATGGGCCACATAATAGGCCACCTGGGTTTTACCGCTGCCCGCTTCCCCCGTTAACAACAAGGGTACACCTAACGCAATCGCGGCGTTAATGCTGTCAAGCAAGCCGGGCTCGGCAATAAAGTGGCCTGCATTCTCGGCAAAAGACGCCGCCAGACTGCTCAAGGGGCGTTGGAGTAACCAGGATTTGTCGTTGTCAGAACCAGCCAGCACTCTGGGTAATAGCTGAAACGGGTAGTTGCTCATAAAACGCAGTTCTTTTTGTCAAAATCGGGGAAGGTGAGGGATGCGCTAACGGAGTCTGCGCTGGCATTTATTACAATCTTACATACAGACCTTTATGCCGATGTAAACCTACAAAACATCACTGACCGCTTTTTACCCTACTACAAAACCTGCCCATTAAAACAGATATAAACAATAATTAACTGTTTTAAATATGAATCCCCCTGAAGATTTCATTATTTTTGCTGGAAACTCAATCCATTATTAACTGCATCAAAAATATATGGCACAGATTCATTTGGTACTATTCCCGCTGCCATTAAGTCATGAATTTTACGATCTGATGGTACTACTTGCCCTAACCCAGCCCAAGCCCCAGAATTTTGATTCGCAGAAGTCAATCCATTAGCAGCACCAGGCATTGAAATGTAAACTGCATGAGTATCTGTACCATTTGTAAGTAAATTAATTCCAACTGCAGCACCATTTACATCTGCACAACCCCACTGATGACTAACAATATAACCTAAACCCGCCCAAGTATTTAAACTATCTAAACTACCCGCTAATTTATGAGCATTAGGAACCGCCCTCTCGTTTGTCCAAGGAGCATAAAGGGACCCATTTACAAAACTTCCAAGCTGGAAAGGAGGATTTTCAAGTGGACCCACACAAACGTCTGTCAATTTAGCTACTTCAACTGGGTTTATTAGTGACTCTGCTAAAGTATGAGAGGCTGCAAGGGCGGCACCAGTTAAAGTCAGAACTCTCGCTAATTTTGTGAATTTACTTTTTACTGGAGGGGTGACTTCTGTTCTATTCACTGCCAAACCAAATTGAGATGAATTTCCTGATATTGGATTTCCCAGATTATCACGCAACGAACCAAAAGAATTAACAGTCATAATAGCCATAAAAATATCCTCTATAAAAAATAAAATCAGCAATAGAACAAGGTATAAATAAAAAACAAATGCCATAGTAAAGAAAAGCTCAATCCTCTTGAAAGAAGATTCTTGATGAGAATTTTTGAGTGTCTCACTCAGGCAAGGAATATTTCTTCAAGTTCTTGATAAAAAAGCTATGAACATTTTAAAATTCAACACGCATTGAATTATAAGTTTCTAAAATTTATAAAGTTGTTATCTTCACACTCGCCACACTTCCCCCAAATAGGGCGAAACTGGACTAGTGGGCTGGCGCTGCTGCTGCGGGCATGAGTACATTCATACAGTGTTGAGTCACATTGAGAATGCGTCCGCCATCCAGCGGATTGCCCGCTAAGGTATCCAGATAAAATTCCAGACTGATAATCGCGTCTGCCAACGCACGACGTTGGGTTTCATCCGGCACATGGCCTTCTTCAATCATGTGTTTGCCCACGTAATGGCTGCATAACTGCACTAATTTAGCCGCCTGTGGTTGCGCTAACATCATCAATAAACCCTGGATATGATGAAAACGTTCTGGAATTAGGCGTAAATCATCATCGGCCTTGCTCGTTTCCAGAAAATTCAAAATTGGCTGAATCATTTCTGTCAATTCAATTTTGGCTTCATCAACCACCACTTTTAAAACTTCACTGAATTGGGTTTCTAATAAACCCTGTTCTTGTTGAATTTGCTCACGAGCATGAGTACCACGGTTGGCTAAGGTGTCGAGAGCCGCTTCAACTTTAAGTATGGCATTGGTCAATTTCAGCATACTTGGCAATTCGTAGCCTTGCTTGCTTTCAGTGATTGCGCGAATTTGTGCGGTCTGTTGCATCATTGACTTGGCTTGTGCCTCCAAGCCTAACAAATGCAGGGTATACGCTAAATTACGCATGACTTCAATCAGCGGCTGCAAATCATTCACATCAGGCGTGTCTGCGCGCATGAAGATATCTAGTGTTTCTTCAATACGCACAAAATCATCTTTAATCGCATTGACAACAATGCGCATGAGTTCGATATCTGGCCCGGAAAAAATCCGCATTGCTTCCTGTAGCAGGGCATCAGCAGGCAAACAATAATTTAAATGATAGGTATCACGAATTGCCGTGATACGAGGGCCATTAGATTTTGCATTAGCTGCATAGTACAACAAGTTAGTAACAAACTTGGGATTTGGAGTCGTGTGTAAAGCAGCATTACCCTGTTCTGCCAATTGTTTGATGAAGCTATCAGTTTGTTTTAACAAGGTATTAATAGCCTCGCTCATCGGCAAACCTTTTTGTGCCAAGGCTTCCAAGAGACCTTCGCCTATCCACCAAAGTTTACTGATCGGGGCATTGCCAGTGGCCTGTTGCAGATGGGTAAAGCTGGTGAGCATAAGCTTTAAGCCTTCCATCCGGTTTGGACCTTTGAGAAAGGCCATTAAACCTTTTTGGTAGGAAACCCGTACTTTCTGCGCATAAGCTTGGAGTTTTTCATCAGGCAGGGCAGGTGCGGGTTTAGCATTAGGAATGTTAATGCTCACATCGGGCAGAAAAAAGCTATTGCTAGTCAGTGCAGGCCGACCGCTCAGTGCCCGCAAGCGATTAAGCAAGGGCAACAGAGCAAAGGGCATATGGGGATAACCCAAGGCCAAGTGATCCAAATAATTAGGCAGCTGAATCAAGCCACGCATCAGACTGTCATATGCCGCTTCCCGGTTGGCAATTTTTCCAGCCAATAGACTGCGTGTGACCTCTTCCATCTCCTGCACCAAGAGTACCGCACTGTCAATTTCCAGCATGACTAACACACCAGAAATTTCATGCAACCAGCCCACTGCGTCCTGGAGTGGCCCCCGATCTTCCGGGTTTTCCACAAACTGCTCCAAAGACTGGCGAGTCAGCTTGAGCGTGTCGTCAATCGCGGGTTTCACCCAAGTCAGGGTTGCGTATCTCATGCAGTGACTCTAAAACCAAAGGCTGGAAGGTTCAGATCGCGTCCTCGGCAGTACGTTGACCGTCATTGGGCAGCGTAAAACCAGATACCGAGGTTTTGAGATCGTTTGCCAACTCTGCCAGGCGCTCAATAGCAGCGGCGGTTTCGTTGGTGCCTTGTGAAGTTTGCGTCGTAATTTCTTGAATAATCGTCATCGTACCAGAAATATTCGATGCCACCGCCGCTTGAGTGCGTGAAGTCTGTGCGATATTTTCAATCTGCCCTGCGAGTTTGACCGACACAGTTTCAATCTCAATTAACGCTTCCCCAGCGCTTTCCGCCAGTTTCGCACCGGCCACGACGTTGGAGGTACTTTGCTCCATCGAACTCACGGCTTCGTGCGTATCACTTTGAATCGTCTTAACCAAGGCATCAATCTGCTTGGTCGCATTACCAGCCCGCTCTGCCAGACGTTGTACTTCGTCAGCTACCACCGCAAAACCACGGCCCGCTTCGCCAGCCATCGCGGCTTGAATCGCGGCGTTAAGCGCCAGAATATTGGTCTGGTCGGCAATGTCATCAATCAAGCTGACGATTTCGCCAATTTCTTGCGAACTTTCACCTAAGCGTTTGATGCGTTTTGAGGTTTCTTGAATCTGCTCACGAATCGTGTCCATCCCTGTCATGGTGTCCTGAACTGCTTTGGCACCTTTGCCAGCGATTTCCACTGACTTTTTGGCAACCTCAGCCGATTCAATCGCATTGGCAGAAACCTTCTTAACCGAATTGGCCATCCCAATAATCGCTTGCCCGGCTTTAGCAATCTGCTGGGCCTGACGTTCACTGGCTTCGGTGAGCTGGGTAGCAGTACGGCGAGTATTTTGTGCAGCGCCAGTCACCTGTGCGGCAGTGCGATTGATACTGACCACCAAATCACGCAAGGACTCAATCGAGAAATTCAAGGCATCTGCAATGGCACCCGTAAAATCTTCAGTGACTGTGGCATTGACAGTCAGATCGCCATCTGCCAAATCGGAAATTTCACTGAGTAACCGCAAAATGGCTTCCTGGCTCCGTTTATTGACGCGCTCACTTTCTTCCAAATGGGCACGGGTTTCAGCAGCACGGGCACGGGTAGACAAGATGATTACCCAACCCAATAGACTCAGGGCAATAAACACAATAATTGCTAAGATATAACCCAAGAAGGGCGAAAAGAAACGCTGATCAGCCGCGTCCACATAGGTATTTTGCAACTCTTCAATGCGCTCTAGCAATTCGGGATTGCCTTGCAACATATCGTTCGCTGCATCTTTGGCAAGAAAGAGTTGCTCGGAAATATCCAGAAATCCTTCTATGCTTTCAATACGCTTGGTAAATGCTTTAGCCAGATTATCAATACTCTGTTGGACTGATGGATTATCAATAGGCGGTAGCTTTTTATCTTCATCGCCATTGAGTAAAATTTCCAACACATCACTGAAAGTGGCCACGTCCTCACCGAGTTGCTTTTCTGCATTCATGGCGTTTTCATCGCCCTGAAATGAACGGCGAATATTGTTAGAAATACGCTCTAAAATCATAAGCTGACGGGTTGCCATAAACATTTGTGCAGAATTAGCACCGGTGTTGGCCAGGGTTTCTATTAAGGCTTCAGTGTCAGCGGTGATGTCAGTGGTAATCCCGGTTAGTTCATCATAACGTTCATACAAAGAAGTAACCGCCTCACGGTTTTGCAGCAAAGCGGCAATGCGCACATCTGTGGTCTGCCAAAATTTATCTAGCTTTTCAAGCTGAGGCTGTACAGCTTCCGGGGAAGGGGGCATGCCTGTTTCAAGCTCACCGTCTTTTAATAATCCCAAATTTTGTTTGAAGTGCTCCCGCCGTTGCTGAACCTCGGTAAATGCCTCTTCAGTACCATTGGCGGCACGCAAGGCATGTTGGGTTAATTGCTGGGCGAGTAAGCGAAGATTGGTGACATGTTTGAGGTATTGCTCGTCATCACGCGCATTGCCAGCAACAACAAAGAAGGTGCCTGCCATCAAAATGAAAGCAATGAGTAAAACACCAATGAGGCCAAACATCACTGCACTACTATCTAATGTTTTTAAGCTTATTTTCATGACCTGGACTCCCATCTCCGATAAAACAGCATACACTGCTCCACTGCTGCGGAAGAAGCGAAATAACAAGGTAAAAATTGATATACAAACATAATCAGACGCCTGGGCATATTTGATGAATTGGGCTTCTACAAACGACGGCACGACACGGCACAGACGCGCTGTACACATGATTCTGAATAATCTGGGAGTTAAATGGCTGCATCCAGGAATAGCCTGCTCTTGCTAAGCGCAAGCATGTCAAACACAGTCCAACTATCCGAACCCTCGCTGAACTTGCCACGGATAAACTGCGAGAGCCATTGTTCTTCTTGACCAGGAGGGACATCCTTGTGATACGAGTCTTCAGGAAAATGCTTGATACCAAGCACCTCATCCACTAGCACACCAGCGGACACGCCCGCTTGATTAATAATCAACATGCGATTGCGCTTTTTTAACTGGATCGGTTGACCACCCAAGCAGGCTTGTAAATCAACCACAGGCAACAGTTGTCCACGAATGTTAGCAATGCCATTTACCCAAGACTTAGCACCAGGCACCTTGGCCAGGGCTTTCGGACAGTAAATGACTTCTCGAATTTCGGCCAAGGGGGCAACCAAATGAGCTTGGCCCAATCGAAAAGCAATGCCACGCCAAAAGGTTTGTACGACTTCTTGGCGGGGCAATCCTTTTGCATTCTCTTTAGCTGCTTGCTCTAAAGCTTGTAGCCATTGAAAAGGTGCCTCATGGGCTAAGACCATATCTTGTCCCTGTTTTCTTAGCCAATCAAGCGCTTAATTGCACCTAACAACTCATCTTGCTTGACTGGTTTTACGAGAAACTCTTTCGCACCCTGCATCAAGCCCCAAGCACGATCACTTTCCATATTTTTACTGGAAATAATGACCACAGGAATCGCACTGGTTGCTGGGTTCTTCGTAATTTTACGGGTTGCCTGAAATCCATTCAGACCAGGCATCACAACATCCATCAATATCAAATTGGGCTTAAGCGTTTCGGCTTTGGTCACGCCTTCATCGCCGCTAGAAGCTTCCGAAGTTTTATACCCATTGCTTTCCAGGATGTTTTTGACCAGGTAGGCATCAGTCGGGGAATCGTCTACGATAAGTATGTGTGCCATACCAACCTCTTGATTTGCCGTTTCAGCAAAACCCTATTGGGGAGTTGCTTTGGCGGCTGCGCCAGCCTTGGCTTTTGCGTCCACCACATAGGCTTTAATGGTAGTGAGTAGTTCTTCCCGAGTAAAGGGTTTAGTCATGTAATGTTCCGCGCCGACTATCCTACCGCGTGCGCGTTCAAATAAACCATCTTTACTGGAGAGCATGACCACCGGAATTTTTCTGAAAACCTGGTTATTTTTGATCAGCGCACAGGTTTGGTAGCCATCTAAACGCGGCATCATAATGTCAACAAAAATGATGTCGGGCTTGTGTTCAGCCACTTTAGCCAAAGATTCAAAGCCGTCGGTCGCAGTAATCACCTCACACCCTGCCTTTTTTAACAGTGTTTCTGCGGTGCGGCGAATGGTTTTACTGTCATCAATCACGATGACTTTAATGCCTTCAAAATTCGTTTCGGAACTGTCGTTTGTCACAGTTGGCTACCGTTCAAAGTCAAAATAAGCTCACGCCAAAGCATAGATTTCCTGCCTAACCTGCGTAGCAGGGGCTTGCCCACAACCTTTTACATGATACGCGAATCCACTGTGAATTCAATGCCACACCCGCCGGAGTATAACACGAAAGACCAGTACCAAAGCGGCTCGTCAAAAACTTTTGCGTTTCACGCAATTTGTAACAGGGAGGTTAAAGGGCTGCTTGATCGAATTCACCAGTACGGATACGGACGACTTTTTCGACGGTGCTGATAAAAATTTTACCATCACCAATTTTGCCCGTGTGAGCCGCTTTCATAATTGCATCAAGGCATTGCTCTACCTTGTCAGCGGCTACGACGACTTCTAGTTTGACCTTGGGCAAAAAATCCACCACATACTCGGCACCCCGATACAGTTCGGTATGTCCCTTCTGACGCCCAAATCCCTTCACCTCGGTCACGGTCATGCCAGTCACACCAATTTCCGACAGTGCTTCGCGCACATCGTCCATTTTGAAGGGTTTGATAACGGCCTCAATTTTTTTCATATCCATGTGGTCTCCTCAGGATTGCGGTGGTGTTTGACCCATTCACGAACAGGGCCGGTACCGGGAATCATAACCCGGCCCGGCCCTGTTGGATAGCCCACGCGAGACAGCGGTTTAAGCGCGCTGTTGCATGGCCTCCAGAATGCGAACCCCGATGTCGGCAGGAGATCGCGCTAAGGTGACGCCAGCGGCTTCCAAAGCAGCAAATTTATCACCCGCCGTGCCTTTACCACCGGAAATAATAGCGCCTGCATGACCCATGCGTTTACCCGCAGGTGCCGTCACCCCGGCGATATAGGCGACCACCGGTTTACTGACTTCAGCCTGGATATAAGCGGCGGCGTCTTCTTCGGCGTTACCGCCGATTTCGCCAACCATAATGATCCCTTCGGTTTGTGGATCAGCTTCAAACAATTTAAGGCAGTCAACGAAATTCATACCGTGAATGGGATCGCCACCGATACCGATACAGGTACTCTGACCCAAACCGTTTTGCGTCGTTTGATAAACAGCTTCATAGGTCAAGGTGCCTGAACGCGACACAATGCCGATTTTTCCGGGTTTGTGAATCATGCCGGGCATAATTCCAATTTTGCAAGCACCCGGCGTGATGATACCTGGGCAATTAGGCCCTATCAGATAGGTGTCTGGATAATCGGCCAACACCGCTTTTACCTGAAGCATGTCCAGCACTGGAATGCCTTCCGTGATGCACACAATCACCTGTATCCCGGCGTCAGCCGCTTCTAAAATCGCATCGGCGGCAAAGGGGGCTGGCACATAAATCACGCTGGCATTGGCACCGGTGCCTGCCACAGCGGCACGCACCGTGTCAAACACGGGCAAGCCCAGATGGGTTTCGCCGCTGCGCCCTGGGGTAACACCGCCCACCATGCGAGTCCCGTAGGCAATCGCGTGTTCTGAGTGAAAAGTGCCTTGCTTGCCGGTAAATCCCTGACAAATTACTTTAGTTTCTGCATTAACCAGCACGCTCATGCCACTTGTCCTCCTGCTGCGGCAACGACTTTGCGGGCAGCATCCGTTAAACCCGCTGCTGAAATCAAACGTAAGCCACTGTTATTCAACGATTCACGTCCTTTTTCCACATTCGTTCCTTCCAGGCGCACCACCACTGGCAAGGTCAGGCCAGTTTGTTGCGCCGCTTGGATAATGCCTTCAGCAATCAAATCGCAACGCACGATGCCGCCGAAGATGTTGACCAGAATCGCTTTGACTTTTTTGTCAGACTGAATCAGCTTGAACGCCTCGGTGACACGTTCGGCGGTTGCGCCACCGCCCACATCCAGGAAATTAGCCGGATCGCCACCATGCAGCTTGATTAAATCCATAGTTGCCATCGCCAAGCCCGCGCCATTCACCATACACGCAATATCGCCGTCCAGGGCGATATAGTTGAGGTCAAAACGGCGTGCCACATCCTCTTTTTCATCCACTTGACTGGCATCGTATAACTCCAGCAATTTAGGATGACGGTACAAGGCGTTATCGTCTAAGTTGATCTTCGCATCCAGCGCCATCAGATCGCCCGCGCCAGTCACGATCAGCGGATTGATTTCCACCAAACTGAAATCTTGCGCCAGAAATAGCTGGTACATCGACTGCAAAATGGCCCAAAACTGCTTGCGCTGCTCTTTGTTGAGTCCTAGTGCAAAACCTAATTCCTGGGCTTGGTGCGCCTGAATGCCGGTGACTGGGTGAATACTGCGGGTCAACACCAATTCTGGGGTGTCGTGTGCCACGGCCTCGATGTCCATCCCGCCCATCGCTGACGCAATGATCGCGACTCGGCGTTTACTGCGATCTACCAGCATACTGAGATACAGTTCGCGGGCAATTTCTTGGGTAGGCGTTTCGATCAGCACAGCCTGGATCGGCTGACCGTCGGCACCGGTTTGATGGGTCACTAAACGGGTGCCCAACAAGCGACCGGCTACTTCTGCCACTTGCTCTAAGCTGTTGACGCGCTTAACGCCGCCTGCTTTGCCACGTCCGCCTGCGTGGACTTGGGCTTTGACCATCCAACTGTCACCGCCCAATGCCTGAGCTTGGCGCGTGGCTTCTTCGACACTGAAGGCGGGTTGGCCGGTGGGTACTGGAATGCCGTAATCGGCAAACAATCGTTTGGCTTGATACTCGTGTATATTCATAGGGGCTTTTACGGTTGTCGTGGAAAAAAGCTATCTTATCGCTAAACCTGTAGCAGATAAAAGCATTTTATTGCAGCCCAAAAGTATTTAAGTACACCATGATATAGTGTTAAACCAATCGGTTAGACTGTACCGGTCTGATTTCCTCTGTTGATTTCTTAAAGTAACCTCTTGTTTATGCCAGAATTACCCGAAGTAGAAACCACCCGGCGCGGACTTGCCGCACACCTGTTGCAACACCGTATCCAGGCGGTCACGCTACGCGAAACCCGATTGCGCTGGCCCGTGCCTGCGGATTTGCCGCAACTACTGACCGGTCTGACGATTAACGCCCTGGAGCGGCGCGGCAAATACCTGCTGTTTCAATGTGCCGATCAGACCCGCCACGGCCATTTATTAGTCCACTTGGGCATGTCTGGCAGCCTGCGTCTGGTAGACCCACAGACGCCGCCAGTCAAACACGAACATCTGGACATTTTGCTGGAGCAGGACTGGTGTTTGCGTTACAAAGACCCGCGTCGCTTTGGCTGCGTGCTTTGGATCACCGAGCCGCCCGCACAACATCCCTTGTTGGTACGTTTAGGCTTAGAACCCTTATCCACGGCTTTTGATGGCGATTATCTGTATGAACGCAGCCGGGCACGGCAAATCCCGGTGAAAACCCTCATCATGGACAACCAAGTGTTGGTGGGTGTGGGGAATATTTATGCCAGCGAAAGCCTATTTCTGGCTGGAATTCGCCCACAGCGTTCAGCCGACTCTCTCTCACGCCCCGCTTGTATTCGTTTGGCCGACCAGATTCGTCAGGTGCTAGAAGCGGCGATTGCCCAGGGAGGCACCACTTTGCGCGATTTCGTCAACGGCACCGGTAAGCCAGGCTATTTCAGCCAGTCTTTGCAAGTCTATGGACGAACGGGTCTGCCCTGTTTGCACTGCGGGCACCTGATTTGCCAACACACGATTGGCCAACGCTCCAGCTATTATTGCCCGCATTGTCAAAGCTGAGTCGCTTTTCCCCGCTGAAAAATAGCCAGACCCACTGTGTTGCCTTCCAGACAAGCCGCGCCAGCCGACTTGTCTGCTTTCCTACAATTCACTCAGACTAGTCATTTTTATTGAACAAAATCAATAAATTGATTCGTGGCACGCAGATCGCATAGGCTGCTTGCAACTCTGCTTGACACCGTGAAAGGGAATGCCTGATGGCAACCGTCATTTTTTATGAAAAACCGGGCTGTATTAACAACACCCGCCAAAAACAGCTCTTAGAGGCCGCCGGTCACACCGTACTAGCCAAAAATCTGCTGACCGAAGCTTGGGACGCCGCCAAATTATTGCCTTTTTTCAAAGGCTATTTGGTGTCTGAATGGTTTAATCGCGCCGCTCCCCGCGTGAAATCCGGCGAAGTGCAACCCGAGCGCGTTACCGCCCGCGAAGCACTGGAATTGATGAGGGCTGATCCCTTGTTAATTCGGCGGCCCTTGATGCAAGTAGGGCACGAATGTCAAATCGGTTTCGATCCCGATCGGGTGCAAGCCTGGATCGGTTTGTGGCCGCCGCTGCCTACCCGTAAAGACCTCGAAGCCTGCCCACGCTCGCACCACTCCCATGCTGTGTGCCCAGGGCCTATGTAAACGGAGCCGCCCATGCGCAGCCTGCTGAATGTTGCCGAAACCCGCACCGCGATTGCCTTGTCTGAACGGGTACATTGGATCGGTGCGCTAGACCCCAGCTTGCGCAGTTTCGACATTATTTTGAAAACCGCCAACGGCACGACTTACAACGCCTATGTGGTACGGGGCAGTGCAGGCGTGGCGGTGATCGACACGGTAAAAGCTAATTTTGCAGAGGAATTTTTTACCCGCCTGGAATCGGTGGCGGATTATCACGAAATCACCGCCGTGGTGTTAAACCATTTAGAACCTGATCACACGGGGGCTTTGCCAGAATTACTGCGTCGCGCCCCCCAGGCGAAATTGTATATTTCCTATAAAGCCCAACGCATGTTGAAAGGCTTATTAAAAGTAGATACCCCATTTATTCCAGTCAATACCGGTGACACCATTGATTTAGGTGATCGGCATTTGAGTATTTTGCATACTCCCTATTTGCATTGGCCAGACACCCAGTGTACCTATGTAGAAGAGGAAGGGATTTTATTTTCTGGGGATATTTTTGGTTGCCACTTTTGCGATGTCCGTTTATTTAATGATTCTGTGGGTGATTTTCGTTTTTCTTTTGAATATTACTATGCGCATATCATGCGTCCTTTCAAAGTCCATGTGTTAGATGCCTTAGCCTTGATTGAGCCGCTGACGCTCAATACCGTGGCACCGGCACATGGTCCGGTGTTGCGCGACCATCCGCGCCAATATGTGGAACGTTTTCGGGATTTGTCGATTCCACGCTTACGCCGTGAAAATACTGATGATAAAACCCTGTTAATTTTTTATATCAGTTCTTATGGCAATACTGCACGCATGGCAGAAGCCCTGTACAGCGGTGCGAATGAAATCGAGGAAGTGCGCGTATCCTTATATGACTTGGCTGGTGGTGAAATCGAACCTTTTGTGGATTTAATTGAAGAAGCCGACGCGATTGCCTTGGGGACACCGACCATCAATGGCGATGCCACGAAACCGATGTGGGATTTATTGTCTTCGCTGGTCGTGGTCAATATGCAAGGCAAGCTGGGTGCAGCCTTCGGGTCTTACGGTTGGTCGGGTGAAGCGGTGCCGATGCTGGAAGATCGGATGCGTGGCTTAAAACTGCGTGTGCCAGTGCCTGGTTTGCGGGTCAAATTAATTCCGACTGATGAAGAGTTGGCGGCATGCCGCCAGTTTGGGCGGCGGCTGGCCGAAGTGCTGACCGCCAGACATAAAGCCGAAGTCCTCGAATTTGAGGATTTGTAAATGAGAAATAACGATGCGCGCAAAACTGACTTTTCAAGATATACAGGTGGCGGTCAATGTACCCGCAGGCACGCGAGTCATTGAAGTCTCAGAGAAAGTGGGTTCTGCCATCATGTATGGCTGCCGGGAAGGTGACTGCGGCACCTGCTTGATGGAAGTGATGTCCGGCATGGAAAACCTGTCTACCCCCTCAGTGCTGGAAGACAAGGTACTGCGGGAAAATATGGCCGGCAAACGTTACCGACTGGCCTGTCAGGCACAGGTACTCGGCGATGTGACGGTAGGGCCGGCTTGAACCCACAGACCGAACCGCAGCAGGGCGGTCGGCTGTGTTTTATCTCAACTTGATTTTAAGAGGCATGGTTATGGCAAAAGCAGAATTGACGCTCCTAGACATCAATAAAACGGTGATGGTGACGACGGGCACGCGGATTATCGAAGTGTCTGAACGTGAAGGCTCTGGGATTGTCTATGGTTGCCGGGAAGGCGATTGCGCCACTTGCATCATGGATGTGGTAGAAGGCTGGGAAAACCTCAGTCAGCCTTCCGTGGTTGAAGACCGTATCCTGCGTGAAAACGCGGCGGGTCGGCATCAACGGCTGGCCTGCCAAGCCCAGATTTTAGGCGGCAAGGTCTCGGTTAAACCGGCCTGAGTAAGCCAGTTCCAAACGACGTAACGAGGACATCACATGCCAAATATTACCTTCAGCAACCCCGAATATCGGGACAAAACCGTGTATGCCGTCGCCGGCAGCCACACTGAAACCATTTTATCGATAGCCCGTGAACACAAAATTCCGATTAATTTTAACTGCGCCGATGGCGAGTGCGGCACTTGCGTGATGAAAGTCACGAGTCTCGACAACAAGCCGATCATGGGCAGTTTTTTGACGGAAAAAGAGAAGGTCGTGCTGAAAGAACTGGGTAAATTGACCACTGCTGACTTAGAAAAAGTGGAAGTCAATGATATTCCACCGGTTTGGCGCTTGGCCTGTCAGATGATTGTGCGCGACGAAGATATTTTGGTCGAGTATTAAGATCGCCGGTAGACAGGATGTGCGATCAGTCGCCCGTCATCGGCGGCACCCTGTCTACCTGCCCGCCCCCGCTTGTTTGAGGAGCCGCGTATGCACGCCACCCCCCACGGACAAACCGCCCATCACCCAGTCAATCACCAGGCTCATGCCTTTTACAGCCAACTGATGGACACGGCTGTTGATCTGCCTAACAGCCATATTCTGGCTTGTATGCTGGTCAGCCAAGCCTTTGGAAACGGGGTGATGCCACCGGGTTTGGGACTGACCCCAGCCGCTTATCAAGCCTTACTGCACAGTTATTTTCCCAAGGCCACCCTGACTATTGCCGCACACACAGGTGAGCGCGATTCGGTGCGCCAGCCAGAAATTGACGATTTGCGCACCCTATTGTTGGCTCATCGCGCCGATGCTGCCGTGGAACGCGAGTGGATGGCCGATATTTTGGTCGCCGGTTGTTTGGGCAATGATCATCTGTGGCAGGACTTAGGTTTATGGACGCGCAGTGATTTAACCGCCTTGATTCGTCATAATTTCCCGACCTTGGCGGCACGCAATGATCGCGATATGAAATGGAAAAAATTTTTTTATAAACAATTATGTCTCGCAGAAGGTGTGTATGTGTGCCGTGCGCCCTCTTGCGAAGTGTGTGTCGATTATCAGCACTGCTTTGGTGCTGAAGACTAACTGGCGAGGAGTTTTACCATGTCTGCGCATTTCAAAGAGATACTCAGCGGCTTACAGGCCGGTGATGTCGTACCCTACCTCGGGCCTTACGCCTTAAACGGTGCGACCAATGTGGCCACTGGTGAACCCATACCCGCCGACAGCGATAGCCTGATCATTGCGATGAACGATGGCAAGCCGATGGCCCCGAAACTGATGTACGAATTTCCGCGTGCGGCGATGAATCTCGAACTCAAACGCGGGCGCAGTTTTGTCAACCGTTTTTTGACTCGCTTGTATGGCGAACAACGCTGGACTAGCACCGCCCTGCATGATTGGCTGGCGGCGCTGCAATTACCCTATATTATCGACATCAACCGCGACACCTTGTTGCAAGAAGCCTATGCCACGCAGCCACACACCCTGATCGTGGGCATTTCGCGCATAGGCGGCACGGATTATCGTTTTAAGTTACACCATTACGACGGACAGGCTTATCGTGAAATTGGCCTGGATGAACTGGACAGCAGCCTGCCTATTCTGTTTAAACCAATGGGCACACCGCGTCCTGAAGCGCAATTTATCGCCTCCGACGCCGATTATGTGGATTACATCACCGAATTGATGGGCGGCTTTGGCATTCCTCCCTTCCTGAAACTCTATCGCCAAAACAAGCGTTACCTGTTACTGGGTATGCGCCTCAATCGCGACACCGAACGCATGGTGCTGGCAGATATACTCTATGGCGCGAATAAACCCGACAGCGGCTGGGCACTGATTCCTGAAGCCAATGACAAAGAACGGCGTTTTTGCAAAAAACTGGGCTTAGAAATTATTGAAGCCGATATTGCCGATTTGTTGGCCGCAACCCAAGCCATCGCCGCTTAGGGATGGGCATTAAACGCTGTTGGTAGCTCGTGGGAGCACCCGGCAGACGTGATTTCGCTGAGTACCTGAAAAGGAGCAACGCTGATGTTACAGGAACAAGGCACGGTGGTGGCTTTTGCCGGGGCTGGCAAAGTCTGGGTTGAGGTAGAACGCGGCAATGCTTGCGGTCATTGCAGCAGTAGCACAAGTTGCGGCACGGGTGCGCTTGCTCAATTTGTGAATAAAAACAGACATAATCGGGTCTGTGTTGACAATCATGCCGCCGCTGTGATCGGCGAACGGGTCACCCTTGGTATCGACGAACAAGCTTTATTGCGCGCCTCGTTGTGGGGTTATTTATTACCCTTGTGCGGATTGTTTACCGGAGCCGCCCTGTGTGGCTTGCTCGGCGACCTCTTCGGATGGACGCCAAACGATGGCTGGCGTTTACTGGCGGCCTTGACCGGTTTAGGCGTCGGCTTTTGGTTGTTGCGTGGTTTGAGCAATAGCCGTTATCGCCCAGTGATGTTGGAAAAGTTGTAAGCGGAGAACAGCGAAAGTCTCTATTTTTCAGATTTTTCGTAACATCAGTTAGGTCATTACCCTGGCCACAAAAAACACGAAACAGCTTGCACAGGTGCATTTGAATTGTTTCGTGTTTTTTTTACCTCAAAAATGCAGTTCCCCACCTACCCAGCAGGCCCGCATGGCCTGCCCTGTCCGTATTAAGTGGCGTTTAAGAGTACGCGCCTATGCTGTCGGTCATTCGATTCACTCTCCCTGACAGGCACCGATTATGAAACCTCTTCCACGGCATTACTCTCGGCTCTTATGGCTGGGTTTGGCAAGCTTAAGCATGAGCGCAACGGCGGCTGAATCCAATTATGACCGCATCCAATGGGATAAACGGGGCAGCGACAGTTTTTATTGCATTGACATCACGGGTGAAAATTTTCAGCTACATCCTTGGTTGCAAGCGCTGAGTTGCGGCGAAAACCTCTATAGCTTCTCTCCTAAAACCTACCTTAGCCAAGTGATGAAGCGCGGCGATTTGATGCCAGGCACCCGTTTTGGTTGGCGCGTCTGGTCACAAAGCGGCTACGGTGGTGCGGGCTATGAAGGCACAGTCACCACCGCAGGTTGTGCAGGCCAACCTTACGCTTCCTCCAATACCAGCGTGCAATGGGGTTGCCGGGGTACCGATAGCTTTTATTGCGTGGATATACTCGATGCCCAAGGCGGCATGGTGAAGCAAGCGGCGGCTTGCAACGAAGGCTTGCACAGCTTTTCGCCCAGCACGCTCAATCTGGCAGCGGGCACTTATCAATGGAAAATCTGGTCGCCTGGCGGTTATGGGGCACAGGGCTTTGAAGGCCAGTTCAGCATTGCCCCGGTGGTGGTCGTCAATCCAGCCGCTAGTGGTAAAGCCTTGTTCAGCCAACACTGCGCCGGTTGCCACGGCTCGCCCAATAACATCCGCTCCGCAGGTAGTGCGGCGAATACCCGTTCGGCGATCAACCGTAATAAAGGTGGCATGGGTTATTTAAATTTCCTCACCGATGCGCAACTGAACGACATCGCGGCCTATGTGCAAAATCCCAACGCGGCTAACACGGCCACGACGCCCGCCGCAAACACCGCTGGCATTACCACGGGTGACAGTAATACCAACGAGGGTAATGATAACAATAACAACGGTGATGATAATGGCAATGAAAATGACGATTAATCATCCGCTTGCCCGTTGATCCAGAATTTAGACTTTTTACTGACAGAATTTGGAGTATTTCACATGAAACCTCTTGCATTACGCCATTCCCCCTGGTTGTTGTTGGCACTGAGCAGCGCCGGCTTCAATGCCCAGGCTTATGAATCCAGTTACGATACTATTCAATGGGATAAACGTGGTAATGACACGTTTTACTGTATTGACATCACCGACGAAAATTTCCAGGTGCATCCCTGGTTGCAAGCGCTGTCTTGCGGTGAGAATTTCTACAACTTTTCACCAAAAACCTATCTGAGCCAAGTGATGAAGCGGGGTGATTTAATGCCTGGCACCCGCTTTGGTTGGCGCGTTTGGTCGCCCGGTGGTTACGGCGGCGCGGGTTATGAAGGGGTGGTGACGGTGCAAAGCTGTGCCGGTCAGCCTTATGCGTCTTCTAGCAGCAGCCTGCAATGGAGTTGCCGCAATAATGACTCGTTCTACTGCGTCGATATTTTAAATGCCCAAGGCGGCATGGTTAAACAGGCTGCTGCCTGTAACGAAGGCTTACACAGTTTTTCACCTGCTACGCTCAATCTGAGCGCTGGTGATTATCAGTGGAAAGTGTGGTCGCCCAGTGGTTATGGCAACAGTGGTTTTGAAGGCCAGTTCAGCGTTGCTGGCAGCACGACACCCGTCGTCACCACGCCAGACCCAGTAGTGACTACGCCTGTGGTTACCACGCCCGTCGTGACCACGCCAGACCCGGTAGTGACGCCCCCCGTGGTAACCACGCCGGTGGTCACGACACCTGTCGTCACCACACCCACTCCGGCAGAAAATGGCAAAACCTTGTTCAGTCAAAATTGCAAGGGTTGTCATGGCACACCGGGTAGCATCGGTGCCGCTGCCAACCCGGCTACGACTCGTGCGGCGATTAATGCCAATAAGGGCGGCATGGGTTTCTTAAAAACGATGACCGATGCAGAACTCAGCGATATTGCTGCTTACGTTCAAAACCCCTTTTAACCCTAGGAAATTCCATGTTTTATAAACTCTCTCTACGTAGTGTTTGCTTAATCGGTCTTTGTTTAGCAAGTCTGGGTGCGCAAGCCGTCGAGCCGGGTCAGCCCGCGCCCAACGTGCAAGCGCCCTCTTTAACTGACAAGAAAACCTTGCAATTGTCGCAATACCAGGGACAAGTGGTTTATCTGGATTTTTGGGCTTCCTGGTGTCCGCCGTGTGCCCAGTCTTTTCCAGTACTCAATCAGCTGCGCAATGAATTGCACAGCCAAGGTTTTGAAGTGATCGGGATCAATCTCGACAAAGAACCGGCAAAAGCGCTGGAGTTTCTCAAAGCGCATCCCGTGCAATTCCCGCTGGTCAGCGATGCCGAGGGCGTGTGGCCGCAACAATATGGGGTCAAGGGGATGCCCTATGCCTACTTGATCGACCGTCAAGGCACGGTGCGCCAAGTGTTGCGCGGCTTTAACAGCGGTCACTTAGCTGACATCACCAGCCAAGTGAAAGCCTTGTTAAAAGAGCCAGTCGGCTCCGTCGTTGCCCACTGAACCTGTCGTGACTAGCGACCAACCCCGACCGCCTTCTGGCGGTCGGGGTTGGTGTGTGAATGGTGAGTAGACTCGCTCCGCCTTAAATGAGGAAAATATCATGTCTCTTAAGCCCCCGCGTCCTTGGTTGTTGAGTGTCGCCGTGTTACTGGCCTCCGGTTGTGCCTTGACCGAAGTCAAAGTGCAACCCTGGGAACGCGAACACTTGGCCAAACCCCAGATGCAATTTGACACCGATGTCTTAGACAGCGGTTTTCGAGATCACGCCTATTTCAGCAAAGAAGCAGCAACCGGCGGTAAAGGCGCTGGCGGCGGCGGTTGCGGCTGTAACTAACTCACCAGGATAGACAGGATGCGTCCCAATTCAGCATTACTCAGTTTCACCAGCGCAGCACTGGCGCTGCCAGGCATCGCTGCCCCCGTACAAGCCAGCGAAGCGGTCAATGCCCTGACTGCGGCTTATGAATTTGCCTATTACCACGAGAACGACGACCGGATGCGGGTGGAAGCGCATCAAGCTTATTTGGCGATGCCCATCAACGATCAAGCCAAATTCAGTCTCGATTTGGTGCGCGACCTGGTGTCAGGTGCCTCACCGATCTTCAATTTGCCGCCAGCCCAAGCAGGTGGGCCTGCGGTGCAGGTATTGAGCGGGGCGTCGATACACGAAGAACGCACGGCGGCTAATTTACACGGCAGCTATGCGCTGGAAGACCTGGATTTAAGCGCCACGTTGGGGGTGTCTGACGAACACGATTACCGTTCGCGCTCGGCCAGCCTGGAAAGCCGTTGGTATTTTAACCAGAAAAACACCACCTTGAGTGCGGGGGCTGGTTTGTCCGATGATGATATCGATCCGACAAAACAGAATTTTCACGACACCAAACGCACCACCAGTGCGCTGTTAGGTTTGACTCAAACCCTCAGTCCGACTGATTTGCTGCAATTTAACCTGACTTATGGTCACAATAACGGCTATTTGTCCGATCCTTACAAACAGGTATTCATCCAAGGGGCGGGCATTCAACGCGACAGCCGTCCACGCAGCCGTGATCAGTGGACGCTGATGGGCCGTTATGCGCACTTTTTAAGCGATTGGGATGCTGCCTTACAGTTTGATTATCGCTATTATCGCGACGATTGGGGCGTGCGTGGTCACACCCTGGAAGCGCGTCTACACAAACCCTTAGGCGATGGCTTTGAATTGGTGCCGCTGTTGCGTTATCACAGCCAGAGTGGGGCGGATTTCTACCAACCTTATTTCACCAGCACGCCTGCGGATGGTTATTACAGCAGTGATTATCGCTTGGCTGATTTTGGAGCCTTCAGCGTGGGGCTACGTCTCAACAAAGACCTCAAGTTGCTGGGCAAAAACGCCCAGTTTAATACCCGCCTTGAATACTACGACAGCAGTGCCAACTACAAGCTGGGTTCCAGCCGGGCCGATATACCTGCCCCCTTGTCGTTTTATCTGATTTCGCTGGGCTTATCGGTGGCGTTCTAAGTCATCGCGCCAGATGGCGCTAAAACCCGCGTGCCTAAAACCCGACAGGTTTTTAAAACCTGTTGGGTTTTATTTTGTCATAACTGGGCATTTTGACCCGTGTACACTATGCCCGCTTGACGACGGTGGTCGTCCGCAGTGGGTTGCTGCATAAAACTGTCTCGCCTCTCTATTGAAAAATTAATGCTTAGGCTGTTTTAGTATTATTCTTCATGAGCTTATCGGGTCTAGCAGGGTCTTTTTGTCGGCCCCGCTGGGCTTGGGTACGTTCAAATTTTTGTTGCCATATTTTATACTTATGCGTCATTCATAAAATTTATAAAATAAGGGATGTGCCACCGGTGACAAGTGGATGGTTTAACTGAATTCTGAATACGTCTCTCAACCTCGGAGAACTGCATGACCAGTATTAAGTACCCTGCCCAAGGCAGCAAAATTACGATCCAAAACGGGCAACTCGTGGTGCCTGACGATCCGATTATTGGGTTTATTAAAGGGGACGGCATCGGCCCCGATGTGATGCATGCCTGCTTACGGATGTGGGATGCGGCGATTACTCATGCCTATGAGGGAGCGCGCAAGGTTAATTGGGTAGAGTTGTTCATGGGCGAGGCTGCCGCTGAACGTTATGAGGGCAACATCTTTCCTGATGAAACCCGCGTCGCACTCAAAGACCTAGTGGTGTCGATCAAAGGCCCGCTGACCACGCCGGTGGGTAAAGGTTTTCGCTCGCTGAACGTGACTTTGCGCCAGGATTTGGATCTGTACGCTTGCATTCGTCCCGTGCGTTATTTTCCGGGTTTGCCGTCACCACTCAAGCACCCGGAATTGGTGGACGTGGTGATTTTTCGTGAAAACACAGAAGATGTCTACGCGGGGATTGAATATGCAGCGGGTTCGCCAGAAGCACTGAAAGTCGAAAAATTTCTGAAAGAAGAAATGGGCGCACGCTTTTTCCCAGATGGCGGGATTGGCATCAAGCCGATCAGCCCCTTTGCCAGCAAGCGCTTGATGCGCAAAGCCATGCGCTACGCCATCGACACCCATAAAGAAAGCGTCACGATTGTCCACAAGGGAAATATCATGAAATTCACCGAGGGCGGTTTCCGCACCTGGTGTTATGAAGTGGCGCGTGAGGAGTTTGGTGATTACACCATCACCGAAGATGAGTTGTATCGGGTACACGGGGGTAAGCGTCCTAAAGGCAAGATTGTCCTTAAAGATCGTATCGCCGATAACATGTTCCAGCTCATGTTGCTGCATCCTGAAGAATTTGATGTATTAGTCAGTACCAATCTCAATGGGGATTATTTATCGGACTCTATCGCCGCAGAAGTGGGCGGCATCGGTATCGCACCGGGGGCCAATATCAGTGACCATATCGCCGTGTTTGAAGCGACTCACGGGACAGCACCGAGTTTGGCCGACAAAGACTTGGCCAATCCTGGTTCGCTGTTGTTCAGCGGCGTGATGATGTTCCGTTATATCGGCTGGGGCGAGGTGGGCGATGTGTTGACTCACGCCTATACCGAAGTGTTGAAAAAACGCATCGTCACTGGCGATTTTGCGCAGCAAATGGAAAATGCGATTGAAGTGGGCACCAGTGGTTTTGCCGATGCCGTGATCGAGGAAATCGAGCGCGGGGTGGACGTAGACGCGGTGCGCAGTAAACGCCGTGCCTATGTTGAAGCGGAACGCCAAGCACGCGAACAAGATCGCATCGAACGTCCCCGCGACACCATGTTGGAAACTGGGCGGATGCCGATGACGGTGGGCGACATCATGCACACCAATTTGATCAGCATCGAAGCGTCTGCCACTGTCGCAGAAGCCATGCAGAAAATGCGTGAAAATGGCGTCAGCAGCGTGCTGATCGAACCCTGCGAAAACTGCACCCACTGGTGTATCATGACCCAAAAAGATGTCATGAAGCGGGTGATTCACGCCAATCTGTCGCCGTCCAACACGCAAGTACGCGATGTCTGTACCAAATTGATGGACATGATGTCTGAAGACACGCCGTTGTATGAGTGCGTGGCGGTGATGTCTGATAACAATGTGCGGCGCGTGGTGGTGGGCAAAGATCAAACACCGATTGGCATCGTCAGCGACACTGACGTGTTTCGTACTGTCCAGGAATTTGGGTGGGTACCGCCAGAGTGATTTCACACACGGCCTGAACCGTGCGCAAAAATAACACCGCACTAGGCGGTGTTATTTTTTGGGGGAAGATGCAAACTTGAACAAACAAGCGGAGACAGGCTTTACCCTGCTCGAAGTGTTGGTGGTGTTGCTGATGATCGGCATCATTCTGGGTTTTGCCACTTTATCCGTCGATCTCGGAGGCCAGGAACGGCTGCTGGAACAAGAAACCAAGCGTCTGCAAGCCCTGCTAAGTCTAGCCCAAGAAGAAGCCATTTTGGAAAACCGCAGCTTGGGTCTGCGCCTTGAGGCGGACGGCTACCAGTTTTATCAGCTTGATGAAGCCGAACGCTGGCAAAGCCTAGAAACCGACGACAGCCTGCGTCCGCGCCAGTTACCCGCATTGATGCGGTTAAGCGTAGAAATTGACGGCTTAGCGGTCAAGGTACACGATGAAGACGCCGCGACACCGCAAATTGCCCTGTTATCCAGCGGCGAGATCACCCCGTTTCGCTGTACCTTCCAGTTTGCTGAGGAGGCGCGCAGCTATCGGCTTGAAGGCGCGGCTTCAGGTCAATTACAGCTCATTTATCCCAGCGAAGCACCATGAACACCAATTCAGGATTCACCCTGCTGGAAGTCTTGGTGGCATTGGCGGTGCTGGCCATTGCGCTGGCCGCCGTGACCCAAAGTATCGGCGTACAAGCCAACAACGCGGCTTATTTGCGTGATCGCAGCTTGGCGCACTGGGTTGCGGTCAATCGTTTAACTGAATTACGCTTGCAGGCGGTCTGGCCCGCGTCGGGCAAAACCGAAGGCCAAGCCGCACAAGGGCACCGCGATTGGTATTGGCAACAAACCGTAGAAGAGACACCGGACGCAGAATTACGCCGTGTCATCGTGCAAGTGCGCTATCCACGTGAGGCTACCGAGCCGCTGGCGACGGTCACTGGTTTTATTGGTTTGCCTTAATTCGCCACTTGACTTTTTGAAATTGATGATAATTTAATGAATTCAGGTTCTTTTTCAAGAACCTGGATTTTTTGTGGATTTTACTAAAAAATCCATAGCAATAAAGTCGGGTTTGGCGCACTAATTCAGCATCGATACTTGCCTCTAGCTTATTTTCCAGTCTCTTGTCAACTCCCCGTAACTGTTGATTTAGCAAACACTTAAATATCCGTAACGACGCGGATAGCCTCACAAAAAATCATAATAAAGTATTTTTATGTGGCCTAAGAATAAATCATGTTGGTTTTTAGCAAACTGGTGCTGATAATACGCGACTATTGTATGTGCTGACTCGGCAGTCTGAGGGGTTGGCGGTACTCAATGCAACCGTCATGGCGAAAACACGCGGCGTGGCGGGTATCTTTACGCAGTACAAAGAAGGAGACATTCATGCCTACATTTGTTCGTACCGATAAGTGCGACGGCTGCAAGGGTCAGGATAAGACCGCTTGCATGTATATTTGCCCCCACGACCTGATGAAACTGGATAAAGACGGTTCTGACACGGGTCACGCGATGAAAGCGTATAACCAAGAGCCTGAACAGTGCTGGGAATGCTATTCTTGCGTGAAAATCTGCCCTCAGAATGCCATTGAAGTGCGCCACTACGCAGACATCGTGCCGATGGGTGCTTCCGTACAGCCACTGCGCGGTACTGACTCCATCATGTGGACCATTAAATTCCGTAATGGCAACATGAAGCGCTTCAAATTCCCGATCCGCACCACGCCTGAAGGCTCTATCGATCCGTATGGCAACAAGCCCAAGGCCGATATGTCCAAGATCGAACAACCCGGCTCCTTCACCATGACCGGCGGTCTCTGTGGTGATCGCGCTCAGTTGATCCGTCTCTGATAAGCAGGTATTAGCAAGTTGTCACCCTGGCAATTTGCACCAATAAATAATTCAAACCCTTTAAGGTGAGAGAGCTATTATGGCTGAAGGTACATTTGGTAATCCGCAGATCGTCGAAGAAGAAGTCGATATTCTGCTTATCGGTGGTGGTATGGCCGCTTGCGGTGCTGCTTATGAAGCAGTGCGCTGGATGGAAGGTACCGATCTTAAAATCAAACTGGTGGATAAAGCCGCTGTAGACCGCTCAGGCGCTGTCGCACAAGGTCTGTCTGCCATTAATACCTATTTGGGCGAACAAGACCCGGCTGATTATGCCCGCATGGTCGCTAACGACCTGATGGGCATCACCCGTGACGACTTGGCCTATGATGTAGGCCGTCACGTCGATGACTCCGTACACTTGTTTGAAGAATGGGGCTTGCCCATTTGGAAACAGCCCGGCGACGAAGGCAAATCCTTGAAAGACGGCGGCAAACCCGTGCGTTCCGGTAAATGGCAGATCATGATCAACGGCGAATCCTACAAATGGATCGTCGCTGAAGCTGCCAAAAAAGCCCTGGGTTCCGAGCGCATTCAAGAGCGCGTCTTCATCGTTAAACTGGTGAACGACAAGAATGATCCTAGCCGTGTGGCTGGTGCTATCGGCTTCTCGACTCGCGAACACAAGCTCTATATCTACAAGTTCAAAGCTTGCCTGTTGGTCGCTGGTGGTTGCGTCAACATCTTCCGTCCCCGCTCCGTCGGTGAAGGCACAGGCCGCGCTTGGTATCCCGTGTGGAACTCCGGTTCCACCTACGCGATGGCAGCCGAAGCCGGTGCTGAACTGACCATGATGGAAAACCGTTTTGTGCCCGCTCGTTTCAAAGACGGTTACGGCCCGGTCGGCGCTTGGTTCCTGTTGTTCAAAGCCAAAGCAGTCAATGCGTTTGGTGAAGTCTACATGGACAAGAACAAAGAAATGCTGAAAGACTATCCGCCTTATGGTTTGGCGCATGTCCCAGCTTCTTGTCTGCGTAACCACCTCATGATGCATGAGATGAAAGAAGGCCGTGGTCCGATTTACATGGACACCCCGACCGCCTTGCAGAAACTGGCTGAAACCATGACCCCGAAAGAAATCAAGCATCTGGAAGCAGAAGCTTGGGAAGACTTTTTGGACATGTGTATCGGTCAAGCAGGCGTGTGGGCCGGTGAAAACATCGAACCAGAAAAAACTGCGTCCGAGTTAATGCCGACCGAACCTTACTTGCTGGGTTCACATTCTGGCTGCTGCGGGATTTGGGTGTCTGGCCCAACCGACTTAGGCGCACCGGCAGAATGGAGCTGGGGCTATCGTTCCATGACCACGGTGAAAGGTCTGTTTACCGCAGGTGACGGCGTGGGCGCTTCTGGCCACAAATTCTCCTCTGGTTCACATGCTGAAGGCCGTATCGCCGCCCGTGCGATGGTCAAGTATGCGCTGGACAACAAAGGTTGGAAGCCAGAACTTGACACCACCGTAGACGAGCTGATCGAAGAGATCTACCGTCCTGTGCGTACCTTCCTGGAACACAAGGACTACAGCACGGCTATCGACATCAACCCCAACTACATCACGCCCAAGATGCTGCAATTCCGTTTGCAGAAAATCATGGACGAATACTGCGCGGGTGTGGCCACTTGGTACCAAACCAATGCCAAGATGTTAGATGTCTGCGAACAGAAGCTGGAAATGCTGAAAGAAGACTCGCTGAAGATGCGTGCCAAAGACTTGCACGAACTGCTGCGCGCCTGGGAAAACTATCACCGTATCATTACGGCAGAAGCCCACATGAAGCACATTCAGTTCCGTGAAGAATCCCGTTACCCGGGCTTCTACTACCGCATGGACTTCAACTTCGTAGACGAAGAAAACTGGAAGTGCTTTGTGAACTCCACCTATGATCGTAAGAGCAAAGCGTGGACTTGCAAAAAAGTAGCGCATGTTGACTTGGTGGCGAAACCCGCACCGAAAGTCTAATGTGAAAAAACCGGGGCAACAGTTGCTTGCCCCTTTCTGAACACCCACGCAGTGGTTTACTGCGTGTCCAGTTCAGGAAATTAACCCCGGCCCGAGCGCCGGGGTTTTTTATTGCCTGTTAAACCCCCAGCAAGCGGCTATACTGCGCTTCATTTTCTTGAGGGAGGTTCCAAATGGATATTTTGCTGGCAAAACCGCGCGGCTTTTGCGCAGGCGTGGTGCGCGCTATCGACATCGTAGAACAAGCCTTGGACAACTTCGGTGCGCCGGTTTATGTGTTTCATGAGATCGTGCATAACCGTCATGTGGTCGAGGCTTTACGCCAACGCGGGGCCATATTTGTCGAAGACCTCGCCACCGTCCCCACTGGCAGTGTGTGCATTTTTAGCGCACACGGCGTGCCCACCGTCATCATCCAACAAGCCACGACTCGACAACTACAAGCCATTGATGCCACTTGTCCGCTGGTCACTAAAGTACATGCCCAAGCCAAGCGCTATTGGCAAGCCGGTTATGAATTGATCATTGTCGGCCATGCCGGGCATCCCGAAGTGGAAGGCACACGCGGTCAAATCGAGGCCCAGACACACGTACTGTGCAGCTTGGCGGAAGTTGCCGCCTTACAAGTGACAAACCCCCATAAACTGGCTTATGTGACCCAAACCACCTTGAGTATCGACGACACCCGCGCCGTGATCGAAGCCTTACGCGCCCGTTTTCCAGACATCCAAGGCCCTGATCTAAAAGATATTTGCTACGCCACTCAGAATCGCCAAAACGCCGTGCGAGAACTGGCCAGCAGTGTTGACGTGTTACTGGTGGTGGGTGCGCACAACAGCTCTAACTCTAACCGTCTGCAAGAACTGGGCAGCCAATTGGGCGTGCGGGCTTATTTGATTGAAGATGCGACTGATCTGCAAGACCGTTGGTTTGAACAAGCCCAGCGGGTTGGCATCACGGCGGGCGCTTCCGCCCCGGAAGTGTTGGTGCAAGGCGTGATCAGCCGTTTGCAAGCACTGGGCGTGGCACAGATTCAGGAAATTGCTGGCGTTGAGGAAACCACGGTGTTTCGCGTACCCCTGGTGCTACTCAAGCGTGCGTGACGGTTCGTCATTGCAATGCCGCCAAGGTGCGATTTACCTGATCCGGGGTTAAATCAGTCAGGCAATGCAAGTGTCCCAGCGGACACTCGCGTTTAAAACAGGGGCTACAGGACAAATTGAGCGACAACACCCGCGCCCGTGGGCTGAGTGGCGGAGTAAAGCCCGGATCGGAAGAACCATACAGCGCAACCAACGGTTTATCCAACGCTGCGGCCACATGCATCAAGCCAGAATCATTGCTGACGACGGCGCTGGTCAAGGCCAGCAAATCAATGGCCTCGGCCAGGCTGGTACGCCCACACAGATCGACACAACCAGCGCCTGCTTCAGCGGCAATCTGCGCCCCCACCGGCGCATCTTTGGCTGAACCAAACAACCAAACTTGACCGCCACTGCGCAGGTGTTGACGCGCCACCGCCGCATAATGCGCCGTTGGCCAGCGCTTAGCCGGGCCATATTCAGCCCCCGGACACAGCCCCAACACGGGCCTGTCCACACTTAATCCAAGTTTGGCGCAGGCGGCCTGTCCACCCGGCCCAGACGCTTGTAAACGGGGAATCGGCAGTGTCGGTAAAGCCGCTGCAACCGGCAAGGCCAGCGCCACAAAGCGATCCACGGTGCGGCGCAACACCTGCGGCTGTAACACACGAGCCTCATTCAGCAAACCGTAACGCCATTCGCCCACATAGCCGATGCGGCGCGGAATCCGCGCCCAAAACGGCACCAGCGCGGATTTGAATGAATTGGGCAACACCAAGGCTTGCGTATAGCCCCGGCCACGCAAGTGCTTACCTAATTGGTAACGGGCAAACAGGCCCAATTGACCATGCCCCAAAGGCTGCACCACGCTGGCGCTGACCTCTGGCATCCGCGCCAACAAAGCGGCACTCCACGGCGGTGCCAACACCTCGATGCTGGCCTCAGGCTGCTGCGCTTTCAGCACCTTGCACAGACTTTGTGCCATCACCATGTCGCCCACCCAAGACGGGCCGACAATCAAGTATTTTGCGGGATTCACGGCCAAGGTTAGCGGTTTCAATAAGGCTGTAAGGTATCAAACACGGCAGAGCCGTGAATCGTAAATTTCAATTGTGGACGCGCATCTTCTAGGGACTTCCAGCCAAAATGCTGCACACAGACCTGCACAATCTGGCGCGCTTGCTTTTCATCCAACACCACTTTCACGGGTTTGCCTTCAGCATCGGGCATCTCGATCAAAATAACGCGCTCGTTCTCGGCCTGTTGCAGGTCGCTCATGGTTGTTCTCCGGGTAAATGAGGGGGAGTCGCCGCCCGCACCGAGTAGGCAGAGACTGGGGCTGCGCTGCTTGGGGCGGCTGCTCAGAGGGCGCACAGTATAGCATTGAAAACCCAGCAACAAACCGAAGCCCAGCGGACTATTCGGCTGGCAACACAGTCCGCTTTACGCCTATAATTCAGTGTGACAAGGATGAACCGTTGATTTTCTGGTATCGTAACAGTGTTTTCCACTGAACCTGATGAGGACGCCTATGAAACACACTCTGTTACCCGCTTTAATTGCCTTAATGCTTGGCAACCCCTTGACCGCACTGGCCGACACAATGGCTCCAGTTGCGCCACCCCCTGCACCGCCTGTTGCTGAAGCGCCACCCGCAGCGCCCGCTGCTGAAGCCCCAGCCGCCGATCCCTATCAGCAGATGATGGATGAACGCGATGCACACATGCAGGCCACCTATGAACGGTTTGCTAAGATGTGGGGCACCAAAGACCCAGCAGAACGCCAGAAGCTGATGGAAGAAAATCGTCAGGCAGAACAGGCGCATCGGGAAAAAATGCGCAGTATGCGTGACGCGATGATGCCGCAAAATTGGCAAAATCCCGGTGAAGAAGGCGGCTGGACACCACCCGGCCAACCTGGCATGGGTCGCCCCGGTATGAACCCAGGCATGGGTCAAGGTATGCCGCCGATGGGACAGCCTGGCATGGGTCGCGGCCCTGGCATGATGCAAAAGCACACAGACGTGATCGAACGCCTGGATCGCATTGAAGCCATGCTGAAAGAGTTGTTGACTGCACACCAAGCCGCAGAACATCACTAAACAAGTCTGCCAAGTGAGAGGCAAGCGCTTGCGTCTCGCTTGGTTTTTTTTCAAACCCTGGTTCTCACCAAGCCTGATTCTGGCGTTTGCAAGCCTACCTGCTAAACCCCGGTTTAGGATGACTTCATTTTTCTAAGGTAATCGTCATGAGTACAGCCAACGAATCCAGCACCAGCACTGAGATTGTCACTCCCGTTTCCGTCGCCAGCACGGCTGCCAGCGTCACTGAGACTCTCAAGGCCGAGCCAGTGAAAGCCGAGAGCAGCCGCAAACCCAATGGGGCTGAACCGGCTGTGGTTAAAAAATCCACGACCCCCGCCGCACCCAGGACGCTACCGATTCCTACCCTGGCCTTCAAAACGGTGGTCGAAACCAGTGGGTATGATCTCGATGATCCCGCACTCTATCTCAACCGTGAACTGACTTGGCTCAGCTTTAACCAGCGCGTCTTAAGCGAAGCCGAAGACAGCCGCACTCCCTTGATGGAGCGCTTAAAATTTGTCGCGATAGTCAGCGCAAATCTTGACGAATTTTTCATGAAACGCATCGGCGGACTGAAACAACAAGTCGGTGCCGGCATTCATAAACTCACCGCCGATGGACGTACCCCAGAACAACAACTGGCGGTGTGTTATGAAGCGGTGCGCCATATGGAACAAAGAAAACGCCAGCTTTTTGATCATTTGATTGAACTGCTACGCGCAGAAGACATCCATGTACTCAGTTACAGTAAGTTAACCAAAGAACAACAGCAAAACATCCGCAATCACTATATAGAAAACATTTACCCATTGCTGACCCCGCAAGGCATGGACCCGGCGCATCCTTTCCCCTTCTTATCCAATTTATCGCTGAATTTGCTGGTCACTTTGACCCATCCAGAAGACCTCTATCCCAGTCAATCCTTGGCGCGGGTCAAAGTACCGGTGGGTTCTGGCATTCCTCGTTTTCTCAAGATTGGCGAAGAAAACCGCTTCGTGCTGCTCGAAGAAGTCATGTCCAATAACTTGGATATTCTTTTCCCTGGCATGAATGTGGTGTCCTGCGAATTCTTTCGCGTCACCCGCAATGCCAACACCGAGCGGGCCGAAGATCAAGCCGATGATTTAATGAGCATGATCGAATCCGAACTGCGAGATCGCAAATTTGCCCCGATTGTGCGCTTAGAAGTGCAAACCGGCATGGACCCGGTGCATCGCGGCATGTTAGGTGCCGAACTGGGCCTGGATGAACAAAACGACGTGTTTGAAGTCGCAGGCTTACTGGCGATGCGCGATCTGTTTGAGCTGCTCGGGATCAAAGGTAAAAACGGTGGCTTACACGATTTACCCTACCAGCCCCTAGACCATCCCAAATTACAGGATTCGCCGAATATTTTTCACACCATCCGCGAATTTAGCACGATCTTACTGCACCACCCCTACCAGTCGTTTTCCACCTCGGTCGAACGCTTTTTGCGCGAAGCCAGCGAAGACCCCAAAGTCCGCGCCATCAAAATGACCCTGTATCGCACCTCCAGCGACACCAAAGTGCTGGACTACTTGATTCAAGCGGCGCGTAACGGCAAACAGGTGGCGGTGGTCGTGGAACTGAAAGCCCGCTTCGACGAAGCCGCCAACATCCGCTGGGCGGCACGCATGGAAGAAGCTGGCATCCATGTCACCTATGGCGTGGTCGGCCTTAAAACCCATTCCAAAGTCATCCAAGTGGTGCGCCAGGATTTTAACTACAACAAAATCCAGCGCTACGCCCACATCGGCACCGGCAATTACCACGCAGGCACCGCCCGGCTATACGCCGATTTAGGCATTCTCACCTGTGACGACCAAATCGGTGCCGACCTCACCGAATTGTTCAACTATTTAACCACCGGTTATTCACCCAAGCGCAATTACCAAAAAATCCTGCCCTCGCCCAAACACCTGAAAAAAGCCTTGCTGGCAAAAATTGATCGTGAAATCGAGTTACACAACAAGGGCATACCCGGCCTGATTCAGTTTAAAATGAACGCACTCGAAGACACCGATGTCACCCGGGCACTGTATAAAGCCACCCAAGCTGGCGTCAAAATCGACCTGATTGTGCGCGACACCTGCCGCCTGCGTCCAGGTCTGCCAGGACTCTCAGAAACTGCCCGCGTCATCAGCATCGTTGGGCGATTTTTGGAACACACCCGGATTTACTACTTTCACAACGGTGGCGACGAAGAGTATTTCATCGGCTCTGCCGACGCGATGCAACGCAACCTGGAAAGCCGGGTTGAAGTGGTCACACCCGTGGATGACTCAGGCTTACGCAGCGAACTGCGCCTGGTACTCGACACCCAATTAAACGACCAGCGCAGCGCTTGGGACATGCAGGCCGATGGCAGCTACATCCAACGCCAGCCCAGCAAAGCCGATCAACACAAAGGCGCACAAGAAACCCTGATCGACTATTACCAAACCCGGCAAAAAGACGCGCTACGCCAAAGAAAACTGAAAACCGGCGGTAAACGCAAAAAATACCGCAATATCTAAACCGCTTAGCGTTGCAAAAAGCGCCTGGGTCATACCAATGAACCAGGCGCTTTTTAAGGTTTAGGCGCACCAACAAAGGCAGACGCCGCGTAGAGCCTATCAAAGCACCGCAAAAATTACTCCCTTTCACAGATAACACATTGATTTTACTTGGTCAGAAATCCCAGCGACGAGGTTCTTTGACAGTCTCAGGCATGATGTCACCCGAAAGAAATACATTGACTCAAACCTCGACTCGGGTATCTTATCCTTCCGATAGAAACGCCGAATAATAATTAGGCAATCCACCATGAAAGAAGTCTACGAACTTGCGGATGCGTTGCAGTGGCATGAAGGTATGTTATTGACACCGCAGCACTTTCAGCAACTGGCCTTGCGCCACGAACAATTGCTCCATTACCACATGCTGGTGTCCACCCCGTTTTTTTGGGGGGTACGCCATGTGCGCATCGATCCGGTGTTGTTGTTAAACGGGCGTTTTAGCGTGATGGAGTTGGAAGCCTTCATGCCAGACGGTTTGGTGGTTTGGCACCTCAGCGGTGAAGAGGCGCTGGATTTGGATCTCAGTCCGTATCTGGATGAATTAAAAACCCGCGACTTGACTGTACACCTGGCTGTCCCCGCACGCCGTCAGGACATGAATGCCTTTCAAGATGAAGCATCTCGCTATTATTCGATTGAAGGCAAACCGGTCACCGATGACAACACCGGTGAAGGGAGTTTGCGGATTCCGCGCTTAAAGCCGCGCTTAAAATTGCTGGTCGGCGACGAGATTCCCCAAAAATACACCGCATTTCCATTGGCTCGCCTGTGCTACAAAAACGAAGCCGTGGCCTTGACCGGCTATATCCCGCCGACGCTCCAGGTTTTGCCTGGCAATCCTTTGCATGAAATGAGTTTGTTCATCGCCACCCGGGTACGCGAAAAAGCCGCGTTTCTTTCCGAGCGTTTGCGTCTGCCGTCGTTCACCTCTCGGCTCGACAAACCGATGTTGTTTGAAACACAAAACATCATTCAAGGGCTAGTCACCGCCTTGCCTTTGCTAGAAGCCAAGTTGTACGCCAAAACCGAACATCCCTACCAGTTGTATTTGGCCTTGTGTGGCTTGGCGGGCAGTGTGGCGGGCTACGCGGGTGCGTTACTGCCGCCGGTATTTCCTGGCTATAAACACGATGAACTGGCCGCCACTTTCGCCTCGGTGTTGGATTTTATTAATAAAATTCTCGACAACATCCACGAAACCTATTTGGCAATTGCCTTCCAACTCAAAGACAACCGCTTCCAATTGTTGCCGCAGGCCAGTTGGTTGGGCAAACATTTTGTGGTGGGCGTGCGTGGCAAAGCGGGTTCTACCGAAGCTGAGATGATCGCCTGGATGGAAGAAGCCTTGATCAGCAGCCAAGATCACAGCCAGCAATTGCGGGAAAAACGGGTGCTGGGTGCCAGCCGCCAGTCTATTGACAGCGCCGAAGAATTGGGTTTAATTCCCAGCAAAGGCTTGTTATTATTCAAGATAATCGTCGATCCGGCGTTTATTTCCCCGGATGAGCCGCTGGAAATCCTCAACACCGCTTTGACTGACAGCAAGCATCGGCCTGCGGAAATTATTTTCTACGCGCCCAATTTGCCAGCACCAGGCTAATCAGCCCATCCCAGGCGTGCTAAGCACAGAGAGAAACTCAAGATGCTGTTCTCTGCGGATCATTCAGAATCAATGCTGTACCTCTATTTTCACGAATTTTATCGGGAAGTGGTACGGCTCAAGCGACTTATTCGGGAAGGTGGGGTACCCAGCGATAGCGGGCAAATCGACACGCAAATTCTCGAACAGGTGACACCTGCTTATATTCAGCACTGTTTATTGCCGATTCTGGAACGCCAACGTGCCGATGCCGCGCAACGCGGCGGCGAATATGGCGCGACTCTGTACCGCGAAGCGCAATACCTGATGGTGACGCTGGCGGATGAGATTTTCCTGCACCGAGTGAATTGGCATGGCAAAGAGGCGTGGCGCAGCAATTTGCTCGAAGCCCGTTTATTTGATTCCTATATCGGCGGTGAACGGCTATTTAAACACCTGGATAAGCTATTACAAGAACGCAATCCCGTGTATGCCGATTTAGGGCGGCTTTATTTGATTACACTGTCGCTGGGATTTCAAGGTAAATACCGTAACTCACCCGATGAAGGCATCTTAGACGGCTACCGGCGACAATTATTTGCTTTTGTCGCGCAACGCAGCGCCGATGGGTTACAAGAATATTTCACCCTCAATCCCGACAAACATTTGTTCCCTAGTGCCTATGCTTTCACTCTCAAAGAACCGACTAATCGGCGTCTTCCCCCGCTGCGCTTTTGGTACTTATTACTGTTTTTAGTGATCATGGGATTATTGCTCAGTTCCCATCTGCTTTGGCATCATTTTACTGATGACTTAAGCGTGCTTATGGATCAGATTCTTCAAGAACGGGGTCTGTGACATGGATTACGCCAGCCTAGTCACCCAAATTAAAACCATTTTCGGCTATATCCCCGGTGGTTTACCTGCGTTTGCCGTCACCTTATTCATGTTCGGCTTCGCCGTGGTGGCCACGTATAAATTATTTCGCAGCTTCGTGCCCAAAACACCGTCTTCACCGAAAGACCCGCCACCCGCCAATCCCCCGCTGCCTAAAGCACCGCCACCACCGGGCCTGGAAAACGAAGCCGGTTCTACGCAACCCGGCGTGGCAGCGGCAGCCTTACATCTGGATCAACAAAAAGCTGCCGATGCCGCCGCAGGCAAACCGCCCGGTGCCCGTCCCGCTAAGCCAGAAACCGCGCCTGGATCACGCGCTTGGCCGTTTTCAGGACAGGCTAAAGCCAAAATTCGCCGCATTTCCATGGCGCACCTGAAACAAAGTTTTCGCCAACAGCTTGATCAGCTTGAAGACTATTTATCAGACCGAGAGGCGCGTTATCGCATCCCCTGGTTTTTGATGTTAGGCGAAACCGGGGCGGGCAAAAGCACCAGTTTGGCCAATTTGGGACTGCCGCAACCCTTTGGGCCACCAGCGGCTTACGCAGACAGCACTCAACCCAAAGGCTGTGACTGGTGGTTTTACAATGAAGGCATCGTGTTAGATGTCAGCGGCGATTGCGTGTTATACCGCGATGCTGCCACCGACAGCTATGTCGCCGATGAAAAAGGCTGGCAAGCGCTGCTAAAACTGTTGCGTAAATACCGTCCACGCCGTCCGATTGATGGGGTGATTTTAACCATTCCCAGCACAGATTTAACCGACACGACGCTGTTGCCAGAAGTATTGCGTCATAAAGCCGATCAGCTGTACCAGAAACTGTGGCAAATGCAAAAATCTCTGGGGATGCGTCTGCCGGTGTATGTGTTATTAACCAAATCCGATCACATTGCAGGATTTAAGAGCTTTTGCCAGATTTTACCGGCGCGTTTAACCAAAGACATTTTTGGCTGGTCGAATCCTTATTCTTTGGAAACCGCCTATAACAACACGATGGTGGAACAAGCCTTTCAGAAAATGTATCGAGATTTGAACGAAACCCAATTAGAACTGGTCACCATCAATAAAACCATCCCCGATAATGACAGCTTTTTATTATTTCCCCACGAATTGCGTGCTGTTTTTAAGCAATTACGCCTTTATTTAGAACAAGTCTTCAAGCCCAGCACTTACCACGAACCTTTCTTTTTCCGAGGTATTTATTTTTGTGGTGACGAAGGTCAGCGTCAGGCGGTGCTGGCTGAAGGCGATGCAGCCTTGGTTGCCGCAGCACATGCGCTGTCTGACAGTCTGCGTTTTACCCCGGACACCGAACGGGCGACTCGTCCAGAACCGCACCCGGTTTTTTTACAACAACTGTTTCAAGACAAGTTGTTTCAAGAAGCAGGACTGGCACGACCGGTGCGCGACACTTACAAAACCCAGCACACTTTATTGCATGTTGTGCAGGGCAGTCTGGCGGTGGCAGTGGGGGCTGGGCTTGCCGGTCAGTGGTATGCATTTCAGTCACTGAATGCAGAAAAAGCCACGCTAGTCCCGGTGTTTGAACAAAGCTTGCGCGACACGCAACGCTTGAATGAATTGAATACCAATGTGCGTTTTGATCCTTCTTATTTCGCAGAATTAAGCCGTGCCCGCCAAACTAGCGCCATCAATTTGCTCACCAATATGGCAGCCATTCAAAGCGATGGCTTGCAAAGTTGGTTACTCCCCTCTTCTTGGTTCAGCCAAATTGATGAAAAAATCATCGCCGCCCTGTCTGCTGCATATGACCGCTTTGTGCTGGATTGGTTATATCAAGGCTTACATATCAAAGCCCGGCATTTGCTGCATGATAGCTTGGATACTGTGGATAATTACATCACACCCAGCCAAGAAAAAGGCGAAGCGCTGAGTGATTTATCCGAATTCAAAAACATTCAAAATTTTATTGCGCACATTGAAGCCTTACAAAAAAATGTAGAAACCTATAATCACCTTAAAAAAACCGACAGCCAAACTAAAGATGTGGCGGAATTGGTGGATTATCTCTATCACATTGCTTTACTGCCGGGTTTTTATACCCACACTGGTTTCTACAGTCGCGCCATCACCAATGCCGACTATATGCCTTTTGATTTGTCGCTTTATCAACAGCCTGCACGTACCCGCTTAGGCACTTTGCGTAGCGCGCTGTTTGCACGCCTGTTTACCCATAATTTGCTGGATAAAAAAGTCAGTACCCTGGCCGCTGCGCTAGAAGCTTTGGCGCAAACCAGCCGCCACACCGAGTGGTACAGCATCCTTAAACAACTCAATGGCATTATCCAAGACATCGAAGCCTATCTGGCAAAACCTGCGTTTGCTTGGGTGGTGAATGCCGAACTGGATTTAGGGGGTGACTACGACAAGCTGTGGCAGCGAGTGCGCGGCATCGACATTTTGGGCGACGAAATCTATCAGCAGGCACACAGCGATGCGCAGGCCGCCTTTGCCAGCCTGCGTGAGCAACTTCAGGCTTACAAAAGCGCGCTGACCGACGTGTTGATGTTGCCACGCCAAGCACTCAAAACCAAGGACACCAGCGCTGCCACGGGTGGGGGTAGCGGCGGCGGTGGCGGCGGCGCAACCGCCACCAAAGAAGAAGCAGCCCCAGAAGAGGCACCTGCTGAGGAAGCACCAACCGAAGAGGAAGCCACGACCGAAGAAGCGCCTGCTGAGGAAGAAACGGCGACTGAAGAAGCGGCCCCAGAAGAAGCACCCGCCGAGGAAGAAGCGGCGACTGAAGAAGCGGCCCCAGAGGAAGCGCCTGCCGAAGAAGAAGCGGCTCCAGAAACCGAAGCCTCAGCCGCAGTGACGGAGATTCTAGTCGATCCGAGTAAACAAGACCTGCGCCTGGTCTTGTCGCCAGCGGTGGTGCAGGTGCGGCAGTTGCTGACCGATTTCCTGGCTCGTGATTTCATGGGTAATCCAGGCACACCCCAGCCCTTAATCACCGAATTGCCCGATAATAAACGCCTGCTGTGGGACACCGCGAAACTGCAAGCTGCCGTCAAATTAGTCGAGTCTTTTCAACAGTTTATTGATAACGAATTGGCAAAGTTTCCACCCGCATTGCAAGACATCGCTAAAAATGCCGGTCATTATCAACTGCATGAAAATCTGACTTTGATGCTGGCCCAGGCACAAACCCTCAGTATGCCGCCGCGCCAAATCGGCCCGGACTTTGAGCGGAGTTTACGCACCGAAATCGAAAATTTTGCCGCTGCCGCGCCGACCTTAACTTGGTTGCTGCATGTATTGAATACACTCAAAGACGCTGAAGTATTTCAGGATAAATTTGCCAATACCTATAACGATTTAGAACAAATCACCGTGTTGCAAGCGCACCGTTTATTGAGTCGAGTCAATCGCTTGCTTAACGAAGATGACCTGTATTTACCCACTCAAGCGGATGTGTTCAAAGACTGGAAAAGTAATCGCCAAGTGCCTTTGGTGGCATTTCATGCCAATGATCGACAAGAACTGGCTTATTATTTGGGAGTACAGCGAGATCGGGTGCATTATTTGGTACAAACTTATGCACAACCGCTGTTGGGTTTCTTGGCTGAAAAAAAGGTGCCCGTGGCATTGGGTAGCAGTGAAGTGATTCCGCGTTGGACACGCATTTCTACAGAGGTTTTTAAGTACGACAGCGAAAAACCGCAGAATACTTTGACTGAATTAGAAACTTTCGTGTTGCACGGTCTTGACGGCATTTCACCGGCAAATTGCTACAGTCGTCTTTATTCCCCCGATCTCGGCCAGCCACGCGGTGATTATTTTCAGAAAAAACAAGCAGACATACAGTTAGCACTGTTTAACCAATGTCGTGGCGAACAACAGTATTTAGGCGAAACCAGCCAGAGTGAAAACAAGCGCAGCTTGCAAACCAGTTTGAGCTTGGGGGAAGGCTTGTACTGGGACGCAGACATTTTGCGCGAAGCCGTGGCTAATGCAGAAACCTTTGGCAAATTTGTCGATGAAGAATTGCCAAAATTACCTGCCGCCCAACAAAACATCGCCAAAGACAGTGGTTTTGCACAATTTCATCTCGACATTATCGACAAGTTGGCTTCAGCCCAAAACATTATCCCGCACAGTTGGCTAGACGGCGGTGGCGTCAGCTTTGATGAAGGTTTGCAAGGCGAAATCCAAAACTTCGCAGAAGCCGCCCCGATGTTGACTTGGTTTATTGAATACTTTGGCACTTTTGCCAAGGCCAGCACGCCGCATCAACAAAAATTTGCGGGCAGCCGGGATATTTTATTACAACTGGGTTTATTACAAGCCCGGCGTTTGCTCGATCAAACCGATGTACTGCTGGGCGAAGATAAACTGTATCGTCCGCAACCTGTCAATTTCTTTGCGGATTGGGCGAATAAAACGCCTTTGTCGTTGCTGGTGTTTGGAGTAGAAAGCCGTGAACAACTGGATGCCTATTTGCGTGCGCAACGCGAACGCCTGCGCAATCTGGCGCAAAACTATGCGCAGCCGATGCTGACCTTTATGGCAGGCAAAGAAGCCGCAATGCAGGATTACAGCGACGCCGTGCCGCGCTGGACTACGTTGTATGGCGAAATTTTCAAATACGACAATGCCAAACCAGAAAACTCCCTCACCGCATTAGAAACCTTTATCACTACTGAATTAGACAAGGTAAATCCGGCTAATTGTTACAATAATCTTTATGGTGAATTGGCTGCGGGTGATTACTTTCAAACCAGACAGCGCGAGCTACAAGCCGCGCTGTTAAGCCAATGTAAACAGCAGCAATATTACGTCAATCCAGCCGATCCGCGCGGTCTGGCGAGCGGTCAGCCACCGCGTGCGTTGCAAACCCAACTGCCACTGAATACCGGTTTGTTTTGGGAGCTGGCGCAATTGCAAAATGCGGTATTGAGTGCTGAAGCTTTTGGTAAGTTGATCGATGAGCGCTTACCGACACTGGCCCCAGCAACCCAGGAAACAGTGAGTAATCAAGGTTATGCGGAGTTTTATAGCCACCTCACCGATATGTTGGCGCGTGCACAACGTCTGGAAGCGCGGCAATGGACGCAAGACAATCAGCGCAATTTTGAAGAAGGCTTAAGCCAAGAAGTGGCTAATTTCAATGAAACCAAGCCATTATTGGATTGGTTATCCAGTTTCATCGAACGTTTAGCCACGCTGGATACGCCTTCGGCGCAGTTATTTGCGCAACAACACGCTGCCCTGACCGGTGTGCGCGTGATGCAAGCCCATCGGCTGTTGAGCTACACCGGCGATTTACTCAGCCAAAATGATTTGTACACGCCTAAAGACAAAGACTTTTTTATGCGCTGGGATGGCAGTATGCCGTTGTCTGCCCTGGCTTTTGGTAGCCTGGATAAAGAAGAATTGGGATTTTATCTCAGCACTCAACGGGATCGGGTGCATCATTTGGCGCAACAGTATGCCCAGCCTTTGTTGACTTTTTTAGCCGACAAACCCTTGCCGCCACAATTGGGCAGCAGTAATGCCGTGCCTTTATGGACGCGTTTGTACACGGAATTATTCAAATATGACAGCGAAAATCCAGATAATTCATTGGCTTATTTGGAAACCTTTATTCGCGATGAGATGAATAAAATCACCCTCGGCAATTGTTATGTCGAACTGGCGGACAAAGCGGCCAGCAGTGGGGATTATTTCTTAGACAAGCGCGCTAGACTACAGGCTAATTTATTTGAACAATGCCAATTTTTGGCGGATTTAGAAGCCTATCGGCGTTATCATTTAATTGCCGATTTCTTTAATCAAAAACTGTCCAATCGTTTGCCTTTTTCAACCGTGTCCTATAAGAATACACAGCGCGAAGCAGAACCTGAGGACATTCAAGATTTTTTTGAAATCTATAATGCCTATGGCGAAGGCTTGCAGGATTTCATCAGTAACAGTGCCAATTTTGGTGAAAGCCGTAAGGCGGCCTTGCAATTTTTGGATAAATTAACCCATGTTAAACACTTTTTTGGAGCCTTGCTGAGTCAGAAATTACCCTTAGAAACGCCACTATTTGATTTAGTCATCGACTTTCGGGTGAATCAAAATCATGAAGTGGGTGCGAATCAAATCATCGCTTGGGATTTGGATAAAACCACCCGCGCCGTGACGCGCTTTGACCAGGGTCAGCGTTCAGCCACTAAACCGAATGTTTTGCCTGAACGGGAAGGTTCCTGGCATTTCAGTGATCGTTGGCAATTTGGCGAAGCCTTACGTTTTTCTTTCCGCTGGGCGCGGAATTCAGCCTATCGGCCTTTTTGGGATGGCATCACGCCGGGTTTAACCATCAGCGGCGATGATGACACGGCGGTGTTTGAATTTCGCAGCCGCTGGGCTTTGTTAGAAATGATTCGTAAACAACAAGCCAGTGTTGAGGATTTTGATCGCATGGAAGACAGCGAGCCGCACACCTTGAAGTTTGAAATCCCGGTGCGCCGACTGCTCGGTGCTAAACGGATTCCGCAGCAACAACGCCCCCCAGAACCGCCGCCACCGTTGCCAGAAACTCAGATTGAAGGCGAATGTTATATGGATTGGTTTGAGCAATCTTACGGCGACCCGCGCTGTTTGGATCAGAATTATAAACGCCTGGAAACCCGTAAATTGCCCAGCCAAACGGCGCGTGAGTTTGAAAATCGGCAGCAGGATACGCCTTATCCGTCCACCGTGACTGAAGACGGCACGCTGACTGGAGAAACGCTGGATAAGTTCAATGCCGCGCATCAGGAAGCTTTTTTAGAAGCGTCTAAAACTCGGCTGTTTGTGCGTTTCAGTGTGAGTTTACCGGATCGCAAAGATCGCTTGTTGGTGCCTGATTTCCCGATTCGAGCGCCGTTATTGAGTGGTTTTTCAGAACGTTACCGGCGCTATGAAGCGCGTTTGCGCAGTCAGCAACAATTATTACCGCCGCAGGCCAGTCCGGCTGAGGTGCTGGCGGGTAAAACCGCCGCAGCACAGGCCGCCGCCAAGCCCGCGACGCCGCCAGCCGCTGCGCCTACCGAAGCAGCGCCTGCTGCGGCGGCCACTGAGTAAAACTATGACTCAAGACGCGACACTTGGCCCCCTCAGCCCGCATTGGGACAAGCTCTTAGCGCCGATTAGCGCCGCCCACCCCAGCGGAGCCTATCTGGTGTATGAAGGCACTTATGACGCCATTCGCGAAGCGCGTCGCCAGGAAGACCCCACCCTACCGATGGGCGATTGGCAACGCCCGTTAAAATCCGCTGACTGGCCGTTGGTGCAACAACTTTGCTTGGAAGCGCTGGAAAACCGCAGCAAGGACTTGCAATTGGGGGTTTGGCTGCTGGAAAGCCTGCTCAATTTGCACAGCTTTGCGGGGCTGTCTGAAGGGGTGCTGCTGCTACATGGCTTGTGCGAGCGTTTTTGGGACAGCGTGCATCCCGCCTTAGACGGTGGCGACTTGGATTTACGCCTGTCGCCGTTGGTGTGGATGAATGAAAAGCTATCCACGCAATTGACTTTGTTGCCGATCACCGCGCCCACCGATGCGGAGTTAGGGGTTTTCAATTATGCGCAGTTGCAAAAGCTGCTGAATAATCGCAACAGCCAACAGGCCGCCGCGCAGCAGAGCAAGTTTCAGCGCAGTCTGACCCTGACGCCCACGGTTTTTTATCAGCAGTTGGCGCAACATCTCGACAGCTCGCTGGGCGTGGTGAAACAGTTAGATGCCTTGTTGGATCAGCGTTGTGCCAAAGCTGCCCCAAGTTTGATACGCTTTCGCGATGCCCTGCAAGGGATTGCCCAAGCGGTTGCCAGGATACTGAAAGAACGTTTGCCCAATCAAACCGAGGCGGGAGCGGCGACTTTGGCACTGGATGAAGCGCAGACAGAGGGGCAAAACATGCAGGACGAACCGATCAACGACGGGCAACACGGCCCGATCCGCAGCCGTAGCGAGGCTTATCGTCGTTTGGCGGAAGCTGCCGATTATTTATTGCGTACCGAACCGCACAGCCCCACGCCTTATTTGGTGCAACGGGCAGTGGCCTGGGGCAGTTTGCCTTTACATCAATTGCTGCAAGAATTAGTCAACGATCAGAGTGACTTGAAAGCCATTTACAGTTTACTGGGGATGCATAAGCGAGAGGAGGAGTATTGATGAGTCAGCGGCTGGCCCAGCCATTTTATATTGGCGTAGCTTGCCACGATGACCGCAACAACCCCCGAGCCATCGGTTTAAGCACCAAAACAGGGGGACTTGCATGGATTTCTTTGTTGAAACAGCTAAACTCTGAACAGGCGGATGTCGTTTGGTTTAAAGAGTCGTCGCACTATCAGTCAAGCAAATGGAAGGAGATTAACATGGCAGAAAGCATACAACGCAAACTCGACCGGATTCGTCCACCCCGAGTGCAGATCACTTACGAGGTAGAAACTGGCGGCGCTGAAATCAAAAAGGAATTGCCTTTTGTGGTGGGAATTATGTCCGATTTGTCGGGTAAACCAGAAGTCCCACTGCCGCTGATGAAAGAACGTAAGTTTGTAGAAATAGACCGTGACAATTTTAATGGTGTCATGGCGTCGATTGAACCTCGTTTGGCATTGCGGGTTAAAAATCGTTTGCTGGAAGACGAAGATTCCTGGATGAATGTGGAATTAAAATTTCGTCATATCGACGATTTTCACCCCGCCCAACTGCTCAAGCAAGTAGAACCGTTGCGCAAACTCTATGAAGCCCGGGTGCGTCTGACTGATCTGCTGGCCAAATTAGATGGCAATGATGATTTGGAAAAATTGCTGCAAGAAATTGTCAGCAACACGGATGGCTTGGAAGAAATCCGCAGCAAGGTTGAAACCCAGGCCGATCCTGAACCGCAGCCAGATGAAGCGGTGTAACCCGTCTCTAATGATTGTTGCAAGCATCCACTTGAAAGAAGGAGGAATCCCTCATGGCTGAACAAAACGAAACCACTGGTGGTACTGAGGCCACTTACGATAACTTATTGGATAAGATAGTCCAAGAAGGTAAGATGGCGCGTGATGAAACCCAGAAAGCCCATGCCCGTGATTTAGTGGGAGAACTGGCGCGTCAAGTGTTAGAAGGCACGATGACCGTCAGTAATGACACAGTGGCGATGATTAATAGTCGCATTGCTCAAATTGATGAATTATTGAGCAAGCAATTAAATGAAATCATGCACCACCCGGATTTGCAAAAACTCGAAGGTTCCTGGCGTGGCCTGCATTATTTGGTGATGCAAACTGAAACGAGTAGTACACTGAAATTGCGTCTACTGAATGCCAGCCGTCAGGATTTACAAAAAGACTTGGAAAAAGCGGTGGAGTTTGATCAAAGCCAGCTTTTCAAGAAAATCTATGAAGAAGAATATGGCACTTTTGGGGGGCATCCTTACAGCGCCTTGTTATTGGATTTTGAATTCGGGCGTCATCCACAAGACATTGCCTTTTTAGAGAAAGTCTCCCAAGTCGCTGCGGCGGCACACGCCCCAGTGATCACTGCCGCCAGTCCGCGTCTGTTCGACATGGATAATTTCTTGGAATTAGCCAATCCGCGTGATTTGGCTAAGCAATTTGAAAGCACCGAACTCGTCAAATGGCGCAGCTTCCGAGACACTGAAGATTCCCGCTATGTGTCGATGGCTTTGCCGCGCATTCTGATGCGTTTGCCTTACGGCCCTGCGACTTTGCCCGTTGAAGAATTTCTATACGTGGAAGATGTCGATGGGCGCGACCATAGCAAATACCTGTGGGGTAATGCCGCTTGGGCGATGATGGAACGCATTACCCATGCGTTTTCCCTGTACAAATGGTGTGGGGCGATTCGCGGCGTCGAAGGCGGCGGTAAAGTAGAAGGCTTGCCCGCACACACCTTCCCCACTGATGATGGCGATATTGCCTTGAAATGTCCCACCGAAATCGCGATCACAGACCGTCGCGAAATGGAATTGAATGAACTGGGATTTATTACCCTGTGTCATTGCAAAGGCACCGATTACGCCGCGTTTTTTGGCGGTCAAACCGTCAATAAACCGAAAGTGTATGACAGTGATGCTGCTAATGCCAATGCGCGCCTGTCGGCTACTTTGCCCTATATGTTAGCGGCGTCTCGCTTTGCTCATTACATCAAAGTGATGATGCGCGATAAAATCGGTTCTTTCATGACGGGTCAAGAAATTTCTGGCTATCTCAATTCTTGGATCGGAGGTTATGTACTGGGCAGAGATGATGGCAGTCAGTATTTGAAAGCCCAATATCCCTTGCGTGATGCCCGCATTGATGTGAAAGAAATCCCAGGCAAACCGGGTTATTACACCTCTATCGTGTTTTTACGCCCGCATTTTCAACTGGAAGGTTTGTCGGCATCAATACGGCTAGTGGCTGAATTACCCGGTTAAGTGGGTAGATGACAGCGGGCAATGGTGGCTTGTCTTATCACCATTGCCGAATTGCCAATACGCCCCATCTTTTGTTTCAGTTATTGAGGAATCACTATGGCCAGTAATATCTATTTAAAAATTGCCCCCACCGGTAAATTGGGTAATGCTTTCTTTAAAGGCAACTCACAAGACATCAATCACATGGAATTGATTGAAGTCCAAGGCTGGGGACACAGTTTTGAGCAACCCATCAGTGCGGCGACGAAAAGTAGTGAATTAGGCCCAACTTCGCGTTGTAATCATGCGGAGTTGACCTTTAAGAAGTTCTACGACAATGCCACCGATGATTTAGTGAAAGCGTGTTGGATAGGTCAATGTTTAGATGCCTGTTTCTATCTGTATCGTCCTTTAGAAGGCGGGCCGGAGAACTTAACCGACAAACCTAACCGCTATTTACAGATTGCCTTGACTAACTGCTATATCAAATCCATCGCGATTGCGGGTGAAGCAGAAGAAGTCGCCACTGAAGACTTAGCCTTAGTGTATAACTACATCCAGTATAGCTTTACCGAAATTGATCTTAAAACCGGTAAGCTTAAAAATCAGCAGCAAGCGATTGACTGGTCTTGGACGAGCAACGTCATCACCAGCAAACCGGTCGATGCTGGTACTTTCGGTTAAGCCGGAACTGCACCTGCGTGGCACCAAGCCGCGCAGGGCGTTGTGGCTTGCATAGGTCAAATGCTGATGTCTCATCCCTCCTATATCCGTGCCTCGTTGCTGGATCGGCTGATCGACACCGAACCGCAACAGCACACGGAATTGCGCCCGCTACGGGGCTACACCCGCACCGAGCTGTATGCGGCTTTGCGCCGTGATTTGGCTTGGTTGCTCAATACCCGCTGTGGTTTTTCGATAGCCACTTTGACCAGTCGTCAACGCACCGTGATTGATTATGGTATCCCCGATTTTGGGACGTTTTACAGCGAAAATGAAGAAGATTGGGCGCGTTTACAAGAGCTTTTAGAACAAAGTATTCGCGCCTATGAACCGCGTCTGCAAGAGATTCGGGTACACTTGGAGCGGTTGGAATACAAAGACTATCGCTGTATTGGCGGCACCTTGGAAGCAAATTTGAAAATTGCCAATATCCATGAACCCCTGGCATTTCAATTATTGATTGAACCTAAAAATGCCTGGAAAATTTCTTTGAGCGACTGGCCCACCTAAACCATTATGGCAACCCATACTTATCTCTGTATTACCGATGACAAGGGTAAAAAATACACCGGCAATTGTAAAGCCAAGGATCATGTGGGTAAAATTGAAGTCACTTCTTGGAATACCAACGTGATGCAAGAAGCCGTGGGAGCCAGCAATAAAGAAAAAACGGGGAAACCCCGCTCAAATCCTGGCGTCATGACTTTTGCTAAATTTTATGATTTGTCTTCCGACGATTTAATGTATGCGTGCTGGACGGGTGCAAAATTAACCACTTGTGTGTTTGAAATCTACCGTTCCGCTTATCCAGGCACTTTGAATAATGTCTCGCCTGCCAATAAATGGTTTTTGAAAATAACCCTCAAAAATGCCTATATCGCTGCTTATAAAATAGACGGTAGCGGTGAAGAAATTCCTGCTGAAGACATTGATATTTGCTACGAGGGCATCAAATTTGAATACAAGGCGATTGATAAAAAAACGGGCGCGGTGTCGGATGTGATTATTCCGATGGAATATGATTGGCAACTTAACAAGAAAATCTGACATAGACCTATGGCTGTTGATAGTTTTTTAAAGATTAATGGTATCACTGGCGATTGCGCCATCACTGGGCATGAAGGCGATATTGAAATCATCAAATTCAGCCAGAACTTTACCTATGGTAAGCAGCGTTTGGATACGACGGTGGATTTATTCACCCAGATGGATTGGGAAAATGTCACCTCACAAAAAGTGGCTAAATTAAAAGAATTACGAGATAACATGCCAGATTTTAATGAATTAAATAAATATACCCAAGGCGGTGAATCGGCTGGACAGGCTACTGAGGAAATCAAAAAAAAATTTACTGATTGGGAAAATCAATATCAACTCACGCTCAAGGAAATTGATGAACAATGGAAAAATGACAATCAAGAAATGAGCGGTATTATCAATCAATTTGGTCAATTCATTAAAGATTATGGGCAGCGTTTAGTGGGTTCTAAACATGAACCGATTAAATTTGACAAATATGTGGACAGTGCCTCGCCAAAAATTCTGGAAGCCTGTTGTACCGGTGCCGCCTTTCCAGACTGTCGGTTTGTGTCCTACCGTTCTGTGGATGTGTCGGCAACCAGTCCGGTGAAATTAGCAACCCTTGCACGCAATGCGTATGTTGAAATCACTTTGTATCGGATTTACTTGACTAATTATACGATTAGAACCGGTACAGACTTGCCCACAGAAACCATTTTTATTAATTACGACGAAGCCGACTTCAAATTTGTCGAAGCCGACGCCAGCACCGGTGGAAAAGGCCAGCAAAAAGTCATCAATTGGAACTGGGAAACCGGCAAATCCCAGAAAAAATAAGCCCCTGCTTGCCGAGTAACCTGGGACAATGCAGAACCTTTTTGCCGTAGTCGGCTTGCGCATGAGATAATCCCCGGCCTGATTTCGTCCACCTCACAGAGCAAGACCTATGCTGAATCCTTTACGCTTGAACACGGCAGCCGCCGACTTCTGGCCGCGCCTGCAACAGCGCTTGGCTTGGGACGCCGCCACCGACGAGGGGGTGCTGACGAGTGTCCGCAGTATCCTGGAAGCGGTGCGCCAACGAGGCGATGCGGCGGTGTTGGCATACACCAACCGTTTTGATCGCCGCCAATTGCAAACGCTGTCGGCTGCGCAAATTTCCGCCGAACGCTTGCAGCAAGCGCTGGAAGGACTGCCTGCGGCGCAACGTGAAGCCTTGCAACAGGCGGCGGCTCGCATCACCGCTTATCATCGTCACCAGCCACAAGGCTCGTGGGAATATACCGAAGCCGATGGCACGGTGTTGGGTCAGCAAATCACCCCCTTGGATCGGGTGGGTTTATATGTGCCTGGCGGCAAAGCGGCCTATCCTTCCTCGGTGTTGATGAATGCCTTGCCGGCTAAAATCGCTGGGGTAGGCGAAATTATTATGGTGGTGCCCGCGCCCGATGGGGTGTTGAACGAGTTGGTGCTGGCAGCCGCCGCACTGGCCGGGGTGACTCAGGTTTACACCATCGGCGGGGCGCAGGCGGTGGCGGCGCTGGCCTATGGCACTGAAACCATTCCACAAGTTGATAAAATCGTTGGCCCCGGCAATCTCTACGTGGCAACGGCTAAACGCTTGGTGTTTGGTACTGTGGGCATCGATATGATCGCGGGGCCGTCGGAAATTCTGGTGATTTGCGATGGACTCACCGATGCGGATTGGATTGCCATGGATTTGTTTTCGCAGGCCGAACATGACGAGTTGGCTCAGCCAGTGTTGATCAGTCCAGATGCAGCTTTCCTGGATCAGGTGCAGGCGGCGATGAATCGTTTGCTGGCTGAGATGCCGCGTGCCGAGATTATCCGCGCCTCGATCAATGATCGTAGCCTATTGATTCAGGTGAAAGATTTAGAAGAAGCCGCCGACATCGCCAATGCGATAGCCCCAGAACATTTGGAATTGTCAGTGGCTGAACCGCGTGCGCTGTTGCCGAAGATTCGCCACGCCGGGGCGATTTTTATGGGACGCTATACCGCCGAAGCACTGGGGGATTATTGTGCCGGGCCGAATCATGTGCTGCCTACCTCGCGCAGTGCGCGTTTTTCCTCGCCGCTGGGGGTGTATGATTTCCAAAAACGCACCTCGCTCATCGACTGTTCCGCAGCGGGCGCGACGACTTTAGGGCGCATTGCCTCGGTCTTAGGGCGGAGTGAAGGGTTAGTGGCTCACGCCCGCTCCGCCGAATATCGCATTCAGTCCCAAGACTGAGTAACCAGGATAAAAACCGATGCAACACTGGATACGCCCGGAAATTTTGGCGCTACAGGCTTATCATGTCCCCAATGCGGTGGGCTATATCAAGCTCGACGCGATGGAAAATCCGTATCGCTGGGACGAGGCGACTCGTGAGGCTTGGCTGGCAATTTTGCACGAGGTGGCGATTAACCGGTATCCAGACCCCACTGCGCCCGCGTTACAGGCTAAGCTGCGCGAGACGATGCACATCCCTGCCGATACCAGCTTGGTGTTGGGCAATGGGTCTGATGAATTGATTCAAATGCTGGCGCTGGCGGTGGGTGGGGCGGGACACAGCGTGCTGGCGCTGGAGCCGAGCTTCGTGATGTACCGGATGATCGCCCAGATCACCGGCTTGCGCTATGTCGGCGTGCCGTTGCGGGCGGCGGATTTCAGCCTCGATTTGCCTGCCGTGTTGGCGGCGATTGAAGTCCATCAACCCGCCTTGGTGTTTCTGGCTTATCCCAATAATCCCACCGGCAACCTCTTTGATCGGGCGGCGATTGAAGCGATCTTGCGGGCAGCACCTGGCTTGGTGGTGTTGGACGAAGCTTATGCGCCTTTTGCGGCGGATAGTTTTATGAGCGTAGCGGGGCACTATGAAAATTTATTAGTCATGCGCACCCTGTCTAAGGCAGGCTTGGCTGGTTTGCGTTTGGGCTTTATGGTCGGCCCTGCCGCTTGGCTGAACCAGGTCGAGAAAACCCGTTTACCTTATAATATCAATGTATTGACTCAGGCCACTGCCGAATTTGCGCTGGCCCGTTATCCGTTGTTGGCGGCACAAACTCAGCAGATTTGTGTTGACCGGGAGCAGCTACTGGCTGCCTTAGCCGCAACGCCGGGGGTGCAAGTGTGGCCCAGTCAAGCCAATTTCCTGTTATTTCGCGTCGCCGAGGCTGAATCGGTGTTTGCCCAGCTCAAGGCGCGGCAAGTGCTGATTAAAAAGCTGCATGGTAGCCATCCTTTGCTGGATAATTGCTTGCGGGTCACGGTGGGTACGCCTGCTGAAAACCAGGCCTTTTTAGCCGCTTTGCAAGCGAGTCTGGGCTAATGACGCGCTTGACCGAGCTGCAAGCCTATCTGGATGCGCTGCTGCAAGTCAGCCAGTTTCATGATTACTGCCCAAATGGTTTACAAGTCGAGGGTAAAGCCGAGGTGTTGCGGTTAGCCAGCGGTGTCACGGCCAGTGTGGCGCTGATTGAGCAGGCGCAGGCTTGGGGGGCGGATGCTTTATTGGTGCATCATGGTTATTTCTGGAAAAATGAAAATCCAGCGGTGATCGGCGCAAAACGGCAGCGTTTGGCGCGTTTACTGGCAGCAGACATGAGTTTGTTGGCCTATCATCTGCCGCTGGATGCCCATCCTGAGTATGGCAATAATGCGCAGTTAGCGCGGCATTTGGGTTTGTCGGTGGACGGACAACTGGCGGCGGAACCGCTGCTGTGGTTTGGGCACTTAGCGACTCCCGCCACCAGTCACGACTTTGCGCAATTATTGACGACACGCTTAGCCCGTGCGCCTTTGGTGATCTCCGGCAGTGAGCGGCTGATTCAACGAGTCGCTTGGTGTAGCGGCGCGGCGCAAGGCTTTCTGGAACAGGCCGCGCAAGCGGGCATGGACGCTTATCTGAGCGGCGAAGTGTCGGAAGCCAGTACCCATCTTGCCCGCGAATATGGCATTCACTATTTTGCCATCGGACATCATGCCAGCGAACGTTACGGGGTGCAGGCGCTGGGCGCACAGTTAGCCGCGCAGTTTGGGCTGTCTCATCAATTCATTGATATTCCTAATCCAGTCTAATGACCCAACACGATCCCGAAAAATTACAACAACTGGGCTTGGCGGTGATCGACACCGAGGCGCAGGCAGTCTTGGGTCTGCGTGCCCGTGTCGATGCCCGCTTCGTGGCTGCCTGCGAGTATATGCTGCGTTGCGAAGGCCGCATCGTGGTGATCGGCATGGGCAAATCCGGGCATATCGGCGGCAAGATCGCCGCAACCTTAGCCAGCACGGGCAGTCCTGCGTTTTTTGTGCATCCTGGCGAGGCCAGTCACGGCGACTTGGGGATGATCACCGCCAAAGACGTGGTGCTGGCGCTGTCCAATTCTGGCGAAACCGCTGAGATTTTAACCATTTTGCCGCTGATTAAACGTTTCGGCGTACCTTTGATCAGTTTGACCGGCAATCCCAACTCGACTCTGGCCCAAGCCGCCACGGTCAGCATTGATGTGAGCGTTGAAAAAGAAGCTTGCCCTTTGGGACTGGCACCGACTGCCAGCACCACGGCGGCGCTGGTGATGGGCGATGCGCTGGCGGTGGCGCTGTTGGAAAGCCGAGGTTTCTCGGCCAGCGATTTTGCCCGTTCTCATCCGGGGGGCCGCTTGGGACGGCGTTTATTGTTGTTAGTCAGCGACATCATGCACCAAGGTGACGAGATACCCGCCGTGCCGCTGGGCGTCTCGCTCAAAGAAGTGTTGCTGGAAATGACGCGCAAAGGGCTGGGCATGACCGCAGTGGTGGACGCCGAGGGTTTGGTGAAAGGCGTGTACACCGATGGTGATTTGCGTCGTACCTTGGATTTAGGCGTGGACGTGCATCATGCCTTGATCGATCAGGTGATGACGCTTGGTGCGAAGCAAATTAGCCCAGACAGCTTGGCGATAGACGCGCTGACGCTGATGCAAACCCATAAAATCAGCGGGCTGCTGGTGGTGGATGCAGAGCAGCGCCTGCTGGGTGCCTTGCATATGCACGATTTACTGCGCGCAGGAGTGGTTTAAGTGCCGCTTGCTGCCCGCAGCCTGACCTTGAACGGATAAGCACACATGCGTGATATACTCGACAAAGCCGCGCAAATTCGGCTGGTCATTTTTGATGTAGATGGCGTCTTGACTGACGGTAGCTTGTATTTAGGCGACGATGGTCAGGAGTACAAGGCGTTTTATGCCCGCGATGGCTTAGGCATGAAAATGTTGCAAGACACCGGCGTGGAAATTGGCGTCATCACCGGCAGAACTTCGCAGGTGGTGGCGCATCGGATGAATTCCTTGGGCATTCAGCATGTGTTTCAGGGTCGCATTGAGAAGTTACCGGCCTTTGAAGAACTCTGTGCGCTGCTCAGGCTGGATACCAGTCAAGTGGCCTATGTGGGCGACGATGTGATCGATCTGCCGGTGTTGCGCCGGGTGGGGCTGGCGGTGGCGGTGGCCGATGCGCATCCGTTGGTGATTCGCCATGCCCATTGGCACACGCCAAGTCCAGGCGGGCGCGGCGCGGCACGGGATGTCTGTGAATTGATCATGCAAGCGCAGAATACTTGGCTGACGCAACTGGCGCATTTTGACAAGTGATACAGCGGGGTCTGGTGCTTGGGGGCTTGTTACTGCTCGCCGCAGGGAGCTGGTGGCTGTTGAAAAATTTGGGCAATGAAGAAAGCCTGGTGGATAATGATCAGACGCGCTTTTTGCCCGATTATGCCGTGGTTGATTTTACCTCTACTCACACGGATGACGCAGGCCAGGTGAAATACCAGTTACAAGGCCGTCTGTTGAAACATTATCCAGTGGTGGACACGGAAATCACCGCACCCTATCTGGTGTTTTACCAAGCGGGTCAGCCAGTTTGGTATGCCAAGGCCGAAACCGGTTTGTTGTCATCCGATGGCGAAACCTTGCATTTAGTGGGCAAAACCCGGATGTGGCGCTCCACCAAACAGCCCGATGAAGCCGTGACCATTGTGTCCAGAGATGTGCTAGTCAAGCCGACAATTGAATACGCCGAAACCGCTGCCGAGACCGACATCGAAACCCAGGCCGGACTGACCCAGAGCCGGGGTATGCGTTTGTACATGCGTACCCAACAGGCCGAATTACTGTCTGCGGTGCGCGGGCGTTATGTTTCTCGCAGGAATCAGCGTGGTTTGTCGCCGCGTTAGTCAAATCTTCTCTTTCACGGTGGAGGCACTGGGTGGCGCAACAATGCGCCCGCGAGGCGCTTCCACAGGTAATTTTAGCGTAGCAAGGTATTCTGATGTTCTACCCTCTTCAGCCATTCATCCGCGTTGGTTTACTCTGCGCCGCCGCTTGGGGGCTACCGGTTTGGGCCTTGTCCACCGACCAACAACAGCCGGTGCAGATTGAGGCCGACAGCGCCACGCTGGATAATATCAAGGGTACCACCCTGTATCTGGGCAATGTGATCGTGATCCAAGGCAGCTTACGGTTACAGGCCGACCAAGTGACTTTAAATTACACCGCCAGCAAAGACATAGACACCATTATCGCCGAAAGCCGGGGCGAAAACGGCAACCCGGTGCGTTTTCAGCAGCAGCTTGATTCTAAAGAAGAAGTGCGGGCTGAAGCACAGCGCATGGAGTATCACGCCAAGGAAGATATGTTACACTTAAAAGACCGTGCCCAGGTTTGGAAAAACAAGGACACGGTAACTGGTCAGCATATTGTGTACGATGCTAAACGCGGTCAGATTAAGGCCGACCAGGGCCGCGTCAAGGTGGTGATTGAATCACCCAATGCGCCTGATAAAAAATGAGTGTCTTAAGCGCCAGCCATCTGGCTAAATATTATCGCAAGCGTTGCGTCGTCAAAGACATCAGTCTGGACGTACACAGCGGTGAAGTGGTGGGTCTGTTAGGCCCAAACGGAGCCGGAAAAACCACCAGTTTTTATATGCTGGTGGGTTTAATCAAGTGTGATCAAGGTGAAATTCGTCTTGACGATCAGGTGCTGACCCGCTATCCCATGCACCAGCGCGCCCGTCTTGGCTTGAGTTATTTGCCGCAGGAAGCTTCCATTTTTCGCAAACTCAGTGTCGCCGATAATATTCAGGCGGTACTTGAAGTACAGGCAAATTCCACCGCCAAACAACGTGAAGAACGCTTGGAAGTGCTGCTAAAAGACCTGCATATTGAGCATTTACGTGATAACCTCGGTATGGGCTTGTCGGGCGGCGAACGGCGGCGGGTGGAAATTGCCCGCGCCTTGGCTGCAAAACCGCGTTTTATCTTGCTCGACGAACCGTTTGCTGGGATAGACCCCTTATCCGTAATGGATATTCAGAGCATTATCACGCATTTACGCAGTCTTGATATTGGCGTGCTAATCACCGATCATAATGTGAGAGAAACTTTGGGGATTTGTGATCGTGCTTATATCGTCAATGATGGCGTCATCATTGCCGAGGGTACGCCAACTGCCATTTTGCAGAACGAACAAGTCAAAACCGTTTATTTGGGTCATAACTTCAGCCTCTAGGCGATAAGACAGTGCACGCATGAAGCAAAGCTTACAACTGCGCTTGGGACAGCAGATTACCATGACGCCGCAATTGCAACAGGCGATTCGCCTGTTGCAGTTATCGACGCTGGAGTTGCAGACCGAAATTCAGCAAACGCTTGATTCCAATATGATGTTGGAAGTCGGCGAAGAGGGCGCTGAGGATGAATTATCCGGCGAAACGCTCTACAATGCCGAGAGCGCCCACAGCGATCAAGGACAGGATGAGGAGCCTGCTCACAACACCGCCAGCGGTGAAGTGAACCTCGAACAGGTGTCCACCATGCCCGACGAATTGCCGACGGACAGCCAGTGGGACGATACCTACGATAACAGCCTCAGTCACGGCGATTATCCAGTGCATCACGCGGGTAATGGTGACGACGAAAACCGTGACTTTACCGAGTACAACAGCCCCACCGAAACCTTGCAGGATATGCTGCATTGGCAACTGGATCTGACCCGTTTCAGCGACACTGATCGCGCCATTGCCACCTTAATCATTGATTCCATAGATGAAGAAGGCTATTTACAGGCTTCCCTGGAAGAGATTCGTGACAGCTTGAAAGTGGCCGATGTTGAACTGGATGAAATCAAAGCGGTGTTGCAACGTGTGCAGCACTTTGACCCGCCCGGTGTCGGAGCGCGTAATTTACAAGAATGCCTACTGCTGCAATTGCAGCAAGTAGTGCCCGCCGACACCCCCTGGCGCGAACAAGCCCTTCACTTGGTGAGCAAATACCTGGATGTTTTAGGGGAGCGTGACTATACTCAAGTCATGAGACGCATGAAAATAAGCCGCGAAGATCTCCAAGCGGTCATCAACCTCATCCAGTCCCTCAATCCGAGGCCGGGGAATCAAATCACCCCTTCCAAAGCCACTTACGTGGTGCCTGATGTTTTTGTGAAAAAACTCAATGGTCAATGGCAGGTGGAACTCAATCCCGATGTCGCACCCCGCTTGCGGGTGAATGCGCATTACGTGAGTTTGATTTCTCAGGTACAATCGCGCGCCGATGCAGACAGCTTAAAAACCCACTTGCAAGAAGCACGTTGGTTTATTAAAAGTCTGAAAAGTCGGCATGAAACTCTCCTAAAAGTGACCCGTTGCATTGTTGAGCGCCAAAGCGGCTTTCTGGACTATGGCGAAGAAGCCATGAAGCCCTTGGTGCTGTATGATATTGCCGAAGAACTCGGAATGCACGAATCGACGATTTCACGGGTGACTACCCAGAAGTATATTCATACCCCACGCGGTATTTACGAGCTGAAATATTTCTTTTCCAGTCACGTCAGTACCGACGCGGGCGGAGAATGCTCATCGACTGCGATACGAGCCTTCATTAGAAAGCTCATTGCCACAGAAAACACCGGCAAGCCTTTGAGTGATAACCGAATTGCGAAGTTATTATCTGAACAGGGAATTCAAGTGGCGAGAAGAACGGTGGCCAAATACCGTGAAGCCATGTTAATTCCTCCCTCCAACGAGCGTAAATGCTTAGTTTGACCACATAAGGAGCATCCCATGCGACTTGACTTGAGCGGACATCATATTGATATTACGCCCGCCTTACGCACCTATGTCGAAACCAAAATGGCCCGTCTGAAACGCCATTTCGACGATATTTTACATTTACATGTCATTCTCAGTGTTGAGCAAAAACTGCGTCAAAAAGCAGAAGCCACTTTACATGTCACCGGCACTCAATTGTTTGCCGACGCCGAGCATGAAGACATGTACGCGGCCATTGATGCGCTGATGGACAAGCTCGACCGGCAAGTTCTCAAGCACAAAGAAAAACTCGGCGACAGTTACGCCTGAGTTTTGAGGGTGTGACGCCGGTTGCTCTCACGGCAACTGGCGGTCTATTACAACAACAAGGAGCGCTGTTATGCAACTCACCATCACTGGACACCACCTTGAGGTGACCCCCGCCCTGCGGACCTATGTAGAATCCAAGATGGAACGCCTGGAGCGTCATTTTGATAACATGACCCATATGCATGTCATCCTGTCGGTAGAAAAACTGCGTCAAAAAGCGGAAGCAACCCTACACGTCAGCGGTGGCAATCTGTTCGCCGATGCCACCAGCGAAGACATGTACGCAGCGATTGACTCCTTAACCGACAAGCTGGATCGCCAGATCAAAAAACATAAAGAGAAAGTGAAAGACCATCACAAGGTCAACGGTGCCATCAAGACCCAACCCACCCTAGACTCATGAGGTTAGACACTCTGCCCGTCAGAGTCTTTGCAATATCATGTTGATCTCCCAAATTCTCACCCCTGAACGGATGCTTTGCGGCGTTCAGGTTAACAACAGCAAACGCCGCCTGCTCGAACATCTCGGTCAATTATTTGCGAAAAGCTTCCCAGAACTCGACAGCCTGGAAATCTATCAGCAACTGTTTAACCGCGAACGTTTAGGCAGCACCGGCATCGGCAGGGGCGTGGCGATTCCCCACGCCCGGTTGGCTAATCTCGATGCAACCGTTGCGGCCTTCATGTCGCTGGAACAAGGCATCGGTTTCGATGCAATTGACGACAAGCCGGTGGATCTGGTGTTTGCGTTGTTAGTGCCCGCCAAAGACGGTCACGACGCCACCCAGCATCTCCAGATTCTCGCCTATCTCGCCGCGATGTTCAGTGACGAGCTGTTTTGTCAGCAGCTACGCAGCCAGACCACCATCGACTCCCAATACCAATTGATGGTGGCCTGGCAACCCCCTGCCGATCTTTAACCCCACGCCAGCCAACGGGGAACTGCCCCTGGCTGGTTGCGGTACCACTGCTCTATGCGCACACTCACAGTCGATGATTTCGTCAGTCGCATGGCGACGGACATGGTGTTTGCCTGGGTCAATCGCAGCCCAGGCACCACCCGCCAGATTTATTTAACTGAAGACCATCCCACCAATCCCTGTCACATCGTGGGTTATCTCAGCCTGATTCATGCCCCGCAAATTCAAATTATCGGCCTACACGAAATGCAGTATTTGCAGCAATTGTCTGCCGATATTTATGACAATGCGCTACGCCAACTGTTCAAATCTGAGAAATTGGCCTGCATCATTATTACCGATCACTGCGAGATTCTCCCAAACCTGCAACAACAGGCGATTGCTCACCAAGTCCCGTTGCTCTCCTCGCCCTTGCCCGCACAGCAAGTGATGGCGTCTTTGCACGGTATGCTACGCCACCTGTCTGCCGAGTATGTCACGCTGCACGGGGTGTTTATGGACGTACTGGGCATGGGCGTACTGATCATGGGCGACAGCGGCACGGGCAAGAGCGAACTGGCCCTCGAACTGGTCAGTCGCGGTCATCGCTTGGTCGCCGATGATGCCCCGGAATTTCAGAAAATGGGGATTGATGTGATTGAAGGGACTTGTCCACTCAACCTCACTTCTTTTCTGGAAGTGCGTGGACTGGGGATTTTAAATGTGCAAAAGCTCTTTGGTGACAGTGCAATAAAGCGTCACAAATTTCTGAAATTAATTGTCAAATTGAAAACCATTTCAGATGCCCAGATGCTTGAATTAGATCGCCTCTATGGCGAATACAGCAGCCGCACGATTCTGGGCGTCGAGATGCCAGAAATCATGTTACCCGTGGCACCCGGTCGTAATCTCGCGGTGTTGCTAGAATGCGCAGTCCGCAACCACAGCCTAAAACTGCAAGGCTACGTGGCTGCCGACGAACTGGCCGAACTTCAGCAACGCGCCTTGCTTAACGACCATCACTAACCCAGTTTAGCGACGGCAAGCCAAGGTTGCCGCCGTGATCCGATCACGGCTACAACGCTCCGACTGAGTGCCCACGCACCACTGTTTGCTGTGATCCCAATAGCTGATGACATGCTGACTCTGATCTGAGCAACTGACCTGATAAGTCTTGTAGGTCTCGCCTTGGCTATTTTGTGCGTCTTTGGTAAAAGCGATGTTGGCAGGCGTGACCAGACCGGCTTGGCTACTTGCCACCCAGAATGCACAAACGCCGGTAAACAGCATAACTATTGGTTTTTTCATAGTATTATCCCCCCAGATAAACAGACCGCCACCCCAAGCCCGCGCCCAAAACAGGCATCGTGCAGTGCAACTTGTCACTTCAGTATAGAATATTTTGCAAAATGCAGTTTTTTCTTTTGATAACGCCTTGAGCGAGTTCCAAAAATGGAGTGGTTTTGCAATGACGGATAATGAGCAGCGGGGGACGGCACTCTGTGCTATCCATTAATGCTGCGGATTAAGGATCATGTACACCCTAAAATTCAGCCATACCGCCAGCAAAGCGTTGTTGCGAATGCCACGCAATCTCGCTACGCTCATTCGTAGCAAGTTGGATAGTTTGGCGAACGATCCACACGCATTACAAAACAACATTAGACATTATCGAAAAATAGGGGTGTCCCCTAGTCGCCATGCAGCCTCCAAGGGGATTTCCGATAAGGTCTATTAAAAAACTCAGCGGACGCCCAGGTTATCGTTTGCGGGCAGGGGATTGGCGTATCCTCTATACCTTGCGTGACGATATTCTGGAAATTCATGTGATTGACATTGGTCCACGTGGAGGAATTTACGAATGAACGTGCAATTTATCGAAAAAGAGGGTCATCGCGAATGGGCAGTATTACCCTATACGACCTACCAGCACTTGCTTGATGCGTATGAAATGCTGCGCGACATTCAAGCCTTCGACCAAGCCATCGCACGTGAGGAAGAAATGATTCCAGTGCAGTGGATTGATCGACTGCTGAATGGTGAATCGCCAGTGCAAGTGTGGCGTGAATACCGACAAATGACCCAGGATGAACTGGCGCAACTGTGCGGGGTGACACGCGAAGTCATCAAGGCAGTCGAGATGAAAACGCGCCAGCCTGACCCGCAACTGTGTGTCAATCTTGCCCGTTGTCTGCGTGTAGAGGCAGATGAATTGATGAATTTTCCCTCATAAACACGGCCTAAATGTGGGATTCCGTCCCCCGTGCGTACCGTGTTGTTTTCTCGCTATTTCACCCTCGATTCTCACCAGGAACAGTTTTGCAATGACGGATAATTATCAAGCTTCTGCCATCGAGGTACTCAGCGGTCTCGATCCGGTGCGACGACGACCCGGCATGTACACCGACACCAGCCGTCCCAATCACCTCGCCCAAGAAGTCATCGACAACAGCGTCGATGAAGCGCTGGCGGGCCATGCCACGCAGATTGCCGTGATGCTGGGGGCGGACAATTCCCTGTCGGTGACTGACAACGGACGTGGTATGCCGGTGGATTTGCACCCTGAAGAAGGCGTCAGCGGGGTCGAACTGATCCTCACCCGCTTACATGCTGGGGCCAAATTTTCCAACCAAAGTTACCGCTATTCCGGTGGTTTACATGGGGTTGGCGTGTCGGTGGTGAACGCCTTGTCGCAACGGCTGGAAGTCACCGTCAAGCGCGGCGGTCAGATTTACCGGATGACTTTTGCAGGCGGCGACAAACAACAAGCGCTTACCCAGATTGGCAGCACCACCCGCCGCGACACTGGCACCACCGTTAAATTCTGGCCCGACCCCCAGTATTTTGACGCGCCCAGCTTTTATTTACCGAAGCTGATCCAGGTGTTGCGCGCCAAGGCCGTACTCTGCTCCGGTCTCCAAGTCAGCTTGCACGATGAAGCCAGCGGCGAAACCCACACTTGGTGCTATGAAGCCGGTTTAACCACCTATTTACAAACCCATTTGGCCGATCTGCCCTACCTACCGCCGCAGCCGTTTACCGGCCATTTTGCCAGTGACAGCGAGGCGATTGACTGGGCACTGGTGTGGTTGGCGGAGGACGGCGAGGGCGTCACCGAAAGCTATGTCAACCTGATCCCCACCGCACAGGGCGGCACCCACGTCAATGGGCTGCGCACGGGTTTGCTGGAAGCATTGCGCGAATTTTGCGACTACCGCAATTTACTGCCCCGAGGCGTCAAGTTGGCCCCGGAAGACGTATGGGCAGCCTGTGCCTACGTATTGTCGGTCAAACTGCTAGACCCGCAATTTGCCGGACAAACCAAAGAACGGCTGTCCTCGCGTGGCTGTGCCGCTTTAGTCACTGGTGTGGTGCGCGATGCGCTCAGTTTGTGGCTACATCAGCAAGTAGATTTGGGTGAACAAATTGCCGAACTGGTGATTAACCGTGCGCAAAAACGTCTGAAAGCCGAGCGCCAAGTCACGCGCAAAAAGACCACGGGCGGCCCGGCACTGCCCGGCAAACTGGCCGATTGCACCTTGCAAGACCTCAAACAAACCGAGTTATTCCTGGTGGAAGGCGATTCTGCGGGCGGTTCGGCCAAACAGGCGCGTGATAAAAGCTTCCAGGCGATCATGCCGTTGCGCGGCAAGATTTTGAACAGTTGGGAAGTGGCGTCGGGGGAAGTGCTGGGTTCTCAAGAAATTCATGATATTGCGGTGGCGATAGGCGTCGATCCAGGCTGTGCTGATCTGAGCGGACTGCGTTATGGCAAGATTTGCATTCTCGCTGATGCCGATTCGGACGGGGCGCATATTGCAACGCTGTTGTGTGCGCTGTTTGTGCGGCACTTTCCGGCACTGGTGCAGGCCGGACATGTGCATGTGGCCATGCCGCCGCTGTATCGCATCGACATCGGCCAAGCCGTCCATTACGCGCTTAACGACGAAGAACAGGCGGCGGTGCTGGCGCGTTTTAGCAGCGAACGCCATCGCAGCAAGGTCAATATTCAGCGTTTCAAAGGCCTGGGGGAAATGAACCCGCCGCAATTGCGCGAAACCACGATGAATCCAGACACCCGCCGTCTGGTGCAGTTGACTATGGATGACTTGGCGCAAACAGAGAGTATGCTGGATCTGTTATTGGCGAAAAAACGGGCCGCCGACCGCAAGCACTGGTTGGAAACCAAAGGCAATTTAGCCACGGTGTGAGACATGGATACGCTATTTGACGCCGCCTATGCTTGCTTAATCGCGACGGAGATTGACCAGAAATTGCGACTGACCGAAACCTATGCAGCGGCTTGGCGTGCCGGGGCACTCAGTCACGAGGCTGAGGCAGCGCCGGTGCAAACCCTCACAACGCCAGGGCTGCCGGCTCGGTTGCAGTTGGTGGCACCGCGTGATTTACCGCGTCGCCGCCTCAGTACGCCCGCTGGTCACGCCGCTTTGCTGCACGCGATTGCCCACATCGAATTTAACGCGATTAACTTGGCTTGGGATGCGGTGTATCGGTTTCGCAATATGCCCCGCGCTTATTATGCCGACTGGGTACGCGTGGCTGACGAAGAACGCCAACATTTTCAATTATTGCGCGCCCATTTGCAGCAGTTTAATGCGGATTATGGCGATTTTCCGGCTCATAACGGGCTGTGGGAACTGGCGCTGGAAACCGCCAGCGATCCCTTGCTGCGCATGGCTTTGGTGCCCAGAGTGATGGAGGCACGCGGCCTGGACGTGACCCCTGGCATCATGGCGCGTCTGGCCGACAAGGGCGATCAGCGGGCAGTTGAGATTTTGCAGATTATTTTGCGTGATGAAATTGGTCATGTGGCAGCGGGTTCGCGCTGGTTTCGCTTTCTCTGCACACAACGCGGCTTAGTCCCAGAAACCACGTTTATTGCCCTGATCCAGCAACATTTGAACGGTCAGTTACGCCAGCCGTTTCATCTCGAAGCCCGTCTGGCGGCGGGTTTTGACGCAGCAGAATTGACCCAATTAGCCACCCTGTGCGCACCGCACGGGGTTAAAACCTCTCCATGACACCCAGGAGGCTCCATGCCTTATTTCTTGTATAAAATTTTCCCCAACAAAAAGCTCGAATTAATCACCCAATTTGAGCAATTCGCCGCCGCCAAAACCGAGGCAAAACGTCTGCGCCCGTTGATCACCGTGGCCGATAATTATCAAATCAAAGTCATTTTTGCCAAAAGTGACATAGAAGCGGTGTTACTGTTAAAAGAACAACGTGAAGCGCGTCCTTTGGGCGATGACTAGCGGACAGTCTGCGCTTGCTGCGGCAACCATTCAGGCGGTAAATAGCAACATTTTGCACAGTCATCGCTGTTTTTTCTGAGAGACCGTGTTATAAATTAGGGGTTTAGCCAGACGATACTTGGCCGGTTATTCCCCTCTTTTCTTAGCACAGGACAGGTCTGCTTTGATGACTGTGACCCCACCGCGTAGCCTGCTCAATTGGCTGCAACAGGCTTGCGCAGACTGCTTGAGCGCCCGTTTTTTTATCGTCGCAGGCTTTGGCATCATGGTATTGCTGCTGCTGAGCTTGACGCTGACTGGCTTATCGCGCTTACAACTGATACAGCAGCACTTAGACACCATGGTGCGCGACAGCTATCAAAAAGCAGAACTCGTCAATCACATGCGCACAATTGCAATTCAGCGTTTGCTGTTATTGCATAGCATGTCGGTGACTGAAGACCCTTTTGCACGCGATGCGCTCTATCAACAATTTGGGTTGCTGGCCGGTGAGTTTATTCAGCGACGCCAACAGTTTAGCGAAATGCCGCTGACTCCAGAAGAACAAGCTTATCTGGTGCATTCCCAAGAATTCACTTTAGCCTTAGCCAAAATGCGCAATCAGATTGCTCAGCTCTTTTTGGAAGAGGACGACGCCACCGCCCAGCGCCTGTTGCGCGAGCAAGCAACACCGATGCAACACGTTTATGTGCGTGGTTTTGACGAGTTGCTTGAGTTACAAAAACAACACCGGCAGCAGGCTGAGGCCCAAACCACCCGCGCTTATCGCGATGCTTACTGGCTGTTGGGCGGCGCGGGTATCGGCGCGGTACTGATCAGCTTGTGGGTTGGCTGGCTGGTGTTGCGGCGCACGTTGCACACCGAAACTACTTTGGAAAACGCACGGGCGGAAGCCGAGGCGTTGCTGCGTTCTCAAGGTTGTTCGCTCGACGCCATGACCTTAGAACTAGAGCGCCGGAATGCGGCCTTGACGCTACTGAATCTGGACTTGGAACACAATGTGCAGGAATTACGCCATGCCAACCAAACCGCCGAGAGTGCCAGCCGCGCCAAGAGCGATTTTCTGGCCAATATGAGCCATGAAATCCGCACGCCCCTGAACGCAATCATCGGCATGACGGGTTTGCTGCAAGACACACCCTTGAATCCTGCCCAACGTGATTATACCCAAACCGTACACAGCAGCAGCAAAGCCTTGCTGGCCTTACTGAATGATATTCTGGATTTCTCTAAAATCGAAGCCGGTAAATTGGACATTGAACATCAGCCTTTTGCCTTACAAACCGAACTGGAATGCACCCTGGATTTGATCGCGCCCAAAGCCGCCCAAAAAGGCTTGGAATTGCTATTACGTTTTGATGAGGCTGTGCCCACGCGGGTTTGTGGCGATATTATCCGAGTACACCAAGTGCTGGCGAACTTGCTCAGCAACGCGGTGAAATTCACCGAACAAGGCGAGATTGTGGTCGAGGTGCAAAGCCGCCCGATTTCCAGACCCGATCAGCTTGAAATCCATTGCCGGGTGCAAGACAGCGGCATTGGCATTCCCGCCGACCGTCTGGACACCTTGTTTCACGCCTTTACCCAAGTGGATTCTTCGATCACCCGTCGCTATGGCGGCACTGGCTTGGGATTGGCGATCAGTCGTCAACTGACCGAACTCATGGGTGGTCGTCTCTGGGTAGAGAGTACGCCAGGTCAGGGCGCTTGTTTCAGTTTCACTGTCCAGGTGGGCATCTTCCCCGATGCCGAAGCCAATCTCATGCAGCAGCCCGATCCCAACTTGGCGCAGCGGCGGGTGTTGCTGGTGGATGATCACCCAGGCAGTTTGGAGTTATTAACCCACTATTGCACGCGCTGGGGTATGCACTGCACTGCTGTGACCACTGGTGCAGACGCCTTGGCTTTATTGGCAACACCAGACTGGGCTTGTGATTTAGTGGTGGCGGACATGGAAATGCCGCAGATGCACGGCCTCAGTTTTTGTGAAGCCTTGCGCACCTTGCCGCATCGACAGGCACTGCCGGTGCTGATGCTGGTGTCTTTGGGTACGATGGCTTGGCAGGAAGCAGAAAACCAAGCGCTGTTTCAAGGCTATCTACACAAGCCAATTAAGCGCCGCAGTTTACATCAGGGGATTTCCAGCCTGCTGCATCCGCCAGTCACCGCCATTGCACCAGCCCCCGTTTCCGCGCCAATCCAACCCAGCACGACGCGCTTGCAGATTTTACTGGTTGAAGATAATGTGCTGAACCAAAAAATCGCCTTGCTGTTGCTGCAAAAATTGGGATACCGTGCCGACGTGGCTAATCATGGCGGCGAAGCGCTGACGGCCTTGGCGCGTCAGCCTTATCATGTAATCCTGATGGATATGCAGATGCCAGAAATGGATGGTCTCGAAGCCACCCGGGTAATTCGCGCCCAATACCTGGGCCTGCAACGGCCCCACATCATTGCCATGACCGCTCATGCCACCCGCGAGTACCAGGATGCTTGTCTGGCAGTGGGAATGGATGGTTACATCACTAAACCGGTGCATCAAGAAGCGCTGGCTGCCGCCCTGCAACAGGCGTTGACGGCGCTGACCGGGCCACATGCCGCAGGCGATCTAACGGCAGTAACCTGAGTTTCAATCCACGCCCGGCCTCCTCTCGTTCAATAATGCCCCCCTGAAGGGGGAGGTTTCAAACCAGCAAGGTATTCCGATGAGTCAAGCACGTAAATATTTTGGAACCGACGGCATCCGTGGCCAAGTGGGAATTGCCCCGATTACCCCAGACTTCGTACTCAAGCTCGGCTGGGCGGTGGGACGGGTACTCGGCAGCGATGGTCGCAATCGGGTGCTGATCGGTAAAGATACGCGAATTTCTGGCTATATGTTTGAATCGGCACTCGAAGCTGGTTTATCGGCAGCGGGAATGCACATCCGCCTGCTTGGCCCGATGCCGACGCCAGGCATCGCCTATCTCACCCGCACTTTTCACGCCCGCGCCGGGATCGTGGTCAGCGCCTCGCACAATCCCTTTGACGACAACGGCATCAAGTTTTTTTCCCAAGCGGGTACCAAATTACCGGATGCGCTGGAACTGGCGATAGAAGCCGAACTCGATAAGCCGATGACCACGGTGGCCTCTGCCGCGCTTGGCAAGGCTGAACGTATCGAAGACGCCGCCGGACGTTATATTGAGTTTTGCAAAAGCACCATCCCCATTCACATCAATCTCAACGGTGTCAAATTGGTGGTGGACTGCGCCCACGGTGCGACTTATCACATCGCCCCTAATGTGTTCAAAGAACTGGGTGCCCAGGTGATCAGCATCGGTTCCAGTCCCGACGGTCTCAACATCAATGAAGCCTGTGGTGCAACCCAGCCGCAGGCATTGCAAGCGGCGGTACTCCAGCATCAAGCCGATTTAGGAATAGCCCTGGATGGTGATGGGGATCGCGTGATCATGGTCGATAGCCAAGGACAGCTACTCGACGGCGACGATCTGGTCTATATCATTGCCCAAGCCCGTCACCAAGCGGGCGAGCTGCGCGGCCCGGTGGTCGGCACTTTGATGAGCAATCTGGGCCTGGAACAGGCAATAGATCGCTTAGGTGTGACTTTCTTGCGCGCCCCAGTCGGGGATCGTTATGTGATGGAACAGCTTCAGCAACACGGTGGCAGCTTAGGCGGCGAGTCTTCCGGCCATGTGATCTGCCTGGATCGCACCACCACCGGCGATGGCATCATCACCGCCTTACAAGTGCTGGCGATCACCATCCAAAGCGGTCTGAGCCTGCGCGAACTGATGCACGGGGTGTATAAATACCCGCAACGTTTATTAAATGTCTCGCTTCCCGAGCGCCGCGACGTGCTGAGTTTGCCGCAAGTGCGGGCCGCCTTGCGAGAAGCAGAACAACAACTGGGCCAACGCGGGCGGGTACTGTTACGCGCATCAGGCACCGAGCCGCTGATTAGGATTATGGTCGAAGGCAGCGAAAAAGCGGAAGTAGACAGCCTGGTGCAAGACTTGGCCGCGATTGTCAAAATGGCCGTACAACATGACTAAGAGATAAGCATTAAACGCGGTCGGCAGGTGCTGCGGGAGCGCCTTGCAGGCGCGATTTCTTCAACCTCACCTTGATCCACGTCCTCAATCATGGAGCCTGTTATGAATAGCAAATCTTACTTGTTGACCGCCAGCCTGGCGTTAGCTTGCAGCACAGTGTGCCTCGCTGCCGATCCGCCAGGCGGGACGGGACTCACTATCAAATGCTGGGTTAATGAGTCCGGCGTCAAAGAATGCGGCAGCGTCGTGCCGCCAGAATACGCCAGCCAAGGCCATAAAGTATTAAGTTTACAAGGGGATGTGATGCAGCAGGTGGGGCGTGAAAAAAGCCCGGAAGAACGCAACCAATTGCTGGCTGAAGAACAGCGCAAACTCAAAGAAGAGCGCCTGCGAACCGAACAAGAAGCGCAAGACAAAAAGCTGCTTGATCTCTATCCCTCAGAATCCGATATTCTGATCGCCCGCGATGGCAAGCTGGCTTCAGTTGATGCGGCGATCAAAGTCGCCCAAGATCAGTTGCATTTTTATCGGCGCAGTTTGGAAGAAGCGGAAAAAACCATTAGCCGCGACGATATTAAAAAATCTAAAGATGAGTATGAACGACTGAATCGTCACACCGCCAATTTGAAAGAACAAATCATCCGTTTTGAAAAAATGGTGGTGACTAAAAACCAAGAACAAGAAGACATCAGACAAGAATATCAAGGCTATTTACTGCGTTACCAGGAAATTAAACGGCGCTTACGCAACGAACGCTTTAACCCACCCAAAGAAACGCCAGACGAAGCCAGTACCGACAAACCCGCGCCCTGACGCACTGGCGAAAACCGGCTAGGTTTTTAAAACCCAGCCGGATCGGGGTTTTTCCAGCCGCCGCCGCGCCTGATGGTTCCGCGCCTAAGCCGGACAAGCCTTTACCTCAGCGCGGTTGCCCTGTAAATTAGGAGTCTGGATAAGCAATGTGGCTCCCAGCTTTGCAACGGGAGTGGATCGACCTAACCCAAGATGAGATATGCGCGTGGCCGAGTATAAAAAGACTCTGAATCTCCCAACGACTGATTTCCCCATGAAGGCCAGCTTGGCCGACCGTGAGCCAGCGATGCTGGAGCAATGGGAAGCACAGCAGGTGTACGACGAGATTCGCAAGGCGCGGGCAGGTCAGCCGCGTTTTTTGTTGCACGATGGCCCCCCTTATGCCAACGGCGATATACACATCGGCCATGCGGTCAATAAGATTCTCAAAGATATGATTGTGAAATCCCAAACTTTGAATGGTTTGGATGCGCCGTATGTGCCGGGCTGGGATTGCCACGGTTTGCCGATTGAATTGGTGGTGGAAAAGCGCAAGGGTAAAGCGGGACATCGGGTGGATGCCAACGAATTTCGCACTGCCTGCCGCGATTACGCACAGCAGCAGGTCAGCCGCCAACGTGAAGATTTCAAGCGTTTAGGCGTACTGGGGGATTGGGACAAGCCTTATCTCACCATGGACTTCCAAATTGAAGCAGACACCATTCGCGCACTCGGCCAGATTATCGCCAATGGTCATGTGGAAAAGGGCTACAAGCCAGTGCATTGGTGTACCGATTGCGGCTCAGCCCTGGCAGAAGCAGAAGTCGAGTACGACGAAAAGACCTCGCTGGCGATTGATGTGCGTTTCAGCGTGTTGAACGAGACGGCGTTTTTGCAAGCCTGCCAACACGCGCCCGAGCGCAACGGCAGCGGGCCGCTGTCGGTGGTGATTTGGACCACCACGCCCTGGACTTTGCCCGCCAACCAAGCCGTGGCGGTACATCCAGATTTGGACTATGTGGTTGTGCAGTGTGTCGGTCAATACGGCACCGAGCGCTTAGTGATCGCCGAAGCCTTGCTGAAAGAGGCGATGCTGCGCTATGACATTGATGAATATCGGGTAATCGCCTATTGTCAGGGCAAAAACTTGGCGGGCCTGTTATTACAACACCCGTTTTATCCGCGTGAAGTGCCGATCATTCTGGGCGAACATGTCACCACCGAAGCGGGCACCGGTTGTGTACACACCGCACCGGGTCACGGTCAGGAAGACTATGTGGTCGGTCAGCGTTATCACTTGGCGGTGGATAATCCAGTCGGCGGCAATGGCTGCTTTTTGCCGGATACCCCCCTGTTTGCTGGCGAATTTGTGCTGAAAGCCGACGCCCATGTGATTGAGGTGTTGAGCGTCAACGGAAAATTGCTGCGCGAAAAAGCGATACGCCACAGTTATCCGCATTGCTGGCGGCACAAGATTCCAGTGATTTTCCGCGCCACCCCGCAGTGGTTTATCAGCATGGAGAAAAACGGGCTGCGCCGTCAGGTACTTGAACAAATCGAACAAGTCACTTGGCTGCCGGACTGGGGTAAACAGCGGATCAAGGGCATGGTGGAAAATCGCCCAGACTGGTGTATTTCAAGACAACGCACCTGGGGGATTCCGCTGGCGCTGTTGGTACACAAACACACTGGCACGCTCCATCCCCACACCCCGGCTCTGATTGAAGCGGTGGCCCAGCGTGTCGAACAAGGCGGCATCGATGCCTGGTTTGCCCTCACTGCCGCTGATTTATTGGGGGCCGAAGCAGCAGCGGAGTACGAAAAAATCACCGACACCCTGGACGTGTGGTTTGACTCCGGCGTCACCCATGCCACGGTGCTAAGCAAGAGCCTTGCGCTGGGCCTGCCCGCCCAACTGTATCTGGAAGGCTCCGACCAACATCGCGGCTGGTTCCAATCGGCCTTACTCACGGCGGTGGCGATGCGCGGCTTAGCGCCCTATCAAACGGTGTTGACCCACGGCTTCACCGTGGACGCGCAAGGCCGCAAGATGTCCAAATCACTGGGTAACGTGGTGGAACCGCAACAGGTAATCAAAACCCTGGGAGCCGACATCTTGCGCCTGTGGGTCTCGGCCACCGACTATCGCAGCGAAATGAATGTCTCCGACGAGATTCTCAAACGGATTTCCGATGCGTATCGGCGACTGCGCAACACCTCGCGGTTCCTGCTCGCCAATCTGGCAGGCTTTGATCCCGCGCAACACTTAGTCGCCCCAGCAGACATGGTGGCCTTAGATCGCTGGATTGTGGATCGGGCTTGGCGCTTGCAACAAGAAGTGATCGACGCCTACAACAACTATGCGTTTCATTTGATTTACCAAAAAGTCCATCAATTTTGCGCTGTCGATCTGGGTGCTTTATATCTGGACATCACCAAAGACCGCCAATACACCGCGAAAGCCGATGGCTTGGCACGGCGCTCAGCCCAGACTGCGATGTATCACATCGTCGAGGCATTAGTCCGCTGGCTGGCCCCGATTTTGAGCTTCACCAGCGAAGAAATTTGGCACTATATCCCTGGTCAACGCCCGACTACCTCGGTGTTTTTAAGCACCTGGTATACGGGCTTGAGTCCTCTGCCAGAACAGCACCCAATGAATAACAGCTTTTGGCAACAGGTGTTCCTGGTGCGTGAGTTAGTGAGCAAAGAACTGGAAAAATTGCGCGTGGCTGGCGCTATTGGTTCTTCCTTAGATGCCGAGGTTGAGATTTACTGCGATGAACCACTGCACACTGCGCTGGCCTCGCTACAAGACGAACTCCGGTTTGTACTGATTACCTCAGCAGCCACGGTACAGTTTGCCACCGCTCGTCCGCTCAACGCCGCCGAGGGCGCGGGATTTTGGGTGGTTACCCACCCCTCGGCGCACCCCAAATGCGTGCGTTGCTGGCATCATCGCCCAGAAGTAGGCGTAAACGCGACACATCCTGAACTGTGCGGGCGTTGTATAGACAATCTGAGCGAAGGCGAACAACGTCATTATGCGTGATCCGAATGAGCAGGAATCCGAGATTTTGCCAGATTCCGAGCAATTACTTGACGAAGCCTGGGAAGCCGAAGCCCGGCGGCTAAAAGCGGTGCCCACTCGGGCGGCGGTGCGCCGACGCACCGCCTATCCCTGGCTGGCACTTTCGTTGTTCGTGGTGTTGATCGACCAAGCCAGTAAAATTTGGGTGATGGATCATCTCGAATACCGCGAGGTTGTCCCTCTCCTGCCCGTGCTAAACCTGACCCTGGTGCATAACCCAGGTGCTGCTTTTAGTTTTCTGGCGGATGCAGGCGGTTGGCAACGCTGGTTTTTTGTCAGCGTTTCTGCGCTAGTCAGCCTGGTGTTAGCCCTGTGGTTAATGCGTATGCCACGCCGTCAGCATCATTGGCTGGCGGCAGCCCTGGCTTTGGTGCTGGGCGGTGCTGTGGGCAATCTCTGGGATCGTATTGAATACGGCTATGTGATTGACTTCATTGACGCCTACTATCAGCACTGGCACTGGCCAGTGTTTAACATCGCCGACAGCGCAATCACAGCGGGTGCGGTGATGCTGCTGATTGATGCCTTGTTCTTAAACCGTAATCCCAAAGCCTAGTACACCACCCACTTTGCAGGTCTGTGAGCACTCAAGGGTAAAACCGCCTGGACTGCCGGGGTGTGGGACTTCGGGCCGGACAATCAACGCCCTTGGAATTCGCTTCAGAATGTGCCGAAGGATTATCTGGTGTTGAGCCAGTATTGGATGCAGTGGGTGAAGTGGGGGGGTTATTGATTCACCGCCGAGAGCGCAGAGGAATACCGTTTTTAGGAGAACACACACCATGCAAATCGAAGGAGCATACGATGACTGCAACCCAAAACCTCTTACAGCAAGCATTGGCGATGCCTTCAGCCGAGCGCGCATGGCTGGCGCATTGTTTAATTGCCAGCATCGAACAACAAACGGATGAAAATGTAGAAGCCGCATGGCTTAAACTGGCGCAAGAACGGGCGGAGCAGATTCAGCGCGGCGAGGTTCAAACCGTCACTTGGGAATCCATCAAGCAAGCTATCCACTCGCGCCATGCTTGATATTCGTTTTCATCCCGATGTCGGGCAAGAAGTGGACAACGCCTATGCCTGGTATGAAGCGCAAGTGACGGGCTTGGGCGAGGATTTTCTGCATGAACTGGAAAACGGTTTGGTATCCGTACAAACCATGCCGGAAACCTGGACTATCGTTGCCCCCGGATTTCGCCGCTATTTGTTGCAAAAATTTCCTTACGGCATTATTTACCAAATCGCTCCCCACGCCGTTTTGGTCGTGGCGGTGGCGCATTTGAGCCGCAAGCCTAGTTATTGGCAACAGCGTGTGTGAAGATGAAAAGTCAGTGCAAGCCAAAAATCGGCGATAATCCAGGCGGTTGATTGGGCTGACGAACAATAGGAGAGTCACTTGATGTTGGGCTTCGCAAAAAGAAGCTCAGCCCAACCTACCGCGCTTCTACGCGCCCAGAAAATCGGCCTGTTTCCCGCTCCCTGAGCGGAACCGAAGGGAAATTCACCAGTTCCCTCGTGCCAGCGTTCTACGCGGCACGAGCGGCGGGCGCTCTGCGCCCATTACGCGCAGAGCGCGGAACTGCTCATGCGGCGTAGAACGCTCGCACGAGAAAAATTCGCTTTGCGGTTTTTCTCTGCGTACTTTGTGCCTCTGCGGTGAAGATTGATTTATAGGTCGTTCCCTGAGCGGAGCCGAAGGGAAATTCACCGCAGAGAGACAGAGGGCGCAAAGACAAGTCCCCCCCTCAAGATTTCTGCGGAAAATTCAACTGCACACTGACTTTTATCGCGCCCTGCGCTTTGCCGCTGGCGACAATAAAACCTGCTTCAGAACTCAGCGTAACGCTAAACTCAAGCGTGACTTTATCGACTTGGGCATTGGCGGCTTCTTGTATGGCGTTGACGGTGGTTTTGGTCATCGTGCTGATGAGACCTGTTAAGTTATTCACCACATGCTGCCCAATGCTTGGGGAATCGCCTTTGGATTCAAACTCATCGTTAGAGGCTGCACTGACGGGCGCGGCTTCAATGTCCATTGCGCTGTCATCCACTTGCATGTAAATATATTGCCCATCTAATTCAATTACTTTAATTTTCGCCATTGTCGTTTCCTCTATCGGTGTGGAATAATAATCACAGTTTAAACCAAAAAGGGTAGAAATTGAAATGAGTCAGCGTGTCGCTTTGATTGTGGGTATTAATCAATATGATAAAGTGGGTTTAAGAAATTTAACCGCTTCGGTCAATGATGCGACTGCCATGCAAAAATTATTCAAGGAATACAGTGATTTTCAGGTGATTCCTTTACCGCTCAGTGGCGAATATTTATCGCTTGAGGAATTTAGAAATCAGTTTAATGCAGTTTTTAGTCAAAAAGACAATGCGCCTACGGATGTGTTATTTTATTTTTCTGGACATGGAGTTGTTAAAACAGAACTAGATGATTTAACCGAAGAGAAAACAAAAACCTATTATTTATCGTTATCGGATAAAAAAGAAGCCTTGAATTTAGCCAGTTTGTGCAGCCTGATTGAAGAAAGCGCGGTGAGAAATATCGTGATTATTTTAGATTGTTGTCATAGCGGGGAATTGTATAATTTTATTGAATCTTTTAATGCCAAGCGTTTTTGTTTAATTGCTGCGAGTGCTTCAGAAACAGAGGCTTTGGCGCGTAAAAATAAACAGGGTTTATTGACTGAAATTATTTTACAAGCCTTAGACCCTAATAAGCGCAATTTAGACGACATTAAAACTTCTCATCTGGTTGAGTTTGTTAATCAATATCCTAACAAACCGCCGACCATTTTGCCTCCGGCGGGCGTAAGTTATGACTTTTTTACCTTGACGCGGCGTAAAAATCGCACCCCGCCTCCAGTCCTGATCATTGATAAAAATATCGTACTACAAAACTTTTATACTAAACGCATGAACCGCGAAACGCTTTACCAATTGCTCACCGACATGCTGCCTGCCCAATTGCAGGAAGTCTGTTTTCATTACCCATTTCCCAGCAAATACCAAAGCAGCGAAGCGACCGCAGTGCGCATCGCCACTGACCTCATCCAATTTGCCGAAAACAAAAATGATCTCAAGGGGTTAATCCAAACCGTGCATAAGCTGTTTGGCGAACAACTCAATCAACAACTGCGCAAACTGCAAGCCCAATCAGGCGCGGTGTCGGCGGGTTTAAGTTGCAGTCTGCACAGCGAGTCAGAAAAGCAATGGGTACGCTGGGGTTTACAATGGTTTCGCAGCTTATCGAAAAATCAACAACAAAATCTGCCGCAAATGCTTGACGGCTTAGCGCGGCTGGAATTAGCGGTAGGTGATTTCGCCCAAGCCGAACAACTGTTCCAAGAACTTACCACCAATCAACAACACCAAAACCAAGCCACCGCGCTGTACAACCAACACCGTGCCTTGCTGGAACAACGGAAATTTGATGCCGCGCTCAAACCCTTGTTACAAGCCGGAGAACTTGATCCGCCGCGCTTCAAAGTATTTCGCCACCGCTACCTGCCGCAGAAAATCCTTGGCGCGGGAGGCTTTGGCACGGTGTTTTTATGCCACGACAGTCTCAAACTCAACACGCCTGTCGTCATTAAAGTGCTGCAAACCGAACAACTGGCGCAGCAGATTGAAGCCATTTTTCATGAAGCCTTACTGCTCAAACAACTCAATCACCCGCACATCATCCGCATTGAGGCTTGGGATTACGCCCATGAAGAAACCCGCAGCAATCCTTATCTGGAACTGGAATATTTCCCAGGAGAATCCTTACAGACGTACATACAACAGCACGGCACACTAAGCCCTGAAGCCGTCTTAGTGCTGGCGCGTTTGCTGGCTGAAGCCTTAGCGCAAGCACATCAACAAAGCATCCTGCACCGCGACCTCAAACCCGCCAATATTCTGGTGCTAAAAGACGGCGAAAACTGGCAACTCAAACTGATAGATTTTGGGCTGGGCATTCGCCAACAAGCCCATCGCGGACACACCCTGCTAGGGCGCAGCTTGACCGGAACGCTGGACTACGCACCGCCTGAACAAAAAGGTGAAATGCCATCGCCTGTCGGTACTTACTCAGATGTGTACAGCTTTGGGCTCACCCTGTATTACGCCCTGTTTAAAGACCCGCGTCCCAGCTTGCGCCAAAGTCGCCGCTTGGATGGACATGCCTTGTTAGAAATCTTAGAAGACTGCACCGAGCGCGAGCCAGAAAAACGCTTGCAGGATTTTACGGCGGTGTTGGCGGCGTTAAAAAACCTTCCAGACTTTAAAAATCTGGAAGGTTTAGATGGGCAACAGCAAACCTTTGTTCAAAACCAGCAAGCATTAGGTTCACAAAAATATGCACATTACATCGCCTATGATGACGGCACCGTGTTAGATATCCAAACGGGCTTGCTATGGATGCGCTGCGCTTTAAGACAAACATGGAATGGCAAAACCTGTGTGGGCCAAGCCACAACCAAAGCCACAACAATGAGTTGGGATAAAGCCTGTCAGCAAACAGGCGATGGCTTTGCGGGCTATCAAGACTGGCGGATACCCACCATTGAGGAATTGAAAACGCTAGTGGATATGAGTCAAAGCGGTACGAAAATTCATCCACAAGCCTTTCCAAATTGTCCAGCCTACTGGTTCTGGTCGGGTTCGCCCTATCCCTACGGTTCAAACAACGCGTGGGGCGTGGATTTCAATCTTGGGAACTGTGACGGCGGCACTCATAGCTACAACTTCCACGTACGGCTCGTGCGCGGCGGACAGTGACCTTTGCTTTTTGCGTCTGGAAAGCCAACGCAATGCCCCGCGTTCCCATGCTCTGCATCCACCACCATTTAGTTAGGAGCAAACGCTGTGAGCGGCTGACGGCTGCGTCAGCCGCAGCACTCAAGCCGCTGCTGCTGATACGAGAAAAATCAAGGGGATTGTCGTCAACAAGCAGAATGTGTTTGCCACGCGCTTAACCTTCAGGTAGCTGATAATCCTTGTTTTCTTGCGTCATGTTGGCTTGTAGCATGAGGCTTTTTCTTATTGCATCACTAACACCGCCCGCGTGTGGGATGCGCAGACGGGGCAGGCGATACGCACCTTGCGCGGGCATTCAGATTTGGTGTACTCAGCCGCCTACAGTGCCGATGGCACGCGGATTGTCACCGCATCTGTTGATAACACCGCCCGCGTGTGGGATGCGCAGACAGGGGAACAGTTAGCGATTTTACCGCATGAAAGTGATGTAAATTCAGCTCGTTTCAGCCCTGATGGCTTGCAGATTGTCACCGCCTCAAAAGATAACACCGCCCGCATTTGGCTTTCCTTCCCTTCCCTTGCTGCGATGGTCGAATATGCAAAAAAAATGCTGCCACCGCGTGTTTCTGACGATAAAGGCGATGCAGGCATTGAAAACTTCCGCCTGACCTGTGCCGAGCGCAAGCGGTTCTTTTTGGAAGAAATGGCGCGATGTAGGGCGGATTAAGGCGCGTCCGGCTTGTGCTGAGCGCAGCCAAAGCATTGCGCCGTATCCGCCATCCTCTATTCCGCCAATTATCGGCATCATGGGCGGGTTTTGGCGGATACGCTACGCTTAATCAGCCCTACTTGTGCGGAGCGCCAGCGGTATTTTTTGGAGATTGACAGTTCAGCTCAGGGAACGAAAAGTTGCACACAACGTTGTGATGTTAGGTGATAATCGCGCTTGCAAAGCGCTCCCACAAAAATCTATTCTCCCTAATCTATTCTCCCTCAACACCGGTGAAACTGTTTGCCATGACACTGACTCCTGCTCTTTTTATCGGCCACGGTCATCCGCTGAATGCCTTGGTTGAGAATAGTTACACCCAAGCGTTGCAAGCCGCAGCGGCGCAATTGCCGATACCGGCGGCGATTTTGGTGATTTCTGCGCATTGGTTGGGCGACACTGTGTCGGTCAGTAGCGGTCTTCAGCCGCGTACTTTGTATGATTTTGGGCCGTTTGATGCGCGGCTGCGTGAGCTGATGTATCCCGCCCCTGGTGCGCCTGAGTGGGCGGCGGCAGTGCAGGCCGCGCTGGCTCCGTTGCCAGTACAGGCCGCGCCGCAGCGGGGCTTTGATCATGGGGTGTGGGCGGTGTTGAAGTGGTTGTTTCCCGGTGCGCAAGTGCCGGTACTACAATTGAGTTTGGATATGCGGCGACCTCCCGCCGCACATTATGCGCTGGGGCAGGCGTTGCGCGGGTTGCGGGCAGAGGGGCTGATGATTATCGGCAGCGGCAATGTGGTGCATAACCTCCAGCAATTGGATTGGGCGCACCGCGAAGCAGCAACCCCGGCCTGGGCGCAGCGTTTTGCGGCGACGGTGCAAGCGCATTTGCTGGCACGCAATCATGCGGCTTTGATCGATTATCGCAGTCTGCCGGATGCGTGGCCCGCCGTGCCGAGTCCCGATCACTATTTGCCCTTGCTGTATATTGCGGCTTTACAGGGCGAGACCGAACCATTGCGCTGGCTGTGTGAGGATTTTCAATACGGTTCGATCAGTATGCTCAGTTTTCAAGTCGGCTAAGGATGTGGATGTACGACCGTTGTTTAGTGTGGGCCAGCTTGGCTTTGTTGGCGTTGGGCTTGTTGATGGTGGCCTCGACTACGGTTAATCTGGCCGACAGTCGGCATGGGGACGCGTTGTTTTTCTTCTGGCGGCAAGCGGCTTATATTGGCAGCGGGCTGCTGTTGGGCGCTGTGAGTTTTACCCTGGATACGCGGCATTGGCAGGCGTTGAGCGTGCCACTGCTGCTGTTTGGCGGCTTGTTATTGCTGTTGGTGTTAGCGGTGGGGCACGAGGTCAACGGCAGTCTGCGCTGGATTCATTTGGGCTGGCTGCGTTTACAACCTTCTGAAGCCATGAAGTTATTTATGGTGCTGTACATGGCGGGTTATTTGGTGCGCCGCAGTACAGCGGTGCGCCAGTCGTTGCGCGGTTTTATCAATCCGATGCTGGTGTTGATTGCCGCCAGTGCCTTGTTGCTGTTGGAGCCGGATTATGGCACTGCCGTGGTGTTATTCGTCACGGTGTTGGGGATGTTGTTTCTCGCTGGCGTGCCGATGCGCCAGTTTTTGTTGTGGGTGGCGTTGGTATCTATCGCTTTGTTTCTAGTGATTTTAATTGCGCCTTACCGCTTGCAACGTTTGACCACTTTCATGAATCCTTGGGCCGATCCTTTCAACAGCGGTTTTCAATTGACGCAAGCTTTGATCGCTATCGGGCGCGGCGATTGGTGGGGCGTGGGTTTGGGGGCCAGTGTGCAAAAACTGGCTTATTTACCCGAAGCACACACCGATTTTTTATTTGCAATTCTGGCGGAAGAACTGGGCTTAGCGGGCGGTTTAAGTGTGATCGGCCTGTTTGCCGTGTTGGTGTGGCGTGCCTTTGTGATTGCGCGTCAAGCCTTGCTGGCCCAACGTTTTTACGCCGCTTGGTTAGCCTATGGCTTGGGTTTGTGTCTCGGTTTACAAGCCGCGATTAATCTCGGCGTGAATCTGGGTTTGTTGCCGACCAAAGGCTTGACCTTGCCACTGATGAGTTATGGCGGTTCCAGTCTGCTGGTGAGTTGTGTCATGATCGCTTTATTGTTGCGGGTTGATTACGAAACCCGCAGCCTGTCTTCCTCTTCCCAATCCCGTACCCACGAGTAACTATGGCGACAACAACCTCTAAAAAACCCGTATTGATTATGGCCGGTGGCACCGGCGGCCATGTGTTCCCTGCGCTGGCAGTGGCAACCGCGCTGATTGCCCAGGGCGTGCCGGTGCATTGGCTAGGCACGCGGCGCGGCCTGGAGTCGCGTGTCGTGCCGAATGCGGGCATTTCTATCAGTTATTTACAAATCAATGGCTTACGCGGCAATGGCTGGTTCGGTTGGCTGTTGGCCCCTTTCAAAATCGTGCTGTCTATTTATCAAGCGGGCTGGGTAATGGCGCGGGTACAACCGGGCGCGGTGTTGGGCATGGGCGGCTTTGCCAGCGGGCCGGGCGGGATCGCCGCTTGGTTGCTCGGCATCCCGCTGTTGGTACATGAACAAAACGCCGTGGCGGGGCTGACCAATCGGGTACTGGCGCGGTTTGCCAAAGTGGTGATGGAAGCCTTTCCCGGCACTTTTCCAGCCAAACGCCGGGCGCTCTCGACCGGCAACCCGTTACGTTTTGACATTTTGTCCTATCAACCGCCCACGCCACGCCTGCTACACCGTCCGCTGCATTTATTGGTGATGGGCGGCAGTTTGGGGGCGCAGGCGCTGAATATGACGGTGCCGCAAGCGGTGCAGCACATGCGCGAACCGGTGGTGTTGTGGCACCAAACCGGGCGCAATCCAGGCAATCTGGTGACGCGAGAAGACAAAGCGGATATTGTGGAACCGTTTATTGAAAACATGGCCGCCGCTTACGCCTGGGCCGATTTAGTGGTGTGTCGGGCGGGTGCGTTGACCATCAGCGAATTGGCTCAAGTCGGAGTCGCCGCGATTTTAGTGCCGTTTCCCCATGCGGTGGACGATCATCAAACCGCCAATGCGCAGTTTCTGGTACAAGCCAACGCCGCGATTTTGTTGCCACAACCCGCGCTGAATCCGCTCGATTTAGCTGCTTTGTTGGATCAGCTCTGTGCCGACCCAGCGCGACTGCAAGCGATGGCGGCAGCAGCACGCGGTTGTGCGCGCCCAGATGCGGTGCAAGTGGTGGCGGCTCAGTGTTTGGCGCAGGCGGATAAGGCCAAGTAAACGCCTAAATAAAAAAGTGGACAAAACACCTTTGGTTTTGCCCACTATTCGGGATTGGCGCATCTAAATGAGGCGGACAACGAAAAGCAGTTGCTCACCCTTGCCCGGCTGATGACACCCTCCCTGCGGTGTCATCAGAGCAACCCATGCTACCGGCTTATGGGCCAAAACCCACCACATCAAATTGAATAGTCGGCATGACTGATGTCAACGCCAAATCCACCCAATGGGCTTGCTCACCTATCTGCAAACAATTAATCCGCAGATGATCCGGTGTGCTTGCAGTACCGTCTGGAAACACCGCGCACTGCGCCGTTGGTGTCAAATCGTTTCTTGGCAGCCAGGTACTCATATCCACTTCAAAGCGTAACGGCGAATTAGAAACTAAATTCATTCCCACCTGATATGTACCTCCCACACTCAAGCACGGCAGAAACAACGCTGGTGTCGGAAATAGATTAAAGGTCGCGCATTGTGAGGGGTTAGGTGGAGAAGGCATTGTCGTTGGAGCGAATTTTTGGATGCGATGGTTACTGGTATCAGCCACATAAACACTGCCGCTGGCATCTACCGCAACAGCATAAGGGTTGAAGAACTCCCCATCGCCGCCACCAAATGAACCCCACTTTGTGAGGAGCTGCCCGTTGGCATCAAACTTTTGGATACGATGGTTAGCCGTGTCTACCACATAGACATTGCTATTGCTATCCACCCGAACACCAGTAGGATTATAAAATCGCCCGTCACCAGTACCTAATAAACCCCATTTGGCGAGTAATAGCCCGTTGGTGCCAAACTTTTGGATGCGGTGGTTACCGCTATCCCCCGCATAAACATTGCCGCTGGCATCAACGGCAATTCCAGCAGGTCCTACAAACTGTGTATTGCCAAACTGCCCATCACCGTTACCCAGTGAACCCCATTGCATCTGATAATTTCCAGTGGCATCAAACTGTTGGATGCGGATGTTATTGATATCTGTCACATAAACAACACTACCGATGGCATCAACGGCAACTGCCCAAGGAGAACTAAACTGCCCATTGCCTGTCCCGTATGAACCCCATTGGTGCTGATAGTTTCCTTCGGTATCAAACTTTTGGATGCGGTTGTTACCGTTGTCCGCCACATAAACATTGTCACTGGCATCAATGGCAATTCCTGTAGGGTAATAAAACTGCCCATTGCCTGAACCTTGTGAACCCCATTGGTGTTGATAGTTTCCTTCGGTATCAAACTTTTGGATGCGGTTGTTACTGTTATCCACCACATAAACATTGCCGCTGGCATCAATGGCAATTCCTGTAGGGGAATTAAACTGCCCTTCGCCGCTACCTATTGAACCCCACTTATCGACAAAGGCGTAAAACTCCACTGCTTGGCTGAACGGGCTAAATGATAACAACAACAGCACTTGACACACCAACCACAGCCGCATCAGGCTGTTGGGTTTGGGACGTGAGACACGAGACGTGACCGCCTCGGTGAAAATGGGTACTTTAAACATGGGCTGCTCCTCAAAAGGTGGGGTCATGAATATGCCCGCTGGCGTATAGCGCGGCTCAAAAGCTTGCCCTGCGCATACGCCCAACAGACCAATTGATTACAACACACCCGTATTGTCCCTGCAATGCTAAAAAATCACTCGCTCACGCGGCGACACTTCACGTCGGGCATTGGCTATCGCGGACTAACCGCCCTCGCTTCGCTCTCCTTGGCGGTCAGCGTTGGATGGAGACATCGCGGCAATTTCCGCGAATACCAAAGACAAATCTCCACCCAATGATTCAATCACAGTTTCTGAGTTTTCTCTAAGCATATGCTTATGGTGAGGATAAGTGGCAATGTTCGGCCAATGCGGCGCATTATCCCAGCGGCATAATAAAATGCCCGTTTTACTTTGCCAATGATAGGCGTATTTAAAAGCGGTTTCTCCCAGGACAATTTGCTTGATATGTAACAGGCTACCATCGTGAAATAAAACCTGCGCTTTCAAGCGAAAATTTGGGCCATCTTGATCATACGCCTGGATTTCCCATGAGGTAATAATATTTCGATATTTTTCAATTAGTTCAAGCAGCACGTTGAAATTCCAGAAGGCAGCTTTGCCACCATTGCAAGGCGGAATGGGCATATTCCCAATCCAGCAAATCATTCTCTACCGTAAAATCTTCGGTTTCATTCGCCGTTTGCCGCATGACTTCAAAAGCATATCCGTATTTTCGCTCAAACAGCGCACATTCCGCCTGATAGCGCGAGATTTTGCTCAACGCCTGTAATACCAGATGTTCCCGCACAATCCCTTGTTCAGTTTGCGCAGTTTTTTGCAAAAATTTTTGTATGGCGGAGGTTTGTGACATGATTTGACTCCCTATTTTTCTGTGTGTTCAAAATGAAATCATAGTTTATTTTGATGCTGAGGTTTTTCCCTGACACAGTTGGCTTGAATTGACCGACTGTGCCAACTTGGACCACCCGATTACTCACCCTTTGCCAAAGGACGCGGACGCAGGATGCGCAGCAACAGCCACAGTCCGGCCAGCAGACACAGCAAGCCGCCCAAATCAAACCACAGCGGTTGAAAAGCGGTCTCGCTGCTGGTGCTGCTGTAGCCTGGAATATCCCAGCCAAATAAGCCAAACATCGCGAAAAAATTAAACAGCGCATGAGCTAATAAACAAGGCCACAGGGAATAGGCGCGTAGATAGAGCCAACCCAGCAACAAGCCGAGCAATAGGGTGGGAAGCAGTTGGTAGGGATTGAGGTGGAACAGGGAAAACAGGATAGCGCTGTTTAAAATCGCTTGGGGCGCTGAGTAATGGCTTAAAAAACCGCGCAAGATCAGGCCGCGAAACAAGAGTTCCTCGGTCAATGGCGCGACCACCAGCGTCAACAGCGCCGCGTTCCAGCCCGCTAAGTCGAGCATTTCGGTGAGAAGTGGCGGCATCGGATAAAAATAGCGCAGTCCGTTATCCAGTTCTGACAGCACAATGCTGGCTCCCAGTGTGGTTAGCACAAGCGGTAAGCCGCTGAGCAACAGCAACGCGCCAGGGGTGTAGGGGGCAAAATGCAGGACTTGGGAGAGGGTGACTTGTAAACGCGCCAGCAGCAAGGCGGACACTGCGCCCATGCTGAGCAGTATCAACACGCTCAGCCACAGCAAATCGGCTTCAGGCGCGACAGCCCCGATCAGGGTACCGCCCAGCACTTGCAAAAATATCAGCAAGAACAGGAGCGATACCGCTTCGATCACGGTCAAGCCAGGCGGCTTAGACATCACAGCATTTCCCGTATGTGGCCTTCAGCGCGTCGAAACAGCGCCCAAGCCGGGCCGATGAGCAGCAGCCAGCAGAGTAGGGGCCGCCAGACATTGGCGGCAGTCCAGGGTAAATCCTGAATCGTGGCGTGGATCAGCGCCATCAAATCGGCCACCGGGTTGATCACCAGCAGCCATTGCAGGGTGTCGGGCAATTTGTCGGGGGTGTAGAGGATCGGGGTGAGATACATGACCAAACTGATAAAAAAGGGAAAAATCTGCCCTAAATCTTTGACAAAGACACCGATCACGCTGAGTAAATAGCACAGTGGAATCAGCCACAGCGCCAGCACCGCGATATTCAACAAGGCCAGGGGCACCGCCGCCCAGCCCGCCACTAAACCAGAGACCAGGCCAGTGACCAGGGCGTAAATCAGGCCGGCCATGCTCAGCGGCACCAGCGGCAAGATCGCCAGCGGAAACGGGGTACGCTGATAAATGCTGGCAAATTCATGGTAGACGCTGAGACTGCGCGACAGCACTTCACTGATGAAAAACCAGTTGAGCATCCCGATCAGAAAATAATCTAGGAAGGTGAGTCCGCCGTTGTAGCGGATTTTCATCACCACATCCAGCAAAAACCAGAAGCCAAAAATTTGCAGACCCGGTGCCAGCAACAACCAGCCCGCGCCCAGTACGGTGCCCGAGGTGCGCCCGGCAATATCGCGGCGGGCCAACATCAAAATCAGGCGGCGGTGTCGCCAAGCATGGCGCAGCGGTTCGACTGCGCCGTGATAGCTGGCGTAAGCCCAACTGCGTGCCAATGACCAGGGTTTAATCACGGCAACTCTCCAGCGTGTGTCCAAACAGGCGATCCAGTAGACGAAACGCCGGGCCTTCCGGGTAATACTGTAGGCTGTCGCGCAGTCCATTGCTGCGTAGCCAAGCCCGTGCCTGTGGATCGTTCAATAGCGCGGCCAGTCCTGCATAACAGGCGTCTTTGGCATTGGTGTCCACCAGCCACGCATTATGGCCGTGACGGGCAAAGCTGTCTGCGCCGCCCGTTTGTGGCAACACCACCACGGCTCCGCAGGCCATCGCTTCTAAGCCGGTCAAGCCCATCGCCTGAAACCTGGAAAAATCCACGAAAATATCGGTGTTGGCCAGCAATTCAGCCACTTGTGGCGAGGACAGCAGGCCGTGTTGTTGAAAGTGGAAATCGCGCACCAAGGCCAACCACTGTGGGTCGTCTTCGGTACAGCCAAAGAGATGAATCTCTACTTTGTTGCCGTAATGACGGTGGATGTCGCTCAGCACTTGCATCGTCACCGTGGCACCGCGTCGCACGGTCAGCGGGCGAATCATCGCGGTGATGCGTAACGGCGCATCGGTCTGGATACTGGGTTCGTGGCGCGGCACAAAGCGGTCGATTTGATAAGAAGGTCCCAGCACCGTGCAGCTTTTACCCACTTGGCGCTGCACTTCGGCTTGATTCCACGCGGTTTTGGTCACAAAGATCATGTTGGGAATGCGCAGATAAGACAACCACGCCTCGCGAAAATAGGGATGACGGCGAAAATAATAGCCCGCCAAGCGTCGCCGCAACCAGGGCGAACGCCAAAACTTGCGCCAGCGAGCAGCTTTGTCGATGAAAAAATAAGGTTCAAAATCCTGGATGTAATAAGCCAACTGCGGCGCGTGCGGCTCGTCGACCAAGGGTAACAACCACGCCACGCTGTAATACACCGTGGCAATCACCGCATCAAAATCGCGGGCCACCGCAGGTACGGCCTCTGGATTGGGCACGTAATTGACCGGTATTTCCAGCCCCGGATAAGCGCTTTCAAAATCGGCTTGGTGTTCGCAAAAGTTGAGCAATTGCACGTCCACGCCCATGCGCCGCATCGCCAAACCCTCGCTGATCAACACATGACTGCCGCCGCTGCTTTCACGCAAGGGCAGCAAAATCAACACCCGCCGATCATGCCAGTAATAATGCCCTTCACTCAGCAAACCCCAGCGTGTCAACAACAGTTGGGCGCGGTTGCGCAAGGCTTGCCAAACCGGGCTGTCGCGCCAGGTGTTGAGCGCTTGGGTCAGTTCAGTTTCATACTTAGTCCACAACGCAGGCGGCGGCGGAGCAACCGGGAGAGTGGATGGCGGGCGATAGACATAGGCATCATCTGCCACCGCCAATGCCCAGCCTTGTGACACGGCACGCAGCAACCAAGCTTGCAGTTGGCTGCGCAGATCGGGCAGACTCAGATCGGGCGCTTCCAGTGCGGCGCACAGACTGGCTTTGAGCAGCAGGCAATCCGGGTCTAGCAAAGGTAAGCGCGGATACTGACCCGCAGCAAAGCTCGCCAGCCGATTGGCAAACTGTGCCACCGTGACATCCAGCGGCAGACGATTGCGCCAAGGGCTGTCCAGTTGAGGAATGGTTTGTCCGCCTGCGTCATTGCTCAACGGCCCGACCGCGCCGATTTCCGGGGCACTGGCGGCGGCGGCGTATAATCTGGGCAGCCAAGCGGGGCCGAGGTGCAGCTCAGCCGCTAACACCAGCACATCCTGTCCGGCGGCCTCGCGCCAAGCTTGGGCCAAATCGGCAACCGCTTGCGGCGGCGGCCAGGCGGTACTGGGTAAAGTGCCCCACTGTGCTTGTAAACGGCTGACCAGCGCGGCTTCGCCCAACACCAAAAACTGTGCAGGCGGCGGGGTGTCGGCCAGTAAGCGAAACAAAGCGGCGGTGAGCGTGGTTTCATTCACCTGCGTGAGACTGTAAAGCAGCGTGTATGGCGGGGTATGGTTTAGGATTGGGTGATGTGGGTGCAAAATGAATTCTGGGTCTGTGCAAAGGAATGGTCATCAATGAGGCTTATTGTAGCAGTCACCCCCTGCAAATGGCAGGGCGCTGACCGTTAAGCAGGCAAATTTGGGCGAAGAGGCGCAACATTGGTTTAACGTGTGTGCATTAATGGCAGTATAATGAACATTGTCCATACCATATGGCCTGCTCTGTCAAGGTATCTGCTGTGATGAGAATGCTGAAATCGCCATTGCTGGTGTTGCTGCTCGGTTTGCTCTGGGTACTCGCGATACCCTTGTCTGCCGAAGAGGTGCCGTTGCGCGTGGGGATGTATGAGCGCAAGCCCTTGGCCTTTGCAGAAAAAGAAAATTACCTGTCTGGCCTGTATGTGGATTTGCTCGACAGCATCACCCGTCAAGCACATTGGAAGCGCAATTTTACGCGCCTGACCGCCCCGCAAGAGGGTGTCAACCGCTTGATTAATAATGAACTTGATTTGCTGGTGGGAGTGGCTGCCACACCCGCCGAGGCAGCTCAGTTGGATTTTTCTAAACGCCCGCTGATCACCCTTTGGGATCAGGTGTATGTGCGCACCCTGGATACCGCCAATCTGCGCAATGCCTTAGATTTACACAATAAAAGCATTGCAGTGGGGCCAAACAATGCCACTGCGTTGGCCTTAGAAAAACTGTGTGACAGTTTTCAGATTCGCTGTCAGATTCAACGGGTAGCCGACGAAGCCACCGCTTTAGCCAGTCTCGCCAGTGGTACGGTGGATGCGGCGGTGGCGCACAGTCTTTACCAACAAACCACAGTCGTTTCGCCAGAAATCCGGGCAACCCCCGTGATTTTTAATCCCACTGGCTACCATGTGGCGGTGCTACGCGGTAAACACGGCCCCATATTGGCCCGCATCGATTATCACTTGGAACAATGGGCCAACGACGCCAGTTCAGAGTACTTCAAATCCCGCAACCAATGGCTGCCCACCCTCGTCAATCCGCAGCAGTTTTGCCTGGATGGCTTTTCAAGCTGGCAATTGGTGGCACTGTGGTTGGGCAGCGTCCTGCTGGGTGGACTGCTGGTACACGGTGGCTGGCGTTGGCACCACCGTAAATACCCGTCAGCGCCATTGCCTGAACAAGATTTTAATACCCGCAGCGAACATAAATATCGCGCCCTGGTCGAAAACGTCCCCTATGGTCTGGAAGAACTCGACACCAATGGCACGATTGTGTTTGCCAACGCAGCCGATCACCAGTTGCGCCGCTATAACCCAGGCGAACTAACCGGTCGCTCGATCCTGGACATGGTGGCTTCCAACACCGAACGCGAAGAACTCAAACGCTATTTGGAAAACCTGCTCAAAGAACAGCCCGAACACCCGCCGCTGTACTACAGCAACATCATCCGCAAAGATGGAAAACCGGCGGAAATCCGCATGGAATGGCATTATAAGCGCGAAGCCCACGGCAAAATCAGCGGCCTATACGCGGTGATCAGCGACGTGACAGGGATGCGCGAAACCAAAGACCGCATTCGTAACTATCACCAAGACTTAAAACGCATGGCAGATGAGCGCGCCTCTGAATTACTGAATGCCTACAATGATTTACTGATTACAGCGGCAGTGTTTGAAAGCACCACCGAAGCGATCCTCGTGTTGAGTTTGGAAGGACATTTACAAACCAGCAACCCGGCTTTCACCCACATCACTGGCTATTCCCGCGACAGCATCGTCGGCCAACCTTTCACCCTGCTCGCTTCCAAAAAACACAGCCAAGACATCTACCCGAAACTGTGGGAGCAACTGACCAAACAAGGCGCTTGGCAAGGCGAAGTCTGGAACCAACGCCAGAACGGTGATGCCTATCCTGGCTGGTTGACTATGAATGCCGTGAAAAATGCGGAAGGCGAAGTGACCCAATACGTGGCCTTGCTCAGCGACATCACCAAACGCAAACAGTTCGAACAACAAATCTGGCGACAAGCCAATTTTGATGCACTGACTAAATTGCCTAACCGCCATTTATTTCACCGGCGTCTCGAACAAGCCATCGGCTTTGCCAGCAGCAAAGGCACCCAAGCCGCCTTGATGTTCATCGACTTAGACCATTTCAAAGAAGTCAACGACACCCTGGGACACGATGCTGGGGATGAACTGCTGATCGCCGTCACCGCCCGGCTCAGTACGGCAGTGCGCAAAAACGACACCGTGGCACGAATGGGTGGTGACGAATTCACCGTGATTTTACCCCAGATCGACGGCCCACCCACCGCCGTGAAAATCGCCCAGCAAATCCTCGCTTGCCTCATCAAACCCTTCCCCTTAAGCCAAGGCGAAGTACAGATTTCTGGTTCTATCGGCATCGTGATTTACCCAGATGACGGCAACAATTTCACCACCTTGCTGAAAAATGCCGACATCGCCATGTACAAAATCAAAGGCACCGGACGTAATGGCTATTATCTCTACGCCGACTTGCAAAAAACCGTCTAACTCTTCTCAGCTTAACTTCCACAAGGACTCATTATGACGCTAGACAACACCTGGTTCAGCGAAGCCTACGAACAAGGCGGCAGCGCTTTTTCTCTAAAACTCCACGCTAAATTGCACGAAGTACAAAGTCCCTACCAAAACATCGCAATTTATGACACCACCCATTTCGGCAAACTGATGACCATCGACGGCTGCGTGATGCTCAGCAGTTTCGACAACTTCCTCTACCATGAAATGATGTCGCATCCAGTGCTGTTTACCCACCCCAAACCCCAGCGCGTGGTGATTATTGGCGGTGGTGACTGCGGCACTTTGCGCGAAGTACTCAAACACCCCGGCGTTGAAAGCGCCATTCAAATCGACATCGACGAACTGGTCACCCGTTTATCCGAACAATACTTTCCCGAACTGTGCGACGCCAACGCCGATCCGCGCGCCCACTTGCTCTTTGATGACGGCATCCGCTGGATGAAAGAAGCCGCCGCCGACAGCATCGACGTGATCATCGTCGATAGCACCGATCCGGTCGGCCCCGCAGAAGGCTTGTTTGCTGAACCCTTCTTTCGCGACTGTCACCGCGCCCTGCGCAACGGCGGCCTGCTCATCCAACAAAGCGAATCACCGCTGCTACACCTACACAACATCATCGTACCGATGCACCGCACCCTGCGCGCCGCAGGTTTTTGCGATAGCCGCACCCTACACTTCCCACAACCGGTCTACCCCTCCGGCTGGTGGAGCGCCACCATGGCCAGCAAAACCGGCACAATCCCCACCTACCGCGCCGCCGACGCCCGCAGCAAAGCCTTTGAAACCCGCTATTACAGCGCCGACATACACCAAGGCGCACTCGCCATGCCGGTGTTTGTCCAACAAGCACTGGATGCGCTTTAATTCACGTAAATTCGCGTAGGAGCGACTTGCAGCCGCGATTTTCGCGGGCTGCATTTTCGGGTGACACGATGGGAATGCACTGGATTTTCGCGGATTTCCACAGGTCTTGCGTGTGAATCCGCAGAGTAAAGTGTGGGCAAAACAAAAAGACGTTTTGCCCACCCTACGAGACTGACTTGCAAATAATTGGTAAGCCACGTCCTGTAAGCCTTGCTGGGTCATATGAAAACTGTCAGAACCATTGATGCCGCATATCCAAAGTCAAATAGGCTTCGGTAACAAAGCCCTTTTGTGCCAGCATCTCGCCAATCAGCAAGGTTGTGTCCCACGCATCTTTGCAATGCACCCTATGGCTTACAGGCTACGCTGGCTGCCAATATAAACCTGTCAGGTTTTTGGGAGCATCTCTTGCGAGTTGCCTAATTATACCGCCTTTTAGGGAGGCCACAGAGTCAGCGACGAAGAATCAAGGCTTTCAACGAATTTTTCGTTTTGGGGAGTAGGTAGAACGCAGTCAAACATGAGGATAACCAATTGATTTCATATGTAATTAGTTGTCGCCCCCCAAGCCCGTGATAATCAGTTTTTATACCTGTCTTGAAAGAAGCCAAGCCTTTTCGTGATATTCCGGCAGACAAGTTGGAATGGCGAGATTCAACGAGTAGAGGGGGAGCGGAGAAGTTAGAAAAATCCTTGCAGTGCTTTTGATAATATGTTCTTATTGGTCGCATTTTATGCCGCTAATACGCTTACAGGGAAAAATCATGAATAACTCGCACTGTAAATTTTCTCGCAATACATTTTTGTTTTTGGCAATCCTGTTATTCACTGCCCTATTTGGCTGCGCCGTCGCGCCTGACCGCCCTGAATTTAGCGGGCCTATCGGCATCCAAGTGCCTGATAGCGCGGACTATGGCGAGCGTGTAGCGGTTGAGATTTATTTGAAACAAGCCTTGCGCAAAGGCGACATGCTTCGTGTGTACGTCGGTGATGACTTGGCTTGTCAGGTCAGCGTTAGCGGCGATATTCGTTTAGATGGGTTTGCTTCGCAGCTTCGGTTTGCGTCGTCCGCACTGTTGCGGGTGGAGGCAACAACGGCAAGCGGCGTTGTCAAGGAAAGCAAAAGCATTACAGTCGGAACACCCGGACGGATACCGGAAGGGCGTAGCACAAAAGACTCTATTCAGTATAAACAACAAGTGGCTAGCAATCAGGTCAAGCTCATTTTTGAAAATGAGATGGGACGCAACAATCACCTGAAACGGATAAATCTTTCGACGAATACCGGTGCTATCGTGGTCGAAGCCAGTCCGTTATTGGCTGAAAATCCTTATTTCATGTTCAGTACCCAAGCGGATTTAGATACTGTGACGACATCCGCAACGGTTGTTTTTCCCACAGCAGACAGCGGCAAAGTTAAATTGATCGTTAATCCCACGCCTGCGGATAGTGCGATAAAGATCATGAATATTGGGCCAAAATACCGCGATGGCATTGAACTGGACGTGGGAAAATATGATGTGCTGGTGGAAAAGAGTGGATTTAGGAAATTCCGCCAGTGGTTTGAAATTAACTCGGATACGATAATTGATGTGGCTTTATCAAAATCAGCGGGCGAGGCACAGGTTAATGTAAAAGGAGGTTCTGGGAACTTACGGGATAAAGCTATTTCGTTGGTTGCTACGTCAGATTACATAGTACAAAAAGCGGGTAATAAACTCATTTCTAAAAATGACCAGTTTAAACATGGTACTGTTCAGGCTACCAAGTCTAATATACAGGAAGAAAAATTTTCAGAAGAAAAGAAAGTAAAATCTCAACATGGTGGAGTTGAGATTAGCGACAATGTCCCTGTTAATGGAAATTTTTATGATCATATAGAAGCAGGTAATAAAAATATAAAAACTATTAGAAAAATTATATTGCCAAGTGGCTATGTGGTTGTTGCCTTCCGTCCAGATGGAAAAACAGCAGTAGGAACTATTACTACTCCTGCGCTTCGCCAAAAACAAATAAGGAAAATTGTTATATTTGAGTTGGATACAGGTAAAATTATCAGAGAAGCGGTTTTGCCTGATGAAAGAAGTTTAATTTCCGTATACGGAAAAAGCATTGGTGGCGATTTCGCAGAGAAAATTGTTCGGTTCTCAGAAGATGAAAATATTATGACATTTATTGCTGATAGTCCTTCTGTTTGGAATATATCTACAGGGAAAGTAATAATGTGGAAAGATTTTCATAAGCGATCAACAAATCTTTATCAGGGTTCAAATTTCGCGACAACGATTGATGTATCTGAAAATGGTGAACTTGTTGCTATTGGGGGAAACGCCGGTTTTTCGGTGGTTTATAATATCCATACAGGAGAAAAAGTCCTAGAAATTGATTATACAAAACATAAAAGCTGTGGGAGTATGCCAGGTGCGCAAGTAGAAAAAATAAGAATATCACCTAATAATTCGAGGATTGCTCTAGAGTTTTGTACTGCTCGGAACAATTACTTGCATCTATATGACTTAAATAGCAAAAAATTTATTAAGGAAATACCATTAGAGAAAGGAAAAGGAGAATCCTATATTAGATACTATTTGTCTGATTTTATAGATAATGAGAATATAATTCTATTAGGATCAGGCAAAGGAGGTAATGGTGATGCTATCATGAGTTTATCAACAGATTCTATCACAAGTAGAATTACAGACGGTAACTATTATGGGCATACTCTAATATTTTCCAGCAATATGAAGTATTTTTTTACACATGAGCAAGTAAAAGGCTCTGATGGTTATTATAAACCGACTACTGCCAATGTATATGATATACATGGAAGCCTCGTAACTTCGTTTGCAGGATTGAATATTTTAGGTAAAAGAGCATATGAAACATTTTCCATTTTTCCAGATATTGGAAGCGCATTTTTTGCTACAGAAGGAGAAGACCCTAATTTTCTGATAGAAACCGTACTACCGAAAGAAATTGGCACATGGGCTAATAAATTACAAAAAGAATATGCTGACCGTGCCCAAACTCTAAAATCAGCGGATACTTTATCAGAAAAAATAAAAGCTGAATATGACTTTATTAAACTTCATGAAGCCAGAACCCCTGCTCTGGATGCTGTTTTTAGGATTTCTCAAATCGGTGAGGAGCTAAAAGAAGAAGTGGATGAAAATTACAATACCATATTCTTAATTGCAAAATCTTCTGGAGCCAAGAAGATTGGGGGTAAGTTTCAAGTTTCCCTTAATCCTAAATCAAAGATACCAGTCAAACATGGAAGTTATAAGCTAACAGTAAAGCTTACATTAGTGGCAGAGTATGAAAATACTGGACTTGGCGCAGGCTCTTTTATGGGGCCTGCTAAATGGTCTCATACGATTGATAGAACTCTTGCATTTAATTTGAATAAAGGGGAATGGAAAGATACGCAAGAAGTAGATTTTGGAGAATTTCAACAGCACGCAGGCAGTTCAATTGGCGGTTTGCCAATGCTCAACGTAAACCAAACTGATATGCAAATACATCATGTATTGGTTGATATACAGAGGATAGACGAATGAGACTCTGTAATTATGCGATGCTATGTTTTCTCTTTATGGTGGCAGCTCAATCCTATGCCGATTCGGCGGATGAGCTAGTAGACGATTTATTTGGTTCAGATGAGCCGCCAGAAACCATGCGCATGGAAAAATCGCTCGAAAAAACCAAAGAGTATAAAAAAGAGTTTGATGAACAGTGGCATGGAGCATTTAATATTTTCATCAAGCCTATTATTGACATACTACGGGAATCTGACCCGCTAAAACTTGCAAAATTACATTGTGCTGGTGCTATGGAAAACTCTGATGACAGAGCATCTTATAATGCCTGTATATCCGGTGTTTATTTGGCGGAAGGAAAAATTCAAGATGCCAGGGATGCTTGCAGTGGCGCTAGGCGAAACAGTAATGATAACGCATCGTACAATGCCTGCATGTCCGGTGTTTACTTGGCCGAAGAAAAGATTCAAGATGCCAGGGATGCTTGCAGTGGCGCTAGGCAAAACAATAGTGATAACGCATCGTACAATGCCTGCATGTCCGGCGTTTACTTGGCCGAAGAAAAGATTCAAGATGCCAGGGATGCTTGCAGTGGCGCTAGGCAAAACAATAGTGATAACGCATCGTACAATGCCTGTATGTCTGGTGTTTATTTAGCAGAAGGAAAAATTCAAGATGCTAGATATGCTTGCAGTGGTGCCATGCGAAACAGTAATGATAGAGCATCATACAACGCTTGCATGTCAGGTGTTTTCTTAGCCCATTATTTTGAGCAACAACAATTAGAGTTGTCACAAGAAAAGGCACGTCTAGAAAATTCTTCTGTAGACAACGAGGAGGTTAGGGAAATAGAGCAAAAAATTCAGCGTCGAAAAGAGGAAGTTCAAGAGGAAATCGCTGGTTGGGATGAAGAACTTGAACAACTGGCAACTACAATTACTTCTAACGTAAAAGCCAAGCATCCTGAATTTAGCGATGAGGAAATACAGGCAGAAGTAAAACGCCTGCTTGAGGAATAAGGAGTCTTCAATGTATAAATTTATTACTTTTCTTCTATTTCTGGTTTTTAGCGTTTCAGCTTTTGCAGAAGACACCATCTCAGCCGATTTCAAGAAGCTTACTGCTGAAGAAATCAGTAAAAAGCAGTCAGACATCCAAAGCATTGATACTGAGCTTGCCAAACTGGATAGTGAGTTAAGCAAAGCAAAAACCGACGCAGATCGGCAAGCGTTGGAACGCAAAAAAACGCAACTCGGCATTGAGGCTATGGAAAATAAAATAGCTCTCAAGCAAGATGAAATTTACGCCGCCCGCAAGCGTGGCGCGGAAAAGAATTTGACCACCCTGCAAGCGGAGCTTCAAACGCTCAGGCAACAATACCAGCACTTAGGCAACCAGGAATTACGCTACGTCAAAGCGGAATACGGCGAACATATTCTTAAAGGACAAGCTGATCCCTATAACAATCTGATGACCAATAAATCCATCAATGCGATTGCCGGGCCTAAAGGCTCGAATTTATACGCGCTGGTAAAGATTCCAACGATAGATAATGCCGAACACAGCCAATCGCGTTATCGCAGCATCGGGCAAAAAACCATCAATGCAGCCCCCGTTTTGCAAGAACAAATCCGCCAAGTCGCGGAAAGCCAGGGAAACAAAATTGTTTTCGCTAAAAATAAGAATCCTGTTCTTATCCAGTCTGACGGTACGCAAGTGCGATTGATTTGGCACCACAGTCCAAACCACGTCGGCACGGTGTCGCTAATTCCCGATGATGTGCATCGCCAAATGAAGGCGCGTTTGCATTACGGCAAACACGGCAAAGGCGGCGCGGATATGTTTTCCACCATAGACCCGGAAACTAAAGCCTCCATAGAGGCAGCAAAAGCAATCATTGCTAAGAAAAAAGCCTTGTTAGTGAGTTTGGATGCGGATATTACCAGACTGCAAACTGAATTAGAAACCGCCAGAAAGAAAACCAATAACGCCGAAGAAGCGCGGCGCATAGAATCCAGACTCCAAGAACTGCGAGCCAAGAGCGCAAGACTAAAAGCGGCAACACGGGTGAAGGTGCATTGATTAGGAGATAATCCCATGCAACTCACCCTCGACATCCCCGATCACTGCCTGACGCCACAGCAAGACCGCATCACACTGGCGCAGCAATTGAAGCTGTACAGCGCCTTGCTGTTGTTCCAATCCGGCCAGTTGTCGCGTGGCGCGGCGTGTGAGTTTGCGGGCGTGGATATTTACGCCTTCCTCGCGGCTTGCAAGAAACACAAAATTCCGGTTATCAATATTGAGGCAGACGACATTGAAGCGGATTTGCTGCGGTTTGAGCGGCGGTATGCAAATGAATAAGTCCCGACAGTCAGTGTTTTAACCCCATGCTCACGAACCAATGCGGGGGTCTCAGGAATCCCGGTTAAAACAGTTTGTGTCACCTACTTATCCGCCAATATCGGCATCACTGGCGGGCTTTGGCGGATATGATGGGCTTAATGCGCCCCAGTGTGTCCTGAAAAGTGGCTATTTGTACCTTCCTCGCGGCTTGCAAAAAAACACAAAATTTTGGTTATCAATAGGGAACGCCTTGCAGGCACGATTATCGCGCCTGCAAGGCGCTCCCACAGTGAGTGAGGGCACAACCGCGTTCACCGATAACTCAGCGCCCGTTTTTGCCAGCCTGCTAACCAACGTGCTTCGCCGCGTGCGGGCGGGCTGTTTTGTACTCGCCGCGCCAGCACTTGACTGGCAGCGTTGGCAAAGGCTTGACGGGCGGCGGCACCGGACAAGCCAGACGGCATTTGACTTAATACCTGCAATAAACCCCAGCCCTCGCCCTGATAGCGCTCGGCGGGATCGATTCCTTCGCCTTTGAAATTGACGTAATCAATGAGCGGATACAGACCCTCGGCTTGATGTGCCAAGCTGTAAAAATTCCCGCGTATCGCCTCGCGCTGTGCGGCGGGCGCGGCGCACAGCAAGCGCGGCAGGGCGGCGTTAAGACGTTCGGCGATAAATTGGGTTTGCACCGCCACGGTTTGCGACAACCAGTGCCGTAATTCGTTGGCCAGCGCTTGTGCGGTAGGGGTTTGGAAAACGGCCCGTGACGACCAAGGAGCCGCTGGCACTGCATTCAACCAAGTCGGCATCGCTACCCCTTGGCGTTGCATAAAGCGCAACAAGTCAGGGAAAGTCTCGGTGAACGGCCCTTGATAATCAGCGGGATACCAGATGAAGTGGCCGATGCCCAGCGAAGGAAATTCTTCGCCCAGATTCCACACCACCAGGTTTTCATAACGTCCGCCAGTTTCGTTTTGGGACAGGCGTTGTCCAATTTGCTGTAACGCGGCGCTGGTGATGCGCAAGGGTTCCACGGCCTTGTCGGCAACACAGTTATCGCTGCTGGGTAATAGACCGCAAGCCGACAAGCCTAACAACCCGGCAGCCAGCCACAGCCTTTGCAATTTAGTTTTCATAGAAATACGCCGTGTGCAACTTTCAGTAACCATATGTTATTATAGGTTTTTTAATCAAGACAGAAGGAGCAGGCCATGTCTGCAGAAGACTTCATTATTAAGGTTTTTTGCTTAGTTGATTACATCCTTAAAAGACCCACTCTTCCTCCGTTACGTAAACGAGGTTTCGCCCCTGCAATGAGTGATAGCGAAGTTATTACAATTGAAATAGTTGGCGAATTTCTTGGCCA
>Ga0209575_10000092_pt1 | contig 105996 bp, 83 predicted proteins | sample Medcelwee11metaG_FD_187172 | JGI IMG/M metagenome (GOLD analysis project Ga0209575, IMG submission 187172) | Freshwater pond sediment microbial communities from the University of Edinburgh, under environmental carbon perturbations - Medium... | ecosystem: Environmental > Aquatic > Freshwater >... | reverse complement strand
AGAGGTCGACGAGCTCTTCCTTGGCGGAGTCGCCCTGGTTGGCCTCGAGGTCTTCGATCTTCGTGGCCGCATACAGGCGCGGCACGAAGGCGTTGCCCTTGGCGGACGTGGCCGCCAGCTCGACGGGATAGGTCTGCTCGTACTTGTCGCCACCGACTTGCCCGCGGAGCTTGATTTCCCCCTTGGTACGAGGGCTTTGCAGGCGCGCCACCACGATGGTCTCTCCGCCCGCGGGGATGTTGTCGAGGGTCTTCGGGTAGACCGCGGTGAACCCTTCGGGCAGCTCCACCGTGGGATTGCGAAGGGCGATGCCGTAGCTAGCGCCCAGCACGTGCAAGGCCACCGTGCTCACCTTCTCGCCGGGGACGAAGGGGATCATCACGCCGCCTCCTCCCCTTGCCATCGCGGAGAGCGCGTGGCTGTCCGCGTCCGCGCCCACCGCCACCGCCGTCAACGCGCCGCTGCCCGGGGGAAGCACCCGCGACACTTCCTGCATGATGTGCGGAGGACGCACCGGCCCCACACTCGGGGTCCCGTCGCCGATGTACACCACGCGCAGCTCCCTCGCCTCGCTCTTGTCCGCGTACCGCCTGGCCTGACGCACCGCCTCCACCAGGTCACTCCCGCCGTCGGGCTCGATGCCATCGAGGAACGCACGCACCTGCTGCGCCGCCGCACCCCCCGGGTCCCGCATCGACGGGTCCATCGGCACGCACTTGGTGTCACACGCGAGCACGGCGAACCGGTCCCGACGGTCCATCTCTCGCACCACGCCCTCGGCCAGCCGCGACGCACGCGTGAAACGCTCTCCGACCATCGACCGGCTCGCATCCACCACGATCACCTGGTCGCGGAACTTGCCCTCGGACCACCTGGGAAGCGCGGGCCGCAACGCGATCGCCACGTACGCGTCTTCCCCTGCAGCAACCTCCGCGGGCTCGTCCTTCGCTGTCGGGTCCGGTGACGACGGCGCGCTCTTGCCGTCCGGCTGGTACGCCCACGCCGTCACCTCCCGATCGTCTTCCGCCATCGCGTACTCGAGGGTGATGTCCCCGGACGGGACGAAGGACCGCGCACGCATGGTCAACTGCTTGGCGTCCTCCGCCGCACCGCTCTCGAACTCGTAACCGCGGGAACGCACGCCAAAGCTCTTGTCATGACCGCGCACCTGCACGTCCATGTCGAACTGCTCGACGCGGGTGGAACCGCTGGGGTCGTAGCTCAGCGGGTACGTGTACTTGCGCACGCCGCCCGAGCGCGGGACCTTCTGCGTGTAGGCGAGAATGACGCGTCGCGAACCCTTCGCGGGGATGGGGTAGATCCGCAGCTCGAAGCGTCCGCCGCGCTGCCACTCGAGCAACGCAGGGTCGCGCCAGGGGCCGGGCACCCAGATGATCTCCTCGCGAGGCTTCGGGGACTTGGGCGCAGCCGCCTGAATCACACCGCGCCAGATCGCCGCCGCCCGCTCCTTGTCCACGAACGCACCTTCCTCGAGGTGGCCGTCGACCTCGAGCGCCAACCGCTCGATCTGCGCATCCGGAGGCAGCGGGAACCGATAGATGCCCTCCAGCACATCCCCCGTGTCGTTCGCGAACGTCTCGTCGATCTCCGTGCGCGCAATCTGCCCCGAGATCCGCACCTTCACGTCGTGCTTCGTCAGCCGCACGGCCTGGTCCAGCTCTCCCTTCGAGCCGGGCTTGCGCGCCCGAAGCTCGCCCAGCCCACGCACGAGCGCGTCGTCAGGGCCGTCCTCCACGTCCGTCCGCTCGCTCCACGCCAGCGACTCCCCGAGCGTCGAGGAAGGCAGCACCGCGGGGCTTCCGCCCTTCGCGACCGTCCCTTCTTCGCCCGCCCGCACGATCGCGGAATCGCCTCCCGCGCTCGAGAGCCGCACCGCACCGCGCACCACCTCGACCGCGGAACGACCGTCGGTGGCCGTCAGCGTGAACTTGGTGCCCAGCACCTCGACCTTGCCGTGGGGCAAGTCGAATTGCGCGTCAGGTCCGGCCTCGAGGTGCGCGACGTCCGCGACCACCGCGCCGGAACGCAGGGAAGCCATGCGCCCCGCGCGCTCTCCGAGGGTCATCTCGGTCGCGCGGTCGAGGGCAATGCGGGTGCCGTCGGAAAGCTCGAGATGCACACGGGTTCTCTGGTCGGTGCGCAGCAAGGACCCGGCTTCGACCTTCGCGCCATCGGTCAAGGGCTTGCACGCCGAACCATCCACGGTGCACTGCTGCAGCCCGCCCTCCGTATCCTTGCCCGCCACCTTCACGGAGGCGACCGTCGCGGTCCACGTGCCGTCGGTGAGCGCTTGCTCCTTGTCTCCACCGGAGCGCGCCCAGATCGCGATGCCCGCTGCCGCAGCCAGCGCCGTGGTTGCCACGAGGCCGAGACCGACGAGCTTGATCACGTTGCTCCGCCCACCCTGGCTCGTGGCCGTAGCGCCGATCGAGGCAGGTTTCGATGGCTCCGACGCGTCCACCGGATTGTCCGCAGCCGTCTCTGCTGGCTTCTCTGCTGGCTTCTCTGCTGGCTTCTGCGCGGCCGGCTCGGCAGGCTTGTCCGCGGGAGCGGCAGGCGGTTCGGCAGCGGGCATCGGTTGCGTGCCACGCGAGCTCGCAGCCGCGTCGGGTGCCTCTTGTGCTGCGAGTGCCGACGCCGCAGGCGCGTCGACCACCGTAGGAGCTACCGTGGGAGCCACCGCGGGAGCGGCGCCCGCTTCGGCGACGGGCTCGACCGGCGCTGCAGGTTCGCCTTGCGCGAGCCGCTCAGCGAGCCTGGCTTCGAAGTCCGGCGGGTGAACGTAGTCCTCCCCGGCGTGCTCCAGCTCGCCTAGCACGGCCTCGGCGTCGAACCGCAGGTCCCGGCAGGCGTCACAGCTGGCGATGTGCTCGTACAGCCGTGGCTCCGCTTCGCCCCGGATGACTTCCGCGATCCGCTCTTCCACTTCTCGGCAGAGGTTGTCTTGGGTCTCGTTCGACATGGCCCGGTACTCCTCTAGGAATCACCCAACGACGTGCGCAGTCGCGCGATGGCGCGGCTCACGCGCTTGCGTGCCGTGGCTTCGTCCACACCGCAGGACTCGGCCACCTCTCGGAAGCTCAGCCCACCCTGAAAGCGCAGCACCACGGCATCCCGCTCGGTGGGCCGCAGCCCGTCGAGCGCGGCCCGCGTTCGCTCCGCCCGTTGGCGGATGGCGAGCCACTCCGACGCGTCCCCTTGATGCGTCCCGGCGTCGTGCACGAGCCGCAGCTTCGCGTCCCTTCGCACGCGCATCTCCACGTGGCGCGAGCACAGGCGCCTTGCGATCCCGAACAAGAAAGCTCGCACGGTCCCTTCCGCCCGGTAGGTCGCGAAGGCCTGATGCGCCGCGACGAAGGTCTCCTGCGCAAGCTCCTGGGCTTCCGCCTGGGAGCCGACGAGTGCCATGCACAAACGGCCGACCGCGGCCCCGTGCGCGCGAGCGCTGCGAGCCACGGCCCCCCGGTAGTCGCGAGCGCCGAGGGCCTCCTGAATGGCCGCGTCGTCGTTGTTCGACCCCACCTGCCCTTCGACGTACGCCAATGTGTTTGCTCCCATGGCTTTTTCGTCCTGCTCTCGTTCCATGTGCCTGCGACGCCTCGAAATGTGACCGGCTTTGGATTTCTTTTTTCCGAAGGTCCCGCCCGCGGTCCGTCAACGCCCGTGGCCCCGCCGACCCTACACACCCCGCGACGGATCCATCCTTGCAAGGGCTCACCCGAAGCAACCCCCAAGCTCGCCTACAACACCCATGATCACACCAGGAACGCAACCCCCAATCACGACGAGCCAGGCCAAGGTGTGTACTCCGCGCTACACTCGGGCCGTGAGCTTTCGTCGCCACCTCGTGTCCTCGGTCGTCGGGTTGCTGGCGTGTGCGGTCTCCGCCATCGCGGCGAGCCAGCCCGCGCCTGCACCCCCGGTTCCCGCTCCCACCGCGGCGTCGCCACCGTCGTCGCCACCGTTGTCGCCGGGCTCAGCAGCCCCCGCCCCCGCTGCCCGGTCGCCGATCGCGGCAGCCACCGACGGCGTCGTCTCCCTCGAGCGTCGCGGTCGGCCCATCGGTCTCGGCTTCGTGCTCACGGGCGACGGTCGGATCGTCACGTCCCTGTCCGTCATCGGGGATGGCAACCAGATCGACGCGCGGTATGCGGACGGCAGTGTGGTGGACGTGAAGGTAGGTCACTCCGATCGGGTGTGGAACCTCGCGTTGCTGGTGCCGCAGGTGGGGCGATGGGAGACGGGGTTGCGCGCGTCGACGGCAGACCCGTTGGCGGAAGGGTCGCGGGTCCGAACCTTCGCCAAGCGGGGACGTTCGGTAGCGGTCGCGTCCGTAGTGCTCAAGGGCCGGACCGAGATGCTCGGTGGGGATGGGGAGATCTTGCGCGACGCCATCGAGGTCACGACGCACATTCCAAGCACGGACCTCGGCGCCCCGTTGGTGGACGAAGAGGGGCGCGTGCTGGGCGTGGTGAGCAACGCGTGCAAGCCGGTGGAAGGCAAGCCCGACGCGCCCTGTCGCACGGTAGCTTACGGAGCCCCGATGGGTGCGCTCCGCCAGTTCCTGCGCAACGCCCCGTCGCATGCCACGCCCCCGAGCCCCTGGCTCGGCATCCAGGGCGTAGGGATCAACGCCCCGATCGGGGGAGTCCGCGTCGTGCACATTCACCCGGGAAGCCCCGCCGCCGCCATCGAGCTCCAAGACGGTCAGAACGGCAAAGGAAGCGACATCATCGTCGCCGTGGACGGCGCCCCGGTCCATTCTGCAGAAATGCTGGCGGAACAGGTCCGGTCCAAGACCGTCGGGGACCAGATCCAGCTCATCGTGCTCCGGGCCGGAAAGTTTCACGTCCTGCAGACCGCACTTTCTGCTGCCCCCTCCACCCGCCCTTCCTCGACGAAAACCGCTCGTTGACCCCACCGTGCCCCTTGCCCTCCGCCCCGCGCACTGGCAAACAGTTGACCCGGACAGGCCTATCGAATGATATTCGTGCTGTCACGTTCCGGGTTCAGACAATTATCGTTCCCTAGGCTCGCAAGAACCATGCGGTTCAAGGTATAGAGTAGGTCGTGGGTCAGGTACTCCGCGTAGAAGTCGCCGGCGACACCAATGTCGGCCGCAAACGCACGCACAACGAGGACGCGTTCTCCATCCTTGGTGAGTACGGCCTGTACATCGTTGCCGACGGCATGGGTGGACACGCTTCCGGGGAGGTCGCCTCCAGGATGGCGGTCGACACCCTGCGCGAGTTCTTCGCCGCCACCGCGGACGATCCTGAGCGAACCTGGCCCTACAAGATGGACCGCAGCAAGGGCTACGAAGAGAATCGCCTCATCACGGGCATCAAGCTCGCGAACCTCCGCATCTACGAGACCGCGCAGCGCGACATCCGCAAACGCGGCATGGGCACCACCATCGTCGCCATCTTCACCGTCGAGGACGGCTTGTACGTGGCGCACGTGGGGGACAGTCGGGTCTACCTCATCCGCGATGGCATCATGGAGCAGCTGACCGAGGACCACTCCCTGCTCAACGATTACATCAAGATGAAGCGCCTCACGCCCGAGGAGATTGCGAACTTCCCTCACAAGAACGTCATCGTTCGCGCGCTCGGGATGAAGGAAACGGTCAAGGTCGACACCCGCTTCCATTCGCCGCGAGCCAACGACACGATCCTGCTGTGCTCCGACGGCCTGAGCGGGCCCGTGACGGACGAAGAGATGCAGGAGATCGTCACGAAGGCGCCGGACTTGAAGACCGCCACGCGTCAGCTCATCGACCGGGCGAACGAGAATGGCGGCCCGGACAACATCACCTGCGTGCTGACCCGCTGGATCGCGTAGACGCGTCCGCGCCCGCGATCGAAACGGTGGCCGTGAGCTGAAAGGGCTTCAGCCCACGTTCGCGCGCTTGTCCGAGGACGGTTGCGCCAGCTCTTTCTCGAGTTCGCGCAGCAAGGTCTTCGCCTTCGCGCTCACGCGCTTGGGCACCTCGACCTGCACTACGACGTGCAGCGACCCACGGCCCCCGCCGTCCACCCGGGGCACGCCTTTTCCCCGAAGGGACAGCACCTCGCCGGGTTGCGTCCCTGGCGCCACCTCGATCTCCAGCTCCGTCTCGTCCAGCAACGAAAGCTTCACCGTGGTCCCCAGCGCCGCGTCCGCGAAGCTGACGCGCGCCCGCGTGAACAGGTCGGCCCCGTCACGTTCGAACCGCTCATCCGCTTGCACGTCGATGTCGACGTACAGGTCCCCGGGAGGCCCGCCCTGGGGGCCCGAAGCGCCTTGTCGCGGCACGCGCAGTCGCTGACCGGCATCGATGCCTGCCGGGAACGTGACGAGCACCTTGCGGGTCTTCTCCACTTGTCCTGCGCCATGACACGACTCGCACGGCTTCGCGATGATCGAACCCTGTCCCCGGCAGGCGGGGCACGTGGTGGTGAACATCACGAACCCGCGCGCGTTGGAGACCTGCCCGGTCCCGCGACACGTCGAGCAGGTGTCACGCGAAGAGCCAGCCTCTGCGCCGGTCCCGCCACAGGTCTCGCAGGACACGGGGGCGCGAACCGAGATCTCGCGCTTGCACCCCATCACGGCTTCGCGGAGCGTCAGTTGCTGCACGACACGCAGGTCCGCCCCGCGCTGGGGTCCGCCGCGGCGCGCGCGTGGTCCACCCCCGAACCCGCCGAAGAAGTCCGAGAACAGGTCCTGGAAGTGGGAGAAGATGTCGGCCCCACCGAAGTCCATGCCGCCCATGCCCTCGAGGCCGGCGTGTCCGAACTGGTCGTAGCGCTGGCGCTTCTCCGCGTCCGACAGGACACCGAAGGCTTCCGTGGCTTCCTTGAACTTGTCCTCGGCCCCCTTGTCGCCAGGGTTCCGGTCCGGGTGATACTTCAACGCGGCCTGCTTGTAGGCCTTGCGAATATCGTCCGACCCGGCCTCACGGCCAACGCCGAGCACCTCGTAATAATCTCGCTTCTGGGTCATGGGGGCGTTCCCGGCGCGGAGCCGGCAAGGTGGCTTTCGGTAGATCTACAAGCGGACAGTAAGTCCGGGATGCCTTCTGTCAACGGGCCTCGCCCTCCTCGGGCACGGAGGCCTCCAAGACCGCGGCTTCCTGGGCCTCCCCGAGCCGCCTGTCCTCCCCCTGCACCACCCCCGCCTCCGCCCGCAGCCGGGCCTCCCGCTCCGCCACGAGCGCCTGGCGCATGGCGTCGAGCTCGTTCTGCGCCGCGAAAAGAGCGTGCTCCAGCTCCGAAACCTCCGTCGAACTCTCCGCTCGCTCCGGAGCCCGCACCCGCTGCTCCAACTCCGCGACCCTCCACCGCGCTTGCTGCAATTCCCCTTCGCGACGCGCCGCCTCCGCAAGCAACGACTCCACGCGACGCCGCAGGTCCGCGTCCGTACCCGGACCCATCTCGAACACGGCCGCGCCCTCCAGGCGCACCACGAGCTCACGCACCAGCCGCTCGTGATGGGTCACATCCCCATGCAGTCGCTGGATTTCCCGCCCCCGGTCCTGCAGCGCCCGCTCGAGCGCGGCAACGTCCTGCTCCTGCTCCTGGCGCAACGCTTCGATCACGGCCATCGCTTCGTCGCGCTGGCGCTTGGCCTCCGTCACAGCCTGATCGCTTCGCTCCCCCGCGGTGGACTGCAGCGTGCTGAGCTGTCCGCGCAAGGCGTCGAGCGCCGCATCGAGATCAGCCGCCTTCTCCTCGGCCACCTGAAGCGACGTCCGAGCGACGTCGCGCTCCTGAGCCACTGACGCGAGGAGTCGATCCTTGTCGAGCCGCACCTGCTCGACGGCACGCCGCGCGTCGTCCCTCTCGCGCACGAGCCGGGCGACCTCGCTCAGCTTGTCCGCGAGGGAAGCATCGAAGGATGACTGAAGATCGTCGTGAGCCCGTCGAGCCTTCTCGAGGTCCCGCTCCAGCTCCGGGTCACCGGAAGCTTCCTGCAGGTCGACCACGATGGCGTCCAGCTCCTCGATTCGGGCATCCCGCCCGGCCACCTCTCGCTGCAGCTCGACCAAGCGCTCGTCCGCTTGCTTCTTGGCGGCTCGAACGTCGTCGAGGGCATCGCGTGTGGAGATGAGCTCCCGCTCGGTGTCGGCGCGACGCACCTGCAACGCGGCCAACTCCGACTCGAGGCTGCCGATCTGCGTCTCGGCTTGGGCGAGCGCCGTCCTGAGCCGCTCGATCTCGGCCTTGCCCGCGGCGTCTTGCGCCGGGGGCATGTCAGAGCGACCGCGGACCATGCGCAGCTCCAGGTCGGCCTTGGTGCGAAGCTTCTTCTCTTCCTCGAGGTCGTTGCTCAGACGGAACGCACGGTCACGCTGGTGTCGAAGCTCCTCCTCGAGGTCTCGCACCTTGTTCTCGAGACGACCGGCACGAACGTTGTTGTCCCCCGCACGTGACTCCGCACGCCGAAGCTCTTCCTCTCGCTCCCGCAGGCTCGCCTCGAGCGCTTCGAGACGCTCGTGCTGGGGCGGAACACGGGGAACGATCGGCACCGCCGCGGCCGCGATCTGAGCTTCCTCCAACGACTTCTCGAGCGTGGCCACCTGCTGCCGCAGAGCGCTGGCCGTGCCGCCGTCGCCCGCAGCGACCCCGAGACTCGCCGGTACCTGCACGATCGTGTACGGGTCCAATCGCCGCGGCTGCTGCGTCCCCAGCGCCATGAACCAGCGAGGCTCCTGGTCCTGACGGTCCACGAGGGACGTGTCCACCACGACATCCGGGTCCCCCTCGGGGGCGAAGTCCGCGATGACGTAGCCCGAGAACGGCGCCTGCCCCAGCATCCGCACTTCGGGGAACTGCAGCGCGATCACGTCGTACAGCTCGTAGTACGTCAGCAAGCGCTCCGTCGTGCCAGGCAACATGTCCGGGTTCGGCGACACGAACACCGCGTAGCCGTGCGCCGCCACCAGCTTGCGTGCGCGCGCGACCACCGTGTCCACCGGATCGAACAGCGACAGGTCGGGAACCACCACCGCGTCGAAGGCCCCGTCTCGCACGGCCAGGTCCCCGTCGGGTAGAGGCGCCGTCATCAGCGTGCGCGAGGCCCCACGCCGGGCCAGCACCTCCGCCACGCGTGCGGCGTCTGGGTCGTAGACGTGGACCAGGCGCGCGCCACGCTCCAGCAAGGCCGGACCAAGGGGAAGGGTCGCGTCGCCAAGCACCGCAACGCGGCGGCCTCGGACGACGGGCTCGAGATAGGGGGCGATGACGACGGAGGCGTCGATGAGTTGCATGGTCTTCCAGCGGGGAGTTGTGTCGAGGGGGCGCTCGCACTCTAGCAGCGCTCGTTGCCTTCGCATACGCTGTCTCACAGGGCCGACAGGAACACAACGGCCCAAGGGTGACGAGAGCATCGCCCCGGAACCATGGAAGCGAGTAAAATCCTGGCGGTGAGGGGAACGGGCGGAGGTGAAGGGCCGATGGAGGTGCGAGAGTTTGCGATGCTGGAGCTTCCGACCCGTCGGGCCACGACCCGGCTAGGGCGGTGGTTGGGGGAGGGGGTGGGGGCTGGGGACCTCATCGTCCTTTCCGGGGACCTGGGGGCGGGCAAGACGTTCCTGGCGCGGTCCATGGCGCGTGCCCTGGGGGTTGCGACGGAGGTGCGCGTGACGAGCCCGACGTTCACGCTGGTGCACGAGTTTGCGACGACGCCGCGGCTGGTCCATGCGGATTTGTACCGGATCGGGGATGGGACGGAGGTCGATCAGCTGCTGTTGCGGGAGGCGCGGGCGGATGGCGGCGTGCTGCTGGTGGAGTGGGGGGAGCCGTACCTGCGAGAGCTAGGGGGCGACGGGCTGTTCGTTCGGCTGGAGTTGGCCGGGCGGGGGCGCGTGGCGAGGCTGGCATCCACGGGCCCGCGGTCGGCGCTGTGGTCCGAACGGGTCCTGCCGGACAAGCTGGTGGTTCGCGCGAGGACAAAACAGGAATAGAAAGGCGCCTTGGCCCCCCATCCCCCAGCTGCCCGTTCGAAGGCGCGCGAAGCGTTGATGGAAATGCTCTCGCCGGTCATCGACGTGCTCGATGGGGTGGGGACGACGGTGCACCTGACGGGGCAGACGCTATTCTGGCTGTTTCGTCGTCCGTTTCGCGTGAGCCAGATGGTGGCGATGATGGACTTCGTGGGGGTGCAGTCGCTGTTCATCGTGTCGCTCACGGGCGCGTTCAGCGGGATGGTGCTCGCGCTGCAGATGATCCATGCGCTGCGGATCTTCCAGGCGGAGACGATGGTGGGTGGCATCGTGGTGGTGGCGTTGACGCGCGAGATGGCGCCGGTGTTTGCGGGGTTGATGGTCACGGCCCGCGTGGGCAGTGCGATGGCCGCCGAGCTTGGCAACATGCGCGTGACCGAGCAGATCGACGCGATCACCACCATGAGCGTGAGCCCGGTGCAGTACCTGCTCGCGCCTCGCCTGCTCGCGGCGGTCACGATGATGCCGCTCTTGTACGTGGTCTACACGATCATCGGCACCATCGGTGCGTACGTCGTGGCCGTGATGTGGCTCAACGTGGACCCCGGCATCTTCATCGACAAGATTCGGCAGTTCACGGTCCCTGCGGACATCTACATGGGGCTCATCAAGTCCCTGGTGTTCGGGTTCCTGATCTCGGCGATCTCCTGCAAGCATGGGTTCTACGCGTCGGGCGGGGCGCGCGGGGTGGGGATTGCGACCACGCGTGCCGTGGTGCAGTCGGCGGTGGCGATCCTGATCGCGAACTACATCATCACGAGCGTGTTGACCGACATGTGAGCGGGAAGCCGTGAGCTGTGAGCTTCGGGGGAAAAAGGGGTCGGGACAATTTTTTCGCCGGTCGGACGATTTCACGCAACCGGTCCCCCCGCCTGTCCGACCTAGGGACATCAGCACCGAAAACCTGAACCCAAGCCGGCGTGCCGGCAGCCAGGAGACGATGTCATGTCCACGACCCCCGTTGGTTCGAGACCCCAGGCCAGCCACCCCGAAGTGATGGCCACGAGCACCGCCCATCGCGTCACGCCCACCGATGGCCCCACCTTCGGCGAGGTGATGAGAGGCAGCGCCCAGCAGCTCCTGCGAGGCGCCTCGGCTGCCGTTCGCGTGCTGCCCTCGGGCCCGATCGTCGCGGCCTCCGTGCGGCCCGGAATGCCGGGCTTCTCCGTGTCCCCCGGCCTCGCCCCCGGTATGGGCGCAGGCGTGGGCGCGAACGGTTCCGTCGGCTCCGCCGAGGGTGTGGGCTCCCAGACCGGTCAAGGCGGCGTGGCCGACGACGCGGTCGAAGGCGCCCTGGCCCGGAGCCAGGAGATGAACTTGTACCTCATCGAGTTGCAGGAGCGGGTGGCCGCACAGAACCGCGCGTTCACTACCTTCTCCAACGTGCTCAAGGCCAAACACGACACGGTGAAGAATGCCATCAACAACATTCGCTAGTGAGACCCCAACCCCGAGGCTCGTTTGACGAGCAGGCTCGTGGCATACTGACGAGGCATCCCATGGGAATCGATCCAATCGGCAAGACAGGCGGACCCGGAGGCATCAGCCCTTCCGCGGCATCCGGCGTCGATGGCGCAGGCAGCCTGGGATCCGTCGACGGCCCCGAAGAGTTTTCCCTCTCGGGCGCGGGCAAGGTCGACCGTGCCCAGGAAGCGTCGCCCCTCGACCGGCTTCGGTCCGGCGAGCTCGACCTCAACGGCTACCTCGACGTGCGCGTGGACCAGGCCACCGCGCACCTCGTCGACCGAATCGACGGGGAAAAGCTCGCGTTCATCCGGTCGACCTTGCGCTCCCAGCTCGAGCAGGACCCTACGCTCGTGGAGCTGGTGCGTCGTGCCACGGGCGCGGCTCAGGGCGCGATGCAGCGTGGTTGATCGTCGCGTCTGGCTTGCTGGCCTGGCCTCGCTCGCGCTCGGTTGTTCGCGGCGCGGGTGCGCAGCGGGCCAGGTCGCGGGTGACGTGGACACCAGCCAGATCCGCTTGCACGAGGTGTCTTTCGGTCCGGACCGGGGCGGGCCCCAGAAGGCTGCGGTGCTCGTTCCCGCGTGGGCTTCTGCCGACGCGCGGCTTCCTCTTCTCATTGCGTTGCATGGCCGTGGGGAAGCGAACCGGGGGGTGGACGTGGGGGCGTGGGCCTGGGTTCGAGACTACTGGCTCGACCGCTGCGCGGCGCGCCTTCGCAACCCTCCGCTTCGGCCCGACGACCTGCTCGGGCTCGCCACGCCCGCGTATCTCGATCGCCTGAACGGGTCACTCGGAGCCGGGCCGTGGCAAGGGCTCGTGGTGGCGTGCCCTCACACGCCGGACATCTTGAGCGGCGACGATCTGGACGCGGCCGCCGGGTTCGCGGACTTTCTGGCCGACCATCTCATCCCCGAGGTTCGCACGCGATTCCCGGTGATCGCGACACGGGAGGCGACGGGGATCGACGGGGTGAGCCTGGGGGGCCGGATGGCGCTGTTGGCGTCGACCGAACGGCCGGAGGCGTTTGGGGTGGTGGGCACGTTGCAGGCGGCGTTTCGGATCGGGGAGGTGGCAGCGGTGGCGGCGCGCGTGGAGCAGGCGTGGCGGGAGCCTGTTCACCCGAGGTGGTTGCGCGTGCTCACCAGCGAGGAGGATCCGTTCCGTCCCACGCTCGAGATGCTCGCGACGGCGCTTGGGGGGGGGAACGTGAATGTGCGGTACGAGGTCGTGCCGGGGCCGCACGACTACGACTTCAACCGCGGGCCTGGCGGGTTCGGGATGCTGCTGTGGCACGACCGCGCGCTTCGAGGTCGGGAGGCGTGAGTCGGCTCACCTCGACAGGAGCGTCTTGAGCTGTTTGAACTTGGACTGCGGACCGACGGCGAGCCGGACCATCGGGCCGATGTTCACGCTCACCGCGCCGTCGTGCATCTCCATGATCTCGCCATCGACCGTGTACAGGGTGTCGGAGGTCTTGAGGTCGAGGTGCTTGGCGGTCTTGTTGACGTAGCGGGGGTCGGAGAACAGCGCGGGGTTCTTGAACCGCTCGAGCAGACGGTGCGGCTGGAAGAAGGCATCCTTGTCCGGGGGCATCCATCCGCGCACGATCATGGGCATGGCGACGGTGAACTCGCGGGCGGACACGGCCATGGCGGCACAGAAGAAGCGGTCGCGTGTGCGCTCGTCGACGAAGGGCTCGACCCCCGGGTTGATCTGGCCGGTGACGTTGGCGAACACGGCGGAGAACGCTTCGTGGGGGACGCGGTTGCCGTCGATGTGGACCTCTGCCTTCATGAGGGCGAGCAGGTCTCGGTAGGCTCGGGGCCAAGGGGTCCACACGGCGGAGATGGCGCGTACGGCGGTGCCCATGGCTGCGATCTTGCCCTTACGTCCCTTCTCGTAGGCGTCGAGCAAGTGGATGATGGGCCCCATGCCGAAGGTGAACCCGCGGCGAAGCTCGTTGCCGGTTCGGACCTCGAGCAGGGGGATCTCTTTGAACATCAGCTCGCCGGAGCGATACCCGCGCACGACGTGGCGGAAGCTGTCGGCCGGGTTGCTGGAGAAGCCGCACCATCGCGAGGTCACGTTCATGGTGCCGCCGCCGATCATGGCGAGGTGCATGTCGGTGAGGGGCAGGCGGTCGAGGATGCGCTGGATGGTGCCGTCGCCGCCGTAGATACAGAGCAGCTTGGCGTCATGGCCGGTTTCGGCGAGCGCCTCGGCGATGTCCTCGACCGAGTCGGTGACGATCCGGCGTACGTGCTCGGCCTCCTCGGAATCGAGGATGCCGGCAAGCTCCTTCCATCGGCCTCCCGCGCGCGGATTGCAGACAAGGACGATGTCGGCGTCCGCCTTTTGCTTTCGCTTGCGGCGGGCCCTGGAGCGGCTGGGTTCGGGGGGATTCGCCATCGCGAGGCCATTAGACTACGCGAACGGGTTTTCGTCACCCTGACGATGCACGCCCGAATCCGGAGGCACGCCCCCATCCCAGCCTTCCCCCGAACAGTCGGGGGAAGGAGCCCTCTTACGCACTGCCCACCTTGTTGGTGGCAGGCCACCTTGCCATTCGTCGAGCAAGGTCCAGAGGTTGCCTCGCGGTCCGTCGCTTCGCTCCGTCTCAGGGGCACGGGTGCTCCTCGACCCTCGTCGCGCCCCGTACTACCTTCCTGCGCATGCGAACCGGCCCCTCGCTCGCGGTGCTTGCCGCCCTGCTCCTTTTGGGCTGCACCCCCACGTCCAAGCCGGCTGGCACCACGACCCACGCCGATCCGCCCCCACACGCCGTCGATCCCGCCGGTTGCCGTGCCAGCGAACGGGTGCTTTCCCCGCTGCTGGTGGGTGCGGACGAGGCCTCTCACGCCTCCCTGCAACGCGCCTCCGCGCAAGGAGTGGTGGTGGTCGCGTACGGCTGCGATGGCCTCCGGGTGCTCGAGGGCTGCCGGGGTCCCGGTTCCTACGCGTTCGCGGCCACGACCCGCGTCGACGGCGTGGCCCGGGTGACCCAGGACGAAACCTGGAACCTGCCCCTCTCGCGTGAGGCCGTAGCGCTGTCCGGCGAACAGGTCCTGGACGTGGCCACAGCTCGCTTGGGGCTTCTTTCCACTACGACGGACGCGGTGCATGGGGACGAGCTGCGCGGGGACTGCGCATCGTCGACGCACTTCGTGCGCTCCGTGTCGCTCGGGGTTGCGGCCACACGGCGCGGGGCCGTGGGTTCTGCCGTTTCGGCGGAGAATGTCCTCGGAGCGACGGTTCCGGAGGGGTGCGGCGAGGGGGCGGACAGAAGGTGTGCGCCAACGCAGCTGCACTTGCAGCCGATTGCGGCCCATCGCGCACCGGCGGACTGGTCGTCGGTGCAGCCCGCGACCGTTTCCCCTTGTCCCGACGGCACGGCGTGGACGGGCTTGGTATGTGCAAAGGGCAAGGGGGAGCCGTTGCGCGGTCCTGAGGCGAACGAGGTGTCTTCGCTCGATCGTTCGTGCGAAGAGGGGGTGGCTTCCGCGTGTGCGGCGCTTGGACGAGGGGATGGTGGCCGCCCGCGGCTGGGGCGTGCTTGCTGGCTGGGCGATGCTCACGCCTGTGCGTCGTACGCTGAGGTCGCCTTGCTCGGGGAGACGCCGTCCGGGGACGGCTATGAGGCGTGGCGTCGGGCGTGCGAGGGCGGTCTGGCGGATCGTTGCTGGTCATGGGGGATGGCGGCAGCACGGGGAGGGGCGCCGTATCAGGAGCTGAGTGCCTACGAGGCTTGGGTTCGGGGGTGCCAGCGTGGGAGCCGGGAGAGCTGTCACGAGGCGGCAGCGCTTGCGAAGAAGGAAGCTAGGGCGGCGGAGGTCTTGCCGTTGCTGACGGCATCGTGTGCGCAGTCCGACCCGAGCTGGCAGGGGTGCATGGCGCTGGGGGAGATGTTCCTCGAAGGGGACGGTGTCGAACGGTCGACGTTGCGGGCGGTCGACCTTTTCGAGCGCGTCTGCGCGATGAAAGTTCGTGCGGGCTGTGTGAGGGCTGCGCGCGTGGCGGGAGAACGGGACCGCACGTTCTTGCTTCTGGGCAAGGCGTGCACCCTCGGGGAGCTGGACGCGTGCATGCAGGCCGCAGAGCTCGGCGGAATATCGGGAGAAGGGCGTCGCTGGCTCGTGGAAGCATGCGAACGGTTCCGTCACGCCCCGGCTTGCGAACGAATCAAGGGGTAGGAATCCGGACCGCGCAAGCGTCGAGCGCATGGGGGAGGCGTAGACGGCCCCTTCCATGATCGGTAGACTCGTCGCGAAGATGTCCTTTGGCAACGACGATCCCTCGCAGCCACGAGCCGGAGATTCGAATGGAGCCGGCGCGTCGCTCGAGGCGTTGGTCCGCAACGCTCCGCTGGCTGTGCTGTCCCTCGACCGCGAAGGTCGCGTGCTGTCCTGGAACCCGGCTGCCGAGCGGATGTTCGGCTGGCGGGCGGAAGAAGTCATGGGACGGCCGCTGCCCATCGTGCCCTCCGGCAAGGAGGCCGAGTTCCGCGGCATCGTCGACGCCGTTCTCGGTGGCGAATCGCTCACTGCCGTCGAGGTTTCGCGTCATCGCAAGGACGGGAGCCGGGTGGAGATCAGCGTGTCGACCGCACCCCTTCGCGATGCCCAGGGCGACATCTACGGCGTCATCGCGGTCACCCAGGACATCACGGACCGCAAGCACGCCCAGGCAGCGGCAAAGCTTGGCGAGGCGCGCCTCGCTGCGCTGTTCGAGCTGAGCCAGAAGTCCGCGGCGACCGAGGACGAGCTCGTCGAATACGCCCTCGAGGAGGCCGTCCGGCTGACCGGTAGCGAGTTCGGCTACTTCCACATCGTGGCGGACGATCAGTCGGGACAGCTTCTCTGCAGGTGGTCCTCCGCGGTGAAGAAAGCACGTTCCGCGAACCGCGAGCCGCCGCCTCCCTCGTCGAAGGTCGGCGTGTGGGCCGATTGCGCCCGTCTCCAGCGTCCCGTCGTGCACAACGAGTACAAGGACCTGCCCGATCGCGAAGGCCTTCCTCCGGGCCATCCCCCGATCTTGCGCCACATGAGCGCCCCCGTGCTCGTCGATGACCAGGTGGTCGCGATCGCCGGCGTGGCCAACAAGCTGAGCGAGTACGACGAGTCCGACGTTCGTCAGCTGCAGCTTTTTCTCGACGGGCTCTGGAAGCTGTTGCAGCAGAAGCGCGCCATCGCGGAGCAGCAGCGTCTGGAGGAGCAGCTGCGCGTGTCGCAGCGGATGGACGCCATTGGGAGGCTTGCGGCCGGGATCGCGCACGACTTCAACAACCTGCTGGCCGTCATCGTGGGGTTCGCGGAGCTGCTCCATCGCGACATGCGGGCAGAAGACCCGCTGCACGAGTACGTCAAGGAGATCGGCGACGCCGGCGACCGGGCGGCCAGGCTCACGCGCCAGTTGCTCGCGTTCAGCCGCAAGCAGGTGCTCAACCCCGAGGTCCTGAGCCTCAACCACATCGTGCTGGACCTCGAACGCATGTTGCGCCGGACCCTCGGCGAACACATCGAGCTGGTCACGGACCTCGAGCAGCGGCTCGGCGCCTCCCTGCTCGATCGCGGTCAGGTCGAGCAGGTCGTGCTCAACCTCGTCGTCAACGCGCGCGACGCCATGCCGCAAGGGGGCACGATCACGATCGTGACGGCGAACGAGCGTCTCGACGCGGCTGCATGCGCCGCGCTCGGGGAGATCGAGCCGGGTCGGTACGTCTCCTTGACGGTGCGGGACACCGGGCACGGGATCGATGCCGCCACGCGAGAGCGCGTGTTCGAGCCCTTCTTCACGACCAAAGCGCCCGGGGAAGGCAGCGGGCTCGGGCTCTCCACCGTCTACGGGATCGTGAGCCAGAGCGGTGGCGTCATCCGGCTCGACAGCGAGAAAGGGGCCGGCGCGACCTTCACCATCTACTTCCCCCGCGTCGAGGCCGAGGCCAGCCCGTCCCAGCCCCCTCCCAACGTGGGCCCCGACCCACGCGGCACCGAGACGATCCTCGTGACCGAGGACGAGAGCTCCGTCCGGCGCTTGGTCCAGAAGATCCTCATCGACGCCGGGTACCGCGTGCTGGTCGCCGCCAACGCAGGGGAAGCTCTCCTGCAGTGCGAGCAGTGGGAAGGTCCCATCGACATGCTGCTGACCGACGTCGTGATGCCGCACATGAGCGGAAAGGCCCTGGCCGATCGGCTCGCGAGCCTGCGACCGGGGATGAAGATCCTCTACATGTCAGGGTTCGAGAGCAGCGTGGTGGCTTGTCACGGGGTGCAGGGGCTGCGCACGAACTTGCTGACCAAGCCTTTCTCCGCGGCCGAGCTCACGCGGATCGTACGCGCGACGCTCGACGGTCCCTCGGAGCAGTGAGCGGGTTCGTCTACGGGACCCACATCCGTCCGATCGGAACCTCGATGGCTTCGAAAGGGGGCAACCGGACCGCCTTCTCGTCGCTGCACGTGGCGCGTATCACCCAGGCGCCCTGCACCAGCTCCATGACCTGCAGCGTCTGATCGCGCGTGTCGACTCGCCACAGCCACGACACGCCCACGCGTGCGTAGAACGGGAACTTGATGAGCAGGTCGTAGCGAGCGTTCGACGGGGAGAGCACTTCGCAGACCCAGTCGGGAACGGTGCGAATGGGCTCGTCGGGATGCGGCGGCTGGGGCATCGTGGTGTGCCGCCAGCCGGCCACGTCGGGAGAGACCTCGGGGGCATCCGGTAGCTCGATGCCTGGCTCGGGGACGATCCACCAGCCTCCAGGCCCGTCCTCGTCGTAGTCGAACCCACCCCCCAGGTGGTGTCCGAGGAACCCCGTGGCCCGTGCGTGGCGGAACCGTGCACGCGGTTGCGTGTGCAGCTCACCGTCGATGATCTCGCCCTTGACGTTGCCAGGGAGCGCCTCGAGGCGCGCCCACAGCTCGTCGCGCCCTGGTTTCACGACCGACGCCATGGTGGGAGTGAAGCATGAAACGAGCGTGACCGCACGAAGTCACGTGGGTGCAGGCATCACCGGGTCTCGTCTTGTTGCTCCACACACGATAGCCGAGCGAGCCACGCCACACCCATCCCGCCCGTCAGCGGATAGCCAGGCCACGTCACCAACATGCCGCGCGGCGCGTCGATCGAGACGCTCGACGCCCACCCATAGCTGCCGAAGTGCGTGGTGTCGACCCGCGTCACCGTGGGGCCCGTTGCTTCCGGAGTGAGCAACGCCACCGCGACGCGCGACCTTCCTACATCGTTGTAGCCGAGGTTGGCGTCGCCGTCCTCCGGCCACACAATCGCCAAGCCGAAGGGGGCGACATGGACCCGTGGGGCCATCAGCAGGCGAATGCCGTCGTCGACTTGAACCGGAGAACCCACCACGTTTCCCTGGGAATCGAGCCGTTGCGCCACGATTCTCCTGGGGGCTTCGTCATTGCCCGAGGGGCCTTCGGACCACGCGACCCACGTGTCGGTTTCGTCGCTTCCGATCGACGCCCGCCCGGGGGCGAGCCCGGGGTTGCTCGTAGAAATCGCAGTGACGAAGTCGACACCGCTGTCGTCCCAGGCGTCTCCGCTCGCGGGGCGAACCCGCGTGATCACGATCGCGTCCGGGCTGCAGAGAGCGTCCCCCGGCACGCACTCTCGAAAGGTCGTGGCGAGTAGATACGCGCTCCCGGACCACGTGATGGACGGTGAGCGCCCCGGGTACGGCATGGGTTCGGCCACGCGGTGCGGGCCGATCAACAACGAGCCCTCCTGATCGAGCACCGCCACCACCGGCGAGACGGGGTTGTCCGGAAGACCCGGGTTCGAGAGTCGCCACACGATGCCGTAGCCGATCCCTCCGTACCCGATTCCCATGTCGCCCGTCCCCGCGCCCGCCACCAACCCGAGCGCGGAGCTTCCCTCGTAGGAAAGATCGACCGGGTCGTGGGCGGACCAGGAGTCGGCGTCGATCCTGCGGAACATCGTCCTGCTGGTCATCCCGGGGTCGCCGAGCCAACTGATCGCGATCTCGCGCAGGCCCCCGGGCGCCACGGACATCTCCGCCCAGCCGTGGGAATCCGTTCCTACCTTGACCGGCGTCTGGGTCATCTCCACCCCGTCGGGCCACACGTCGCCCACGCTCATCTTCCCAGCGAAGATCGCGTGCTCGAAGCCGTCGCCGCCGCCGCGGAACGCCTGAACGGCCACGTTCGCAGGCGAACCCGGGGTGCCTCGGTCCACGACGGCAAGGGAGGGAGCGTCCGCGTGCTGGTTGGGAAACGACACGATCTGCATCGGAGGCCCGTCGGACTGCAGGAGGACGCACCGAGGTGGGAGGGGTACATCCGGCAGCACGTCGGGTGCGGCGTCCGGCGTGATCGGTGATTCCGGGAGGACGTCTTGCGCCGCGTCGACGGGAACCAAGGCGTCCATCCCGGCGTCCGGGATCGCGGTCGCGTCGGGCGAAGCCTGCGCGTCACGATCGAACCCGAGCAAGTCGGTTCGTGCGCCGCACCCGCACACCAGATGTCCCACCGTCAGCGTGGCCGCGCACGCACCCCAAGCAAGTCCCCTGGCATTCATGCATTGATGTTGTCTCACGGCAGCCCCCGCATCAACCGTCTGCTCACTCGACCGCTTCGATGCTCTCAACTCGAATGCCACCCCCGCGCTGCGCGGGTTTGCCGTCGGGTCCCATCGGGACCTGCTCCATCGGGCTCGCGGGCTGGTACGGTCGGTAGGGCACGCTCTCGCCGCGCACGCGAACCTTCTTTCCCACCATCGCTTGCAGGGCTTCCGTCGTGACCCGCTCCGAGGGTCGCACGATGGTGGTGTCGCCCCATTCGGTCTCGACGACGAAGTACTCGGTTCCTCCCGCGTGCCACGACTCGAGGGTCTTGCTCCAAGGCTTCTTGACCAGCGTGCCGACGAGGGTGCCTTCGTCTTCGGGTTCGCGTGGGGGGGCGACCGCCGGGCTCGGGTCTGGCTCGCTCGGCGAGACTTGGGAGCCAGAGCTTGTCGGTGTCGTGGTCATGGGAGAGGGGTCCGGGGCGACACGGCGTGTCTCCCCACTGCAGCCGACGAGCCACATGCCGAGAAGGAGAGCCGCCACGAGGGAGGACCGATGCATGGGGGAAGGGTATCACGAGGATCCGTCAGCGCTGGCCCCACGCCCTCGCGTCGCATACCATGATCGATTGGGAGGAAACCATGAAAGCCCGTCCAGCCCGCGTCATCATGACTCTCTTGTTGTCCGGTGCGCTCGTCGTCATGGCGTGCGGTTCGGAAGGGGACACGGAGGCCAATCCGCCGGCGTCCGGCACGGGAGGCAGCGCGGGCGCCGAGGGCGGCTTGGGGGGCACCGGTTCGAGTGCGACGGGAGGGAGTTCGGGCAGCGGCGGGATCCAGATCGGCTGTGACCCAGCCTGTACGCCTCCCCAGATCTGCAGCGTCACGGACGTGTGCATCGACGAAGGCACCTGCGCCGCACCGGGAGATTGCCCCGAAGGCATGACTTGCGACGACGCGACGTCGACCTGCGTGCCGGGCGGCGAATGCGGCGGACAGGAGGCCACAGCCGAGGCGGTTCCCCCGAACCTGCTGCTGGTGCTCGACCGGTCGTGCTCGATGACGGCGAAGGTCGCCAGCGTCACCAAGTGGGAGATCGCGGTGGGGGCCATCAACACCATGACCGCCTCGTTCCTGGGCAAGATTCGTTTCGGACTGACGCTCTTCCCGGACCGGGGCGACGGCAAGGACTGTCAGCAGACCAGCTTCCCGGTGCCCGTCGGTCCAGACAACGAGCAGGCGATCCAGGATCTGCTCACGGCGTCGCTGGTGGCGTCGGACGCGAACTACCCGGACGGTCCGTGCGTGACGAACATCGACACGGCGATGCAGCAGGCGGCCACGGATCCTGCGTTGCAGGACACGGAACGAGACAGCTACGTGGTGTTGATCACGGACGGCAAGCAGGCGGGGTGCAACGCGGCGGGGGGAGACAACGGGACCACGCAGATCATTGGTGACCTGTTCACCAACGAAGGGGTGCCCACGTTCGTGATCGGCTTTGGCGACGGGATCGACCCTGTGCAGATGGACATCTTCGCGCAGGCTGGTGGGGTGCCGAGCGCGGACCCGGGCGCCGACTATTACAAGGCGGAGGACCAGGCCAGCCTGGATGCGGCCCTCGCGGAGATCGCCAGCAAGACCCTCGGCTGCGTCTACGATCTCGAAGAGACGCCCGAGGACCCGAACAAGATCTACGTCTTCTTCGACAACACGGCCGAGGTGCCGAGGGACCCGAACCACGAGGACGGGTGGGACTACGACCCCGCCACCAACCAGGTCACGTTCTACGGCGACGCCTGCGGCACCCTGAAGGCGGGGGAGGTGGACGACGTGGACATCGTGTTCGGGTGCAAGGCGCCGACGCCGACTTGAGCTGTCAGCGGCGGCTGCGACGTCGTGTCGTCACCCATCCCGCGGCGGCGAGCACGAGGAGCCAGGTCGCGTCACTATCCCTGGAGGGATACTTTCCTACGTGACAGCCTCCGGATGACCCGGCCGATTCGTAGGGCGTGCCAGAGGCTGGCTGGGTTCGATAACAAATGCCTTGTTCCAAAGCACATCCGTAGCCACGAGGGCAGGCGCCGTCGCTCGTGCAGTAGGGGGTACAGTACTGGGATCCGTCGTTGACGCAGACCGTACCGGGTGCGCAGTCTTCGGCGAGGTTGCATGCGGTGCTCCGCAGACAGACGGACTGGGCCGGGTCGCAGACGAAGCCGGGCTTGCAGCTGGGCTGAGAAGGGTCGCATGCGTCGGCGCAGAGCAGGGAGCCCATGTCGAGGGCGCAGACCTTGGCGCCCGAGCATTCGTAGCTCGCACCGCACGGGATGGAGGGCACGCCGCCAGAACCACCAGAACCACCGGAGCCACCCGAACCTCCCACGCCGCCAGTCCCGCCGGACCCGCCGGTTCCCCCCGTTCCCCCGATGCCTCCTGAACCACCGGTTCCGCCCGAGCCCCCGATCCCGCCGGTTCCGCCTGTTCCACCAGACCCGCCGGCCCCGCCGGATCCACCAGACCCGCCTGTGCCGCCTGTTCCCCCGGAGCCGCCCCCGCCCGGGTACACCGTCCCGTCCTCCCCCGTGTACGTCGTTCCTGCCGCCGTCACGGCCTGATCGATCAGGCTCTTGAACGAGTCCGTCCGCGTCCAGTAGTTGTCGTTCCCGTAGCAGTCCGCACCGCGCGACGTCACGCCGATCACCGCCCCCTGTGCAGAGATCGCGGGACCCCCGGAGTCCCCCGAGCAGATCGACTGCCCGCCCCGGAAGTCGCCCCCGTACTCGAGCTGAAGCACGCTCACCCCGTCCCGGTAGTAGCGCAGCCCCGACGAGCTTGGGTTACTCGGGTTCGTCAGCCCGTAGCCCACGGCCCTGAACTTCTCTCCGGGGACCGGTGGCGACGTCACCCGCACGCGCATGGGCGTCAGCGACGTGATCTTGCTCGAGAGTCGAATGAGCGCGAGATCGTGCCCGCAGAGTCCCTGGCTGCCGTCGTGGTAGACCTGTGCCCCCTGGCCGATTGCCTGGGGATCCCCCGCGAGGGGGTCATAGCCGCGCAGGATGAACAGCTCCGATGCGCTGTACTCGCCGGTGACGTCGTTCTGGCAGTCGACGTACTGGTTGGTGTTGGACACGCAGTGCCTGGCCGTGAGCACCACGTTGGGGGAGATGAGGGCGCCGGTGCAGATGGAGTAGGAGTACTCGCTGACCTGGTGGAACACCATGACGACCGAGTCGTTTGCCGTGCTCGTGTCGAGGGTCCCGTTGATGATGGGATCGAACCGCTGGGCCACGTCCTCGTGCACCGGTTCGTAGGAACTGCAGGCCATCGCTGGGAGAGCTGCGAGCGAGCACAGGCCAAGCCATCGGCGCATGATGCAATCGTAGCCGTTCGCGCACGGCGACACCACGGGGCCCACGCGCCCTGATGCGATCGGATGAGACATCCTGCGACGGTGTGCGAGAGCCCGCGTTCGCTCCTCGCCTCGATCGGCTCGATTGCCCCGCACACCGGTTTCCGGCAGAGTGGTCGCAGATGCGTACCTGCACGTCAGCTCGTCTCGTTCTCCTGGGCTTCGTTGCGATCGCCTTGCCCGCTTGCTCGAACGTGCTGGGGTTCGACGACATCTCCTTCGATGACGAGCTGGGAGGGTACACGGGGCCTGCGACGTCGGTAGGGTGCGGGACGGTGCCGGCGTCGTCCCTTGCCTGTGCGGCTTGCATCAACACTTCGTGTTGTTCCGCGGCGCAGACGTGTGGCGCGGGGGGAGCGTGCGTGCAGCTGGCGAAGTGCCGTTTGGGGTGTGCGCTGGACGATGTCGCGTGCTTGCACGACTGCGGGATTGACTACTTCGATGGGGTTCGCGTGTGGCAGGAGCTGGACGCGTGCGAGGTGCAGAGCTGCGTGCAGGAGTGTGGGGGGTGAATCAGGCGAGCGGCTGCACGAGGTAGCCGAGCTGGACCTCGTACTCGACGTTGCCGATGAGCAGGGACGTCGGGGACACGGACGCGCCCATCGACAGGAGCTCGGAGAGGGCGACGACGCGTCCGGTCATGCCGAAGACGTCGGGGCCGCGGGAAGATCCCAGGACGCGCATGGCATCGCGCAGGGCGAACGTGGCGCCGTTGGCGACCGTGAGGATGGCGCCGTCGAGGGTGGCGCGGCGGCTTCGCACACGGGCTTCGATGTCTGCGACCGACTGGAAGAAGACCTCGCGCCGTCGCACGCCGGTATCGCCGGAGTCATCCGGGTACGACGGGAACTGGCTGGGTCGGGGCGAAGGGAGTGACATGATTCCTCAGGGGCCGTGTCGTTAGAAAGTCGACGGGCGGCCGATTCTGTTCCTGATCCAAGCATGCCTCGTGCCAAGCAGCCGACACGGGGAGACGAGGCGGGGAAGCGCCCCGGGGGCGTGCAGGAATCGAGGCAAAATGAAGTGGATTTCAGTGTGCATCGGCGACGTGAGGGATGGACACGTCGTGCGAGGGAGGCTTGGGCCGGGGGTGCGAAGAGGTCAGCGGAGCCACACGACCGTGACACCATCGCCACCCTCACCGGTCTCTCCTGGTCGGAATCGCAACACGTAGGCGCTGTCGGCCACGGAGTCGCGAACTGCATTTCGCAGGGCGCCGGTGCCATGGCCGTGGATGAGGAACGCCACCCGCCGCCCGTCATTGAGGCAACGGTCGAGGAACTGCTCCGCCATGGCGACCGCTTCCTCCACGCGCAGCCCGCGCAGGTCACACGTGTTGTCGGAGGTCTGGATGGGTAGGTCGGGGTCGGCGGCGGCATCGAACGCGGGCAGGGGCTTCACGTTTCGCCGCGGAGCGGGCACGGGGGCAGCCTCGACCGCGGGCGAGGCGGGTACGTTTCGAAGCTCGTCGATGCTGGCCATCACCTTCACCGCGCCGAGCGCCACGCGCACTTGCCCATGCTTGAGCACGTCGACCACGCGCGCTTCGGCACGGAGCCGGGGCACGTACACCCGCATCCCAGGCTGGATCCCGTCGGCTGACAGCGGAGTCATGGGCAGTGCCGATTCGGCACGGGGAGGCTCGAGCTCTCCCCCGATCGCCACCTTGGTCGCGACACGTTCCACGATTCGCGTGAGCTCCCGGAACGTTTCCTCGTTGAGCTTCTTGCTACGGAGGCGTTGCTGGGCGGTGCGAAGATCGTCACGCGCCCGCTTCACCGCGGACAGCAAACCCAGCGTGTGCTCCGAGATGAGCTTGTGCTCCCGGTCACGCTGCCGCGCGAGCTCTGCGTCGATCTCGCGCCGTCGCGTCTCCATCAACGTCTTCTCGCGCTCCACCGCAGCGCGCGCGAGCTCGAGCGCCCGTCGCTCATCGTTGAGCTTCGCCACCAGCTGATCGAACCCGCGCTCCTCCACGCCGAGGTACCGCTCCGCACGCTCGAGGATCAGCGAAGGCATCCCGAAGCGACGCGCAATCGCCAAGGCACTCGAGGCTCCGGGCACCCCCATGGCTAGCTCGAACGTGGGGCTCATCGACGACATGTCGAAGCCGACCGACGCGTTGCTGAAGCGATCGTCGCCGAGGGCCAGGGCCTTGAGCCCCTCGTAGTGCGTCGTGCACGCCACCGCCGCGCCGCGCGCACAGAGCCCGTCGAGCACGCCCGTAGCCAGCGCTTCGCCTTGCCGGGGATCCGTGCCGGTGGCGATCTCGTCGAGCAACACGAGCGTGGTCGGACCCGCCACGTCCAGAATGCTCGCGAGGTTGCGAACGTGAGCGCTGAAGGTCGACAAGTTCCGCGCGATGCTTTGCTCGTCGCCCATGTCGCTGCCCACCGTCTCGAACAAGCCGACACGAGACTTCGGGTCGCAGGCGACAGGCAACCCGGCGCGTATCATCAACGCGGTGAGGCCAAGGGTCTTGAGCACCACCGTCTTGCCGCCCGCGTTGGGCCCCGACACCACGAGCGCGTGGCCGGCCTGCACCTTGACGTCCGAGGGGATCACCCGAACGCCGTCGAGCTGAAGCAACGGATGTCGTGACTCGATGAGATCCATCAAGGGCGCGTCGACGAGGTGCGGGAAGGACAGGTCGATGTCCCGCGCAAGGACGGCCGCAGCGGCCCTGAGCTCCGCGTGGGCAAGCGCGGACTCCGCGGCAGCCACGCTCTCGACGACGTCCCAGAGGGAACCGGACAGCCGCGCGTAGATGGCAGCCTCCTCACGCTCGATCTCCGCGTCGGTCATCTTGAGCTTGTTGCCCAAGGGGATGACGGCGCGAGGCTCCATGTACAGCGTCTGGCCGCTCGCGCTCGTGCCGTGGACGATCCCATTGAATCGCTCGTGTGAGTCGACTCGCACGGGCAGCACGAAGCGTCCCTCCCGCTCCGTGTAGTACTCGTCCTGCAGCGTCGCACCGTAGCGCTGCATGATGTCGTCGAGCTTGTTGAGCAGCCGCTGGCGCGCGGCCTGGCGCTCCTGTCGCAGCTCACGCAAGCGCGGGGACGCGCGATCGCTCAGGGTCCCGTCGGGCTCGAAGCAGTGCTGGATCTGCTCGGCGACGGTATCGAGGTGGGGGTCGGTGGCGCAGGATTCGAGCAGCAGGGGGACGCGATCGGCTCTTGCACCCAGGAAGCGACGCAGCACGCGCGCCTTGGACAGCAAGGCGGACGTAGCGAGGATCTCGTCAGGCGCAAGGACACCGCCGACACGAAGCCGTTCGATGGGACCGGAGAGGATCGGCGCCGAGCCCGTAGGCAGCGGCTCCCCCGCCTGCAGAAGGTCGAACGCTTCCTTCACCTCGTCGAGGGCGCGAAGCACGCCCAGGCGAGTGGAACAGAAGGCGAGACCGAGTGCGGCACGACGTCCAAGCGGGCCGGGGGCACGCTGGGCGAGCTCGTCGAGCAAGCGATCCCATTCCAGGTCGGAACGGGTCTTGTCCGAACAGGCTGTTGCCAGCGAGGCACCTGTACCTTGGGGGGACATCTGGAGGGGCTGCAAGGACACAGCAGCCGAACGCAAGCCTAGATGTGCTCGGCACGCACGCGCTTGCGCCGCCTCCGTGCTGCCTCGCTCTCCTTCTTGCGGCGCTTGACGGACGGCTTCATGTAATGACGTCGCCGCTTGAGCTCGCGAAGGATCCCCTCAGCAGCCATCTTGCGCTTCAGGTGCTTGATCGCACGCTCGATCCCCTTGTCGCCGACGGCGACCTCGAGGGGCTTACATTGCACTGCCTCGGACGGCATTTTGCTACGAACCTCCAAAGGGAAAGGACGCGGGACCATGCCAGAGGAAGGCAGCATGAGCAAGCCCCGTGATCGCGCCTCGGTGCTTTTTTTGATCGTCGCGGAGGGGCCAGTTCGAGGCCGAATTCAAGCTGACCCGCCACACGGGACGTGTTCAGGGTGCGCAGTCGGCGGTGGGAGCGCCCTGCAGAACCCAACGAACGATCGCGCGCATCTCGTCGGGCCCCAGGTGGCCGCCGAGAGGCATGGGCTCTCCACGAACGAACCAAGACCGCAACCGGGAGAGCTCTTCGAGGGGCGGCGGCCCCGGCGGGGCCATCCCTCCAAGCCACGGGTCAAGGACGTCGAGGGTCTCGCCCGTGGCAGGGTGATTGCCCGCGTGAACGAGCAACTTGTAGACGAGATAGCTGTTGCCCGCGTTGCCCGGCTCCAGCCGCGGCATGTCGTCGCCGAACCGGCTCGGGTTCGTCACCGGTGCTGCCACCGAAGGCCCCGTCATCGTCTGCCGTGCCACCACGCGGACTGCAGTGTTGCGGATCGCGGTCGACCCGGACAGGTCCAGCCCGAGCATAGGCGATGACCCATGACACCCCGCGAGAGCACACGACGAACGCAAGACCGGCGCCACCGCCGGCAACGTGGCGAGCCCCTCGTCCTCCTCGCAATAGCGAACCCTTGGCATCACGTCGTCGACGTCCTCGCTGGGGTCCGTCACGGCATCCCCGGTCATGAAGGAGAAGTCGACCTGCTCGGCGAGGGGCGCCCCGTCGAACGCACGAAAGCCCACCACGTCGGCCTGGTCCTTCGGCGCCAGCAACTGAACCGAGTGCAAGGTGGAAGGGACCCATCGCGCGCGCGACGCGAGTTGAAAGACGACGATGCGGTCATAGGGGTCGTACACCGGCTCGAAGAACACGGACGGGCCCTTCGGTGCGCCCGTCTCGGCATCGATGAGGCTCGGCGTGACCAAGACGGACTGACGGACCACGGAGGGAGGCCAGAGGTAGCGGTCGAAGCGCAGGCGCAGGGCGCGCTCGAGAGGGAAGGTCGTGTCCTGAGGTTCTGGGCGGGTCTCGAGGATCTGCAGGTCAGGTCGAAAACCCATGGGCTCGGGCGCGTCGCGGTCGCAGGCCAGAACACAACCCAAGCCACAAGCCGTGAGCAGCACCAAGGACATCAAACGAGAGGAGCGTCGCCCGAACGTGGGGCGGGAAAGGAACAAGGAGAGGCCCGGACAGGTCGAACGTCGATTCGCCGTGAACCTCGTCCCGTGCGTCAGGACTCGGAGTACATGTTCAGCGCGTCGTCGATGACGTCCGGGCGGATACCCGTCGAGATGTTGTCCTTCAGGCAGTCCGCCAGGGTGAGCAGCATCTCGTCCACCCCGTTCTCCTCGATGATCTTCGCAAGCAGTCGTCTCGCCTCCGGGCTGTCGTCCTCGCGTAGGAAGCTTCGTACCGTCTCGAGTGAAATATCGCCCTGGAAATCGAGATACAGATTCTCCAGAAGGTACAGCGTTAGCTCCTTCACAGACGTCCTCCTTGCACCACATTGCGCCGCATAACCTCAGGCATGATTCGCTATACCCGTCCGACCGGGGTGTCGGCAAGGAGTAATCGTGGCCACGGCGTGCGTGTCGGGTCTCGCGCATCACTGACAGCGGGAAAGCTGGGCATCGCCAGGCTCGTGACACACCAGGCAGGGGCGGGCGTTGCGGGCCAAGGCCGGCGCGCAGCGGGTGGCGAACCCCGCGGGGTGCGGGTTGACCCCCATGCCTCCCCCTCCCCGCGTCGCGTGACACCCCACACAGTCACGCTCGACGTGACACCCCACGCACGCCGCCAGGTTGCGTCGGGCCTCGGTGGCGTGGTGTCGTCCCGTCACGGGGGCGGACACGAAGACCTCGGGGGGTGGATGCACCCGTCCCCGGTTCGCACGGTTCCACGCGGGTCCGGTGAGCGTGACCCCTGCGCGCATGTGGCAGTTCTTGCAGAATGATTCGTGATGATGGCACGAACTGCACCCCTGCGCGCTCTGCTTCGCAGCCAGCCCGTGCATGGAAAGGAAGTCGTTCGGATGGACCTGCCGCGGCCGCACGCGACCGTCGTGACAACGGGCGCAGGAGTCCTCGCTGTGACACCGCGCGCAGAAGCGAGAGTCGCTTGCCGCGGCCGCGCCGTGCGTGTTCACGAAGTCCGGACCGTGCTCCGCCGCCCCCAGCCATCGAGGCGGCAACAGCTGTCCGTTGGGAAACTTGGTCCGCAATCGCCCTGACGCTTCCGTCAGATGACACGTGGGACAACCCGCCTTCGCATCCCCGCGGGAACCGTCGGGCAGGTCGTGGCACGTCAGGCAAGCGCGCATGCGGGGCAGACGGAGTCGTGAAGCTTTGCCCACGCGCTGCACGGCCCCGTGGCATTGTCCGCACCCGATGTTGCGCGAAGCGTGCACCTGATGGTCGAACCGAAGGCGCGGCGCGGGGACGACCACGCGCCTCACCCCGTTTCCGTCTTCGGGCCGGTACCCTTCATGGCACAGCGCGCAGTCTCCCGACCCCGAACCGCGAGCCACGTTGCGCAGGTCCGCATGGCTCGTACCATGACATCGGTCGCATGCCGCCACCGACCACCCGATTCGGTCCGATGCACGTCGGCTCGTCCTGGCCGCCGGGTGACAGTCCAGACACGTGGCGCCTCGCGCGTGGTGCACGGCGTGATCGAAATGGATCGGCACCTGCTGCGTCGGAAAGATGACCTCGCTCGGACCCGTCGCGTCGCGGGCGGCCCCAGGGGGCAGCACCCACGCGGAAGCGGCGACCGTCGCACGGGCGTCGGCGCGAGCGCCCTCCCCCGAGACCACGGCTGCCGCCGCAGCAAGCGCCACGCTGGCAAGCAACCATGCAACCTGGGTTCGGATCGTCTTCACCGGTTCACCAACAACTGCAACGAGGCCAGGATGCGATACCGCTGGCCCACCAACTCGTTCGTGTCGTGCTCCCACTCGAGGCGCGTCGTCGTCTCCTCCCCGATACGATAGCCCCCGCCGAGCACGTACCCGAAAGACGTCGCGGACCGGTCGCGCCGCAGCTCGTCGCGCCAGTCATACAGGCTGACCCGCCCTGACACGAGGAATCGATCCTCGAACCACTGGTCCGCAAACACGTCGAACCCGTCCCGACTCCCCCGCTCTCCGCGATCCGTCAACCCCGCGATCCCCACACGCCCATCGTCGAGCTCGTATCGAGCTGAAGCACGACCGATCACGTCGAGCATCGTGGCGGGGCTCCCTGTCCCTTCGGCCTCGATGTCCACCCACCGCGCGCCGCCTGCCACGGCGGCACGCAAGCGATCCGTGAGCCCCGCATCCACACGCCCCAACAATGTCGTGGTGGGCTCCGTCGAGAACCAGCTCCAGATCGAGTCCCCATCGAACGTGGGCACCACGCGATCCACGTCCACCCCCGCCGTCACCGCCGAGGTGACGAACCCGTCGAGCGTCGCGTACCACGACGTGATCTGCGCCCGGGGCAGGTCGTGGATCAATCCCGCGCGCAACGCCCCCGCGTCCTCGATCAGCGCATCGGCCGACGCTCCGAGGCGTTCCTGCGATATGCGCGTCCCGTCGGTCGTCGACGGCAACCCCACACGTCCCTCGGGCAGCGGGTTGGTGGCTACCTTGCCTGTGTTCCACACGCGACGATACGCGACCCGGCCGTGGACGATCGGAAGACCGAGGCTCTCGACCACGAAGCCGTGGGCCGGAGCGAGCCCTGCCTCCAGAAACTCGGGGTACGCGTTCGCGTCGAGGGACGTGCGATCACCGCGCCACACGCCATCCCGTTCGAATCGTCCCGTGGACAACGGCAACCCCGCGCGCTGTTCGAGACCGCCGTAGGCCTCGACGGCGACGTACACGGGCAATTCCGCGCGCACGAGGGCCCCGTCGAAGGACCACCAGCCCAGCGAATCGATCACGTACTGACGCCCCAGGCGTGCGCTCAGCCACCCGCCCGCGAGGTTGCGCACGTCGAAGTAGCCGTACATCACGTCGAGGGGCGCGCGTTGAAGTCCTGGTACGAAGGCCGACGGGTAGTCTTCGTAGCTGAGCTCGGTGGCCTGGATCGCGAAGTCCGCGTCGAGGCGCATGCGTAGATGGAAAGACACGTCCGGCCCGGAGGAATCGTCCGAACCTTCGTCCCCGATTCCGGAGACGTGCATGCCGAGGGTCTGCAGGTAGCGACGACGCGAGAGCAAGGGGTCTCCCCACGCGTTGCGCAGCTGATATCCCTGGGCCGCGGTCTCGGCGTCGATCTCCACCTCGAACGCCGAGACGGGGCTCGACCAAGCTCCGGCCACGCAGCACGTGGCTGCGGTGGCTGCGGTGGCTACGGTCGCCCGGATCCGCAGGGCGCGTCGTCGGGGCATGACCTTCGCACAATCCAGCGACAGCGCCGTCGTGTCAAGCGCGTACGCGAGCGAGGAAGTCGACGAGGAACGCGTGGAAGCGTTGCACGGAGGGGACGTTCACGCGTTCGGCGGGCGTGTGTGCGCCTTCGATGCGAGGGCCGAAGGAGATCATGTCGACCCCGGGCAGGCGCTCGCTCAGGGGACCGCACTCGAGGCCGCCGTGGATCACGGCGCGACGGGGTGTGTGGCCGTGGACTTTCTCGAAGGCAGCGACGGCGAGGTCGGAGGCGACAGACTGTTCTTGGGCATGCCAGGGTCCGTAGGCGGACGTTTCTTCCGTAGCGGCGCCGGCGAGTCTGGACACGGCATCGATCTGGTTGAGGACGCCATCGAGGCTCCACTGGAGCATGGACCGGCTGCTCATGACGAGGGTGACGCGATCGATGTCGGTGCGAACAGAGGCGAGATTGGTGGAGCTGTGGACCTGGGACGGGTTCGTGCGGCTCATGGCGAGAACGCCGTGGGGCAGTGCGTTGAGCAGGCGCACGAGGCGGCGGGTCGACGAGCAGTCGAAGGGCGACACGGTGGGCCTGGCGGTGGGTTCGAGGGTGACGCGCAGGCTGGCGTCGACGACGCCGATCTCGCGCATGAAGGCCTCGGTGACCTCGTCGACGAGCTGTCGGGCGCGCGGGAGGAACTTCTCCGTGGTGTAGAACACGGCGTGGGCTTCTCGCGGGATGGCGGTGGGCTTGTTGCCGCCCTCGATCCCCCACACGTAGATCTCCTGCTCCCGCAGGTACCGACGCAGGATGCGGGCGAGGATGCGGATCGCGTTGCCGCGGTTCTCGTGGATCGAGAGGCCCGAGTGTCCTCCGAGCAAGCCTCCCACGCTGAGCTTCATGGGGATGAGCCCGTCGGGGGCAGGCGCGCGACGCGCCCCGTACTCGATCTCCGTGTCGCAACCGCCCGCGCAGCCAATCACCAGCTCGTCGTCGTTCTCCGCGTCGAGGTTCAGCAGGATGCGCCCGCGCACGAGGGAGGGGTCGAGCTGCTTGGCGCCGCTGAGGGAACCTTCCTCGTCGACGGTGAACAGAAGCTCGACGGGGCCGTGGACGGTGCTGGGGTCCTCACAGACCGCGAGGGCAGCGGCGACGCCCACGCCGTTGTCCGCGCCGAGGGTCGTTCCCTTGGCGGTGACCCACTCCCCTTCGAGCACGGCTTGGATGCCGTTGCGGCTGAAGTCGAAGTCGCTCCCGGCGTCTTTTTCGCACACCATGTCGAGGTGGGCCTGCAGCACGACGGTGGGCAAGGCTTCCAAGCCGGGGCTGGCCGGGACGCGCAGGCAGACGTTGCCCACGGCGTCGCGACGCACCGCCCAGCCGTTCTCCTTGGCGCGCGCCTCGATGTAGTCGATCACGTGGCTCTCGTCGCCGGAAGCCCGTGGGATGCTGCGCAGCTCGTCGAAGCGCTTCCACAGGTTCCTGGGTTCCAAGCTGCTCAGCGGACTCGTCACCGTGCCTCCTTCGATGCTCGATGGCCTCGCGGCCGTCCTGCCGGAGTTGTCACGGCGCAAGGCCGGAATCAAGCCCTGTCGGCGCCGTTCGCACGAATCCATTGACCTTCCGGAGATGTCCTTCCAGGCTCGTTGCGTCATGAACGAGCCCTCCCTCCTCGTCTCGCCCTGGGCTGCCCTCCCGGGCCTGATCCTCGTCAGCTTGGCGGCTTGCTCCGGCTCGCGTGCACCGGACCCCCAATCCGCCACCCCCCATGACCCCAAGGCCGCTGCGTCCACCGTCGTCATCTGCCCGGACGGAAGCGCCTACGACCCGGCGCGCAACGTGTGCATCGCCGCCTCCGGCGTCGGGAGTGCTCAGCCTGCTCCCAAGCCTCCGTCGGAGGAGGAAGGAGACCCCCCCTCGAAGGAGGAAGAAGACGAGGAACCGTAGCACCAGGGCTACGAACGTCGTCGCGCCGGCTTCAGCTGATGAGCCGGCACCGCTGCCATCGTCAACAGCGCCTTCGCGATAAGCTTCTCTTCGGTGCCGAGTCGCGAAAATACCTCCGACTCCACCACCAGGATCCGGCGCCCCGGCTTCAACACCTTCGCCCGGCACACCAACGCGTCCCCGTCCCCCGGCGCCAGCAGGTTGATCTTGAACTCCACGGACAGCACCCGCGTCCCCGGCGGCGCCACCGAGTACGCCGCATACCCCGCCGCGTGGTCCGCGAGCGTGGTGATCACCCCGGCGTGCACGTACCCGTCCTGCTGCAAGTGGTGCGGCGCAATCTCGACCGTCGCCTCGCAATGACCCGGCTCGAGAACGCGCGGCGTGAAACCGATGTATGCGGTGAAGCCCTGGACCGACTCGCGCATGAGCTCGTCGAGACGTCCACGGTCTGCTGCGTCATGGGTCATCGCTCCACTGTTCCCGCAGAAGACGCCCCCCGCAACCCCGTTCACCGCCCCGGTGGCCCCTCAGCGTTCGTGTTGCGCTTGAACGGCTGTGATCGCGATCGTGTTGACGACGTCTTCCACGAGGCACCCGCGGCTCAGGTCGTTGACCGGCTTGTTCAGACCTTGCAGGACGGGTCCGATGGCGATGGCGCGGGCGGACCGCTGGACGGCCTTGTACGTGTTGTTGCCGGTGTTCAGGTCCGGGAAGATGAAGACGGTGGCGCGTCCTGCCACCTTGGAGTCGGGTAGCTTCGTCTTGGCGACCGAAGGGTCCACGGCGGCGTCGTACTGCAGTGGGCCCTCGAGGAGCAGATCGGGGGCCATCTCCTTGGCGATGCGTACGGCGGCCTTCACCTTGTCCACGTCGGCTCCCGAGCCGGAGTCCCCGGTGGAATAAGAGAGCATGGCGACGATGGGTTCGATGCCGAAGGCTGCGGCGGTATGCGCGCTGGTGACGGCGATTTCTGCGAGCTCCTGTGCGGTGGGGTCGGGGTTCACCGCGCAATCGCCGTACACGAGCACACGATCCTCGAGGCACATGAAGAACACGGACGAGACGAGCGAGCAGCCTGGCTTGGTCTTGATGACCTGGAAAGCGGGGCGGATGGTGGCGGCCGTGGACGTCCTTGCGCCCGCGACCATGCCGTGGGCGCGGCCGGTCTGCACAAGGAGGGTGCCGAACAGCGGCGGGTCCAAGATGGCCTCTCGCGCTCTCTCCAGCGTCATGCCCTTGTGTTTCCTCGTGTCCTGATACAACGCGGCGAACTCCTCCGAGAGCGCCGTGTCCGCGGGGTTGATGATCTCCGCCTGGGCGATATCGATGCCCAGCTGCCCCGCGGTCGTGCGGATCACCTTCGGATCGCCAAGGAGGGTGAGGTCGACCGCACGAAGCCGGAGCAAGGCGTCCGCGGCGCGCAGGATGCGGGGCTCGTCGCCTTCGGGCATCACAATGCGCTGCTTGTCGGAGCGCGCCTTCTTGATGAGACCGTACTTGAACATCTTGGGCGTGACGGCGCGAGGGGTGCTCAGGTCGATGGCCTTGCGCAGCTGCTCGGTGTCCACGTGCGACTCGAACAGCTGCCGGGCCACCTCGATCTCCCGCTTGTTCGTGGGGATGAGCGAAGCCTTGACCTGCGTCAGCGCAAGCGTCGTCTCGTAGGTCAGCTTGGGCGAACGGATGATCGGGATGCGCGGGCCTGGCAGCTTGGCAAGCAGCTCCGCGACGGGTGCGGACAGCTCCTGCTCCCCCGACAGGACCATGCCGGCGATGTTCGGCATCTCGTGGGAGAGAAGCGAGAGCATGGCCATGAAGATCGCGTCGTGTCGATCGATGTGCGTGACCAGAAGCACGTTGTCCGCGAGCAGTGGGATCATGGTCTCCACGGAGCCCGAGGCCACGATGATCCTGCCGACCTTGTTGTGCAGGTTCTTGCGGCCGTACAGCACGCGGCCGCCGAGGTGGGCCAGGACCTCATCCATGCGTGGCATGGCGAGCGCCGGCTCCCGGGGAATCGTCGCCACCACCGGGATACCTTTGCCGCGCAGGCGCTGCACGAGCCGGCCCGCGATGAGCTCCAGCGGGTTGCGATCCACCTTGTTGACCAGGACCGCCTCGACCTCGCACCCCCTGTCACGGAAGCTGTCCACGCCAATCACCGTCCGCGAGTGGATCGCCTCGACGTCGTTGGAGGACCCGTCGACCACGAGCGCCACCGGACTCCCAAGGTCGCGCGCGATCTGGATGTTCAGGTCGGCTTCCACCGACGAGGTCGCGGACAGGAAGTCCGTGCCCTCGACCACGACGAAGTCCACCTTCTCCTCGAGGCGCTTGAACGCATCGAGGATGGTCTCGGCGATGACACCCTGCTTGCCGCTCGCGGTCAGTTCCTCCGCCTCATCGCTGCTGACGCCAATCATCTCCGTCATGGGATGCGGAAGGTTGAACACTTCGTGCATGAGGAAGACGTCGCGGTCGACGACCTCCCGATCCTCTCCCGGAACGTGAAAGGCTCGGGCGATGGGACGGAAGAAGCCCACACGCTGGCCGGTCCGTTCGACCAAGGCCATGATGCCGAGCGCTGCGAGGACTTTGCCGCTGTGGGGTTCGACCCCGGTCACGTACAGGCTATTGGCCATTTCTCTCTCCCCGGGTAGCAGAGGAAAGGCGACGGTTCGCCCCGGCGCCTCGACCGCACCGGGATGGTAGGTCTTTCCGGTCGGCACGCCAATCGTCCGGCGATCGATCGATGGGATCAATTGCCAGCCGCTTCGCGTGGGCCTGGGGGTACGATGCGACCATGCGGCTCGACAACCCAGGGAGGCTCGGTCCGACGTTCGTGATGCTCGCGGTGATGGCGTGCGCGCCCGTCGCGCCGTCGCCCCACCCGCAAGCGCCCGCACCGCCCCCCGCGCCGATCGCGCTGCCGCCTCCGCCCGTTCCGGACTACCTCCCGTGGCCCGAGACGTCGCCCTACCTGGCTTCCCTGCTGCCTCGAAGCCCCGGGGACGATGGCGGCGTGATTTTTGGCGGTGCGCGCGTGAGCCTGTCCGGCGAGCTGGCCCCCGACGGTCGCGATTCTCTCGACGGCGGACAACGGGTCCCGGAGGACCGGGGGGGCGGCTTCCTGTTCTGGAGCCAAGCCGCGCTGTACCACGCCCCGACGTTCCTGGGCCCGCTGCAGTGGCTCGCTTCCTTGTCCTCCTCGGTCAGGAGCGTCTCTTGGGGGCCCGGCTTCGACCTCGTGCGCACCAACGGCGGACATCGGTTTGCCCTGCATGGCCGCACGCGGACCGTCGCGCCCCCCTCGCCGGTGGGACTGCTGGAGGTGGCTTCCATGCCCGGTGGTCCGACGGTGGGTCTGTTCGAGGACGGGAGCGTGTCGGTGTCGACCGACCTAGGCGCCACCTGGAAACCTGCTGCCGGGCTCCCGCCGGCGCCCGCCCGACTTCGGGTCGTGGACGACCGCGTCTGGCTGGAATTCGACCTCGCGGCGCGCCGCCTCGAGCAAGACGGGTCGTGGACCGCATTTCGTCAGGGCCCCTATGTCTATCCCCCCTCGGGGACCGGGGCTTGCGGCGTCGACTACCCACAACGCCTGCTTCTCTCGTCCGCGGTCCGGCTGGGCGTGCCGTTGGAGGAAGGCGTTGCCCTCGCCCCCGTGGATGGCGCGTTGATCAAGGTCGACCTGCGCACCGGCGACTGCCTCGGCAAACCTCGCAGGATTGCACCCGCCAAGTCGCCCTGCGAGCTTGTCACCACGACCGGAGGTGTCCTGGCTGTATGCCAAATAGCCTCTCACGGGGCCATCGTCTTTTCGGGCGTCGCCGGCGCGGAGGAGCCAATCCAGGAGATGTCGTTTGAGGGAACGGTCCAGTTCCACGCTGCAGAAGGCCAGTTGATTGTGGACGGGCCATGTTTCGGAAAGGAGCGTACGGCGGGGGTCGTCTGCGTTCGCCGTGACGATGGAACCTGGAAGGAGTGGGACCGCAGGGACGATCGGTGGGGCGGGTGGCTCGCGCGTTGGATTCCTCGCGACGCGGGCGGTGCCTTCGGCCTGACCCTCGAGCCCGAACCGGCGTGGGTGGATGCGAGCACCGGGCAGCGTACGCTGATCAAGAACGTAACGCCGGAGGCGATACGCTCCTTGATGGATCGGCGGCCCGAGAGCGTCGTGGACCGCAACTGGCACGTAGGCAAGGACGGGTATGTCCACGGGTGGAACGACCGCGGGCACGTCACGATCCGGCCGGACAGGGGGATCGAGACGTCTCCCTTCACCCTTGCGACCATGGCTTCCTGGGGCTCCTTCGCGTTCGGCTTCGACCAGCGGGGCCATGCGTGGCAGTCGCTCGACGACGGGTCGAGCTGGAAGGAAGTGCTCGGGCCCCCGTCGCACGAGCCGACGCAGCGCCCGCGTCTCACGACGTGCTCTGCGGCCGGGTGCGAGCTACGCCCGTGGCTGCGCGTGGGATGGCGCGAGACGCCGCCCGCGGTGCAAGTCACGCAGAACTACGCCGCGCCCCTGCCCGTGCGGGTTGCGCGGTTGCCGAAGCTCTCGTGCCGCCGGGCGGGCGGGACCCGACTCCTGTCCTTCCCGTTGCCCGAAGGCACGGACACGGAGACGCCGATGCTCGGGTTCGGGGCGCGCATGGTCCTGGAGTCTCGCGGCGATCGGAGCTTCGAGGCGGCGGGGTACGAGCTGGTCCCCGGCTCCTACGACGGGTCCGCGTCGGTGCTGGGGCTTCGGGCGTTTACGCATCAGCAAGACACGTCTTCCACGGGCGGTCGTGGGGCAAGCTCGCGGTCCACCTGGTTCGTCGACCCCTTCGACCCGTCCCTGCGCGTCCGTACGACGCAGTTTCCGCTGCGCGACATCGTGGCGAGTGCTCCGGGACACGCCGACATGGACGAATGGCTCCGTGGGTCGGAGGACGGGGCCGCGCTTCCTGTCCTGGGGGGTAAAGCGGGAATCACGTCGGGGTGGGTGCTCGAGCGCTCGGGGCGGACTCCCTTGTTGTGGGTCGGCGCGGAGGGGGCGGCGACGGGGCGCTCCTACGCCCTCGGGAGCGAGGACGCGGATCGCGAGGTGTCCGGTGTGGCTGTTCGCGGAGACGAGCTTCTCGTTCTCGCCGTGGACGGTTACTGCTCGGGCGTCGTGTTGGCCGTGGGACCCCGGTCGTCACGACGGCTCTTCGCGTTGCCCAGGCGGCTGGAAGGGGTGGGGTGCCCCCCGAACCGCGACGTGCTGGCCCTGGGGCCGAACGGGGAGGTGGGAGTCCTTCGCACGCCGTCGGGGGAGGAGCCCGCTTCTGCCAAGGACCCGGCGCTTCTGCTCTTGCCGGGCCAGCCGATGCGGCCTCTGGCCCCCTGGGATACGTTGCAGTCCGCGGATACCCCCGCATGCCAGCAGGACCCCTCCGGGTTCAGGGCGATATTGATGACCCGCGGCCCCTGGGTGTCCGTGACCGACAGCGGGGCGCCGATCGTCGGAACGGCTGGATCGATGATCCTCGTACGGTGGAGTCCAGAGCGAGTGTGCGTCGAAGCGCTCGAAACCGACGCGGGCACGTGGACAACCGATCAGGGGGTCATGAACACCTCCGTGGTCGCGAGGTTCGACGGCGCCCCAGCGGCCGCGCGGGTGGGGATAGCGAGGGGCTCGGAGCTGCAGATTCCCATGACGTGCACGCTGCTTCCACCGTGAGGTGCGACCGCGTGGCGATCCCGGTGACGGCTTGGTTGCACGTGGGGGGCTGCGCAAGGCATACTGACGGTGTGCGAAGTCTTCCCCACGCGCTCGCCGCGGTCGTTCTTGCGGTCTCGGGCTTGGTTGCCGGCTGTCAGCTCGATCGCGCCGGCACGGGTCTCGACCTAGGTGACGCAGCCATTGCGGACGCTGCGGGGGACGCCGCACCCGACGCGGCTGCCGATGCGGTCGGACCGGAGGCGAGTCCTGACGTCGTTTCCGATGCTCCCGCTGACGTAGCGACAGATGCACCGGCCGATGGGCCTGTCGATGTCGCGGCGGATTCGCCCGTCGATGTGGCGGTCGACGTACCCGTGGATGGCCCACCGGACGCTCCCGTGGACGCTCCCGTGGACGCTCCCGTGGACGCTCCCCTGGACGCTCCCCTGGACGCTCCCCTGGACGCTCCCCTGGACGCTCCCCTGGACGCTCCCCTGGACGCTCCCGTGGACGCTCTGGACGCTGCGGAGGATTCTCCGGTCGACGGCCCCTTGGATGTCGTCGAGGAGCCGGATGCGACGGTCGTTTCGGCCGGGTTTGCGCTCTCGTTCTCGGACGGGGATGACACCTACGTGGAAGTGGGCAACGTCCAGGTGCCGCTGGACTTCACGATCGAGGCGTGGGTCCGGCCGACCAGCACGCCTGGGGAGACGTACATTCTGGCGAAGGACAGGGAAGGGCAGAGTGCCAACCAGTTCCGGTTCGGGATCACGGGTCAGGACTACCTCTTCTTCCTCATGTCGAACGCGGCGGGCAACGATGGGGGGTTGTGGAACGGGAACTACACGCTCATCTCTCCCGCCAAAGTGCCAATGAACACGTGGACCCACGTCGCGGTAGTCAAGCAATCCACCACGTTCAGGCTCCTGGTGAACGGCGCGGTGGTGCGCTCGATCGACGCCTCCGCCGATCTCGTGCACGCTGGCGCGCAGCCGATGCGCATGGCCGCGCGGGTGGCGTCGGACGGGAGCGCGAGTGGGCCCTTCGACGGGGTCATCGACGAAGTGAGGCTGTTCTCGACGGCGCGAACGGAGGCGGTCATTGCAGCGGAGCGGGGAGCACCCCAGACGCCCGCGAGCCTTTGGTGGCCGAGCCTCGTCGCGTACTGGCGATTCGACGAGGGTGCGGAGCTGACGACGCAGGACGAGCGGGGCAATTACCCTGGGACGCTCGTGAACGGTCCCGTGTGGGTGGCGTCCGGCGCGTTCTGAGCCCCTGTCGATTTCACGCAACCAGGTCGACCCTGTGGCCGAACAGGGGTCATGGTCGCCCTTCCCTTCCCCGCTCCGCGCCTCGACGCCCTCGACTTCCTTCGTGCTCGCACCCCGGCCCGGTTCTTCCCGTACCGGCAACTGCTTGCAGGAGCCGCCCTCACCACCGCCGCGTTCGCCCTCCTTGCCCTGTACGGACGCGTGAGCCCTGTGGCCCCCCACAACATGGACCACGTCCCCTACTGCGAGGCGCTCCAGGGGGGAGCCTTCGCCCTCTGGCATCTCCTGACCGCCGCCACGATCGGCCTGCTTGTCGTCTACCTGCGGTCGGAACGCGGGGCCATCCCTTCGCGAGCTGTCCCCGACGGGGCGGTCATCGGCTTGGGGGTGCGCGGCTCGGCCGCGGGGTGAGATTTCTGTGACCGCTTTGCCGTGCGTACCCGTTGACGGTATCCTTCACGAATGTCGTTCTCTCGCACCGCCCCCACCCTCGTCGCCCTCGCTCTCGTCTTTTCGGGATGCCAGGCCGTCCAGTCCCAGCTCGGTCCGAAGCTGCAGCGCCACGACGCCGAGCCCGCCGTCGCTGCCGACGCCTGCCGGGTAGGCGACCCGCAGGACTGCACGGCGAAGTGCCACGCGGGTCACGCGCGAGCATGCAACACCCTGGCGATGATGTACGAATTCGGATTGCGCACGGGGGCGGACTACGCGACCGCCTCGGCGTATTACCAGACGTCCTGTGCCGCGGACTTCCCGCAGGGATGCACCAACCTGGGCTGGATGTACGCGGTGGGCCGGGGCGTGGAGCGCGACGGGACGACGGCGATGTTGCTTTTCACGAAGGCGTTCGAGGGGTATCGCCTGGCCTGCCTGAGCGGGGAGATCGAGGGCTGCGTGCTCGCCGTCAGCCACCTGCAGCAGGGGCTCGTGGACGCCCGCCACGATGACGAGGAGCTCGCGCTTGTTCGCAAGGCTTGCGAGCTCGGGCACGCGCCTTCGTGTCCGATCGCAGATAGCAGGTAGGGCGCCCAACGAGCACGAGCACGAGCACGAGCACGAGCACGACCGCGGGGGTACGAAAACAGACGGATCTGTTGTAGACCGTGGGCATGAGCCCCGCGCACAAGCTTCAGGTTTGGTTCGACGCGCACCGCCGGCAGGTTCGCGATGACATCGTTCGGCTCACCCAGGAGATGGTCCGGCACAAGACGGTGAACGTGGTGCCAGAAAAGCTCGTCGAGCACCCATACCTGGCGATCCGTGGGGAGGAGTGGCGGGTGGCCGAGATCGTGGGCCGCGAGCTGGACGCCGCGTGCATCCCGTACACGAGCCACGCACGGATGGAAGGACGGCCGAACCTGATCGGGCGGATCGGCCGCGACGACACGGGACGGCGTCTGCTCGTGGCCGCACACATGGACGTAGTTCCGGCAGGAGAGCTGTCCGATTGGACCAAGCTGAAGGACCCGTTCGACCCGGTGGAGCGCGATGGGATGTTGTACGGGCGTGGTGTGCTCGACAACAAGGGGCCCCTGGCGAGCGCGCTGGTGGCCGCGAAGATGCTCGCCACGGTGGTGGGACCCGAGGCCATCGCCGGCCAGCTTCAGATCGCTGCCTTGAGCGACGAGGAAGCCACGGGGGCAGACGGCATCGACTATGGGGTGGGGTATCTGCTGGAAGAGGGCCTGATCGACGCGACCTGCGCGATCGTGCCGGACATCGGCGAGTTCATGCGCAGCATCGACATCGCGGAGAAGGGCGGGGGTGTGATGCGCGTCACGGCCCGGGGGGTGCAGGCCCACGGGTCCACCCCCGAGCGAGGCGTGAATGCCATTTACAAGATGGCGAAGCTACTGCAGCGCTTCGAGGCCTTTCCGTTCGTGTACACGGCGCACCCGTTGCTCGGCCACCCCACGATCAACGTGGGAGAGATCGCCGGAGGGGCCGCCCCGAACATCGTGCCCGGGTCGTGCACCGTACAGATCGACCTACGCTTGGTTCCAGGGCAGACGATGGGGTCGGTGCGCGAGCAAATGCTCAGCATCGCGCGGGAGGTGGCGGACGACTTCGAGGTCGAGGTCGTGGACAGCCGCGACCCGCACGCGATGGACCCCGCGCACCCGCTCGTGGATGCGATCCAGCGCAATGCCCAGCCGGTGCTGGGTTTCCGTCCCGAGACGGTCGGCCTGGGTGGGGCGACCTTCGCCAAGTGGCTCAACCTCGCGGGCATTCCCTCGGTGGGCTGGGGCCCGGGCGACGACAACGCCTATCACGTAGCCGACGAGTACGTGTCGATCGACGAGCTCGTACAGTTCTCGTTGGTGATCGGGCTGGTGGCGCTGGACTTGTTGGGCGAGGTCGAGGCTGACTGAGAGCGGCCGGGGTTTACGGGTTGGAGTCGCTCTTCGGGACGGCGTCGGCGCAGCAGCGGACGCCCGCAACAGTGCTGATGCTATTGATGGAGGCGATCCCGAAGTTGTGCTCACACGGCAGGGTCTCCTTATGCCATCGGCCCCCTTGGGACGCACACCCGCCGGTGTAGCAAATGTTCAGCCATTGCTGGACACTCCCGCTCATGTTGTAGACAGCGTCATAGGGAGAATTCGTCCCGCGACACGCGTTTTCAAATGCACCGCGAACTGCAAGGGCGCTGTCCTCCCCTTCGGTGTCTATCTTCGTCTGGTCGATGCATCTTCCCGGCTCGTAGGCGTCACCGTATGGGTACGTGGTTGCGCCCCCTTGGCTGCAGACGTTGAACCACTCGCTCACCAGCGTCGGAGTCGCTTCCTCAATCTCGCTCGCGCCCACCATTGTCACCTTTCCAGCGTCGGCGCCCCGCACACCACAGAGGCGCTTTCCCGCCCACGCGCAATAGGCCCAGGCATCGCAGAAGTCCAGGCAGTTGGCGGCACGATCGGGTTCCGTATCGATGTACCAGGAGCTGCACTGCGGGATCTCGTGGGCGGGGTCGTCCCACCCCGGAACGAAGCTGTTGTTCCAGGCGCATTCCTGCGGCTGGCCGCCGAAGTCGTCTCCCTTTGCCTCGAGGAATTGTTTGTACTCCGCGTACACTGCCTCCCGCTCGTCAATGCAATAGGCCGAGCCGTCGGGCCAGGGGATGAGGACCATCTTGGCGCCGGACACGCCCTGGGGGCAGGTCCACTCCGTGGGCAAGGCTGCGCTGTCGTGGGTCTTCGGATCGCTCGCATCCGGGGTCACTGACGGATCGGGCTTCACCTCCTCGTCCGTTCGGGAGCACCCCGCCAAACCCACGGTTGTCGTCGCGGTGGCGGCCCAGAGGAGAGCTTGCAGACTTCGCTTTGCGTTCATCTTCCACATCCTTTCTACAGCACGATGGACCGCTGGCTGCCGATGGTTCGAGAGTAGACCGTGGTGTAGCCGGACTCACTGGTCATCCACTGGATCGTCATCGTGTCTGGCTGGACCAGCATGATCTCGGGCTTCCCATCCCCCGTCATGTCCGCTACCGTGAAGACTCGTTGACGTGCCCGATTCCCATACTGGTAGGACACGGAGCTCGTGCTCCCGGTGCAACCGTTCGGGGACGAGGGCGTGGCGTTCTTGAAGTAGAACCAGCCAGGGTCGGACCAGGTTTGGCCGCGATAGGTCACCATGTCCGTGTAGACGTCATTGTTTCTGTCTATCCCTGGCACAGGTGCGTCGACGCCGCCGAGTCCCCAGGCGCAGGTGTCCGTGGTGGTCGAGTTGATCGGGTCCCACATCGTCGTCCAGGTTCCGTCATGGGGGAACCAGAGTGAGAAGACCCGCCGAGGGTAGGTGACGCAATATGGGTTGCAGATCATTCGCGGGCGGTTCATCCCAGAGAGGGGAATCGCCCCCGATCGTGCCTGCGAGGTACCGGAATTGAGCGGGATGAACTTGCTGTACTCTCCGGGCGGCGGGTTGCCGAAGGGCCGGGTGATCGGAGAGGCCCAGCCCAGCTCGGAACGCAGGAGCTTGAAGGTGGCGGAGCCGGGTTCATAGACGGCGATGTCTGTGAGAAAGTCGCCGTCGTAGTCCCCGGGAAGCGGGACAGCACCGGGACCCCCGAGAGTCTTGGTCGTCGTGGTTCCTCCCCCCACGGCACGCCATGACCACGTTCCGAGCGACGGACGAAAGGTCGTGAGGACACGCGTGGTTCCCCCGGCGAAGTTGAGGCCGGGGAGGGGAACGCTCTCCCGGACTCCGAAGGCCGTGACCGTGGCCGTGGAACACGTGGTGGACTCAGCGTTCGTGGCCGTCGGGCACCATCGCCAATACCCTTGGACGCTCGCGGGGTCGTCCCGGTAGAGCCCTCCGCCCGGTTGATAGACAGCAAGATCCGTTCGGCAGTCACCTGATAGCTCAGCCACCACGGGGACGTCGCCGAGTTGGCCGAGCTGGACGCTCATGTACTGGCCAGATGACGTGCTGAAGCTTTTGCCGCTCAACAGGATCGTGAAGGTTCCGTTGTTGCCCACCGTGGTGGGCGGCTCCCAAATGCCGATGTCGCGCTTGCCGTCACAGTCGAAGTCCATCTTCTCCGCAACCTGCCTAACGTTCCAGCTGCCCAGCAGCGGCAACCGCGCAGAGAGGGCCGCGTTGGGGCGGATGGCAAGCGTGGTATCCGGCTTAACCTGGACGGACCAGCGGAGGTACTTGCGGATTCGCTGTACCTGAGAGTCGCTCATCGATTGGCGGGGCGCTCCCGCATAGCTCATGATGTTCGTACCTGACAGCCCGAAGGAGTACGAGAACGCCAACCCCTTTAGCGCTGGGGAACCCGTACTGTGCGGCTCTTCGACGCACCCGAGGTAGTAGCATGCCCGAACCCTACACGTGAGGACGCCGAACAGATTCGCGGAACAGTTGCCGTCGGTATCGATGAGCGCGAGCTCGTTCTCAGGGTAAACTGTCGCCTCCGCCCTGCTGTTGAAGAACACGTGCTCGTATGGGGGGCCGAGAATCGCGTGGCCGGGTTTGTAGGCCAGGTCCCACTGGTCGTACAGTCTTCCCGCCACTAGGGTTTGAGGGTCCGGTCGGTCGTCGACGTTGAACGTGTGATACAAGCCGAAGTTGTGTCCCAACTCGTGCGCGAGTTGGTAGCGGCTGGTGTTCATTCCGCTTCCCGACATCTTCACGTCGCGACCTTCGTCGGGCGGCGGCGCAGTGCTCGCTCCATCGCAGTTGACCCATTGGAGGATCCAGACCACGAATTCCTCGGGGTTGCTTGCGGCGGCCTCCGCGGTGTTCACAGCCTTCAGCCACCATGCCGGCGTCTTCTCGTCGCCGTCCAGCCACGCGGACTCGGACATCGAGGGCAGGACCTGTTGAAGTTCGTCGCGGATGACATCCCAGCGGGTCAAAACGTTCCCCGTGCCAGGACAAGTCCCTTGGACCTTGCACGGGCAGTCGTCATACCGCAGGTCCGCGAAGCTCGGCATGTGGTACCGCTCTACGGACTTCGCCCAGAACTGCACGCCCACCGCCTTGAAGACCTCGTTCGCCGCATCGACGGATCGCAGCACCGAGTGATAGTCGGCGTTGTCGGGGCAACTCGGGCCGGGCGCGCACGGGAGGACATTCACCAGTCGCAGCGGGATGAGCTTCTCCATGCCCTGCCCGCTCAACGGCTCCTCGTGCGAGGCTACCGTTTCTTCGTGATCAGGAGGGGGGGGGCTCACGGTTGTCACATGACACGGACGCCAGTCCCGTCGCTCCCACCAGCAGCGCTGCGCCTGTCCTGCTCATCCGATCCTCCTGCGTCTCCCAAACCCATTCGATTCAACCCGTCTCCATCGTGAGTCTACCTGCCCGAGATGTGCGCGCAAGCACAATTTCGGAACAAATATGATCTCTCGAAAATACATGCGGTTATGGTGGGGCCGAGCGGGCGAATCATCGCGCCGCTTCAAACGGTCCCGAGCGAGCCCTTCCTTTGCCTTATCGGGCAACAACCTCCGTCCTCCCTGTGCCGCGCTGCCGCCGAGGCGGTAGGTCACTCGCTGACCTACCCCTTCCGCTGCCGCCGAGGCGGTAGGTCACTCGCTGACCTACCCCTTCCGCTGCCGCCGAGGCGGTAGGTCACTCGTTGACCTGCCCCTTCCGCCTCCGCTGAGGCGGTAGGTCATTCGCTGACCCACCCCTTCCGCTGCCGACGAGGCCGTAGGGACGAACCTCCACTTCTTCGTTGTCGAGGGCGGGGAAGAAATCGTTCCTCGATGTCGTATGGGTGGGGTGACGGGGCGGCGCGACACGACTGGCACCCACGTGGGGGAACCTGTCGCGGTCTGCCCTGACACACCCACCCTTTGCGAAAGAGAGTGAAGACCCCATGAATACAGCTCCCGTTGCCCGGTTGGGCGTCCTGTCCCTACTGAACTTCGCCCGCAAGCACGCCGAGCGGCTGGCCAAACACGACCGTCCCGATGTCGCCGCGCTCTCGGGGCCGGTCTTGGCGGTGTCCGGGGACCTCGAGAGCGCCTACGCCGCAAGTCGCCCACTGGCCGCTCTGTCGGTTGCGGCCACTCGGAACAAAGACATAGCCGACGACGATCTCGACGACACGATCGCGCAGGTCAGCTACGAGCTGCTTGCGCCCTCGATCCTCAACGGCGATCGGGACGCCAAGGACTACAGGGTGTTGTTCCCGGAAGGCAACATCCGTTTCATTCAGGGACCGGATCGCGCCGAGTTGGTGCAGGTCAATGCGATAGCAGCGTACCTCGAGCTCAACCCGTCGCACCCGATGGCGTCGCGTGCGGTGGTGCTGCGGCAGAAGGCCGCGGCGGTCGAGGCGGCGCTCGGTCCCGCCACGTCCACCCAGTCTGCCCTCGAGGCCGCCCTTGTCGTGCAACGCGAAAGGAAGGCCGCTCTGGTGCGCGCCCTGCGCAAGAACGTGCGATTCCTCAGGGACCAGTTCGACGGCGTAGAGGCGAAGGTCGACGCGCTGTTCCCCACCTTCGCGGAGGCCAAGGTGAAGGAAGACACCGACCCGACGGAGCCGACGGCGTAGACATGCTCTTGTGCGGAAGGGGACTACCGGGATCGCCGTCCGGAGAACCACAGAGTACGCAGAAGGCACAGAAGGGTGTGTACGGAGCTGGGTGGTGCGTGTTGCCTCTGGCTCCGCCCATTCCTGGTTCGAATTCGCCTTCCGTGTTCTCAGCTCCTAGTTGATGTCCGTCATCCGTCCATAGTCGTAGCCGGGCCTCAACCCGGTTGGGACTTCGGCCTCAACCCGGGCTCCCCTCACCGCTCTCCCCCAAACACTCTTCCACCTGGTCCGCCAGCGCCGACTCGAAGGCCTTCAGGAACTGAGGCTCAATCAAGCGCACGCGAACACGCCACACAAGCGGGTCCTCGCCGTCCCTCCGAACCTCCGGGGGCTCGCGAAGTACTCGCCAGGGAGATAGCAACGCCACGTCCTGGATGACCCGCCTCGCCCTCGTCGCACTCGTGCCCTCGGGCACCCGCAGAATCACCTCCACCTGCGGGTGCGCACTCGCCTCCACGCTCACCGGTCCCGAAAGCAAGGCCCGGTTGGGCACGGAGACGATACGCCCCTCCTGGTCTCGCACCTTCGCAGCCCGCGGGCCGAGGGACTGAATGTCTCCCGCGTACCCAGCCCCGGACACCCACACACCCGGCCGGATTCGCCTCTCCACGAGGATGACCACGCCGGCCAGCAGGTCGGGCAGAAAGTCCCGCGCAGACCACCCCGCGGCGGCGGCGGCGGCAAGGGCTACCCATAACAACACTGGCGCGTAAGACGTCGGAATCCAGCGCGCGATGAACACCACTCCGAGCACGGCGACCAGGGCGCGCAACGTGATCTGCAGCCCTGAAAGCAGCCTCGGCACCACGCCTCGGACGGGAAGGCGCTTTCGCCCCATGCCCACCAACACGGACGCGCCCGCGGTCACCAGAAGCAGCAGGAAGTATCCACCCAGACTGCCACGTTCGGTCAAGCCCAAGGACGGGAGAATCTGATGCAGCAGCGCGTCGCTGTCCGGCTGTTCGGGCATCGCCGGAAAGAGCGCCCAAAGCGGTGATTCCTTGGGCTGGGCCGGCGCGGCGGGGGGAGAGGCCGAAGGGGGGCATACGGGCGCGGCCACCACGGGCGCACTGGCCGCGGGAGCCGCTTCCACGACGTCAGGGGCCACGGTCGCGTCCGTCTCGGCCGCGTCTTGCCCTTCTGGTGCGTCGACCCCAGCGTCGGTTGCGTCGGTGGTCCCCGGCGCGTCCGCCTCCGGCCCGGCGTCGGGTAGCTCGGAGACGAGCAGGGGGGCCGCCAGTGCAGAAGACGCAGCCGCCACCGGGGCGGACGAAGCAGGCGCGAGGGCCGAGGACACGGGCGCGGGCGACACAGCCGCGGGCGCAGACGACACAGGCGCGGACGACACGGGGGCTTGTGCACTTGCGAGGGCTCCCACCGTCACGACGGCGAGCAGCAAGGCGGCCATGCTCCGTTTCATGCCACCCACCTCCGGTCTTCCATCACGCGAACCACGGCTCCTCGCAGCGGAACCACGATCCGATAGCGTCCCTCGCTACTGTGGAGCAGTCCCCAGTGGACGAGGCGCGCCAGGTGCGCCTCGGCTTGGTCGCGGGTCGTGCGAAACAGCGACGCATGAATGTCCGGGTCGGTCCAGCCATTGCGCGAGATTTGCCAGAGCGTGAGCAGCGCGTCTTCGGGCAGCTGCCGCAGCGCGGCCAGAGGCGGAGAAGGCACCGGTCCCATCCGCACGACCGAGCCGTCCTCGTCCACCTTGTTCACCGAGGCCATCCACAGCTGGAGCGCGTCGCGGATGAGCCCCCCGGACGCTTCGTGCAGGTCGCGGAACCACGCCTGCCGCGTCCTGTTGCCCAGAAGGCGACGACTCAACTCCCACGCAAATCCCCCCTGCGCGGCGGCGCCGAACGCGAGTTCATAGCCACTCATGCCATGGCGCGCCAGCACGGCCGCCTCGAGCTGCTCGACGTCGAAGGGCTCGAGGTCGACCACCGTGGGGAAGGCGTCGCGGATGGGGGAGAGGGTCGCGGCGAAGTCCCACACCAGGCTGTCGGCGCGCAGGAGCCACGCGTTGCGGCCGGCATCCGCCACCACGCCGGCCACGAACCTGCGCAGCGGCTCGATGCCGCCAGGCCGAGCGGACACGAGCCAGTGAAAGCCGCCCACGGTGATGAGGCGCCGCTCTCGAGGCGTGGCGAACCACCGCTCGACGTCCTGCACGGTCGTGGGGCCCTGGAAGGTCCAGGCTTCGGGCTTCGCCCCGTCCACGCCGCGCACGATCGCGTTGGCCACGGCGCCCTTGCCCACGCCGTCGGGACCCAGGAGGGCGACGGTTCGCAAGTGCTGGGCGCCGATGCCGGAGAGCACGCGGCGCGCGCGCTGGATGGAGTCGGTGCGTCCGACGAGCAGGTCGCCGGCCTCGAGGGCCTGGGCGGAAAACAGCCTGCGGTAGACGAGGGGAAGGTGCTCCAGCGCCCCGGGGGCGCGGGCAAAGGCGTTCGGCTCGACGAGCGCATCTTCTTCCGAAGCCGGGAGTCCCAGGTACCTGCGCGTCTTCTCGATGCGATTGCCGCCGACCGCGGCGCGCACGATCGACCTGACTTCCCGCTTAGCTCGCTTGAGCAGCGAGGGCAGGCGACGCGCTCGCTCGAGCCACAAGCGGCCGTCGGCGCCGCGGGCGAGCCGGGACCGCAGCTCGGCGACTTTCCCTTCCACGAGCTGCCAACGGAGCTCCTCCAGCCCGCCGACCACGGCGTGGTGAACGCCGTTCTGCGCGTCCTCGCCCCAGCTCGCGGAGGCCCCCTGCAGCTCCGCCAGCCGCGCCCGGCTCCGTTGCCAGGCCCCGAGGATCATCTCGCGCACCAGCGTCCGCGTCTCCAGCGGCACCGGCTCGTTCTGGTACTCCTCCACCTCGGCCACGGCCACCTCGACGTTGAACGAGATGCGCCGGTCGAGCTCTTCGACCGCGGCCGCCGTGGGTTGCACCGACGCGGCCAGCTCGCGCATCAAGTGCACGAGCTTCGGTGACACATGCGCTTCCACGTGGTCCTGGACGAGTCGTCGGAAGGGCACCTCGACGACCGGCACGGACGGGGGGATGCGCCAGTCCCCCCGCGCCGGACGTCCGGAGGGGATCTTGTACCGGTCGGTGAGCGCGCGGGATGCGCGCGCCACGCTGTCGAGCAGGGGCGTGACCACGTGCTCGTTGCTGATCTGATCGCGCAGCAGCAGCGACGCGCGGACCGCCTCGGACACGACGCGTTCGAGGGGCTTCGCCTCTTCGCGAATCGCCGCGGCCAGGTCCTCGCCGCTCAGGTTCGCGTCGAAGGTCGTCTCGTAGCGCTGGATGGCCTCCTCGAGCGCCGCGGTGATGCGCACGAGTTGGTGGTGCGCACGACCGTCGAGGGAGCGACGCAGGTCGGAAGCGAACGTGTGGACGGCATCCTCGATGTGGCCTTCGAGGCTCCCCATCTCGAGCTCCAAGGCGAGCAAGGAGTACTGGGAGGCGTTGACCTGCCGCGCCTGGGCGAACCCTTCCGTGAGGCGCTTTCTCGCGCGCTCGCGCTCGCCGTGGACCCGGCTGAACCGTCGCGTGTGGTTCGGCAGATCGAGGGTGCTCATGATGGAAGCTTCGTGTTTGATGGCCTGGCACGCGGCCCCGAGGATGGTGGCCGTGCGGGTGTCGCCATCCTCCACGATCACGCTCACTTCCTTGATGGCCGACGCGATCTCGGCCTCGAACGAGCGGCGAAGCGCTGCCAGGTGCGATCGCAGCTCCGGGTCATCCCCGCCTTGGGGGAAACGCTGTGCCAGCTCGAGATACCCGCGCGATGCCGCGTCGAACAGATCGCGCGTGCGATCCACCAGCTGCCGCTCCGCGTCGATGAGCAACGCGGCCACGCCCTCGACCTGCGCGGGAAGCTTGCCCACGAGGTGGTATCGGACCAGCGTGCCCATGGCCACACTGCGTGAGGGCTCGGTCCCATCGGTGAACGAGGCCCACCTTCGGCGAACCCGCAGGCCCATGCGCAGCAAGGCGCGCGGCGTGCTCTCGCCCCCCGGGTGCTCGAAGGACACGCTCTCGTACGGGGCCTCCACGAACTCCGGTGCGTCCTCCACGATCTGGTCCACCGCATCGAGGATCTGCGTGGGCAACCACTTTTCCGAACCGATGCGAGCGCCCCGCGCCAGCACGGCGGCCCCCCAGCGCTCCGCGAGTTCCGAGCGCTCCACGCGCATCGCGTCCGAGGTGGTTCCCCCAGCCTCTTGGCTCGTGACCATGCGGTTCGAGACGAGCCGGTGGTGACGCAACAGCTCCATGCGAAGCTGCCGGAGGTACGCGTGCGCGTCCTTTCGAAAGGTTTCGAGGCGCCCGCTCACCACGTCGCGGGAGAGGGCTTGCATGTCGGCCTCGAGCTCACCCAGCCAGCGGTTGAGCTCCGGGGAAGCGAGCTTCGGCGGCTTGCCCCACGGGTCGCCGGGACGTTCCTTGCGTGTCCAGGGCTTCACGCCGCGTGCGCTCGGCGGCGCCTCGTCCGGCACCACTTCCGCGGGCTCGAGGTCCGAAACCTCTTGGCCACGAACGGCGCTCGCGGGAAGCTCCCCCGCTCGGCCCAGCATGTGGCGGAAGATCGCGGGTCCGGCCAACTCGTTGAGCACGAGGGTCGCTGCCGCCAGCGCGACGATCGCGTCGCCCAGCGCGCCCATGGAGGACTCCGCGACAAGGACGAGGGAAACCGCCACGCCCCCCTGCGGCACGAAACCCGCCCAGGCGTATCGCACGACGTTGGGGTCCGCGTGACCCATCCGTCCCCCGGCCGCCACGCCCACCCGCAAGGCCGCGGCGCGCAACAACACGATCGCGATCGCGTGCGGCAGGACCCCGATCACCAGGTCGAGACGAATGGCCGCACCGAGCATTGCGAAGACCAGCAAGTACAGCGGGGTGGACATCTTCACCACCTCGCGTACGAGCTTCTCGCCGTGATCCGACGAGCTCGCCAGGACCATTCCTGCAGGCAGAAGCACCCAGACCGGGGACATGCCGAACCGGTTCGTGATGAACGTGACGAGGACCACCACGCCAACCAGGAACAGGGACACCTCCCGCCGCACCTGATGGACGTACAGGGACATGGCGCCGCCCACCAGCAATCCGGCGGCCAGCCCCAGACCCATGTGCAGCGACGCCTGCGTCGACGGTTCGGTGGCCCACGAGGTGCCGGGCGAGCGGGCCATCCAATGGAGCGCAGCCACCACCACGGCGACGGCTCCCACTTCCTTGAGAGCCACGTTGGCGAGCACCGCGCGCGCCACGGGCCCACGCGCGCCCGTACCGTGAATCACGGCCAGGGTGGCTGCGGGCGACCCCGACAGGCACAGGCCGGCCAGGACCGCACCGAAGCCGAGGACGGTCGTGGTGCCGACGCCAGCCAGCCCCGGAACGGTCACGTAGGGAAGCCCGAGTCCTTGCACCGTGGCCCACAGCATCATGATCACGAGGACGCTCAGCGCATGTCCGCCGAAGATGGCGCCGATCGGGCGAGCCAGCCCACGAAGCGCGTCCAGGCGAAGGAGGCCGCCCGCGGTCAACGCGATCAGGCCGATGGCTACCTGCTGGAACGGCGCGAGCAGGTCGATGGCAGCGTTGCCCAAGATCGGCCACGACAGCGGGGGCACCATCCACGCGGCAGGCAGGGTGGAGCGCAGCGACTCGCCCAGCAGGATGCCCGCCACGAGGTAGCCCGTGATGGCGGGAAGGCGCAGCCCCACGGCAAGCTGTCCGAGCGTGAAGGCCGCGATCAGGGCGAAGCCCACGCCCAGCAGGGCGGTCTGTCCCGTCCCGATCATCCCTGGCAGCAACCGGTCCGTCGCCCAGACCCCAAAACCCAGCAAGGCCACGATGACGAGCTTGCGAAGCACGCCTTCGGACACGGCAGTAGGGCGAGGGTGGTCCATCATCGCTTCCAGAAGTCAGGGATGAACAGCGCAAAGATCGTGAAGAACTCGAGGCGACCCAGGATCATCGCCAGGGAGAACAGGAGCTTGGACACGGCCGAGTAGCCGGCGAAGTGATCGGCCTCCCCGTGGAAGGGCGAGGGTCCGATGTTCGAAAGGCACGTCAATGTCGCACCGAAGGACGTAGGCGCCGGGATCTTCTCGACCCACGTCACCACCAGCACGCAGGCGGCCATGCACCCCATGAACACCACGAAGAACACTGCCACGTCCGACAGCACCGCGGAGGGAACGCGCTTGGCGTCCATGCGGATGACCTGGATGATATTGGGGCTGAAGGCTGTCCGGATCTGAGCGACACCGACCTTGGCGAGCAGCACGATTCGCTCCACCTTGATGCCGCCCGCGGTCGATCCCGAGCATCCCCCTACGAACATCAGCAACACCAACACGGTCACCGCGAACGAGGGGTACTTCATGTAGGCGTCCGTTCCGTACCCCGTCGACGTGACGAAGGAGGCAACCTGGAAGACGGCGTACCGGAACGCCTGGACCACGGACCCGTGCAGGGAGGTGATGCTCGCGGTCAGGATGAGGGTGGTCGAGGCCACGAGCAGGACGTAGAGGCGGAACTCGGCGGAGCGCAGGAACCCGCGGAGCGTGCGGCCGCGAATGGCAGCGTAGTACAGGCTGAAGTTGGTGCCCGCCAAGAGCATGAACGCCGCGATGACCATCTCGATCGCGGGGCTGTCGAACGCGGCGACGGAGGCGTCGCGCGTGGAGAAGCCGCCCGTCGACATCGTGGTCATCGCGTGACAGAGAGACTCGAAGGGCGACATGCCCAGGGCCCAGAGCAGGGCCGTCTGCGCGAGTGTGAACAGCAGGTAGGCGCGCCAGAGGAACGACGATGTGTCCGCGATGCGCGGTTGGAGGCCTTCCGAGATGGCGCCCGGGGCCTCGCCCTGGAACATGAACTTGGCGCCCACCCCCACGTTCGGGAAGATGGCGACGAAGAGCACGACGATGCCCATGCCGCCCAGCCACTGGGTGACGGAGCGCCAGAGCAGCAAGGGTTTTTGCAGCCGGGCCTCGATGTCGGTGATGACGGTCGCCCCGGTGGTGGTAAAGCCGCTGACCGCCTCGAAGATGCCGTCGGCGGGGGACATGCGCGCCGCGAACACGTAGGGAAGGGCGCCGAACACGCTGCAGGCCGCCCAGATCACGGCCACGGCGAAGATGGCCTCGCGTCGGGACAGGGAAGCGACCGCGCTGCTGCGTCCGTACCAGCGCAGCAGAGCTCCTGCGAGCACGGCGATGGCGGCGGAGATCACGAGAGCGATGGCCTGGGTCCAGTCTTCGGGGACGTCCCCCGCTTTCGAGAAGATGGCCGAGGCGAGCCCCACGACGGCGCACACGAGCATGGCAATGCCGATGCCCACGACCACGGCCCCGACAGGCCGTCCCACGCCTCGCCAGACGCTCGCCCATCGGCTCATAGGATCCTCGGTCGGAAGATGCGTTCCACGGAGGCGCGAACCGAAGCCAGGGTCAGGACGATGACGGTGTCGCCGGAGCGCACGACATCGTCGCCGCTGGGGATGACGACCTGATCGTTGTGGACGATGCCGGCGAGCAAGGCGCCGCGCGGGAACTTGAGGCGTCGCAGGGGCACGCCCAGGGCCCGGGCCCCATCGCGCGCCTTGAACTCCAGCACCTCTGCCTTGCCGTTCTCCAGCTGCGTCAAGCTCTGCAGCTCCGACTCGCGGCAGTAGCGCATGATGTGGTCCGAAGCGACGACGCTCGGGGAAAGGACGATGTCGATGCCGAGCTGGCGATAGATGGGCTGGTAGTCACCGCGTTGCACGAGGGAGGCGACCCGGCTTGCTCCCAGCTGGCGCGCCAGCAGCGCGGCCATCAGGTTCACCTCGTCCTGCTGGGTCACGGCGGCCACCAGATCGAAGCTCCCCACTTCCTCCTGCTTGAGCAACTGCATGTCGGTGCCATCGCCGTGCACCACCACCACACCCTCCAGGTCCGTGGCGAGGTTCTCGGCGCGCGTCCGCGACGACTCGATGATCATCACCTTCGCGCAGCGGCCCGAGAGGAAGGTCGCGAGCGACTGCCCGATCACCCCCCCGCCGATGATGCACACCCGGTTTGCCTCCTTGCGCGACGTGAACAGGTCCTGCGCTTCCATCACGTCTTCCGCGCGCCCGATCAGGTAGATGCGATCCTGCTCGAGCAGGACGTCGGCGCCTCCGGGGACGAACAACTCGCCGCTTCGCACCACGGCGGCCACCAGGGTCTGTCGTGGGAGCTGCATCTTCGCAAGCGGCTTGTTGAGCATCCGCGTGCGCTCCCCCAGCTCGACCTGCACCAGCTCGATCCGCTCGTTGGCGAGGTTGATGACGTCGAGCGCGCCGTGCGATCGCGCGATCTTGGCAAGCTCCTGCGCCACCAGCACCCGCGGGTTGACCACCACGTCCACCCCGAGCAGGCCGTACTGCACCGCATCCACGCGCGTCGCCCACGCCGCGCTCTGCGCACGCGCGATGACCCGCTTGGCCCCCATCGTCCTCGCCGTCAACGCACTCACCAGGTTGAGCTCGTCGTGATCCGTCACCGCCACCACCAGGTCACTCTTCGCCGCTCCCGCGCGCTCCAGCGTCTCCCGCGTCCCCCCGAACCCGTGCAGCGTCATCACGTCGAAGTGGTCTTCCGCGTACTGCACTGCCGCCAAGTCCTTGTCGATCGCGACCACGTCGTGCCCTTCTCGCTCCAGCACCTCCAGCAGATGGCGACCGACTTGTCCCAGACCGATGACCACGATGTGCATGGCTCAGAGCTTTCCCTCCGCCGGGCTTCGCAACTCCCCGGCGTCCAGGAGCAGACCACGCAGCGCCCAGGGGGCAAGCAGGTCGTGAACGACGACGGAGATCAGCACGGCGGTATAGCCAATGTCGACGAGGGGACCTTCCTGCGTGGTGCGCAGCGCGATGGCGAGCGCAACGGCGACCTCTCCTTGTCCCAGCAACCCGCGCCCCGCGTCGGAGCGCATCTGAGGAATCCACTGCGCGACCAACCAAGAAGCGAAGATGCGAGCGAGCAGGCGCAACAGGATGAAGCCTCCTGCCACGACGAGGGTGGGCAGCCAGGGCGGTGGCACCCAAAGCGCGCCAGCGAACACGAGGAGCAAGAAGGACAAGGCGGGGGTGGCAGTGCGAGTGGCTTCGAGGACGCGCTCGCTCGACAGGGACGTGTTGATCAGCACCAGGCCCAGGGCGAGGTTGACCCACAGGGGCGAAAGTCCGAACCAGGAAGCTGCGCCGGAGGTGAAGGCCACGACGCCGACGAGCAACAGGATTCGCCCTGCCAAGCTTTCGGCCTGGCCCAGGTAAGGGGAAAGGACGAGACCGAGCGCGGCCCCCAGTCCTACCGCCACCACGGCAAGCTCCACGGGCGAGAGGCTGCGCTCTTCCCACTCGCTTCCTGCTTGAAAGACACAGGCCAGGACCCCGAACCCCACCACGGCCACCAGATTGGAGAAGCGCGCGGAGTGACCCAGCAGCGTGGCGGTCACCTCTCCGGTGTCGTATCGCTGCCGCAACACGCGGAAGGGAGCGGTGGACGTGGCCGCCGCGGCGCACCCCAGCCAGCCGGAGATCAGCCATGCCCGCTGTGGGTCGACCTCGGGGCTCCACGAAGAAATCGCCAGACGTGACGCCACGGTGACCACTCCCCCGCACAGGACGCCGGACAGCACGCCGAGACGAGGCCCCCCGCGCGGGAGGTTGGCGAGGGCGCGCAGGTTGAAGTCCACGCCGCAGGCGAACGCGACCCACGCGGCGGCGAGCGCGGCGAGCGGGACCAAGGCCCGCAGGTCTCCGAACAGGCCGATCCCGAAGGCCACGGGGCCGAGCATCGCCCCGAGCAACAGGTGCTCCGCGCCCGGTGCGAACGGGAGCGCCTTGCGAGCCCGCGCAAGACCGATCCGCAAGACCAGGTACCCCGCGCCGAGTGAAAGGGCGATGCCCGCCACGCTCAGGGTCGGCCCAAGGGCTGCCTCGGAAGCCGCGCTGGCCGGGGTGGCCCACAGCAAGCTGCCTGCAAAGGCAGCGAACCAACCGGCGTGCGGACAAACCCCGCCCAGGGCCTCGCGAGCGTCGCGAAACCTGCAGGAGAGGATCGGGCGATCAGGGTGCGTCTTCGTGGGTGAAATTGGGCGCCCAACGGACGCGGGTGTCAACAAACTGGCCGACGTCCTGCCTCCGTGGACCATGCCCTCCGTCTACACAAAATCACATCGATCCGTGCGGAAAACTAGGAACTAGGAAGAGGAACACGGAATGCGAATGCGAACGCCAGCGTGTCGCGGAGAGTGAACACGAAGCCTGGGGTTTGGAGCCCATTGTCCCTTCCGTGTTCGCATTCCTGTTCCTAGTTCCTAGTTCCTGACCTCGGTTTCGCCACGGCTCAACGTGATTCAGTATGGATCCCACATTCTTGGCCACCCCCACCCAACGCCGTAGGGTCCCTTCCGTTGGAGGACCACCATGCGCAAATCCCTTCTTCTGCTCGCCATCGCTCTCCCGCTCTGCCTCAACGGATGCTCCAAGGACCCGAAGGAGCGCCTGCAAGGCAAGTGGGGAGGACAGAACGTCAACCAAGTCGATGAGCCCCAGAAGGCGGAGGCGAACACGTGGGCGCAAGGCGTTCGGTTCGAGTTCGACAAGAACAAGATGACCGTCACCGTCCCTTCCGAGCAGCCACGAACCGGTGACTTCGACATCGAGGACGCCACGGGCGACAAGCTGACCATCCGCGTCGCGCGCGAAGCCGGTGGGACTGATGCAGCGAATCTGCGGTTCGATGGCTCGAAGCTGCTGTGGGACGTCGGCGACGGGCGCGAAGTGGTGATGACCCGAGTGGACTGAGCGGGCTGGACCGTGCGGGGGGCCGGGGCTATGCTACGACCGTGCTCGGGGCCCTTCTGCCGACATGGGACGAACCAGGCGAGGAGCCCAGGCCGAAGAGAACGGCAACTCGATCCCAAGAATGACCCGGACACGGGGTCCATCCAGCCGGTCACGGTGCGAACATGGCATCACCTCCCAAGCAGACGAAGCAGGCAGCAGACGCGGACGACCTTCAGCTCCCGATCCAGAAGACCAGCCCGCTGGTGTTCGTGGGCATAGGGGTTGCGGTGCTTGCCTTGGGCGGGCTGGGGTTGTTCATGACGCGTGGCGGTGAAGAGCCGAAGCCTGACGGGGCCATCGAGGCAGCTGTGCACTCCGCTCGCATGACGGCGGACGAGGTGAAGGCCAAGCGCGAGGCGCAGCTCGAACACCTCGAGCTGGCGGCCAAGGCTTGGGCTGTCGCGTCGGAGCAGGAGCGCGTCAAGGCAGCCGCTTCCGCCGCTGCCGCGGCTGCCGCGGAGGAAGCGAACCCGCCCGTCGCGGCCGCGGGGGGTGGCAAGACCCCGGATACCCCAGGGGCCGCGGCCCCTCCGCCGAAGAAGAAGGCCAACAACAGCGACCTCGACCAGCTCGACAAGCTCGGCAGCGCCGTCAACTCCGAGCTCGGCGGACCGTAACGTTACGCTCGCCCCCTTCCCCCGCTCCCCTTCTCCCACCGCACGTCCCTCGCGAAGACGTATCACCCGTCACACCTGCGCCGTCACAGGGGCGGCCAATTATCCATAAATCCTCATTCAAAATTCAAAATACAAGGCTGAGATCGTAGTCAACCCTGGCCCGATGGTTGCTCTTGTGTCCTGCAACCAGCCCCCCAAGGACCTTCACCCCTTCCTTAGCTTCCTTATCCTTTGCCCTTATCCTTTGCCCTTAGCCTTTGCCCTTAGCCTTTGCCCTCAGTCTTTGCCCTTCCCGCTGCTTCCTCTCCCCGAGCTCGGGCTCGGAGAACCACAGAGGACACGGAGGGGTGAGCGCTTGGTTCGGAGGTCGGAAGCGCGCGGGGGCGGGTTAGCCCGACCCCGGGACAAATCCGCCGACGTAGCGACTCGACACCGGCACCGCGCGGGCGACCCCGACGAAGGCTAGCGACCGAAGAGAAGCGCAGGATAGAGCGCATACAGCGCGATCATCCCGGCCACCGCCAGCAGCAGCAATCCTGTTGTGATCGCCACGCCAAGCCGCGGATGACGCGGCGGTTGGATCGCGAGCGGGACAGGGGGAGCCTCGCTGTTCGATGTCGCACCCGTCTCGGAGCTTCCGCCTTCCTCGCGAGGCCCGCCCGCTTGGGCCTGTGGAGGCGCGGGGGTGGGCGGCAGTCCGAGCATGCTCTTGAGCTCGCCCGCCAGCTCACGGGACGAACGCTCAGGGGACCCGAAGTCCGCCAGCAGCTCGTTCACACGGTCAGGACCGGACGAGCGATGCGCCCGCCTCGGCTCGACGGTCACCGACGCTGCAACAACCGCTTGTGCTCCTGGTTCAACGCTCGACTCTGAGACTGCATCCGCGACGGCTTCTGCGATCGGCCCCGCGACGGGTTCTGCGATCGGCCCCGCGACGGCTTCTGCGATCGGCCCCGCGACGGCTTCTGCGATCGGCCCCGCGACGGGTTCTGCGATCGGCCCCGCGACAGGTTCTGCGATCGGCCCCGCGACAGGTTCTGCGATCGGCCCCGCGACGGGTTCTGCGATCGGCCCCGCCACAGCTTCTGCGATCGGCTCCGCAAGCGGCGGAGACGCCGTCCCGAAGTCCAAGGACTCGTCCCCCGCCGCCGCTGGCGGCTCGTAGGTGAGCAAGTCATCCTCGTCTACCTCGGGCTCCCAGCCGTCCGAGGGCTCCTGCTCCGGTGACGTCCGCGAGACCGATAGCGCGTCGCTAGCCAGGTCGCTCAAAACGAGCAGCGGGGTGTCCGTCTCCTCCGAGTCATCTGCCGTTTCGCACGGTGCGCTGGCATCGAGCGGCACGGTGATGGGATGCACGGCGGGCGGAAGCGGCGAGGGCGGGGAAATCCCGGGGGAAGCAGCAACCGCCACCAAAGCGTCGATGTCCGTCGCGTCCGGTAGCTGGACGCTCGGCACCTGCTCTTGGGCGTCCATCATGTCGGGCTCCGCGGGGGGAGGCGGAGGCGCGGGCGAACGCGGCCGGGCCGGCTCAGGGCGTCGAGCCTTCGTGATGGTTGCGGCGGGCTTCGCGACCCGTTTCTCCGGGACCTGGACCCCGGACCGTTCCACTTCTCGCGCGAGCCGCCCCATCGTGCGACGGGCTGCTGCGCGGTTGACCGGAATCAGTCCTGCTTCCAGCTCCTCGATCAACGCCTCCAGACCGTGGTGGGTCGTGCGACGCGCCGCCGAGGTCAGAGCGGGAGATGCGCCCACGGCGACCGACAACAGCTCTGCCAGCAAAGCTCGGACGCTCTGCTCGGCAGCTTGCTCGTCGCCGCGTCGTGCGGCTCCCCGCAGAACGACATCCCCCTCTTGCGTGAGCTGGACGTGCGCGGGGAGAACGACGGCGGGGGCCGTGGCGAGCGCATCCGCGACGGCCAGGGCGATGTAGCCAGCGGTCTCGATGGACACGGGAGCGCGGCGGCGCGCGGCGGCAGCAAGGACCCGGTCGAGCGTCAAGCTCGCGGCTTGCTCGGCGTGCGGTCGTGCCGGGCGGGGGTCGGGCATCGCGGACGAACCCCGCCGGACCGGACGGGCGCGAGCTCGATCCGAACCGGTGTGGGAAGGGGAGCCTTTTTCGCACTCGATATGCATGGCGGTTCTTTCCCATACCGTCATGCGCGCGACCGGAGCAACTTTCGGCCGGTTTCGTGGGTGGCAACGGGTGGGCCTTCCCCGATGGGTCTGCGGCTCCTCGTTGACACGAGTTCGGCGGGGTCTGCACAAGCTGGTACAATGCCGCCATGCGAACGTGCCCCAGGTGCGGAACCCCTTCAGCGGACCAGGCACCTTATTGCCCTGCCTGCGGCCAGCTGATGCAGGCGAGCGCACCCGCGGCCCAGGGCCAGACGGCCACCACCGGCAAAAAGACGATGCTTGGCATCGTGCCCGACGCCAAGTCTGCCGGGCAGCCCGTCGGGAAGAAGACCATGATGGGCATGCCGGAAGGGGACGACCCGACCTTGCCCAGAGTGGGCCACAAGACGATGCTCGGCATGCCACTGGAAGGCAAGTCCAGCGCTGGCGCCGTGCCGATCGCACAGCCGGGGCAAGGGACCGCGCAACAACCTCCCTACTTTGCGCAGCAGCCTCAGCCCGCACAGCAGCCTCAGCCCGCACAGCAGCCTCAGCCCGCACAGCAGCCTCAGCCCGCACAGCAGCCTCAGCCCGCGCAGCAGCCTCAACCCGCGCAGCAGCCTCAGCCCGCGCAGCAGCCTCAGCCCGCGCAGCGATCCATGCACCGCACCATGCTGGGCGTGGCTCCCTCCGAACCCGCGACGCAGCAGCGCATCGGAAGCAAGACGATGCTGGGCGTCCCCGCCCCGACCCAGCAGCAGCCGCACCCGGCCCCTTCGCAAGGCCAGCCCCAGCAGCCGTACCCCACGGCCCCTTCGCAAGGCCAGCCCCAGCAGCCGTACCCCACGGCCCCTTCGCAAGGTCAGCCGCAGCAACCGTACCCCACAGCCCCTTCGCAAGGTCAGCCGCAGCCGCAGCCCCAGCCTCACGCGCCCACCGCGCAGCACAAGACGATGCTGGGCGTCGCCATGCCGGGCATCGCGCCTACGCACGACCCCAAAGCGGCGCCAGCCCCCGCCGTCACGAAGCCGCAAGCACCGTCTGCTCAACACAAGACGATGCTGGGCGTCGCCATGCCGGGCATCGCGCCCACGCACGACCCCAAAGCGGCACCAGCCCCCGCCGTCACGAAGCCGCAAGCTCCGCCTTCTCAGCACAAAACGATGTTGGGCGTCGCCATGCCGGGCATCGCCCCAAACCGTGAGCCCGGCCAGGCCCCGCAACCCATCGCTCCGCCCTACCCGGTTCCGGACGCTCCACCCCCGCCTGCCGCCTACGGCTCAGAGCCCAGCCCGAAGCGAAAGCAGCGCGCGGGTCAGACATCCCCCGTGTACCGGCGTCTCGCGTTCGTGCTCGCGTTGCTGGGCGTTTCGGTCATCGTGGTGGTGGGGCTGTTCGCGCTGTTGTGGCCCACGAAACCACCGATATCGTCGCAGGCCCTCGTGAACGAAGAGGGCAAGGACGTCTTGCGTTTGACCTGTGTGAAGTGTCCGGATGGCACGGTGATGACGGTGGAGGCCGTGACGGCGACGGTGACTGCGACGGTGGCGGACGTGGCGCTGCCGCGACCGCTTGCGGTGGGGGACAATCGATTCCAGGTGAAGATCGATCGTCCGGGCTCTGGGCGAGACGAGAGCGTGGAGTTGAGCATGCCGGTGGCGTTTCGCGTGCGGCCGGACCTGACGGGGCTCACGGGCAGCCCACCGACGTTCCACGTGGAAGTGGAGGCGATGCCGGAGACGAGCATTCTCGTGGACGGCGTGGCGGTGCAAGCGGATGCGGGGGGCAAGGCGCGGTATCCGGTGGACGTGTCGGAGGCATGTTCGGGACCGAACGCGGAAGTGGCGACGATCGATCGGAAGCTTTCGTACACGATCCAGCCCAAGGGCAGTGCACCGAGCAGCGGGACGGTAGCGGTGAAGGTGGGAGTGACCTCGCTGACGTTGCAGGCGCCCCGTCCGCACATGGTGGTGGACACGGAGAGCTTCCTGGTGGCGGGGCGTGCGCCGCGGGGTGCGGTCGTGGAGATCGAGGGCGCGCGGTTCGACGTGGGTGGGGACGGCTCGTTCTCGCGCAGGATGCAGATCAAGCGTGTGGGCGAGACCACTGTGCGCGTGCGAGCGGTCGTGGCCGAGCATGCGCCTCGCACCATCTCCTTCACGGTCAAGCGAGTCGAGAATCTCGAGGAGGAGGGCAAGGCCTTCGAGGCGAGAGCGGGCCTGGACGCGCGCGCGGTGATGGAGGACGCGCAGGCGCACCGGGGCAAGGAGGTCGTGCTACGCGGAGAGGTGGTCGAGGCGAGGTCTCAGGGGTTCGTGCGCGTGATCTTGCTCGATGCTTCGGGAACGTGCTCGGCGCCGCCCTGTCTTGCCCGGCTCGTGTACGCAGGGCCCGAGTCGCTCGCGAAGGGAAACCCCATCCGGGTGTTCGGGCGCGTCGCGGGCGCACAGGCGGCCGGAGGCAAGACGGTACCCGAGGTCGACGTCGACTTCTTGTTGAAGGGCCGTTGACGATGACAGACGAGCCTTCCTTCAAGGTGGTTGCGTGTCCGCGCTGCGGGTCCCAGCACGAGGACATGGGCCCGCACTGTCCCGCCTGCGGGTTGAACCTCGAGTTTTCGGGAGCAGGAGACCGCCCGACGCTTCCCTCCGATGCGCGCGTGAAGGCGTCGATCGAGCTGTCCCCCGCCCCGTCTACGGGAGCGGAGGTTCCGGCGGATCCCCCCGGTGAGGCTTCGGTTTCCGCGCATGCTTCCCTTGACCATTCCGCCCAACCGACGCCCACGAGCGACATGTCGATGGCGAAGGGGGAGTGGAAGATGGAGGACGACGACACGGGACCGGCCGCTCCGGACCCGTTGATTGGGATCGTCGTGGCGGGTCGTTATCGGATCACGGAGTGCGTTGGCCGCGGGGGGATGGGGGTGGTCTACCGTGTCGAGCACACGGAGATCGGAAAGCTACTGGCTCTCAAGCTGCTCGCGGGGGAGCTGAGCCGCCAGAAGGAAGTAGTTCGTCGTTTCAAGCGCGAGGCGTTGCTTGCGTCGCGTCTGACGCACCCCAACAGCGTGCAGGTGTTCGACTTCGGCGTGTCGGAGGGGCTGACGTTTTTGGTGATGGAGCTGGTGGTGGGCAGGGATCTGTCGCGTGTGCTGCGGTCGGAGCCGATGCAATCGGCGCGGCTGGCGAGGGTGATGGCGCAGGTGTGCGGGTCGCTCGCGGAGGCTCACGCCATGGGGATCGTTCATCGGGACCTCAAGCCCGAGAACATCATGATCGCGAAGACGCGGGACGGTGCGGACTTCGCCAAGGTGCTCGACTTCGGCCTGGCGAAGGTGAGGGAGTCGCCGGATCTCAACCAGGTAACGGGGACGGGGCAAGTGGTGGGGACGCCGTATTACATGGCGCCCGAGCAGATCCATGGGCACGCGGTGGACGGGCGTGCGGACGTGTACAGCTTGGGCGCTGTGATGTACGAGGCGCTGACGGGGGAGCCGGTGTTTCGAGGGTCGTCCCCGATGGCCGTGTTCACCAAGCACCTGACGCAGAAGCCCATGCCGCTGCAGGACAGGGCGCCCGGTCGCGTGATTCCCCCAGGGATGGAAGCGATCGTGACGCGCTGTCTCGAGAAGTCGCCCGAAGACCGATACCAGCGCGTGGAAGACTTGCAGGCGGCGCTGATCGAGCACCTTGCCGAGCTTGGTCATTCGGGGGTGGACTCGCTCGTGAACGCGCGCATGCCTTCGCTGCAGGACCTTTCCGGCGCGCGGGTGGAAGGCATGTCGCGCACGCTTCTGCACGAGGTCGCCACGCGCGACGAAGTGGCGGCGTTTCAGCGCAAGCTTGCGCGCCAGCGGTGGCTGTCGCTCGGCGTTCTGGGGTTGCTGCTGGTGGGCCTGGCCTACGGAGGCCTTCGCGCCTACGGGCGCGCCACGGCCAAGCCTGCCTTCGCGGGGTGGGAAATGGAGCCGAACAGCCAGGCCTCGGAGGCGACCGAGGTGCCGTTCGGCAAGACCGTGCACGGCATGCTCGGCAAGCGCATCGACCTGGAGCGAAGCGACCGGGACTTCTATCGCATCGAGGTGCCACAGGACGCGGGGCTCGTGTCCGTGTCGTGCTCCGGCCTGCCCAACATGGCGATCTGCCTGTGGCTCTACCGCCAGGGAGAGGTCGACCCGCGCGGGCGCTACTGCACGGGTCGCCCGGGACAGCCCCTGTCCATCCCGTCCTTGCGGATAGAGCCGGGGACCTACCTGTTCGCCGTCATGCAGGACCGCGCCTCTTACGACGGCCAAGAGCCCACGTTCGTGCTGGAGAACGTGTCGGACGCGTACGCGCTGACGGTGTCAGGGGCGACGATGGACAAGGGGGCGGAGGCGGAACCCAACGATGCGGAATCGGTGGCGACGCCGGTCCCGGTCGGGGGTGTCGTGGTGGGCCGTTTCGACTGGGTGGGGGACGTGGACCGGGTTTGTGCGTGGCCCGAGGATGCCCGCGTGAGCGTGCGCGCACGGTGGGTGGTGTCGGACGCGGACGACCGGCCCCGGGATCGCGGGGCGGTGCTCGAGGTCACCCAGTCGTTCGAGGATGGGGGTAAGTCGTCGTTTCGGTTGCATCGCGCGGGCTCGGCGGGGCAGTTGTCCGAGCGTGACGTGCTGTCCCCTTGGACGAGCGAGCCGTTCGACGTGACCTCTTCGGGGAGCCGGTGTTTGCAATTGCGGTTGTCGAGCGATCCGTGGGCCGAGAGCCATGCCCCGTTGACGCCGCCAGTGAGCGCGGAGCCATGGAAGGTCCGCGTGGAGGAAGTGAAGCCGTGAGGCGGATCGGGTACGAGCATGAGCATGCGTGAGAGACATGGGAACGACCGCTCGTGGCGGATGGCGCGCTGGCTCGTGGCCGGGGGCGCCGTGGCCGCGGTCGCCGGCCTAGGGCTGACGTTGTCCACGCCGAAGGCCAGTGCGGACAGCGTGTCCGTGAGCCTTCCGGCCCACCTCACGGTCGGTCCCGCTCCCGGGCCATGCCCGATGGCGCGCGTCGACGGCCGACGCAGCGGGAGGGTGGCGGAGTTACCCTCGGCGCCGAGGGAGATCTGGCACCGTCGCGTTCGCGGGGGGACGACCCTTCCCGTGGCCGTCGATGATGCGGGAGCGATCGTCGTGGCGGCTGCGGTCGCCGAGTTGGTGCAAGTGGACGCGGACGGGCGCGAGCAGTGGCATCAGCGTTTGGGGATGAGCGTGGCGTCCACGGAGCCCGTCATCTTGTCGGACGGGACCCGCGTGGTGCTCACCACGCTCGGTCAAGCGTGGGGCTTCGACGCGCGGGGCGGCGAGCGTTTCCGAACGGACCTTGCTGGGTTGGGAACGGACCCTCGTACGAGCCCGCTGCCTCGGGACGATGGGTCCGTGGTGGTGGCAGTCGGCACGCACCTCGTCGTGCTCGACCGGGACGGCTCGGTGATGCTGCAGGCTGACGTGGGCCAGCGTGTGGTGGGCAGCGTGGTGAACGACGGACGGTCCGTGCTCGTGACGACCGAGACGGGCGACGTGGTTCGATGGGCGTCGCCGTTGCCGCCGCGTCGTGTGGGCACCTTCCGGGGCATCGTGCGGGAGGGTGTTGCGCGGACGACCGACGGGATGCTTCTTGCGGTGGTCGACATGCAGCGGTTGGTGTCGATGGACCTGGCGACGGGTGCGACGGCGACGCGTCTGAGCGCGTATGGGCTCGAGGGGCCGCCTGCGCTGGGGGACAAGGGGATTTCCCACGTCGCGACCAACGCGGGTGTGCTGCATTCGGTGTCGTCCGCGGGGCAAGAGCGGAGTGTTCGGCTGGACCCGGCGCCCGAGGAACCGCCGGACCCGGACGGTGGTGTGGTGGTGCCGTCGTACGCGCCGCCGAGCCCCTCGGTCGTGGTGGACGAAGCTGGGCGGGTGGCGTTTGCGAGGTCGGACGGACGGGTGGGCGTGGTGTCGCCGGACGGGCGGGTGAGCTACGTGTCGAAGAGGTCCTGCGGCACTCCGATCAGCGTGACGCCGGCCGGGCGACGGAAGTTCGTGGTGGCGTGTCGCACGGGGGACTTGTACCTGTACGGTCCGTGAGGCCTGTCGTGCACGGCGGTGGGCCGATCCACCGCTCCCGCCACAGCGGCGCGAGCCTCCGCGCGATGCGTGCGTGCACGTCCGGGCGCACCGGGTGCAGCGCTTTGGTCGTCGGGGACGACCCGTCGGCCGGACGCAGTACGGCATCGTCGATCAGCACATGGTCGAAGCCGGACACGTCCGTCTCCACGTAGATGCCGACGGACTCGTCCATGGGGCTTCGCAGGGCGTGGAAGCGGCACCAGCCGGAGGCGTCGGGCTGATCGGACTCGGGGTTGACCTGGTTGAACATGGTGATGTTCATGGTCATGCCGGAGAACAGGTAGACGGAGACGGCGTTGCAGGCGGCCGGGACCTTGGCCCAGAGCCAGAACTCGAGCGGCAGGTTGCGCGCGGCCACACCCACGCCCAGCGCGGCATTCGCCTCCGACGATAGCGCGATGCACCGCAAGCCCGAGCGGCACTTGCCCCCGGTCTCGAGGGGGACGCTCACCTGGCTCGAAGTCCCCAGCACCCTCCACGGTGTCTGGCCGGCCCCGGTGCTCATCTCCATGTCGCCGTCGAGCAGCAGGTTGTCCGTGCGGGCGAGGTTGCCGAAGGGGCTTCGGGTCATGACGGTTCGTCGCAGGGGTCCGGCCTCGGTGGGGGTAGGCCCGGCCGCGTCTGTGGGCGTGTCGATCGTGTCGGTGGCGGCATCGGCAGCCGGTGCGGCAGTGGGAGCAGGGTTGGGTTGCATGTCCTGGCCGCACGCCGGCAAGCCGAGGGCCGCAAGAAGGAGGAGCAGGACTCGCTTCATGGCTCGAGCTCCGATCGAAGCCACGCGAGGGCCCGAAGGTAGATGGTGTCTCGTCCGTGAATCAGGTCGGACTGCAGCGGAAGAACGATCTCGTCGGGCTCGGCACCATGGCCGATGAGCGGCTGGCCTTCGTAGGTGATCGTGTCGCCCGTGGCGAGGCTCATGCGCATGCTGCCCCCGAGCGACAGTTGGAAGAAGGATGAGAACGCGCCCGCGGTCGGCTGTGGCCCGAAGATGCGGACCCGCGGAGCCCCCTTCATGCCGAACGGCAGGTAGTCGCTGGCGGAGCCGTCGCGGTGCAGGAGCAAGGCCACGGGTAGGTCGAGCTTGGCGTCGTTGCTGCCCACGGAGTAGGTCAGATCGGGGTAGTCGTCGAAGTACTTGTAGCGGTTGAAGATGGCGAGGCCTTCCTCGGTGGTGGTCGCGCCTTCGTAGTCGGCCCAGGGCCTGTCGTGAATGAAGATGGCGATGTCGAGCGGTGTTCGCACCAGCTGGGTGATCGCCTCGGGGGCGTCGATGGTGCCACCGTTGCCAGCCCTGTGGTCGAGGATGACGCCGCGCGCTTGCGCCTTGAACATCTCGTTCGCTTTCAGGAACTGCGGGGTGGTGGTCTCGCCCCACAGCGAGTCCCAGGTCATGCCGTACAGGTCTTCCCCGGGCTGCGAGTCCTTCAGAAGGCTCACGAACACGCTCCAGTGGACCATGTGGGTGGCGGGGTCGGGCCCGTCGACCAAGTGGTACGCAGGGCGGTTGTCACACGCCACCAACGGATCCGCTTGATCGTCGAGCAGCGGCAGCGACGTCACCTCGACCACGTCGGGCGTGTCGCCGCACGTGCCGGTCGACGCGTCGCATCGCAGCACGGAGAAGTTGCGGGCGTATCTGGGAATGAGGCTTCTCATCCGCTCCGCGAACTCCGCGTTGACCCGATCGTCGTCGGCCTGCCACCAGTCCCAGGACACGTCGATGAGCGAACGGGCCCACGCGATGGGGTGCATGCCGTCGATGGCGACGAGGCGGTCTCCGGGCCGGAGATCTGCGGTGCGATCGACGCCGACGTGGGAGACGAGCAGGTCGAGGTAGTGGGGGTCAGCGGGCCATTGCGGCTGTGACAGGTCGGCCTTGCCCTCGATGAAGCAGGCGTTCAGGACGCGTCGTGTACCGATGTAGCCGATGACCCCGGACGCCGAGGTGTGCCAGTCGTGCAGCTTGCGGACGGCGGTGGCGAAGCGGTGCCAGAACCCCCATGCGGTGGTGGCCTTGCGCATGGCGTCGACTTCGGCGAGGGCATCGGGCAGGTTGTCGCGCCTCGTTTTGTAACCGCCGAAGAAGTACTGCAGGCGTGTGCGCAGCAGGTCGACCACGCGGGATCGATCGGCGGGGGGAGGCAAATGAGGGACGAGCAGGGCTCCGGTCCGGCACACGCCGTCGATGCAAACCGCGTCCTGCCCGCACCCGGCGTCTCGTGCGCCCTGGCAGGTCACGGTGGGCAGGAACAAGCCGTCCGGCACGAGCTCGACGCCGTCGATCTGCGCATCGCCGAGCATGTAGAGAGAAGCCGCGGCGACGTCGGCTCCGTGGACGGAGACGGGCGCGCTGGTCATCTCGACCCAGCCGTCGCTGGTGCAGCGCCCTGTCGCGGACAGGTCGGCGATCGTGCGGCCCGCGGGGTCGGTGAGGTAGTCGATGACGAGGGTGGCGGTGAGCCATCCGGAGCGAGTCCACACGCGAGCGCGGTACGACGCCGAGTCGGGAGGCAGGTGGACGGGCAAGCTGACGCCTTCGCGCGACGATGTGGGCATCACGGCGCCGACGCGATTGCCGTCGAGGGCATCGGCTTGGTTGAGGATGTACAGGTCCTTGACGGCGCCGGGGGCGGGTTGAGCGGGGTCCCAGGAGGGGAGGGTTTCGAAGCTCTCGGTGTACGAGGCGCGCGGATCGAACGTGAAGTTACCCTGGGGGTCGAAGCTGGCGAGCGCGGGGGATGGGCAAAGCAGAAGGGTGAGCGCCAGCGCGGAGCAAACCCATGAGGGGCGGTGGTTCATGCGGTGCGACCTCGATTGGAGGGCGCGAGGTGCCGGTGGCTCGCGCCAGGTCCGAGGCGAGACCTTGGGGGCAAAGCAGGTGGAGCGTCAAGGCGGGGATTTCGTGCGGGACCTGTGCGGGCGCGGCTCGCGTGGTGACCGGGATGCCTGATTTCCGAAGCTCACATGGCTCGCTCGCGAGTGCCCGCGAAAAGGTCACTTGTCGGGCGACACCCAAGCCGTCCCCGTCGCGGTCCGGTATGAGGTAACCGATGGAGATTGAGACCATTTTCTGGCAAGTTCCCCTGCCCAAGCCAAGACTCTTTTATTCGTTCAGCGATTTGTGTAGCGTTCCGCTCGTGCTCCATTGTAGATGGGGTGCACTTGAGTGTGCGCGGGGCATCAAGCACGCGCGTGTTTCGCCCGCCGTGACGGGCAGTCTAGCTGCCGGTTGATGGAGATATAGTGATGCTGAAGCTACGTACGCTTGGAATTGCGATGGCACTGGTGCTGGGCGCCTCTGGCGTCGTGCTGACCACTGGTTGCGGGGAGACCGTGTTGCAGGTAGGGACCACCCCTCCGCCTGAGCCGCCTCCTGCGCCTCCGCCCCCTCCGGCGCCCGAGCCCGAGCCCGTGGCTAAGCCCGAGCCTGCGCCCGAACCCCCGCCCCTGGTCGAGGTCAAGGGCGACGAGATCAAGATCAACGACAAGATCAACTTCGCGAAGAACTCGGCGGACATCGAGGCTTCCTCGAACAACCTGATCGAGAACATCGCGAACGTGATGAAGAAGCACTCGGACATCGACTTCGTCGAGGTCGCCGGCCATGCTTCGAACGAAGGCGACGAGTTCTACAACAAGAACCTGACGCAGCGCCGGGCCAAGGCCGTCATGGACGCGCTGGTCGCCCTGGGCGTCGAGAAGAACCGCATGCGCGCGGTGGGCTACGGCTTCTACTGCGAGCTGCAGCCGGACAACCACGAGGTCAACCGCCGCGTGGAGTTCAAGATCCTTCGTCGTGCGGGCAAGGACACCGCCGTCAAGGGCGGCGGCTGCGAAGCGGCCGACAAGAAGGGCCTGACCGCGAAGCCGATCCCGGCGGATGCCAAGGGTGGAGCTTCCGAGCCGGCCAAGCCTGCGACGCCGAAGGCTCCTGCCCCCGCGAAGTAGTCTGAGCGAACCCAATCCCACCGAACCCTGCGGTCAACCCCGCGGGGTTTGTGTGTTTTGTTCGTCTCCTTCGTGCCACAAGAGCATCGATGGAAACGGCGAGCACGAGCACGAGCACGAGCGCGAGCACGAGGAGAGAGTATGCGAACTCCCCAACCTCGTCAGAACCGGCCGTCCACACGTAGGCCCGCCCAGCCTCCCTGCGAAGGCGGCTCGACGCGGACGGAGAGCCCAGGCTGGTCCGGTTGCTTGAGCGTCTCGCCCTCGCTCGACCCTCCGCCTGACGTCAAGAACAACACCACGCCCGTGGCGACGCCGACCACGCCCACGCCGAGCGCGACGTTGGCGAACATCGTGTCGCGCTTGCCGTCGTCGTAGGTGTCCTGCATGGAGGTGGGACACGCGTTGCGGTTGCCGGCACAGGCGTCGTCGAGGTCCGAGATCGCCTTGGATCGTTGCATCAGGAAGTAGCCCGAGGCGCCGAGACCGACCACGCCGATACCGGTCGCGACCCACGCGAGCGTGTTCGACCCGCCCTCCGTATCGAGGGTGGTCGAGGCGGACGAGGAAGGCGAAGCCCCGTCGTCTTTCGGGTCGGTGGGTCCGGGAGTGGGGGCCACGACCGCGCCAGGAGAGCGTTTCACCATCTTCACTTCGATGGACGCCTTCTCCCCTTCGGCGAGCCTCACCTCCTGACGGAAGGGCAAGAAGCCCGAGGCCTGGGCCACGATCACGCGCGTTCCAGGATCGAACGGCATGGGCTGGCCGATGGCAGGGTCTCCGAGCGGTTTGCCATCCACGGAGATGGAAGCGGTCTCGGCGTTTTCCCCGCGGTGAAGGGTCAAGCGCGGGATGCGGGGTTCGACTCGAGCGATGGCCTCCTGCGCCTCGGCGACCACGTCGCTGGCTCCCGCTGCCTGCGCATCGGCCAGGGCGATGCGGTACTCGCCGAGGGCCATGACCAGCTTGCCCATCTTCTCGTGACAGAAGCCGATGTAGAAGCCGACCTGAGGCGTACGCTTGAACGCCGCCACGCGCTCGAGCTTACCGAGGGCCGTGGCGTGGTCTCCCGCCGCCACGTGCGCGAGCGCTTCCTGGAAGAGGGTCCGCGCCTCCTGCTTGGTGGGCGTGTCGGCCCGGGCCGTTCCCCCATACGCCGGAACGGCGAGAGCGACGCAGAAGCACAACAGCCACGGGCAGCTTCGAGGGCGCGACATGGGGGGAGGATAGCGCGGCCCATCGGCCCTGGGGAGACCATGCGAGCAGGAAAGGGGGCGATCGCATCCGCCGCTGGATCTTTGGAGCCCAGGCACTACACTGCTACCCGCCCCCCGTCATGAAGCTCGCCCCCGTTCTTCCGCTGAAGAAGAAGTCGCGCACCCGTCAGCGCGTCGAGGGCTTGTTGCGCCTGTTCGGCGGCAAGAAGAAGGGCAAGAAGCCCACAACCGAGGGTGCGGGATCCTCGGTCCGGCCACCGTCGCTCCGTCCTTCGCCTTCCGCACGCCCCGCACCCAGGTCCACGATCCCGGCTGCGCCATCGCTGATCGACGCGCAGGCCGCGCTCATGGGCGACGCCGACGGGGCCGTGACGCTCGCGCCCGTCGCGAGCAAGAAGCGCCGCAAGCCGAAGAAGAACCCGTTTCTGTCGACTCCCGTGCCGGACACGTTTCGTCCGCCGGCACCGATCGGGCCGCTGCCCTCGGTGCACCCACCTCCGCTTCGCGCAGACGCGTTTCCCGAGGTGGAGCGCAACCGGTTGCCGGCCCCCGCACCGCTTCCCGCGTTCGCGAAGGAGGTCGCGCTCCGGGCCGACACGCCGGACCTCGTCGCTCCTGCGGTTCCCAAGCCTCTCGCGCCGCAGCCCCTGTTGGCGTCGAGCCCGAGGGCCGAGATGCCCCCGCCTCGTCGTGCCCCGAGCGCGCCGGTGCGTGAGATGCCCCCTCGTACAAGGGCCGCCGTCTCTCATGCTCCGGCGCATCGTGCCGCGGCCGATGTGTTCGTGCATCGCCAGGCGCTGAGCACCGCCCCCGTCCGCGCGGTCGCGGTCGCTCACGAGAAGAGCAACGCCGTGGGCACGGTCGAGCTGTCCTGCACGGCTGCCGGACTGCTGATCCAATTCGTCCGCATCAGCAGCTACACCGAAGGCTACGTCCCTTATCCGGCCACCTCGTCGGAACGGATCACGGTGCCCTACGAGCAAGTCGCACGCGTCGACGTCGACGGCGACGGGTTGGTGCACCTCACGTTGGACCCCTCGTGCACGCCGTACCATCGAATGGTTCTCGCGGGGCTCGCGCGGGACCCGGCGTTCGATCATGTCGCGAGCCATCGCCGTCGGGCGCGCATCGAGCGCAACGTCACGCTCGCCGCGCTGGTCGTGTGGGTTCCCGTGGCGCTGCTGTTGCGAGCGGTCTTGCCGGACCTGTCCGCAGCGATCGTGATGGGCATGGCGGCCAGCACGGGTCTCGTCCTGCACCTGACCCGTCGAGACATCGCGTCGAAGCTCGTGCTGTTCAACCGCGACACGGAGCAAGTTCGTGACGAGCTGATCGGCGAGCTTCGGTACCGTCTCGCCCCCGGTCGGGTAAGGTCGACGCTTGCGTCGGAGGTGCCTGCGCCCGAGGCTGCGCCCGCGGAGCTTGGCGAGCCGCAAGAGGCCGACGTGGGGAGTTTGCGAGGTCTTTTCGCCACGGCGGGGGTGGTGGCCGTGGTGGCTGCTGTGGCCATCCTGATCGGGAAGAACCTGCTGTTCTCGTCGCCGCCGGACCCGGAGGCACTGTGGGGTGACGCTCGCAGCGAGCAGCAGGAGCCGAGGCCGGCCGCCGACCCACTGACGAGCGCGGGCCCCGTGATCGCGGCGGACCCCACGCCCGTCATCCCTCCGCCACCGCCTTGCTCGTGCGACCGCGCCGATTCGCCGCTCTGGTCCGACGGTGTGCCGCGCATGTCGGTGCTCGCGCACAACCGGCCGGGGCCGACATCCGTCGAGCGTCCGTCGATGTACCCGGAGATCGCGGTGGTGAACAACTCCGCGGAGGATCTGAAGGACATCGTGATGGTGGTGGACTTTTTGCTCGGCCCGCGGGATGGCCGCAAGGCGCGCGTGGTAGACAAGCAGGACTTGTTCTGGGAAGGGCGGCTCGGCCCGGGCAGGGCCGTGAAGTGGCGCGTTCGAGGGCGGGGCGACGACTTCGCGGTGACGTCGTTCGTCAGCGGGACGATCGGACAAGAGGCGAAGCCTGCGCCGGCGGACGAGTTCTACAAGCTGTCGATGACGGCCAACACGCCGAGCGTGCGTCTGCACGGGACCAAGATGCTGGCCTATCTCGGGGACGAGCGCGTGGTCGAGGGGCTCGAGAAGCTCCGGCAAGAGGGACGCGAGGAGATGGCGGACACGGTCGAGCAGATCGCGGCGGCGTCACGGCCGCTTCGGGTTTGCTCGGTGCAGTCGAACCCCGACCCCGCGGACAAGGGCCGTCTGATCGTCAAGGCCTGCGTGTACAACGCGAGCCCGGTGCAGGTGCCGCGGCCGTGGGTCACGGCCACCGCGAAGCTCGTCGAGTCTGCGACCGACGCGCGCTGGTCGTTGCCGGAAGACTTGCCGTCGAAGACGGGTCTGATCACGATGGGAACGGTGCCGATTCCGACGGCGGAGGACGAGGTGGATCCGAAGTCGACGATCGTGCAGGTGGTGGCCGAGCGGTAGGGCTGTCTTCTACATCACGCCGGGGATTCCCTCCGCGATCTCCTCGGCGAGCGGTCCTCCCCTGCCCTTTCGCTGCTCCAGCCACGCCTCCACCGCCGCCGACGTCACATGAAGGCCCGCCAGGGCCGCCACGCTCGCCTCGCTCCAGCACGCCATTCGCCCCATCACCCTTCACGCCACCGCACGAACCCCGTCGGCATCGAGCGCCTCCACCCGCTTGCCCAGAATGCCCAGCGACGTTCCAGGGATGCCGATCACCGGTTGGGTGTCAGCCAAGACCACGGCGGCATCGCACGCCTTCATGGCGGAGCGGACGGACCCAAAGCGGTCCGCGTCCACGGACTCGCCGTCGGCGTCGAGCAGGGCCCCGAGTCCTTCCAGGCCCACGACCATCACCGTATCCCCTCCCTTGGAGCGAAGCTGTTTCGCCTTCTTGCCCAGCGAGACAGAGGGCCTAACCACGATGGACCCTTCGAAGGGCTTTCGCGCCTGCTGTCCCCGTGAACCTTCTGACGGCTCTCACGGGGCTGCAGAAGCAGCACACCAGGTCGGCTTCGGACGGTCTTGCACGGACGCATGAATAGGATATATTCGGAGCATGCCCACCACGGTCCACATTCCCGACGTTCTGCTCGAGCGTGCCCAGGCTCGAGCCAAAGCACTCGGAATCAGCCGGAATCGATTGATCATCGAGGCCCTCGAGGCACACCTCGCCGCCCAGGACACGTGGCCCCCTGCGCTCGTGCGAGCCTTGAAAGCTCCCATCCGCAAGGAATTGAGCACCGCAACCGACGAATTGGAGCAAGTCATCCAACACAACCGTCGCAACCGAACGTCACCTCCAGAGCTCTGATGTACGTTCTCGACACCAACATGCTCACCGCGCTGTTGCGCGGAGAAGCCGGACCCGTACGCCGTCTGTTGGCCTTGCCGCGAAGTCAGGTCTTGCTGCCCCAACCCGTTGTCGCAGAAGTGCTCTGTGGCCTTGCCCGGCTTCCCAAGTCACGTCGTCGCACCGCCCTGTCGGAGCGGTGCGAAACATTGCTGACATCGATGCTGCGAGCCGATTGGACGGATGAGGTCAGCGAGCGATTCGCCAGCGTGAAAGCAACCCTCGAGCGCAAGGGAGAACGTCTCGACGACTTCGACGTCGCCATCGCCGCCCACGCGCTCGCGCGGGATGCGGTGCTCGTCTCGCGCAACCGGAACCACATGCAACGCATCCCCGGGCTCCGTTGCGAGGAGTGGAACGACTGAACGACGGGCGCTGGGGAAGCCCTTTGTTGGCGGTGAGGGTGGGGTTCTTGCCGCTGGGTCGGTCTCTGGAATGAGCAGCGGTCGTGCTCGCTGCGGCTTGCAGGGCCGCAGGTCAGGTCGTCACATCACGCCGGGGATCCCCTCCGCGATCTCCTCCGCGAGCGGCCCACCACGACCCTTTCGTTGCTCCAGCCACCCGTCGACGGCAGCCGAGGTCACGTGAAGCCCCGCCAGGGCCGCCACGCTCGCCTCACTCCAGCACGCCATCCGCCCCATCACCCCGCACGCCACCACACGAACGCCGTCGGCATCGAGCGCCTCCACCCGCTTGCCCATGACGCCCAGGGAAGTTCCAGGGATCCCGATCACGGGCTGCGTGTCCGCCAGGACCACAGCGGCATCGCACGCCTTCATGGCCGAGCGCACCGACCCGAAGCGGTCGGCGTCCACGGACTCGCCGTCGGCGTCGAGCAGGGCCCCGAGTTCTTCCAGTCCCACGACGATCACCGTATCCCCTCCCTTGGAGCGAAGCTGTTTCGCCTTCTTGCCCAGCGAGACAGAGGGCCTTACCACGATGGACCCTTCGAAGGACTTTCGCGCCTGCTTGAGCCACGGCAGGTCCGCCTCCGACGTCGAAGGGAAGACGATCGAGTCGCAGTCCTCCAGGGCTCGTTCGAAGGCCTTGGTGCCGCCTTTGGGGTCAAGCTCCTCGAGCCGTGCGTTCGAGGCGAGGTCCCGGACGCCCCACAGCACGCGCGAGGGGGCGAGCAGCTTCACGCGGCAGGGGGCGGTGCGCAGCGCTCCCAGCATGGCGAGGCGCAGGGCCCAGGCTTCTTCCTCCGACGACACCACGATGCCCACGGCGCCGTCTTGCAGGATGCCCGCCTGCGCACGAATGCGCTGCACCATGTCGCGGATCCGTGCGCCCACCAGCACCTCCGCCTCGTGCCCTGTCTGCTCGAGGATCGACGACGGGACCCCGAGGGATGCGACGTGAACCTCGCCCGCGAGGCGCGCGCCCATGGGGGTCAGCAGGCCGAGCTTGAGCGCCCCGAAGGTGATCGTCACGTCCGCCACCACGACGGTTCCGAGCACGGTCCCGGTGTTCGCGTCGAGCCCGCTCGGCAGGTCGAGGGCCACACGGGTCGCGGGGGTTGCGTTGATCCGATCGATCACCTCGGCGTAGCGTCCTTCGATCTCGCGGTCGAGCCCGGTGCCGAACATCGCATCGACCACGAGTCCTGCCCGCATCAGCTCCGTCTCGAGGACAAGCAAGCCGGGCTCGTCCTCGACGAGGGTCACCTCTCCTCCCAGGCCGACGAACGCGTCGTGGTTGAGCAGGGCGTCGCCGCGAAGCTTCGCGGGGTCGGACAGCAGGCACACGGTGACGCTCACGCCCGAGGAAAGAAGGTGACGTGCCACGACGAACCCGTCGCCGCCGTTGTTGCCCGAGCCGCAGACGACGAGCACGTGGTCGACGTCGTCGAGCAGGGAGCGGATGACCTCGAAGGCGCCGCGACCGGCATTCTCCATGAGGACGACACCGGGGACGTGGCAGGTTTCGATGGCGATGCGGTCGAAGGAGCGGATTTGGTCACGGGACAGGACGCGGTGCATGGTGGACCTCATGGGGGGGATTCGAGAAGGGGAACGCGCGCGAGCAGGAGGGGTTTGTGATCATCCTCCGCGAAGGGCGATGCCGCGCTGGACGGCTTCGCGCATGGCTCGGACGGCGTCGCCGAGCCCCATGAACAAGGAGTCTGCGATGATGGCATGGCCGATGTTGAGCTCTTCGATCTCGGAGATGGCGGCCACCGGGGGGACGTTGAACCGGGTGAGGCCGTGGCCGGCGGCGATGCAGAGACCAAGACCGTGGCCGAAGCGCGCCGCGTGTCGCAACCGCTCCAGCTCGTGGTCCTGCTGTGCTCCGGAGAGGTTGCAGTACTCGCCGGTGTGAAGCTCGATCTGCTCGGCCCCGAGCTCGTGCGACGCCTTCAGCTGCGCCTCTTCCGGCGCGATGAAGAAGCTGACGCGAATGCCCGCCCGGCGCGCACGCTCCGCCACCTTCTCCATCTGCTTGCGCTGGCCTACCACGTCGAGACCGCCTTCGGTCGTCCGCTCTTCGCGCCGTTCGGGGACCAGGGTGATGCAGTCCGGGCGCACCCGCTCTGCGATCCCGATCATCTCGTCGGTGCCGGCCATCTCCAGGTTCAGCAGCGTCGTCACGCTCTCGCGAAGCCGGTCGATGTCCCGGTCCGTCATGTGCCGACGGTCTTCGCGAAGGTGGGCGGTGATCCCATCGGCGCCTGCGTCCTCGCAAGCGAAGGCGGCGTGCACGGGGTCGGGGTAGCGGGTACCGCGCGCGTTACGCACGGTTGAGACGTGATCGATGTTGATGTGGAGTCGTATCGCCATGGCGCGGGCAGTCTAGACCCATATCAAGCCCGGCCCGAGCCCGGAAAACCACAGAAGGCCGCAGAAAGCACAGAAGGGGTTGTCGCGGAGATCGGCAGCCCGAGCGAGGGCCAGTACAAATCCGCCGACGACCGTGCGAGATCGCAGGAGAACCACAGAGGACGCAGAAGGCACAGAAGGGGTTGTCGCGGAGATCGGCAGCCCGAGCGAGGGCCAGTACAAATCCGCCGACGACCGTGCGAGATCGCAGGAGAACCACAGAGGACGCAGAAGGCACAGAAGGGGTTGTCGCGGAGATCGGCAGCCCGAGCGTGGGTCGGTACAAATCCGCCGACGTAGGGACTCGCCACCGCCGAGTCCAGCGTTGTGCGCGGCACCGCCGCGCCCGAGGCGGTTGATACCGCACCGTCGCGCCTGACTCGGGTAAGCTTGCGGGATGCGTTGCGCCTCGCTCGTGTTCTGTCTCACCGTGGCCGCCTGCCAGCCAAGCAGTGCGGATGCCCCCGCCCAAGACATGCCAGTCTCATCGCGCGAGCAGCCTCCCGCAACGGCGCAGCCCGTGCTCGTTCCGCCTCCCAAGGACGGGCAGAGTCGATGCGTCCCGGCTTGCGTGCAGGCCCGTCAGATGGAAGCCACCGCGATCGAGGTCATCGAGTCCAGTTGTCGCGAGGAGTGCTCCAAGAACCCCGACGCCTACCCTCGGTAGACGGCGATGGGATCGATCATGCGATCGGATCGATCGCACTCTCCACGAAGAGATTTTGCCCAGTTTCGTGGCCTTTCCTCGCACAGGCTCGTGGCTCCTCTCTTGCAAACTCTCCCTGCCATGAGAAGCGATCGACTCATTGCTGCCGGAATCACCTTGCTGACCGCGCTGCTCGCCACCGCGTGCTCGAGCGGAGACGATGGGCAGGAGCCTTCGGCCACCAGCGGAGGCGGAACGGGAGGTGCCGGGGGGTCGGGCGGACAGCCGAGCACGACCGGAGGCTCCGCGGGAAGCCCCGCAAGCGGCGGATCGGCTGGGTCGACTGGGGGAACCGGGGCAAGCGGGGTCGGTGGAAGCAGCGGCGGCACCGGGGGTAGCGCGGGAACGGGCGGCACAGCGGGCAGTGCAGGCAGCGCGGGAAGCGGCGGCACGGCAGCAAGCGGGGCAGGCGGCGCAGCCGGAAGCGCAGGCTCCGGCGGAACGCCTGCCATCCAGCACCCCTTTCCCCAGCAACTCTCCTTCCCCAACACCATCAAGCCCACCCACCTGTCCCAGGCCGACATGGACCAGACCGTCGCCTCCTACTTCGACGCCTGGAAAGCCACCTACGTGAAACCGTCGAACGGCAACACCCCTGGCGGAGGCTACTACGTAGCCATGAAGGGAACCGGAGGGTCCGGCAGCGAGATCACCACGTCCGAAGCGCACGGCTACGGCATGATCCTCTTTGCCCTCATGGCGGGCCACGACCCTGCCGCACGGGACATCTTCGACGGCTTCTTCAACATGTACGACAAGCACCGGAGCACCCTCGACGACGACCTGATGTCCTGGGTCATCGACGAATCCGAGAGTACGAGCGAGGACCAGGCTTCCGCGACCGACGGGGACATGGATATCGCGTATGCGCTGCTGTTGGCGGACGCGCAGTGGGGGTCCGCGGGGCCCGTCGACTATCGCGCGGAGGCGGTGCGCATGATCCAGGACGGCATCAAGCCGAGCGAAATGGGCGCTTCGAGTCACCGAACCCTGCTGGGTGATTGGTCGAGCGACGAGTGGGCCACGCGATCGTCGGACTGGATGACGGGCCACTTCCACGCTTACGGGGCTGCGACGGGGGACGCGTTCTGGGCCACGGCGGCCACGACCGCGTACGACATGATCGGGCACATGAGAACGAATCATGCTCCTTCGACCGGATTGATGCCTGACTTCGTGGTGGGGACCACGCCGCATCCTGCGTCGCCCTACTTCCTCGAGGCGGAGACGGACGGCGCCTACAGCTGGAATGCTTGCCGTTTTCCGCTGCGCATGGCGGTGGATTACGCGCACCACGGTAGCCCTGCGGCCCGGGAGGCCATCCTTGCGATTCTCGGGTGGTTGGTCCCGAAGACGGGGAACGACCCGGAGGAAATCGTGGCGGGTTATTCGCTCGGGGGTCAGAAGCTGGTGAGCTACACGTCGGCGGCGTTCACGGGGCCGCTGGTGGCGGCGTGCGTGGCGGACACGTCCCGGCAGGACTACCTGAACCAGGGCTTTTCGCTGCTGGCGCAGGACAAGAGTGGATACTACGAGGACACCCTGGCCTTGCTTTCGATGCTTCTTGTCACAGGAAACTGGTGGAGCCCATGATCGACTCCATCCAGGGCAATACTCTCACCATCGACATCCCGATCGTCGATGCGATGGAGTCGGGGTACGGCGGTGGCGCCGTCTTTCAAACCGACGTGCAGGGGCGAATCCGGCACTGCGGGGTCGAAGACCTCCGGCTCGAGTCCACGTATGCCTCCGACACGGACGAGAACCACGCCTGGACGGCGATCGAGCTCAAACGTACCACGAGCTCCTGGGTGCGTCGGGTCACGGTCCGGTACTTCGGCTACAGCGCTGTTCACATCGACGCGGAATCGAACTTCAACACGGTGCAGGACACCGCGATGCTGGACCCCAAGTCCCAGATCACGGGGGGCCGCCGTTACCCGTTCAACGTCTCTGACGGGGTGGGGAACCTTTTCCAGCGCTGCTACGTGCGTCACGGGCGGCACAACTTCGTGACGGGAGCGCGGGTCACGGGGCCCAACGTCTGGCTGGACTGCCTCGCGGAGGACAACCACGCCGATGACGGCCCCCACCACCGCTGGGCGACGGGGCTTTTGTTCGACAACACGAGGTCGGAGGAGCTTCGCGTGCAGAACCGTCAGGAGTCTGGCACGGGTCACGGGTGGGCGGGGGCACAGGTGATGTTCTGGAACGCGCGGGCCGAGTCGGTCGTCTGCGACGCCCCGAAGGGAGCGATGAACTATGCCGTTGGGGTGGTGGGGCAGAAGGACCAGGGGTCCTGGGCGCCCGAGCAACCCTTCGGTTCGTGGGAGTCCGAGGGCGTGATGGTCGAGCCGAGGAGTCTGTACCTGAGGCAGCTCGAGGACCGGTTGGGTCCCGGGGCGGTCGTGGCCGTCACCGTTCCGGCGCAGCGGCAGGGTCGCATCTGGGCTGTGCTTGGGGACTGGGCCGGGGAGGGTCGGCTCGAGGACCACCTCTGAGATGCGCTGTCTTGTTGAACAGCGTTGGGTTCACCAGTTCCCCTCCAAGGCCCGTGCAAAGTGGTGTCTGCTCGTCGCGTCCCGCCCATTCTTTGGCCCATGTAGGGAAAAGGAATACCTTCCGCGGAATGTCCCGCCGGGTCCTCTGTTCTCGCCTCTTTCTAAGCGCCGCCATGGCCTCCGGCTGTGCGCCCGACCGCGACACTCCCCCGCAGTCCGTCCACGCTGCCGACCAACCCCTGGCCTCCGTCGCTCCCCCCGAGCACGTGCCAAGCGCTGCGGACCTCGAGACCGCCGTCGAGGAGGACGCGGACGACCGCGCCCAACTGCACGCTCTGCACCGCCACGTGTGGGTTCGATCCGCCCCGTCCACCAACGCGCCCTGGCTTGGCTTTCTGGGGCTGGGCAGCAGCGTTCCTCTCCGAGACCCCGAGCCCATCCCGGGACCCGGCTGCGACGCCTTCTACGCCATCGAGCCCAGGGGCTACGTGTGTCTCGACAACCGCGCCACGCTCGACCCGGACAACCCGGCCCTGCTTGCGATTCGGGCCATCGCGCCCCGTCGGGACCAGCCCTGGCCCCATCACTACGCCGAGTCACGACAGGCCCCCCGGTACGAGCGGCTTCCCACGCTCGAGCAGCAACGGCAGCGCGAGTTCCAGCTCGACCAGCACCTCGCGACCGTGGCAGCGCTCCGGAGCGGGGACCCTGTCGGGGAGGTCCCCTTTCTGCTGCAGGACGTGGACGTGGCATGGACCGGTGAGCCGGCGCCGTCGTTCCTGGCTTCGCTTCCCAAGGTCCATGAGCACGTGACCACGGTGAAGGCCGGGTCGACGTTGAGCTATGCGCACGCCTTCGATGCGGGGGGCCGCGCGTGGTTGGTGACGGGCGACGGGGTTCTGATTCCTCGGGATCGTGTGGCGCCCTACCCACGATCGCTCTTTCAAGGCGCGCTCCTCGGGGAGTCCGAGGTTCTGCCCCTGGGGTTCCTGAAGGAGCAATCTAGACCGCAGTACGTGCGTGGCAGCGATGGAACGATCGTTCCTCGCGGCGCCGACTGGCCCAGGCTCGCGTCCTTCGGGTTGACCGGCCAGCGGGTGGAGCAAGAGGGTGTGACGTACCTCGAGACGCGCGACGGCCTTTGGGTGAATGCGAGCGAGGTGACGGAGGTGAGGGCGTCGCCGGTGACCCCGTGGGGCGAGGCGGTGCAGGGGCCTGGATTGCACGACGAGGTTCGCTGGTCGCGAACGGGGAACGTCCCACCGGCAGGTCCGCGCCGCACCTGGGTGGAAGTGAGTGTCCACGAAGGGTGGATGATTGCGTACGAGGGAACCCGGCCGGTGCTTGCCACGCTGGTCGCGACGGGGCGCGGGGAGCCCGTGGAGCCAGGGTCGAAAAAGCTCCAGACGTCCACGCCGCCAGGAGTTTTCTCCGTGCTCGGCAAGTACTGGACGTCGACCATGGCGGTCAACAGCACGGCCCACTTCGACGTGCCGTTTGCCATGCCGTACTTCGGGGCCTACGCGCTGCACGCCGCGTACTGGCATGACAAGTGGGGCGAGAAGGTCAGCCTGGGGTGCGTGAATCTCGCGCCCATCGATGCCAGGTGGTTGTTCCTGTGGGCGGAGCCGTCGATCCCGGAAGGCTGGCAGGGCATGCGGGTGACCTCGGATACGGGTGCGGCCACGGTGGTCGTCGTGCACGCGTAAAGGGTGCCACGTCGCCCCGTGACCTCTGTGGTTGCTCCTCTCCCCGAGGTTGCGCACTTCTGCCGCGGGCTGAAGGAGACTGTCTCAAAACACCCCGGGAACCCTCACGAAACCGGTGATTTTCATCACGCGGGTTAACCCAACCGGATCGGGCTCGGGCTCGGGCTCGGGCTCGGTTTTGAGACGGCCTCTGAAGCCGCACGGCAGAGCGTTGGGCGGGAATGCCCAGCGATGCTGGGCTTCGATCTGGTTTCTTGGCCCGGTCGTCCACTTCCTCTAAGCTCACGCCCCGCACGCTTCCTTCCTTCACCTCCATCTCCCATGGCCACCGTGTGCGTTGCCGGCGACCCATGCGCTCGATTGCCCCGTTCGTCGTCTGTCTGATCGGCCTGGCCGTCCCTGCCTGTGCGTCGCGATCGTGTGCCTCTTCCCCCGATGCCGGCGCATCCCCCGCGGCAAGCGCCTCTGCGAGTGTTGCTTCCGCCCAGCCCGTCGACCCCAGCGCATCCTCCACGCCCCCTGCCCCCCCTCGCGGTCCCTGCCCCGAGGAAATGGCCCTCATCGGCAGCAAGCTGTGCGTGGACCGCTGGGAGGCGTCGCTCGTGGACGAGAAGGGTGACCCCGTCAGTCCCTACGAGCCGATCAAGACACGGAAGGTCGTGGCGGTGAGCCGACCGGGGGTGGTGCCCCAGGCCCACATCTCGCTCTACCAGGCGACCCGCGCCTGCGTGGCCGCGGGAAAGCGCATGTGCAACACCCAGGAGTGGCTCGATGCCTGCCAGGGAGCCGAGCGCCCGAAACGCACCTATCCCTATGGGGAAAAGCATCGCAAGGGGGCTTGCAACGACAAGACGCGCATCCACCCCGCGAGTCTGGTCTTCCCGGGACAGCGTCGCCACGACTCCGTGACGCTGAACGACCCGCGGCTCAACCAGCAGCCGGATACCCTCGCAAAGACAGGGGCGTTCTCCGCGTGCGCGACCCCCGAAGGCATTCACGACCTGGTGGGCAATCTGCTGGAGTGGACGAAGGGGCATACCCGCCCGCTGCTCATGGGGGGCCACTACGTGGATTCCGTGGTCAACGGAGACGGGTGTCACTACGTCACGCCGGACCACAAGGAGCACTACCACGACTTCACCACCGGGTTCCGGTGCTGCAAGACCGTGGACGCCACGACCCCGCTTCCGCCTCCTGCCCCGCCCCCGGCGCCAAGCACGTCCGATGCGGCTGCGCCTGCCGCGCCCGCCGGCTCCTCGTCACTCCCGGCGCCTCTTCCCACGTCGACCCGCCGCGACGAGCCACGGTCCTTCCACAACGCGTTTGGCTACCTGCCGAAGGTCACGCCACCACCCTACGACCCGAAGGACGCACCGTGCCCGGTGGACATGGTCCTTGTGGAGGGGGAGCGGTGCGGGCTCGTGGAGCAAGTGTGCAAGGGATTCCTGGACCCGCCCGGGATGCCGGAGCGGGCGTGCCGGGAATTCGAGAAGCCCACCGCGTGCAAGGGTGCGAAACGCGCGATGCGATACTGCATCGACCGCTACGAGTTCACCTCGCCGGGGGAGAAGCTCCCCCTCGTGAACGTCGCCTTCCCCGAGGCGGAACATCTCTGTCGCAAGATGGACAAGCGGATGTGCTTCGAGCAGGAGTGGGAGTTCGCCTGCGAAGGGCCGGAGGCCTGGCCCTATCCGTACGGATTCACCCGCAACGGCGCCCGCTGCAACCACGACAAGAGCACCCTGTTCGTGCAGGGCAACGAGCTGTACGACCAGCGGGTGCCCGCCGATTCCCTTCCCGGGTGCAAGAGCCCGTTCGGTGTGTTCAACCTCGTGGGCAACGTGGACGAGTGGACGCACCGCCCGGGGATGAAGCCACCGAACCGGTCCATCTTGCGTGGCGGGTGGTGGCTCATGGGCAGGAGCCGGTGCCGCGCGGCGACGTCGTCGCACAACGAGACGTACGCGGGGGCGCAGACGGGGTTCCGGTGCTGCAAGCAAGCGCGGTAGTCGAAGGTGGAGAGAAACCACAGAAGACGCAGAGGACACAGAAGGGATTGGGGTTGTCGCGGAAGCTGGCAGGGTGGGTGAGGCCTATGCCGCTTGGCGTCCCTACGCCCTACCGGATTCCGAGCACGAGCACGAGCACGGTGCCCCGCGCGACTCGGCCAGAGAAGGGCGGACCCCGAGTCTGTGGCCTCCGTGGCCTCTGTGGTTGCTTCGGAGGACTACGCTGTCAACTCCCCGATAGGAGCTTCCGCGCCTCGTGTACGAGAGTCTGCACGTCTCCTTGCAGGGCAGTCCCAAACTCCGCCGCCCGTCCCTCGGCTTTGCGTGGCTCACCGATGCAAACCGCCACACGCGTCTTTTTACGTGCCGCCGACCGCTGCAAGTGCTGCAAGAACGTCTCGTCCAAGAACTCCGCCCCCGGCTCGTACGCAATCCCCACCGGCACGGCTTCCAGGTCCAGGCGCTGCGCCCCCACGAACGCCCCCATGCGGAAGGGGCGCACCTCGTCGCCCTCGAAGGTCGTGCCCTCGGGAAACACCGTGATGGTCGCCCCCTGCTGCAAGCGGCGACGGATCTGGCGGATCGCGCTCGCGCCGCTGGCGCTCTGGTCCCGGTCGACGAAGATCGTGCCGGCCTTGCGCGCCGCCGTGCCCAGGATCGGCCACCCGGAGAGGTCCCCGCGGCTCAAGACCTGTCCCCCGAAGATCGAGAGCAGCACGGCAATGTCGATCGGAGACCGGTGATTGGACACGACCAGCCTGGCCTTCGCCTGCTTGGGCGGCACCTGCGCCGGATGCCTGCGGACCCGCACGCCGAAGAGCCGCAGCAGCGTCCGAACCCACACCCGCATGTGGCGGTCGAAGACGGCGTCGCGACGCTCCGGGGGCGAGAGGCGCTGGTGCGCTTCCACGGCGCCAAGCTGCGCGAGCGTGAGCAAGGCGAGACCCGAAGCGCGATAGGACACGCGGGCGTGGCTGACGAGACGACCGGCCATGGCGTTCGTTGGTACCGCCATCGAAGGAACCGCACAAGCCCCGATCCGGAGCCCTCGGAGTTGGGCCTGGTACCGGGTGCCCGAAGTGAGTACCGGGATCGCCGTCCGGAGAACCACAGAGGACGCAGAAGGCACAGAAGGGGTGGGGGGCTCGTGCGGAGATAGGGGCCCGTGTTGCGCCGGACGCAAGACCTGCCTGGACAGAGCTCCGTCCTGGTTCTCGGTTCGCGTTCCTGTTCTCAGCTCCCAGTTGATGTCCGTCATCCGTCCATTGTCGGCGCCGGGCCTCAACCCGGTAGCGACTTCGAACCCGCGCTGTTTACCCCGTTGCTTCCCCGCCCCATCCGTGCGATGAATCCCACCGATGTCACGCGACCTGCACTCCTTCCGTCACCACCCCGATCATCATCGTGGGTGGCCGGCAGTCGTGTAGGTTCCACAACGAGCAAACACGACGCTGGCCGGCACGCCGGCGTTGCTCCTGGGGCGTCGCCGGCGGGTTGGCTCCGAAGCCGAAAGAACCCATGCCCGACCAACCCGCCCCCATCCGCATCGCCCTGCCCAAGGGACGCATGTACCAAGGCGTCGTCGACCTCCTCGCCCAGGCCGGCATCCACGTCCGCGCCGGCGCCCGCGAGTACCGCCCCACCCTCTCGCTCCCCGGCTACGAGGTCAAGCTCCTCAAGCCCCACAACATCGTCGAAATGCTCCAGCTCGGCTCTCGCGACGTCGGCTTCGCAGGCGCCGACTGGGCCGCCGAGCTCGAGGTCCACGTCGTCGAGCTCCTCGACACAGGCCTCGACCCCGTCCGACTCGTCGCCGCCGCCCCAGGGGACCTGCTCGTCAACGGCAAGCTGCCCGCTCGCTCTCTCGTCTTCGCCTCCGAGTACGAGCGCCTGACCCGCAACTGGATCGCCCGCCGCGGGCACGACGACATCTTCGTGCGCTCCTACGGCGCCACGGAGGTCTTCCCCCCCGAAGACGCCGACTGCATCGTCGACAACACCGCCACAGGCTCCACCCTCAAGGCCAACGGGCTTCACATCGTCGACGAGCTCATGGGCTCCTCGACGCGGGTCTTTGCCAACCCCCGCGCCATGGACGACCCGGACCGCCGCTCGCGCATCGAGGACCTCATGCTCGTGCTGCGATCGGTGCTCGAAGCCCGCCGCCGGGTGCTCGTGGAGATCAACGTGAGCGCCGCCGACCTCGAGGGGTTGATCGCGGTGCTGCCCTGCATGCGAGAGCCCACCATCTCTCCCCTGCACGGCCAAGCCGGCTACGCCGTGAAGGCAGCCGTGCGTCGCGAGCAGCTTCCCGCCCTGATTCCGCTTCTCAAGGCACGAGGAGGAACCGATGTGCTGGTCACGGCGCCATCGCAAATCGTCCCTTGAACGAGCCGTCGGAAGCGGTTCTTCCTCCGGCCAAGGAGTGCGAACGTGAGCTCGCCCAACAAGCCGCAACCCGTTCCCGTCTTGCAGGGACAGTCCGCCTATCACGTACCGCGGCACCCGGCGCCCGTGGACCTGCGCCTCGACGGCAACGAAGGTCCCGCCCCCGATCCTGCTCTGCTGTCCTGGCTGACCGCGAACGACCCGGAGATCGCGCGCCGGTACCCGCTCGCCCAAGCCCTGACCGAGAAGATCGCGACGCGCTATCACGTATCCCCAGCGCAGGTGATCGTCACGGCCGGGGCGGACGACGCGATCGACCGGTGCTGTCGCGCGTTCCTGTGTGAAGGGCGCGAGCTCGTGATGCCCACCCCCACATTCGAAATGATCTCTCGTTATGCCCGCCTCGCGGGGGCGACGATCCGTCCGGTTCCCTGGTTGGGTGGCCCCTTCCCTCTCGAGGACGTGCTCGCGCAAATTGGCCCCGAAACCGCCGTCATCTCGTTCGTGAGCCCGAACAACCCGACCGGTGCGGTGGGCACGGCGTCGGACCTGCGGCGCCTGTCCGAGAAGGCCCCTCACGCGCTTTTGCTCGTGGACCTCGCTTACGGCGAGTTCGCCAACGACGATCTCACGGACGTGGCGTTGTCCCTTCCCAACGCGGTGGTGCTGCGAACGATGTCGAAGGCGTGGGGGCTCGCCGGCCTTCGAGTGGGGTTCGCGATGGGCTCCCCGGACCTGATCGATTGCCTGCGGGTCGCGGGGCAGCCCTACGCCGTATCGGGACCGTCGCTCGTCCTTGCCGCCGCGCGTCTCGAGCACGGGCAGCCCGACGTGGACCGCTACGTCGAGCGCGTTCGTACGGAGCGGCGGGAGTTGGAGTCCCTGCTGGTGCGCTACGGTGTGAAGCCCCACCCCTCCCAGGGCAACTTCGTCTTTGGGCGCACGTCGAAGTCCCTGTGGGTGCGGGATGCGCTGGCAGGGCTCGGCATTGCCGTGCGCGTGTGGCCGGGCCACCCGGAGCTCGACGAGACCGTCCGGATCAGTTGCCCCGGCGACCCGGCCGCTTTCGCGCGGTTGTCGCACGCGGTCTGCGCGGCCTTTGCCCCGCAAGCCTTGCTCCTCGACATGGACGGGGTCCTGGCCGACGTGTCCCAGTCCTATCGCCGGGCCATCGTAGAGACCGCCGCCCACTGGCAGGTGGACGTCACCTCGCGAGCGATCGCGCAGGCCAAGGCGCGCGGCAACGCGAACAACGACTGGATCCTCACGCACGAGTTGCTTCGGGCCAGCGATGTGGACGTCACCTTCGAAGAGGTGAAGGAGCACTTCGAGCACGTGTATCAGGGCACGCGGGAGCAGCCGGGGCTGCGGCGCATGGAGACGCTCATTCCGCCCCGCGAGCTTCTGGAGCGCCTCGCAGAGCGCTTGCCGCTGGGGATCGTGACGGGCCGTCCGCGCGAGGACGCCGAGCGATTCCTGCACGCCCACCGTCTCGAACGGCTCTTCCGCGTGATGGTTTGCATGCACGACGCGACACCCAAGCCGGACCCCGCTCCCGTGCGGCTCGCGCTGGCGCGGCTCGGGGTCGAGCGGGCGTGGATGGTCGGAGACACGGCAGATGACCAACGCGCGGCGCGCGCGGCGGAGGTCATTCCCGTCGCGGTCGTGGCCCCGGGCGACGACCTCGAGGTCGCCGGGCCCGGACTCCTGCAAGCCGGGGCCGCTCGCGTGATCGAACACCTGGGGCTCGTGGAGGAGATGCTCTCATGACCACAACCGCACATCGCGTGGCGCACGTCACGAGAAAAACCAGCGAAACGGAGATCGACCTCACCCTCGATCTCGATGGCACCGGCGTCTCCCACGTAACGACCGGCCTTGGCTTCCTCGACCACATGCTGGCCAGCCTGGCGAAGCACGGCCGGCTCGACCTGGATCTGCGATGCAAGGGCGACTTGCACGTAGACGACCACCACACCGCGGAAGACTGCGCGCTCGCGCTCGGGGCCGCCCTCGACGAAGCCCTCGGGCCGCGCCTGGGCATCGTCCGGTTCGGCAGCGCCTACGCCCCCCTGGACGAAGCCCTCGCCAGGGCCGTCGTCGACCTGTCCGGCCGGCCGTGGCCCGAGGTGCACCTCGCCCTGCAGCGGGACCGCGTCGGCGACCTCGCGTGCGAGAATGCCGTGCACTTCTTCCGGTCCCTCGCCATGTCCGGCAAGATGGCCCTGCACGTCGACGTGCTGCGCGGCGACAATGACCACCATCGCATCGAGGCCGCGTTCAAGGCATGCGCCTTGGCCCTGCGTGCCGCGGTCGCGCTCGACGGGACCGCCCAGGTACCGAGCACCAAGGGGACGCTGGTATGAGTCTCGTCGTGGTGCGGACCGGGATGGCGAATCTGGCGTCGGTGCTTGCGGCGTTTCGCAGGCTCGGGGTCGAGCCCGAGGTGTCGACGGACCCGCAGGTGGTGCGCCGCGCCGACCGTCTGGTGCTTCCGGGGGTAGGCGCGTTCGGCGCTGCGATGCAGGTCCTGCGCGACACGGGGCTGGTCGAGCCGATTGCCGCGCACGTGGCTTCGGGGCGGCCGTTGTTCGCGATCTGTCTTGGCCTGCAGGTGCTCTGCGAAGGAAGCGAGGAGAGTCCCGGCGTCCCCGGCCTGGGGATCGTCGAGGGCTTGGTGCAGCGCTTTCCCCCAAGTGTTCTCGTTCCGCAGCTTGGATGGAACCTCATCCGGCCGACCGAGGGTGCTCGCTACCTCGACCCGGGCCATGCCTACTACGCGAACTCGTTCCGACTGCCACGTTTGCCGGAGGGGTGGGAGGGTGCGACGAGCGATCATGGGGGCAGCTTCGTGGCGGCCCTGGAGCGAGGCAATCTGCTTGCGTGCCAGTTCCATCCGGAGCTGAGCGGCGTGTGGGGACGGCGTGTCATCGCGCGGTGGCTGGAAGCGGAGCCGGTTTGCGAACCAACGGGTGTGCCATGTTGACCTCTCGGATCATTCCCTGTCTCGACGTGCGTGACGGTCGCGTGGTGAAGGGCGTCCGGTTCCAAGGACTGCGGGATGCGGGGGATCCCGCGGAGCGAGCGTCTGCCTACGAGCAGCAGGGCGCGGACGAGTTGGTCGTGCTCGACGTGTCGGCCACCCCCGAGGGGCGTGGCAATGCGCTCGACACGGTGCGGCGGGTCCGGGCGGTGCTCTCGATTCCGCTGACCGTCGGCGGGGGTGTGAAGGAAGTGCAGGACGGGGTTGCGTTGCTGGAGGCCGGCGCGGACAAGGTGTCAATCAACACGGCGGCGGTGCAGGACCCCTCGATTCTGGGCCGGCTGGCGGAGCGATTCGGGGCGCAATGCGTGGTCCTGGCGCTCGACGCGGCGGCGAGGGACACAGGAGGCTGGGAGGTGGTCGTGCGATCGGGCACCCACCGGACCGGCATCGATGCGGTGCAGTGGGCGAAGGAGGCAGTCCATCGCGGGGCGGGGGAAATCTTGCTCACCAGCTGGGATCGCGACGGCACCCGCTCGGGCTACGACGTCCCCTTGCTTCAGGCGGTTTGCAGCGCAGTGACCGTACCGGTCATTGCGTCGGGGGGGGCTGCCACGGCCGGCCACCTGGCGGTCGCCCTGCGCGCCGGGGCCTCCGCGGTCCTGGCCGCGTCCATCTTCCACGATGGGGATACGACCGTGGCTCAGGTCAAGCGAGCGTTGATGACCGAGGGGCTCTCGATCCGGCCTGGCTGGGAACCGAACAAGGGAGAAGCAGCATGATCGTTCCTTCGATCGATGTGATGGACGGGCACGCGGTGCAGCTGATCGGCGGCAAGGAGAAGGCGATCGACGCGGGCGATCCGCGCCCCATCGCGCGTCGGTTCCGGATCGCCGGGGAGGTGGCCGTCATCGACCTGGACGCGGCGCTGGGCCGTGGGAACAACCGACAGGTCATCGAGGATCTATGCCAGATAGGCCCGTGCCGGGTGGGAGGGGGTATCCGCGACGTGGAGACGGCCCGTCGCTGGCTGGATGCGGGGGCGGAGAAGATCATCCTGGGCACGGCGGCGCGTCCCGAGATTCTGGGCCAGCTTCCGCGAGAGCGGTTGATCGCGGCGCTGGACGCGGTGGATGGGGAGGTGGTGGTCGAAGGGTGGCAGACGAAGACGGGGCGGGGGATTCTCGAGCGGATGGGGGAGCTTCGGGACCTGGTGGGCGGGTTTTTGGTGACCTTCGTGGAACGGGAGGGGCGATTGGGCGGAACGCGCATGGACCAAGTGGCGCGCCTGGTCGAGCAGGCGGGACGTGCCAGGCTGACCATTGCCGGTGGGGTCTCGACGCTGGAGGAGATTGCCGAGCTGGACCGGCTCGGTGCGGACGCGCAGGTGGGGATGGCGATCTACAGCGGGAGGCTGGACCTGGGGGATTGCATCACAGCGCCCCTGGTGTCCGACCGCGTGGACGGGTTGTGGGTCACCGCGGTGGTCGACGAGCACGGCCGTGCCCTCGGGATTGCCTATTCGGATGCCGAGAGCGTGCGGGAGGCGGTGCGCAGGGGCGTGGGTGCCTATCGTTCGCGTCGCCGCGGGTTGTGGGTGAAGGGCGAGACCAGCGGTGCGACGCAACTTCTCATGCGCATTGATGCGGACTGTGATCGGGATGCGCTGCGTTTCACGGTACGGCAGTCCGAGCCGGGGTTCTGCCACAACGACACGTGGACCTGCTGGGGGTCTGACCGCGGGTTGCCCGCCCTGGCCCGGGTGCTGGCCGAACGGGTGAAGCACGCCCCGGAAGGCTCGTACACGCGACGGCTGCTCGACGATCCCGGACTGTTGCGGAGCAAGCTTCGGGAGGAGGCGGGGGAGTTGGCGGACGCCACGGAGCGGGGGCACGTGGCGAACGAGGTGGCGGACGTGATGTACTTCGCCATGGTAGCGATGGCCCGGGCGGGCGTGTCTCTCGCCGACGTGGAGACGATCCTGGACCGCAGATCGCTGCGAACGACGCGTCGTCCGGGCGACGCGAAGGACGGTGTGTGATGCTTCGGGTGATCGGGCCGGAGGCGTTGCCGGAGGCGCGGCGCGACGCGGTGGATGCGGAGACCCTTGCGGGAGCGGCGGCGATCGTGAGCGACGTGCGGGCGCGGGGGGAGGCGGCCGTACGGGAGCATGCCGAGCGGCTCGGGGACCTTGTGCCTGGGGCCCCGCTGCTGCTGGGACCCGCGGACTTGGCGAAGGCGAAGCGCGACTTGGAGCCAGCGCACGTGGCCACACTCGAGCGCACGGCGAATCGGATCCGGGTGTTTGCCGAGCTGCAGCGCAGCGCGCTGCGGGACGCGAGGATGCGCATCGAGGGCGGGGAGGCCGGGCACACGGTCGCCCCTGTCGATCGGGCGGGCTGCTATGCGCCGGGTGGTAGATTCCCGCTTCCTTCCAGCGTGCTGATGACGGTCGTGACGGCCCGTGCGGCGGGGGTGCAACAGGTGTGGGTGGCGAGCCCGCGGCCGGCACCGGTGACGGTCGCGGCAGCCTGCGTGGCAGGGGCCGACGGGCTGATCACCGTCGGGGGCGCGCAGGCGATTGCCGCGCTCGCGTTCGGTGCGGGACCGATCTTGCCGGTGGACGTGATCGTGGGTCCTGGAAACCGATGGGTGACGGCGGCCAAGCAGCTGGTGGTCGGGCGGGTGGGGATCGACATGCTCGCGGGACCGAGCGAGCTGCTCGTGCTCGCCGATGACAGCGCGGATGCGGCCGTGGTCGCGGCCGACTTGCTGGCGCAAGCGGAGCACGACGTGGACGCGAGGCCTCTTTTGGTGACGACGAGCGCGGGCTTGGTGGAGCGTGTGAACGAGGAGTTGGCGAGGCAGCTTGCGGATCTGCCGACGGCGTCGACGGCGCGGGAGGCGGTTCGGGAGGGCTTTGCGGTGCTTTGCGCGGACGAGGACCAAGCGGTGGACGTGTGCAATCGTCTTGCGCCCGAGCATCTCGAGGTGATGACGCGCAACCCGGAGCGGGATGCACGGCACTTGCGTCACTACGGGGCGTTGTTCCTCGGTGCGGGTGCGGCGGAGGTGTTGGGGGACTACGGGGCGGGGCCCAACCACGTCTTGCCGACGGGGTCCTCCGCGCGGTGCAAGGGAGGCCTCTCGGTCTTCGACTTCCTTCGGGTGCGGACGTGGATGCGTATGGATCGGATGGGTGAGGCGGGCGGGCTGGTGGACGATGCGGTATCTCTCGCGCGGCTCGAAGGGTTGGAGGGGCATGCGCGGTCCGCGCTGCGGCGGCGCTCTTGAGTTTGCGCTTCCCCACGCTTCTGTGCCTTCTGCGTCCTCTGTGGTTCTCCGGAGTGTGATGGGTGCAGACACCACTTTGCACAGGTACCCTTGGGGGAACTGGTGAGCCGGGAACCGGGAGCTGGGAATGGAGAAGTTGGCTTGGTGCGCAGGCCCGAGGTGTTCTTCGAGAACTTCCCCATCATTCGCAAGACGCGCCTATGACGACAACCGTTGTGCAATATCGTTGCCCTGCGCCGTTCCTCCTTCCAGCCATGAACCAAGCCCCATTCATTCATCCTTCCGGTTCCCGGTCGTCCACTCACCCGCTATCTGCCCCATTCATCCTTCCCGGCTCCCGGTTCCCGGCTCACCAGTTAACTTCGATCCCGGTACTCTGACTGCCCCCTTCAGTTCGGGCAGCACACGCTGTTGAAGTCGGCCCCCACGTCGCGGTTCGAACAACCACGCGTTACCTTCGCGCGCTGTCGCTGCGCGAACGAGCTGCCCCGGATGTCGTAGGCCACCGGGGTCGAAGGCTTGTATCGCTGGCAGTCCTCGTCGAGGGAAGGAGATCGGGTGATCACCGGCGGCGGCGCGTCGTCGACCCAGGGGCCGCTGACCGCGGCGGCGGGGGCCCGGGGGATCTTCTCCCCTGGGAGGAGACACCGCGTGGGATCGTCTTCGATCGGCGTGGACCCGGCGGGGCACGTCGTCCCGGACACGTCGGCGGCGCAGCGGAAGCCCAGGTGTGCTCCCCATTCGTTCGGGCGGAAGCGATTGCGAACCCAGGTCTTCATCCACTTGGGAAAGCGTCGTGAATAGCCGCCTCCCCGGTACACACGCCACTCTCCGAGGGGCTTCCACCCCGCGTGCTTGACGAAGGGGCTCGAGGTCCACTCCCAGACGTTTCCCGTCATGCCCAGCAGACCGAAGGCGCCCGGCGGGTGCGCGCGGACGGCGCACGTCTCCCGGTGGTTGTAGCACGACAGCTTCATGGACGGGGAGGCTTCCCCCCAAGCGTAGGTGCGACCCTCGCTCCCGCCGCGGGCCGCGTACTCCCACTCTTCCTCCGTGGGCAGCCTCTTGCCGAACGCCTTGCAGGCCTGATCCGCACGCGCGAAGTCCACGCAATTGATGGGGTGGTCCGCCTTCTGGGGTTGCTCCCCCGTGCAAGAGAACCCGTTGTCGAAGGGCGCGGCACACCCCCCCTTTTCGACACAAGCGCGGTAGTCCGACGCGGTGACTTCGTGCAAGTCCAGGCAGTAGGACCGAAGCGCCACGTCGTGAAGATAGTAGTCCGAGTCGGGGCGCACGGCGTACGGGGCCCCCATGCGGAACACCCCCCCCTCGATGCGCACCATGCCCGTCGGACATGGGTCCCCGGAAGGCGCCGCCGCGGACCCGCTTCCGACCGGCGCCACCACGGCCGGTAGCGCAGACAAAGACACAGACGGCGACGCAGCACTCGCGGACGCCACGACCGGCGCAGAGGAAGCAACCCACGGGGGCGACCCGGCCGCCGTGTCGTGGACGCCTTCGTCCGGGGCGCAGGAAACGACGCTGACCGCTAGCGCCCACCCCACCCATCGCCCTGTTCGTATCCAACCCATGCCGTTCTTTCCGCAGCCTCCGCCCCCTCAGCGGCAGTCCGAGAACACGCCCTCGAAGAGCGCCTTGCCCAGTCGCTCGTGCCCCTTTGCGTTGAAGTGCAATCCGTCGTTGAACGGCGGCACGACCTCCGGGCACAGCCTCTCGGCGTCACCGCACGAGAGCAACCCGTAGGCGTCCACCACGTGCTGGACCGTGCCCTCCCTGCGCTGCAGGCCAATCCACCGGTTCACCTCGAGCGTGGCGGCCGCGCGCGTCGGGTTGAAGTATCGGCGAAACCCTCCCCAAGGCGCGATCGTGAGCGCCACGACCCGGATGTTCGCCTCCCTCGCCATCGTGTACATCGACAGAAGGTCCTTCTGAATCTTCTCCGGCGTCCGCTTCGCCGTCAGGTCGCTGTACACGTCGTTCACCCCCCCGAACACGATCACGTGCGTGTACGCCGGCTTCCCCGGCCCGGTCACGTCGCGCTCGAAGCGCCGGCGCATCTGGTTCACCATCTCGCCGCCGCGCCCGTAGTTGTCGAACTGGCTTTCTGGACAGCGCTCCCGCAGGTACGAAAGGAACTTCCCGCCCCCGCTGCGCGCGTCGGTCAGGGAGTCCCCGATCGCCGCCACGACATACCGCTTCGTCGTCGGAGGCTTCGAAACCCCTTCGGCCGGCGCGTCGTCCGCGACGGCCGGGAGCACGGCGGTGGAGCATGCCAGGAGCGCAGCCGCCAGGAGCCGACGATTCGTACGGGGGACCATCGTGAGGAACGTAGCATGCCTTGGGCCGTTCGTTAGAGGTGCCCACGCTGGGCCGGAGCTTTTCATCCCGCGGGTTGGCCCCCACCGGATCGGGTCGGGCTCGGGCCTGCCTCGAGCTCGGGCCTGCCTCGAGCGCCAACCGCGCTGCCGACCTCCGCACCAACCCCATCCCCTTCTGCCTTCTGTGGTCTCTGCGTCTTCTGTGGTTCTCCGGGCTCGGGCTCGGGCTCGGGCTCGGGCCTGCCTCGAGCGCCAACCGCACTGCCAACCTCCGCACCAACCCCATCCCCTTCTGCCTTCTGTGGTCTCTGCGTCTTCTGTGGTTCTCCGGGCTCGGGCTCGGGCTCGGGCTCGGGCTCGGGCCTGCCTCGAGCGCCAACCGCGCTGCCGACCTCCGCACCAACCCCATCCCCTTCTGCCTTCTGTGGTCTCTGCGTCTTCTGTGGTTCTCCGGGCTCGAGACGGCCGCGGTCGCCAACTTCTTTGCCTGTTTCGCTGGGCGTGTAACAATGTAGGTAAAATGATCACACGGAGGTCAAACATGCAAGTCTTCCACGAGCGCCGAGGCCAGCGGAGCGACTCCAAGCGCGAGGCCCTCATGCTGCAACTGCGCGCCTGCGCGCGCCGCGCCGGGGTCGAAGCCATGGTGCTGGCCGATCAGCAGGGTCGCATCATCGCACGCAGCGACCGTCTCTCCATCGCCGACGACCTCGCGTCGTTCAGCCCGTTCCTCGCCAAGCCCAAGACCTGGTTCGGCCAGATGAGGTTCGACGGGGAGAGCCGGACCGTGGCCGTCAGCCCCTTCCAGCTCGGCTCTTCGACCGCGTTTCTCTGCGCGGTCGGCGCGAAGCGCCACTCCATCGGCGGCGTCTTCCTGCAAGCTACGGCTGGGGTCCGCCGCATCATGACGACGTGAGACGGACCTTCGAGACGCCGCCGGTTGAAACCGACGGCTAGTGGGCCTGGCAAACGCCTCTCAAAGCCCGCTCCGCGGGCTGCCGCGTCCGCGAACGGAGCTCCCGCCACTCCTTCTGCGTGACGGGCGTCGGTCCTCGGTCGTCCGTTCGATGCCGCTCGGTTCAGCGCGTCGAACCGTGATGGCGGACCTTCCTTGCGCACCCTCATGGGGCGTGCGTAGATGGGGCCATGCGATCGGAACTTCGGGGAACGCCGCCCGCTGTGATGCTCGGTGCTGCCGCGCTCTTCGCCATGGCTGCTGGTTGTTCGGCGGAAGAAGGGGCCGAGAGCTGGGCCAAGCCGGGCGATGCCGGCGATGCCGGGGATGCGATGGCACCCTTGGATGGGAGTCCGGAGTCCGATGCCGTGGCGGACACACCCGCGCACGAAGCCAGTGTCGACGGGGAGGCGCCCGACGCGGCGGCGGACGCAGGGGACGCGGAGCCCGACGGGCCCAGGCCCTTGCCTGTGCTCGAGAGCCTCGCGTTGCGGTGCAAGCTCATCAGCGATCGCAACCTCGACGACCCGACCGCCAACGACACGCACTATCGCGCGAACCTGCGGGGCACGGACCTCGGCATTCCCGTCGCGCACGGCCAGGACTTGTTCGTGTTCTTCGGCGACACGGCCGGGGCGCAGGTCATCTGGCCGCTCGGGGTGGAGTCCCTCCCGGATGCGGTGGGGTATTCGGCCATGCCCTACCAGGACGTGGCGAGCGATCCGAGCCTGCTGTGTACGAACCTTCGATTCCTGCTGACGGGCGGCAAGACGGGGAGCGTGGAGGGGGACTTCGCAGGCGCGAGCATGCAGCCTCCGCCGGGGCATTCCATCGCGGAGTACATTCACAACCCGGCCGGCCCCCACGGGCAGAACATGTTCCCGAACCTCCCGGGCGACTTCGAGGTGCCCTCCGGTGCGTTCTCCCACGCAGGTTCGATCTACGTCTTCTACACCATCATCCACCACGAGCCCTTCGAGATGCGGGGCTCGTATCTTGCCAAGTGGACGGCCCCGTCCACGGGAGGCAAGCCGGACTACCAGATCCTTCATCACGTCGACCAGCGCTTCGACGCGAACGGGCCCTTGCGCGGCGACTTCATCCACATCGCCCCGCTCGTGGTGGGCGACCACCTCTACCTTTACGGGACCGGGCAGTACCGCGCGAGCCCGGTTCACCTGGCGCGCAAGCCGCTCGCGGCCCTCGAGACGGAGGGCGGCTTCGAGAGGTGGGACGCCGCCACCTCCACGTGGGTTGCCCCCCAGGCCGCCGGACAGCCCGTCGTTGCCACGCCGAGCATCGGGGAGCTTTCCGTGCAGTACTTCCCGTCGATCGGGCGCTACGTGATGCTCGACCAGGAGATCAGCCTCGGCAACCGCATCGCCGCCAGGTTCGCGGACCAACCCGAGGGCCCCTGGAGCGAGGCGGTCACCGTGGCCACCATGAGCGACCCGGCCTTCGCGTTGACGTACTGCTGCGTGAACAACGACTGCCCTGGCGACAGGCTCTTTCACTGCGACCGTGCCGGCTTCTACGGCACCTACATGCTGCCGGACGTGATCACCCATCCGACCGGCGCGTTCTCCATCACCTTCTTCATGTCCACCTGGGACCCCTACAACGTGGCCCTCATGACCGCGACGTTCCGGTGATCAGGGCTTCTCTTGCGCCTCGCGCCATGCCGCGGCGCGACGGCTCACCGGGATGTGCGACAGGTCGGGCTGGCCCGTGGTTTCGGTGACCGCGAGCCACAAGGCGCTGTCCGGGTTGATCGTCTTCTTCTTGCTGGTGGCGAGCGTGAGCGGGGCGTGGATGAAGACGTTGTGCCACCGGCCGATGACCAAGCCCGTCTTGCCTGCCATGCCCGCGTGGGCGGCGTGGCGCGCGAGGATGTCACAGAAGATGCTGTCGTTCGCGTTCGCCGGAACGCTCCGGATCATGTAGCTCGGGTCGATGTACTTGAGCGTGACGGGAACGCCCGCGCCCTTGAGGTGCGAGGTGATCGCTTCCTTGAGGTACAAGCCCACGTCGAGGTCCGCACCGCCGTACTGCACGTTGCCCGAGGCATCGCGCCCGAGGGGCTTGGACGCAAAGGCCTGGGCGCACCCCTCCGCGACCACGATCAGGGCGTGACCTCGTTGCTCGAGACGTCGTTTTAGTTGTTCGAGCAGTCCGTGAGGCCCCTCGAGGTCGAAGTGGACTTCGGGGACCAGGCAGTAGTTGACCTCGAGGCTCGCCAGGGTCGCGGCCGCGGCGATGAACCCCGAGTCCCGTCCCATCAGCTTCACCAAGCCGATGCCATTGTGCGCGCTCACCGCCTCGGTGTGCGCCCCGTCGAGCGCCTGGCGTGCGATCTCCACCGCCGTGTCGAACCCGAACGTCTTGTCCACGTAGGAGATGTCGTTGTCGACCGTCTTGGGCACGCCGACGATCGAGATCTTGCTCCCTCGTCGCTTGATCTCCTCGTACAGCGCGGTCGCCCCGCGCAGGGTGCCGTCGCCCCCGATGGTGAACAAGATCTGGACGGCGTCGCGCTCGAGCGTGTCGACCATCGTCTTGATGTCTTCGCCGCCGCGGGACACGCCGAGGAAGCTCCCGCCGCGGGTGTGGATGGTGCGAACCTGGTCGGGCCCGAGCGAGATGGGCTCGAAGCCACGCTTCGGGTTCAGCCCCTGGTAGCCGTACCGGTACCCGAGGATGTCCTTCACACGGTAGTTGTGGTGCAGCTGCAGCACGATGGACCGAATCACGTTGTTGAGCCCGGGGCAAAGGCCGCCGCAGGTCACGATGGCGGCCCGGGTGTTTCGCGGCTCGAAGAACAGCTTGTCCCGAGGCCCCGCCTTCTCGAAGTCCAGCGTAGTGTCGACCGGCTCTCCGGCCAGACGCTCCACCTGGAACAAGACCCGCGCCTCGTCCGGCACGAAGTCCGCGATCTCGTCTCCCGGGATCGTGGACAGGTTCAAGGGAGATCGGACCGTGCATTCGCCTAGCGTATCGACGTCGAGCATCTCGGGGGTGAGCATGCGTTACCTCGTTGTGATCGTGGGATCGCCCTGCGAGGGGCAACCGGATGGAATGTCGCCAATCGGCGGCCCGGATTCAACCGCCCCGATGCTCGATTTCAGACTTTGTTGCCAGACTCGTTGACGCGGGCGACCCGTCGCTTTCATGATTCAGGGCACGATGGTCTCGCCAAGCTCCAAGCTTCGAATCTACTCCGGGTTCAGCACGGACGTGGGCCCCGTGCGCGAGCGCAACGAGGACGCTCTCGTTCAGCGAAAGATCCCCCTCGGCTACTTCGCCGCCGTGGCCGACGGGATGGGAGGGCACGCCGATGGCGACACGGCCGCTGCCATTACCCTCGTGTCCATCCTCGGTGAGGTCGAGAAGGCGCGCTCCGACCCCATGGAAGCCCTCCGCAAGGGCTTCGAGGTCGCCAACGCCACCTTGCGCCGCCACTCCCAGGACGTCGGCGCCGTCATGGGCGCCACCTGCGCCGCCGCCATCATCTCCTCCGGACAGCTGTACGTCGGCCACGTCGGCGACGCGCGCCTGTACCTGCTGCGCGGCGCCAACCTCTACAGCCTGACTCGCGATCACTCCCTCATGCAGGAGATCGCGGACATCAAGGGCCCCGTGGCCGCGGGCGGCTTCGCCCCCACCCTCCGGCACATCATGTCCCGTTCCGTCGGAGCCGAGGACGAGATCCAGCCCGCCATCCGTGCTCCCGTCCCCCTCGCCACCGGCGACGCCATCATGCTGTGCACGGACGGGCTCAGTGGTGTGGTGGAAGACCGCGTGATTCGACGCGTGCTGGCGGGTGGAACCCCACGCGAAGCTGCCTTCCGTCTCGTGGACCTCGCCTCCGAATCCGGTGGCGAAGACAACACCACCGTCATCGTCTTGCGCGTGGACGCCGACGTGGCGCGAGAGGAATCGCCGGTCATCAGCTTCGACGAGCTCACGGCCATGTCCGTACAAACCGCGGACGGGGACCTGCACCCCATCATCGACGTGATCATGAACCCGATGACGTGGTCGGTCACGGCGCTGAAGCTCGACCTGCGCACCGTGGAGCGCGGCGCCACGTGCGAGATCCCCGTGCGCGACGTGGGCCCCCTCGCCGCGACCGATGGCGTCATCACCACGCCGCAACGCACGGAAGCGTTGCTCGACGTGTACCGCTCGGACCGCTCGCTGATCCCCGAGGATTAGGGGACCGGTGTCATCAGCATCCGCTCGCGACTGTCGAGCACGAGCACGAGCACGAGCACGAGCACGAGCACGAGCACGAGCACGAGCACGAGCACGAGCACGAGCACGAGCACGAGCACGAGCACGAGAGCGGAGCACGGGGCGCTCCCTTGCTCAGCTCTCCCTCAGCAGCCCGCGGACGTGCTCCTGCGTGATCGCATAGTCCTTGCCGCAGAAGTCACAGGAAATCTCGAGCGTCTTGCCGTCCGCCACGAGCTGGTTGAGCTCCCCGCGGTCGAGCGTGGCGAGGCTTGCCACGACGCGCGTCTGGCTGCACTTGCACTCGAACCGCAAGGGCGAGTCCCCGAGCCGCGTGAACGGCATGCCGTACAAAAGCTCCTCCAACACGTGCGAGGCACTCTTCCCCGACTGCAGCAGCTTCGCCATCGGGGGGAAGTCCGCCAGCCGCTCGGTCATGATCGCGAGCTGCGAGTCCGTCAGCTCCGGAAGCAGCTGCACGATGAACCCGCCCGCGGCCACCACCTCACCGTTCTCCACCACGCAGGCCACGTCGATCATCGACTTCACCTGCTCGGACTCCTGCATGTACGTCATCAGCGCCTGGGACACGACGCTGCTGTGCTCGAGCGACACCATCCCCTGGTTCAGCTTTCCGTTCGGCAAGGTTCGCATCATCATGAGCGTGGCCCCTTGCCCCATCTGCAGCGACGTTCCCTTGGGCAAGCTCACGAGCCCGCGCGAGGTGCCATCGGGATGGGAGTCGGCCACGAGGGTGCCCTTGCCCGCGCCGCGAATGATGCCCTGGACCCGAAGGCTGGGGGACATCGTCTCCCGGACGAGGATCGTTCCCGTGAGCAAGCCGCCCAGCCGCTCGATCTCGGACAGGGGCGGCTTCTGAAGCCGCACCACCTCGGCCACCGTCCGCGTGGTGATCGCGGTCATGACGCGAAACGAGGCGTCGTCGGTCATCGCCCGCAGGACCCTGTCTTGGGAATCACACATACGGTGTCCATAGGGCGCACCCCCCGCTTGTGACAACAGGGAATGGAGGCCCCCATCCCAGCCTTCCCCCGCCGTCGGGGAAGGAGCCCGCGCACGCGCCGCCCACCTTGTTGGTCGCAGGCCACCTCGCCATTCGCGAAGCAAGAGCCAGAGCTTGCTCTCTCAGCCCGTCGCTTCGCTCCGGATCAGGGACGCCCGTGGAGAAGCGCAGAGCTTGCCAAGGATCGAAAACGGAGACAACGTGCGCTGCCATGCACGTTCACCTCATCGCTGTCGCCGGAACCGGGATGGGCGCCCTCGCCGGCCTCTTCAAGGAGCTCGGTCACGACGTGTCCGGCTCCGACGTCCGCTTCGACCCTCCCATGGGACCCGCCCTGCGGGCCTGGGGCATCCGATTGATGGAAGGGTTCGACCCCTCGCACCTGGACCCCGCCCCAGACCTCGTCATCGTCGGCAACGTCTGCCGGTCCACCAACCCCGAGGCGCGCGCGGCCATCGATCGGGGCCTGCCCTACACCGACATGGCCCACGGGCTCGCCAGCCACGTGCTCGACGGCACCAGCCCGGTGGTCGTGGCAGGCACCCATGGCAAGACCACGACTTCGTCGATGTGTGCGTGGCTCTTGCACGACGCCGGCAAGGACCCTGGCATGCTCGTGGGAGGCCTTCCGAAGAACTTCGACCACAGCTTCCGCGTGCCCACCCGGCGAGGTCCCAGCCTGCCCACCGCGGGCCGCCCCGGCTCGCACCGCAGAACCCCGTTCGTCATCGAAGGCGACGAGTACGACACCGCGTTCTTCGAGAAGACGCCGAAGTTCTGGCACTACCGCCCCGAGGTGGCGGTGATCACGTCGATCGAGCACGACCACATCGACATCTATCCGACCTTCGAGGCCTATCTCGATGCGTTCCGGCAGTTCGTCGACCGGGTCCCGGAGACGGGGCTCATCGTGGCGTGCGCGGCGAGCGCGAACGTGGTCGACGTGGTGCGCGAGCACGCGCGCTGCGAGGTGGTGTGGTACGCGCTGCAGGGGGAAGACTGGCACGGCTGTCAGCCGCACTACCTGGGAGCGCTCGCCGAGGCCGACGCCACCGGCCAGGCCTTCGAGCTGTTCGTGGGCGGGGTCGCTTCGGGACGATTCGCGCTCCCCCAGCACGGTGCCCACAACGTGAGCAATGCGATCGCGGCAGCGGCCGTCGCCTTGCACGGGTTCGGCGTTCCCATCCAGCAAGTTCGCGAGTCTCTCACCCGGTTCGAAGGCGTGCGCAGGCGTCAGGACCTGATCGGGACACCGAATGGTATCCATGTGTACGACGACTTCGCGCACCATCCCACGGCCGTGGAGGAGACGCTACGGGGGCTTCGCGCTCGTCACCCGCAAGGGTCGTTGTTCGCGGTGTTCGAGCCACGCAGCGCGACCGCCTGCCGCGCCCTGCACCAGGAGGCCTACGCTCGATCGTTCGCGTCGGCTTCGCACGTGATCATCGCCCCCGTGGGACGAGACAACATCCCGGAGGCCGAGCGCCTCGACGTGGCCCGCATCATCGGCGAGCTCCAAGGGCAAGGGCTCTGGGCGAGAAACCCCGAGAACGTGGACGCGATCCTCGAAGAGCTCGTTCGTGAGGCCCGCCCGGGGGACACCATCGCGCTGCTGTCCAATGGCGCCTTTGGCGGGATCCACGGCCGACTGATCGAGGCCCTGTCATGATGACTCCGAAACAGCTCAGGCACTTCGCCCTCCTCGCGCGAGAGGTGGCCCACGCCGCAGGACAGGTAGCCCTCCGCGGCTACCGCACACGCGCCAGGATCGACCGCAAGCAAGGCACCGAGCTGGTCACCGAGTTCGACTTCGCGGCGGAAGCCCTCATCCGCGAAAAGCTCGAGGCCGCCGAACCGGGCATTCCCGTCGTCGCCGAGGAGGCAGGGGGCACCCACGCCTCCGATGCCTTCTGGTGCGCCGATCCCATCGACGGGACCACGAACTTCGCGCACGGCCACCCGCTCTGGGCGGTCTCGATCGGGCTTGTGGTCGAGGGCGTGCCCACGGCAGGCGCCATCGTGGCGCCGGCGCTTGGCCTCGAGTGGGTCAGCTGGAACGGGGGCATCACCCTGCGCAACGGTGAGCCCTGCCAGGTCAGCGATACCGATTCAATCGGCGATGCCTTGCTGGCCACGGGTTTCCCCTACGACCGGCAGACGAGCCCGGACAACAACGTACGGGAGTTCGCATTCCTGCAGAAGCGCGCGGTCGGCATCCGGCGCTGTGGCTCCGCCGCCCTCGATCTTTGCCTCGTATCGGACGGTTCTTACGACGGATACTGGGAGAAGAAGCTGCGACCCTGGGACCTTGCGGCGGGCATCGTGATGGTCCGGTCCGCGGGGGGAGTCGTGACTGCCATGGACGGGCAGGAGCCCGACTTGCTGCAAGGGCACGTCGCGGCGACCAACGGGCGCATCCACGACACGCTTATTGGGCTGTTGCGGGAGAGCCTCGTGCTCGACGGGGTGTGAGAAAACCACAGAGGACACAGAAGGCACAGAAGGGGGCGGGGTGGCGGATGGGGGCGGAGAGAGAGACATCAACTAGAGCGGGGCAAGCCCCTTCTCGAGGCCCTGCTTAACGCCCTGCTTGACGCCCCGCTCCAGTCCCCTCTTCTCGCCTTCGGCCATCAGCCGTTCTGCTTCCGTCATGACCAGTTCTCCTGCCCGGTTGCCGTGCGTCTCCGTGAACACCTTCCTGAGCTCCACAGGCACCTTCTCGATGGCCCCCCAATTGACCATCTCGGACAGCTTCCGGGGCAGGACCGCGGCGAGCAGCCCGGCCACGCGCTCTTTCTCCGAGAAGGCCCAGCGAAATAGCACTTCTGCCGCGGGCTGAAGCCGCACGGCAGAGCTTTGGGCGGGAAAGCCCAGCTATGCTGGGCTTCGATCTGGTTTCGGGGGTAGGGCCGGCGTGTCCTTTCGTGCTCGTGCTCAGCACGAAGCGCGGTGCTCGTGCGCCGTGGCCCTTCCCCTTCTGTGCCTTCTGTGGTTGCTTCTAGTCTGGGCCTACTTGGCCTTGGGGTCGGCCAGCCACTCCGCGAGGTCCGCCGGGGCAAAGTCGAGCACCACGTCCCCAAGACGGTCCGGTCCGAGGGTCTCCAAGCGCTTGCCCAGGGTGGCTCGCTCGGG
>Ga0209575_10000089_pt1 | contig 108624 bp, 77 predicted proteins | sample Medcelwee11metaG_FD_187172 | JGI IMG/M metagenome (GOLD analysis project Ga0209575, IMG submission 187172) | Freshwater pond sediment microbial communities from the University of Edinburgh, under environmental carbon perturbations - Medium... | ecosystem: Environmental > Aquatic > Freshwater >... | reverse complement strand
GGGAATTAATAGAAGGAGCAGGTTGTGAGCTAAAATATTTACCATCTTATTCGCCGGACCTAAACAAGATTGAAAACTGCTGGTCATGGATAAAAAGTAGGATTCGCAAACAAATAAGTCAGTTTAACTGCCTTCGGGATGCGATGGAGTATGTACTAGAACAAGCGTCCTAACCACCTTGGCGACTGCTATAAGACAAAATTTCTGATAGACCCTTGGAATGGTGCGTTACACTTCGTTAATACACCCTACATATCTGTCCTAAGACGCATGGTGACTGCTATAACACACGCAGAACTTGCTTAACCAACGTAGGGCAATTCGTGAATTGCCCCTACTGTTTTCTGATTTTTTTCAATTAACGTGCGAAATTTCGGTTAATAATAATAATAATTCAATTATTGATTAACTTCCTGAATACGGGAAGTAACAAACCGATCCAACCAATTAGCAAAATATAATTGATTAGCGTGAATTTCTGCGGGGTCCGTCGTATTAATAGAATGGGGAGCTAAACCTAAAATAGCAGCAGTTGTCACACAAAACATTGATTTTTGAAAACTCTGACAAATTTGTACCCGTAAATTATCTTCTTGCCGTTTTGTTTTCTTATACAAATCATGTAAATAATCTGGTAAATAGTGACGCATATCCTGCATTAATAAAGTCGGAGGAATACCAGCGCCGCCAATCGGTAAAGGGTCCGCATATAAAGCACCATAAGTAAAACGACTTTGTTCCGGTGCTATTTGTAAGGCTTGGGCATTATAAGATACTGTTCCCATAAAAGGTGTACCCCGGAAAAATACAGCTTCTACGTAGGGAACTGCTAAATCCATTAAAAAGGTTAATTTGGCTGATGCTGGCACAATATCATAGGTTTGCCCTTTAATTTGCACACTATAAACCATGGGATTATTAGCAGCATTAACCAAACCATTTAAAATATGTTCTACAACTTCAGGTATTGTGGTGATTTCTTTCCGATCATACTTATCTGATAAGGTCAAAAACATTTCGCTCATCACTTCCCAGAATAGCCCTAAACCTTGGTAATAGGATAATTGTCGCACTTGTTCCACTAACATTTCTGGGAATATGGCATTAATCGGACCTATTAATAAATTATTTTTGACTTTAGCGGCGATCGCCCGTTTCGCTAAAGTAACAAATTCTGGGCTATCTAAATATTGATCTAAACCGCCACCACCATGCCATAACATCATTCTCATACAATATTCGGCGTATTCATAATTAATCCGATCATGCCACCAATGACGTAATAATTTTTTATTACTAAAATCACCGTTGAAGTATTTGAAAAAGGGGAATAATTCTAAAAATTGTGATTGGGCAATATACAATAAATTTTTATAATAAGCCTCTAATACAACACCATAACTTTTTAAAATACCGACTACTTCTAAAACGTTTTCTGGTGTATCTTTTAACAAGGCTTGACCGGCTTGCAGATCGTCTATATATTTATGTAAGGGGTGTTTAGGATTAGATAAAGTATGATGACTCATGGTGATTTTTCAAGCTAAATTAATATCAATTAGGTGTAATAAATAGATCAGGGCGATTAGCCTGCAATAAAAGAGGTTGAGCTAATATTTGAGATTTTGCCACAATAGCAGAGGCTTTTGTTTCACTCCAACTAGATAAATAATTAGGTTGCAAACCAAATAATATAATCACTGCCACTAAAGCGATCGCTGGTAAACGATCTGACCAATATACTCGGTCTAAATTTTGCACAATCGGACTGAGTCTGCCAAAAAATACCCGGTTGACTAATAGTAAAAAATAGACAGAAGTTAAACCTGTACCAATCATTGATAATAAGGTTTCCAGCGGGAACGGTCCAAAACTACCTCTAAAGATCATAAACTCGGCAATAAATCCCACCATACCAGGAATACCAGCACTTGCCATGACTCCGATAATCATTAAACTACCAACTAAGGGTAAACCCTGTTCGGGGTTTAATAAACCTTCTAATACTTCAATATTTCTTGTGCCGGTTTTCTTGTAGGTGATACCAACTAATAAAAATAAGAGGGCAGATATTAAACCGTGACTAATCATCTGCAAAATTGCCCCCAAAATACTTAAGGGAGTGGAAGAAGCGATCGCTAATAAAATATAACCCATGTGACCGACGGAACTATAGGCAACCATCTTTTTCATATCAGTTTGGGCGATCGCATTAAAGGAACCATACAATACACTAACAACCGCCCAAATTGCTAACCAATGAGCCACTATTCCCCAGGCTTCTGGGAATAAACATAAACCAAATCTAATCAGACCATACGTCCCTAATTTTAATAATACGCCGGCTAATAAAACAGAAATTGGTGTCGATGCCTCCACGTGAGCATCCGGTAGCCAGGTATGGAGAGGCACTAAAGGTATTTTGATGCCAAAACCAATCACTATTGCACTCAATAATATTAACTGAGTAGCCAGAGGCATGGTTCCTAAAATTAACTGATCATAAGCAAAACTGGAAGAACCGCTGATGAAAACTATGCCTAAAAAACCAGCTAGGATTAACATCCCTGAAACTGCTGTATAGATTAAAAACTTTGTAGCCGCATAACCTTTTTTTTGTCCGCCCCAAATGGCAATGAGAAAATATAAAGGGATTAATTCTATTTCATAGAATAGGAAAAATAGTAGTAAATCCTGGGCAATAAACGCCCCAAATACGCCCGCCGTTAACAATAAAACTAAACTGTAATAAAATCTCGGTCGAGCAATTTCCCGATCCGTAATATAGATGGCAATACAAGTTAAAAAACCATTTAAAATCACCAGGGGTAAAGATAAACCATCTATTCCCAGGGAATAACTTAAACCCAGGCTATCAATCCACGGAATTAATACGGTAAATTGTAAATTACTATTAGCTGGATCGAATTGCCCAAGAATTAGTAAAGATAAGGCAAAGGCCACTACTGCCACCCCTAAGCTAATATAGCGGGCCAGCTTGCCTGATATGTCACCAGGCCAAAAACCAAGAATAATTGCTCCCAGAGCAGGGATAAGGACCAGCAAATTTAACATTTTTCCGATGGCAATAGTTTGATTTTAACTTTATGTTAAGGATAAGGATTTTTAAACAATATATGGCAATTTGAGTCGGTTCTTGTTTATTTCTGTTAACGCATACTATTAGTCGTACTAAAAATATTAACTTTTCGTCAATTACTTATGAAAACCTCACACCAGCATCAATCTCATTCCTATCAAATAGAGTGGATTGAACATATTAACCAAATTCCTCAACCGGCTTGGGATGAATTAGCCCAAAGTTTAAAAACCCCGTTTTTAGAATGGGATTGGTTACATAATATGGAAAAATCCGGCAGTGTCGGCGGACGCACCGGCTGGCTACCCCATCATTTAACGGTTTGGCGTGATGGTCAATTAATTGGAGCAGCTCCTCTCTATATCAAAGGGCATAGTTATGGGGAATTTGTCTTTGATCATCAATGGGCAGAGGTCGCCCATCGTTTAGGTATTGAATACTATCCAAAACTTTTAGGAATGTCGCCGATGACTCCCGCCGAAGGTTATCGTTTTTTAATTGCTCCTAGTGAGGATGAGGAGTTAATCACGGAATTAATGTTAAAGCAAATCGATATTTTCTGCGATCGCCAAAATATTTCTAGTTGTCATTTTCTTTACGTTGATCCGGCTTGGCGAACGATAGTAGAAAAATATAATTTTAATACCTGGTTACACCATAGTTTTATCTGGCAAAATCAAAGTTATGACAATTTTGATGATTATTTAAAAGTATTTAATGCCAATCAACGACGCAATATTAAACGGGAACGGCAGGCAATAGATAAGGCTGGTTTAGTTCTACAAACATTCACAGGTGAGGAATTAACCCACAATTTATTTGGTAAAATGTATCACTTTTATGAAAGTACCTGCGATAAATTTGGTTGGTGGGGTAGTAAGTATTTAACTAAACCATTTTTTGAAGAGCTATATCATAATTATAAACACCGAGTTTTATTTGTTTGTGCCTTTGCCGAAAATGATCCTCGCTTCCCCGTCGGTATGTCTTTTTGTATTTATAAGGGCGATCGCTTGTACGGACGTTATTGGGGTAGTGATTTAGAAATTGATTCCCTACATTTTAATGCCTGTTATTACACACCAATAGAATGGGCGATCGCTCATGGTATTAATATATTTGATCCGGGGGCAGGAGGCAGACACAAGAAACGGCGAGGTTTTCCCGCTACCCCTAACCATAGTTTACACAAGTTTTACAATAGTCATTTATCCCAATTATTCAATACCTATATTGACCAAATTAATGCAGCGGAACAACAGGAAATTAATTTGATTAATAGTGAAATTCCTTTTAGTCAAAAATCTGATATAGCAGATTCTTAAATAAATCTTTTTAACTATTTTTTTTGCAATACAGGTTGTAATGTTTCAGCAAAAGCTAACCAATTATTCATAGCCTCTGGCTGACTAGGTACACCTTGTTTTAATAAAACTACTCCATCGGCGAAACTAATCAAGCCGTATTCCCCATTAGCTATCAACTGAGATATGATGGGAACCATGATCTGTATTTTTTGCCGATCTCTCTTGAAGGCTGGTTGATATTCGTTTAATTGCCAAAGATCCAGCAGAATATAATCAACGGGTAAAACTTGTTGATCATCATTTTTAAACTGATAGATCGGAAACCGGAAAACTGCTCGCCGACTAGATAAATGTGGGATTAAATAGGTGGTGGTTGCCACACTGGCATCATCGGGAATTTGCTTTAATAGTGGTTTAAACTGCTGAATATGAGACCACTGTTTTGGTAATGTCATATAAACTAACGGCTGTAAAGCATCGGGAATAATAAAAGATAATGCCCGATTAGGATTAGCGGTAAAAGCAAAAATTAAGGATAAACTCAGGCAAATACTCCAAAATCTCCGCCATTTTTGCCAATTCATGCCTAACTTTTGTACGATAACTCTCTGATAATTATCCCGATTTGCCCACCAAATAATAGTGCCGTAAAATATTCCTGGTACAACTGTCATGGCATATCTAATCGTCATTGATAAAACCGTATCTCCTTTGGCCGAAAGTAATTTTAATAAAGGAAATCCGGCAATCATCCAGGAGGCAGGGGCGATGGCTGGAATAAAAGCTAAGGGCAACCACTGCCCCAAAAAGTATTTAATGGTTCCTCCCACTGGCGTGAAAATTTCCCCAATAAACCGCAAGGGATTTTTTAACATTCCTAATAGAATTTCTACCGTAGTCGCTTCTTCTCCTTCTGCATACTGCCCAAATCTTTCCATCATAAAGCGTTTAGCAATATCATCGGAAAAACGGGGCATGATCAAATTGGTCAGGGTGAGAATATAGAGAAAACTTAAGGCACAAATAATTAAACCCTGACGGGGATAACGTTTGCTGACTATTAAATAAAAGCCAACTCCAAATAGAATAATACCGGCATCTTCCCGCACTGCTAATATGATCGGCACCATTAACCAAAATAGCCACCACCAGCGTTTTTCCATGGCTAATAGTAGGGTGAAAACAAATAATGGTATTTGACTAATATCGTGGAAATTCCCAATAGTTGGGCAAATTACAGCGATCGCACAATAAAAACTAATGGCAATTAGGGCAGATAAAGAGGGTTCTAAGTATTCTCTGGCGATCGCATATAAAACTAAACCGGCTGCCGTGACAAAGGTTACTTGTAAAACCGTTAAAGTGACAGGGCTAGGGAATAGGGCGTAAATTGGCAACCACAATAATAGAGCTGGTGTGAAGTGTTGACCGAGGCGATGATAATAAACTTCCGGTGGTAAGTGTTCATGGGCAACACTGGCAGATAAAGCTGAAGATAAAGAACTTTGGAAAAAACGACCGTGTAAACTATTCCAATAAACTTGATTAAATATACCTTGATCGTAGGAAGCATAAAATGAATAATGGCGATGTAAATTAAGACCTAAAGTAATCAGAAAAAAGGCGATCGCTATTAGAATTACTAATTTAAAATATGGATTTTTTTTCAGTATATTTTGCCAATTAATGAGCATTAATGATTTATCCTAAAATTCAACAATCAATAGAAAATTTTGCTTAGTCAAAAGTCAATATATATTTATTCTTAGACAATTGACATGATGATTATAAGTTAAAGAGCTAAAGAATTATAGGGGAAAGCTGGTCAAAGCTGACAAAAAATGGCAAAATATTAAAATGACATTAAATTGGTAGTAAAACTCTTTACACCAGACAGTATCAGCTAATTCCATCTGTTTCCTTAATATTCCCACCAAAATGTATGCAGCCATCCTTTGGACCGACTGAAACAAATAAAGCCTTTCTACAAATACTGATATTTGTGGATAAGCGTCCTATTTGTCAGGAACAGACCCAGCAAATTTATCAATGTTTAGAGGAACTGCGGGAGAATTGTGAATTTGATATTGAGGAAATTGACATAGGGGAAAAGCCTCATTTAGCAGAACATTTTAAATTAATTGCGACCCCGACATTAATTAAGTTATACCCGGAACCTCGACAAATGTTAACTGGTAATAATTTAGTTATGCAAATTCAGCTCTCTTGGCCTCGTTGGTTACAGTCAGTGCATCAATATTTAGAAGAACAAGTAGAGGGAACGGGATTAGTTAGTTATGATCGCAATCAACCCAGAGCTAGTAGTGCGATCGCCTTTGCTGGGGAGTTGATTCAACTATCAGATCAGGTATTCCAATTAAAACGGCAGATTGAGGAATTGCAGGCACAAGTACAATTCAAAGATCGAATTATCTCGATGTTAGCCCATGATATACGTAATCCTCTCACCTCCGCTTCTCTAGCAATTGAAACCCTGGAATTAAGTCAAAATTTCGATGAGCAAAGTTTACCGAGATTGACACCAGTTTTTAAAGAAGGTTTATTAAAACAGGCTCGTTGTCAAATACGTTTAATTGATCGGTTAATTACCGATATTTTGGATGCTGCACGGGGTGAGAATGCAGAATTACAAATTCAACCGCAAAAAATCAAGCTAGGGGAGTTATGTAAGGAGGTGATAGATGAATTGACAGATCGTTTAGTGATCAAGTCTTTACAACTAGGCACAGATATTCCCCATGGTTTACCAGTGGTTTATGCCGATCCTGAAAAAATTCGGCAGGTGATCGTTAATTTATTAGATAATGCGATTAAATACACTCCTAATCATGGCAAAATTCATATTGCTATTTTAGAAAGAACTACTCAAAAAATTCAGGTAACTATTACGGATAATGGTCCTGGTATTCCTGTCTTGGAGCGGGATGCGGTATTTGAGGATCATTTTCGTTTACAAAGAGATCATTCTTTGGCTGGTTATGGTTTGGGTTTAGCTTTGTGTCGTCGAATTATTAATGCTCATTTCGGCAAAATTTGGGTAGAAGATAATCATAATCAGCAAGGTTCTAGTTTTCATTTTACTTTGCCGATTTATCGCTAAGGAATCTGGGAAAAAATAAAATACCGATTGTAAAAACTTTATCTATAGATTTATAGTAGGGGCAATTCATGAATTGCCCCTACGGCGGGGATGAAATTTGCCAAAATATAACAACTCAAATTGGATTGCTATATTTTAATTATTTTAATTAAAAGTATCTTTCAAAACAGTTCGGGCCGCTAAATGATTACGAGTAGAAGTCAAAATTTCTACCTCCCTATTTAACCTTTCTGCTGTATCCTGCATTTCTAATAAAGTTTGTTGTTCCGTCGCCACACCATATAAACTACTAGCCACCCAATAGGATAATTCCCTCGGTAAAGCAGGAATATCCGTCGGCATTTCCATTTTTTGTTCCATCAACTTACTAGATAAACGAAAAACATCTTGTAATAAACTTTCTACTTCCTCCGCCAAATCCCGTAAATCCATATCCGTTGGCTGATCCTCAATCCACTCGACTAAACCGACTAAATAGGGTTTTTCCCTGACTATTTCTAATACCCGAAATCTCTGCTGACCAAGGGTCATAATTTTCATCCGATCATCCGGTAGTTTTTGACAATGTACAATTTCTGCACAACAGCCGGTCCCCACCACTTGGTCTTCTTGTGAGTTCCACATCAATACCCCAAAACGGCGATCGCTATCTAATATGGTATTCATCATCATGCGATAACGAAACTCAAAAATATGTAAAGGCAGAGGCATACCGGGAAACAATACAACTTCTGGTAAAGGAAATAGGGGTAATTCTCTTACAGCAACAGAGGGTGTCATAAGTCTTTCAATAAAAATTTGCATAATTTGACTGGGAATTAAATTATTCTAACTAAAATTTATTATTTATGGGAACAATATCATTGTTAATTATTTTTGAGGATTTTTTTGAGAATAGTACCCCTGAAAAAGAAAAACCTCACCAGTAATTGACTAGCAAGGTTTTTCCCTAGAATACAAACCAAAATTATTCTGCTTAATAAACAAATGTCTATGGATTTTGGAATAATGCTTCTAAATAAACCCTAGCCGTTTGTTGATAACAATGGGAAGTGTCCGTATCACTATTTTGTAAAAGAAACATTGATAATGCGGCCGCCAAAACCCTTTCCTGATCCCATTCGGGGTGAGATGCTAAATAATTTTGTAACGGTTCATGTAAAACCTCAGGAATTTTCACCCGTAAACTATCCAAACTCATCACCGTTTTGCCCTCCCTAAATGAACTGCCTCTTTCACCTGCATCTGGTCCCAACTTACCAACAGGTTGATTAATATTTTTGATGAATATTTTGAGGATTGTTTTTCTATTCTGTCTGATCAGTCTAGGGTATTGTCAATATTAAGAAATGTAAAAAATTTTAGGTAAGTTTCTGGATCAGAACGAATTGATCAGCCTTACAGCCTATTTTCTGTTACATTACTTCATAATAAAAGGCCTAATATTCAGAATAATTGATCGCCCAGTAAAATTACTCATACAAACAAAATTCATGATTATTACGGTCATAACTGTGGAAAAGTCCAAACTATCTGTGGAAAACCCCTATTTTTCTGTGGAAAACTTGTGAAATTACTGTGGAGAAATTTTGCTAAAAATAAGAATTTTAAAGTTGTAATTCTTTACTGTTTGGACTGATTTTCCTTGTAATTTGGGACAGGTCCACAGTTTCAGTCGGGTAATTATTAGTTATTTGAGATTTTAGTGAAGTCAAAAGACAAAACAGATTTTTTTGGTATATTCTTAAGACAATTTTCTGGCACTAGGGGCAATCGTCCTTGTCAGGAACACTCATGTTAAAATCTAAATAAATACTTTGCTAATTCAAAAAAAAATAATTAATTGCCGTAATATTCTGAAATCTCGTAATTAATTATTTCATGAGAAAATTTAGTATGAGTGCCTATCAGTATCAGTATCTATTTTGATCATTTTTCTGCTGTTCATTATATGGGTATAAACCCTGCTATGGCTGAACTTTCATGAAATTACCAGTAACCTCATTTCGGAGAATTTTATTATCGAGGATCATTCTGCTGACTTTGCCAGTATTATTAGTCGGACAGTATGTCACCTATAGGAAAGCTCGTTCTGCTCTCTTGGAGACGGCTAGAATCAACTTGAGGGAAAGTGCGGTGAATAAATCCCATTTCATTACATATTGGGAAAAATTTTTACGATCTAATTTATCTAGTGCCAGTCAGAATAGTATATGGCGATCGCCCAATAGTGTCGGGGAATATCAACGATTTATCCAGAAGTTGGGAGAACAATTAAAAGAGGAGGTTAATTGTGTACAATTGCGAGAGATACAAACCAACAAAATAATTTTTAGTACCTGTGGTGATCGGACTTTACTGAAAATACCAACTAATTTATGGAAATTGCAACCACTGGAGGGGAAGACTGTACCAGTTTATATTAATTATATTTCACCAAATACTAGGGCTAGTACAAATCAGCAAATTAATGGTAAAGTTAATGCTAGTAAACAACAAATTGATTTAGGTTTTAGCTCGCCAGTTTATACCTTACAAGATAATCAACTAAAATTACAATATAGTTTAACATTTAGTTCTACCTTACCTTTACCACTGCAAACTAAAGATAAATCTTTTCTAGGTAGTACAATTATCATTGATGATCGTCGTTTAGTGATATTTCATCCAGATATTAAAAAAGTTGGGCTAAATGTTGATCAATTACCCAATCATGAAAGATTAAATGCTATCTTGGATAGTGCTTTAGCCGGTAATCAAGACAGTGTACATTTGTTCTCTTTGGATACTACTTTGGATGGGGAAAATGCAGATAATCAAGCTAAATTATTACAGAAATGGTTAGACAACAGCAAAAAATTCTTCTTAGCAATCAGCGGTTTAAAGTTAGCTGAGGATAACGAGTTTTTGGCTGGTTATAAAGGGATGTCTAGCCCTATTACTAATGAGAAAATTCAGTGGGTAATTATTTCCTCTACTCCTTTAAAAAATGCTTTAGCAGAATTAAAGTCAATTCGCAGAATATTATTCTATTGGATGTTAGGATTGATTGCTACTAGCACTATGGTGGCAATTTATTTAGCTGGTACCCTGGCTCGCCCTTTAGAACAATTGCGGGATTATGCCATTAATGTTAATGATTTAGATTCTCCGCCCCAAGCTCCCCATAATATTAATATTACTGAGATTAATCAATTAGCAGTCGCCCTGGATACCATGGTGGAAAGGTTATCGCTCTGGGCAGAAGAATTAGAAGTTGCCACCCAGGAAGCCCAATTAGCTAACCAATTAAAAAACGAATTTTTGGCGAATATTTCCCATGAATTAAGAACCCCTTTAAATGGGATTATTGGTTCTTTACAATTAATATTAGACGGTTTTTGTGATAGTCAAGACGAAGAAAAAGATTTTGTTGAACAGGCAAACCAATCAGCTATTCATTTATTAAAAATTATCAATGATATTCTTGATATTAGAAAAATCGAACTAGGAACCCTATCTATTATGATGCAGGATACAGATATTATTGATGTATTAGAATCAGCAATGGATGCCAAACTATTTGATATTCAAGAAAAAGGTTTAAAATTAATTTTACCAGAACAAATCACCCGTGTTACCTTACCCGGTTGCACCAGGGAAAATATTATGGTTTATGTGGATCCAGATAAATTAAAACAAATTTTTGTACATATTTTGAATAATTCTATTAAGTTTACAGAAGCCGGTGAAATTAAAGTTAGTATTAATATTACGCCGATTTCCGAAACCCTCCAAGATAATCATAATCCCTCGGATGTGTCAGTCACAAATTCTCAGCAACAGGTTAATGTGATCATTGCTGATACAGGAATTGGCGTAGATCCAGAGAGTATGTCAAAACTATTTCAACCCTTTGTCATGGCAGATGGTTCCAAAACCCGTAAATTTGGTGGTAATGGTTTAGGTTTATCGATTTCCCGTCATCTCATAGAAATGATGTATGGCAATATTACTTTATCTAGTGCAGGTAGTAATCAAGGTACTGAGGTGACTATTTCTCTGCCCTGTTTAGTATCTGCTCCGTCCAGTGATATTACTTCTCTTAATCATTATGAGGTACAAAATCATAATTAGTTGATTGTGAATATTTACGCACCTCGCCACTAACAAATTTGCTATATATGAGATTGCGATTATAATTAGAGGAAAGATTGAAATTATTGGGAAAGAGAAATATGGCTATTCTACGTTTAGAGAACGGTAAAACTTACACAGATTTACAGGATATTGCTGGGGAATTAGGCAAATTAAATATTCAACTAAATCAATGGCCGATGGGCGATCATCCCCGCTTACAAACCCTATTAGCTCAGGATATTCTCTCAGACGACGAAAAAAATGAAGTATTAGCTAATTTAGATCAATATTTTCAGCAATTAAAAAATAATGCTGGTTATCAAACCCGTGATTTAATCGTATTGCATCCTAATATTCCCAATTTAGATGTCATGTTAAATAAATTTGCTCAATGTCATACCCACGCAGATGATGAGGTGCGTTATATTATTGCTGGGGAAGGGGTATTTGGCTTTGTCGGCATAGATGGTCAGCAAATGGAATTAACTGTGCAACCAGCCGAATATATTAATGTACCAGCTAACTCAGAACATTGGTTTCATTTGACTGCTGAAAAATGGGTAAAAGCTATACGGTATTTCACCTCGACAGAAGGCTGGACTCCTATTTACACGGGTACACCTATTAGAATAGCTTAATTAATATTATGCAAAAAATATTCCTAAAATTTTAGGTATAGCAGCCACTCAGGTAGTTAAGACAAAATTTCTGATAGACCCTTGGAATGGTGCGTTACACTTCGTTAACACACCCTACATATCTAAAAAAGGTTACGAAAAAAGGGGCGATCGCCCCCTCTCTGTTCCTTATTGTTAATAAATCAATTAAGGAAAATCCCAGCTATTGATCAGACTTAGATGGTTGGTAATAAACCGGACTACCTTCATTAGAAACAAAATAACAAGTTTTGTAGGAACGCCATAAAGCAGACCAAATAGGTCGCTCAGACTTACGATAATAATCGCCTAAAATCGGTTTAACAGCTTCTGTTGCTTCCTTTAAATAGTAATGGGGAATACTCAAGAAAATGTGGTGTACAACGTGAGTACCAATATTATGATGAATTTCATTGACAATCCCATAATCATGATCAATGGTAGAAAGAGCACCTTTCAAGAAATACCAATCTTCACCTCGATACCAAGGAATATCAGGATCAGTATGATGTAAGTAGGTGACTAAATCCAACCACATGATAAATACAACATAAGGACCGATATAATATTGCAGTAACCATAACCAGCCATTTTCATAGGTAAGAAATCCTAATAAACCGACCATTGCCAAAAGACAAACGGTACTAGTGATCACATCCCATTTTTCACTATCTTTAAACAGAGAACTACTAGGTAAAAAATGATTCCCCCGACCACCATTGAATAGGTAAATCGGATATAAAAATAAAATCAAATGAAAACGAGCAAATTTTTCTAAGCCAGACATTTCTTCATATTTACTGACTGTGACAGGAAACCAACTTTCATCCGTTTCAATATTACCTGTATTTTGATGGTGGATACGGTGACTAATCCGCCAACCATGAAACGGCACTAATATAGGTGTATGGGCTAAATGTCCGATCAGATCGTTTAACCATCTATGGTTAGAAAAAGATCGATGGCCACAGTCATGACCGACGACAAACAAGGCCCAAAACATCGTACCTTGTAATACCCAGAAGATCGGCCAGAAAAACCAAGAATTCAGATAGGTGGCCAGAGCGTATAAACCAGCAATAATTGCCACATCCAAGAAAAAGTAAAAGAGCGATCGACTAACTACCGGCTGAAAACAATGAGCAGGAATAGCAGCCTTAATTTGTTGCAGAGTAAAAGGTGGTTCCTCTACAGGTGGATAAGAATTAGGAGTTTTATTTTCAGTAATCAGCATTATGCTATTAGAATTTTTGAGCAATTTAATGTTTTTAACACATAAATGGGTGATGGAGATTATAAGTTATTCTTGATTGCCTATTATCTATTACTTATTACCTATTACCTATCAATAAATATGGGTAAGTAGATTATGTTAATCGCATTTTTATTTTTTAATTTGTTTTTTAAAATCCTATTAGTGTATGCAAAAAAATTATATTTATCTCCATGGTTTTGCGTCGGGTCCTAGTTCGGCAAAAGCACAATTTTTTGCAGAGAAATTTCAACAATTTAATACTCGTTTATCTATTCCTGATTTGAATCAAAATGATTTTGCTCATTTAACCTTAAGTCGGCAATTAGCCCAAATAGAAAAAATCTTGGCAGAAATTGATCCGGCAGCTTCAATAACTGTAATTGGTTCCAGCTTTGGCGGTTTAACCGCTACCTATTTAGCAGAATATTATCCGCAAGTAGAAAGATTAATACTATTAGCACCGGCTTTTAATTTTCTGGCATATTGGTTGTCAGTATTAGGGGAAGCAAAATTACAACAATGGCAAAAGGCGGGCAGTTTAGCGGTTTATCATTACATCGAAAAAAAAGAAATATTCTTAAATTATGATTTTATTGAAGATATGTATAATCATGATGAAAGTATTTTAAGAAGAGAACTTCCCACTTTAATATTTCACGGGGTGGCGGATACAACTATTCCTATTAGGATCAGTCAGCAATATGCTTTTCTGCGTCCTTGGGTGCAGTTAATAGAATTATCTGATGATCACTCTTTGCATAATAGTTTAGAGTATATTTGGCCGATAATTCAAGATTTTTGCCAACTCAGTAACAATACAAATTAACTAAATTTGCCAATATTCTATTATTTGCCAAAGCAAATTAATATTAAGTCATTGATTTTATAAAATTATTATGAGCCTATTAGAAATATTGCAAACAGAAGTAGATAGCTTGCAAAAAGAAGTGAATGATCTGACATCGGAAATTGCTACATTGCAAAAAGACAGAGCTACTTTTCAAATTAATATTACTTTTCTCACCGATCATTCCCCAGAGACCTTAAACCAATTTCGCCAAGCTCATGCTCAACAAAGGGAAGACTGGGGCGAATACCTGCGGGAAATGCAGCGGGCGTTAAACAAATATCAAATAGAACTCAATCGCAAACAAAGTGTTTTAAGTGAAAAACGAGAAATATTAGAGTGGGAAAAATTAGACCATGAGGTGAAGACTGGCGGTAAAGCTCTACAAGATCAGGCCAATAAAATTAATCAGTTAACCCAACAATTAGAAAATGAATTGCAAATATTTAGATCTTTGGCTGGGCAGTTAAATCCTGTCTATTCTCAATGGTTAAATACGCCGGCTAATATTATGCAGTTCAAGGCAACCACTATTCCTACCGTGATTATTCAATCAGAAGGCTTTGAGGTAAGAGATAAAAAAATTGATTAGGTCAAGCTAACATAATGGCCTTTAGATGAGGAATTAGCTATGGGTAATTATCAATTCTGCAAGAGTTAGTCACAAACTCTTGATATTCTAGGAAAGTTGAATAAATTAAGATAAACAAAAAAATGAGCGATTCTTTAGAAATTCCCTATTTGTTAAGGGCTACCCGTGGTGAAATATTAGACCGTCCGCCTGTCTGGATGATGCGACAAGCGGGACGTTATATGAAGGCCTATCGAGATTTACGGGATAAATACCCCTCCTTCCGGGAGCGTTCCGAAAATACAGATGTGGCGGTAGAAATCTCCATGCAACCCTTTCGGGCTTTTGCTCCTGATGGAGTCATTCTTTTTTCTGATATTTTGACCCCGTTCCCAGGTATTGGTATTAATTTTGACATTATCGAAAGTAAGGGACCAATTATTGATCCACCGATCCGCACCCAAGCTCAGGTTGATCAGTTACGTCCTTTTTCCCCAGCGGAATCAGTGCCTTTTGTCGGTGAAACCTTACAAATATTACGGAAAGAAGTGGGGAATAAGGCCACTGTTCTCGGTTTTGTCGGGGCCCCCTGGACCTTGGCGGCCTATGCGATTGAAGGGAAAAGCTCTAAGGATTACATTGTGATCAAGAGTATGGCCTATAGTGAACCAGAATTACTCCATCAATTTTTAGGTAAACTCGCCGATGCGATCGCTATCTATGTGCGTTATCAGATTGATAATGGAGCGCAAGTAGTACAAATGTTTGATTCTTGGGCGGGGCATTTAAGTCCGCAAGATTATGAGACCTTTGCTTTACCTTATCAAAAACGAGTATTTTCTCAAGTGAAGGCAACCCATCCCGAAACCCCATTAATTCTCTATATTAATGGCAGTGCCGGAATATTAGACCGGATGCCGCAATCTGGCTGTGATTTCGTTAGCGTTGACTGGACGGTCGATATGGCAGAAGCAAGACAGCGTTTAGGTGAGAATATTGGCGTACAGGGTAATATCGATCCTTGTGTTTTATTTGGTCCGAAAGAATTAATTAAAACAAGAATTGCTGAGACTATTCAGAAGGCTGGCAAACGAGGACATATTCTTAATCTTGGTCATGGTGTATTGCAACACACACCAGAGGAAAATGTGCGTTATTTCTTTGAAATGGCAAAACAAGCCGATAAGTTATAAATAATATTTTTGCTACTAGGAAAAACTAACTATAGTGGTTTTCATCCTGGGGTAGTAGGGGCAATTCATGAATTGCCCCTACGGTCAAGCGACATACTCGCAGACCTTTTTGTTGTTATAAATGCCTAATGATGATCATGTTTCTGAGTATTAATAATTGTCTGTAATTGATTCTCTACATCTTTTAATAAACTATCCAGTAAGGGCAAATTTTCTAAATCCAAGGAAATCAGGCGGGAGCGATCTTGGATTTCATGTACTTTTCTTTGTAACAACTGTGCTAATTTCATCGCATCCTCACTGAGGTGAGATAATTGTTGTTGTTGGTGAAATTTCAGAGCCGCTCCCCGTAATACTTGTAAAGTCGCTTCTTCCCCATAATTACCCGGCATCACCCGAAACCTTAATAAAATATCAGCACCCCGATAATTTTTTTCAATCTCCACTTGTTGCGGTTTATCATTGGGAGTTAGAGACATCCTAGTCAGAATTTTTAATTGTTCCATAATCCCCGTAAATTGAGGTATAGGTAAATCCTCTAGGATTAATTGCACAATACCATCCTGACTCCAAATAATTCGCCCATATTGGGGTTGTCTTTCAAAAAATAATCGCCCAATTCCACCAGTTAAAAGACGAGCTAATAATTCCTGTAATAATTGACGAGGTTCTAAGCTCACTAACATTTCTAAGGGGCTAGTTAAATGTTGAGCTTCCACCTCTAATATGGGTGAAGTTTCCCTTTGTTGCAGACTAGATAGTTTGGCTTGGTGGGCAATCAGGGTTTCCTGTAAAGTTTGTTTGGGGGTTGCCGGTGCAGAAATATTAGCTACTTTGACTGGTGCTTTTTTGTTAGTTGTAACTGGTGATGTTTCAGGTGCAATATCTACTGATTTTTTCGCTGGTTGACTATGAGATTTTTCTGCTGGTCTATTATTCTCCTGTACAACTGCCCTTGCTGGAGCAACATTTTTTTGAGTATGTTGTAAATAAGCTGATAAAACAGTGCGATGAGCTTCCGAAGATATTTTCTCTGTGACAAGGGAGCAGTTTAAATAAGCCAACATTCTTCTGGCATATTCTAAGGATGAATTATCATCGAGATCTACAACTCCTAGCCTGACTAAACTTCCCTCTAAGGCTAGGGGGATCATTTGATGATATAAACACGCCTCAAAGGGTAACACTTTATCTATGAGGGAAAAAATGTGTTCATACTCCATTTGCTGGGGGGCCTGAATTGAGGTTTGAGTAATCATAAATAATGACACTATTATTATTTTACACCTGAACAATTGTTTGAGGCGTTAACTAATTTTGGTTAATCTAGCCTTTTTATTTAATTTTGATAAAATTGAGGGGGTTAATTCTCATCTATGATATTTACTAATTATATAACTATTTTTATTGAGTTGTCTGGTTGAGATGTGTCAATTTTTACATCGACCTTGATCTATATCTGCATTTATTCACAGGGGTAAAATCTCTATATTTCTTGTAATTAATGATTAATCAGGAAATATATAAATATTTTTTCGGGATAGTAAGTAACAAAAAAATCAAATCAATAATTTAGTTATTATTCATTTGTTTCAGCAACAGTATCGCCATTTCTCACAGATTGAGCCGTAATATACAATTGAGTCCACTCATTTAAAACTTGTGTTAGTTTCAGTTTCATCTCCTTAGCGATCGCCTCATTGGTTTTGCCAGCCTTCATCTGTTCGATCAATTGTTTTTGGGTAGGCGTAATTTGTTGCCAATAGGTTTGCCATTGACTAGTTGTTAAACCAAAATTATGTTGATTGAGAGATGACTCTAACCAACTAGCTACCAGTTCAGGTTTTTGCCGGGTAGCAAATACTTTAATAGCATGATAACCAACCTTCTCCCTTAACCTATATACCTTCTTAATTGGCATATTCAGGATTTTAGCGATCGCTTCTTGCGTGTAACCATTCAAATAGAGATTTAGCCAGTCGGCCGCTTCCGGGTCAACTTTATCCTTCAAATACTGACTAAATTCTTCTTTAACAATCGTTCTTAATTCCCGCCGTTCGTTTTCTTTTTCTAGTTCTTGATATTGACTAGCTGACTGACTATCAAAGAGACTGACCGTTTCATCGGAATCATTCAAGTCTAATTCTTCTGATAATAACTGCACCCATTCCTGTTGAGGAACCTGAGTTAAACCACCCCGCTGCGATCGCCGTAAATAATTAACAAATCGATAAACTAACAGCGGTTGACTTCTAATCGGTCGCACACAATATTCTTCCACCGAGGCCAAAGTCAGAGACTGCCGTAACCTTTGATCACTAGTACATTCAGCTATTTTGGCCATCCGCTTCCTTAAATAGCGATCGCTATTTAACATTTCCTGTAAAACTTCCTGCAAAACATCAATCACCGTCCGTTGCCGGTCCCGACTGGTGGCAATCCAAGACTGTACTTTCTGCCGTAATAAAACTAAAGAACTTAATCTTTGTAATAAATTTTTATAGGCCTGTTCGGGCGATCGCCCTAAATAGCGTTGACATAATATTCTCAAAGTAAAGTCCATACCCTGCTGGATTACCTTCTGTTGGTTAAAGGGCAAAGTTTCCCAGGTTTCCGGGTAGTCTCCCAATAGCCAACACAAAATCGATGCCTGATGCGTTTCACTTTGGTTCGGGCATTGCTCGGCAATACGTTTTTGCCAGGTTTTACTTAATTCTTGGACTGTACTCATTGCTTAATAAAAATATAAAAATTTAATATTCTCTTAAATATTCTGTATTTGGATTTTAGATCACATTTCGCTGATTGCTCAAATATTTTTTCTATTTTGCCAATTTAACAACGGGTAAGAAACGCCACAGTTTCCACATGGGCTGTCTGAGGAAATAGATCCGCCGGTTGCACTTTCGTTAATTGATAATTACCTGTTTCACAGAGAAATTCTAAATCACGGGCTAGGATCGCCGGTTTACAACTAATATAAATGACTCGCTCTGGTTGTAAGTCTAAAATACCCTGTAATACTCGGCGATCGCACCCTTTACGGGGCGGATCAACTAAAATAATATTAGGTTTCACATCTAAAGTTGGTAATAAATCGCCTACTTCACCCGCATAAAACTGCACATTATTTAAGTTATTAATAGTGGCATTCAATTCAGCCTGGGTAATAGATTCCGGCTGTACTTCTAAACCGATCACCCGATTAGTTTGACCTTTACTATTATCTTGTAAATATTTCGCCAAAGGTAAAGTAAAAGTACCAATACCACAATAAGCATCAATAATAGTTTCAGAACCTTTTAACTTTAATTCATCTAAAATTGAGCCTAATAATAATTCCGCCACTTCCGTATTCACCTGGAAAAAAGTTTCTGCCGTTAACTGTAATTGCAAACCCGCAAATTCTTCCCGAATATAAGGTTGCCCCGCTAAACATTTAGTTTGTTCACCGAAAATTACATTCGTACCGCTCTGATTATAATTTAAAGAAACTCCCACTAACTTAGCAAAACGACGCACCCACTCCTGAGCCTGCTCTTCTATCCCCCGTAATTGATTATTCACCGGCTTAGTATTCACAATTAAAGTTAATAATTTTTCCCCTGTGCGTCGCCCAATCCGTAAGGAAAGGTGACGTAATACTCCCTGTTTAGTTTTCTCATCATAAATCGACCAACCTTCCCGCTGCAGATCCTGTTTTACCTCTTGTAATAAGACATTCAAGCGTTTATCTTGCACCGGACATTGATTCAAATTAACTAATTTATGGGTTCCCTTTTGATAATAACCCGCTTGTAATTGCCCCTGTTGCGATCGCCCGAAGGGATAGGTTGCCTTATTGCGGTAATCTAAACCAGTTCCCGCACTTAAAATTGGTAACACCGGCGGATTTTTAAATTTACCAATCCGTTCTAAGGCTTGAATTACCTGATTTTTCTTAGCTTTTAACTGATAAGCATAATCAATATGTTGCCACTGACAGCCACCACATTTATCCGCCACAATACATTGCGGTCTTACTCGCTGGGGCGATGGGGTTAATATTTTCTGTAATTTGCCCTGAGCGTATTCCCGTTTCACCCTTACCAAACGCACCACAATGCGATCGCCCGGCACCGTATCAGGCACAAATATTACCCGCTCTTGATAACGTCCGACCCCATCTCCCGTATCACCAAGATCATCAATGGTAATTTCTATTAGTTGTCCCTGTTGCCAATTAGGATCAATATCAATAGATAGAATATTTTTACTTTTAGTCATATTGTTGAATCTTTAAAGTTTAATGATAATGCTGATATAGACAATTTCACCACAGTTTTAAACAAATGCCACCGAGATTACACACTTTCGCCTAATAGCTTTTGCCTAATATTTTTCTTTCGGACTAGACGAAATATCAGATATAGCTAATTTCAGGCGATCGGCAGACAAGCATCTATTGATCAAACCACCGTAGGGGCAATTCATGAATTGCCCCTACTAACCTAGCGTGAAAACCACTATAAGTATAAATACTCTAAATTAATTTGTTTCATCATTAATTAATTTTTAATTTATCGATATGAATTAATTAAGCCGAAAAATAACCAAGATTAAGTTATTTAACAAAATGTTAATTTTTATAACGGTAACGGTTTAGTACAATCAGTACCCGACTAGGTTTAAACTATTTGTTGTTAGTGTCAAGAATTTAATTAAAAACAAGATGAGCGTAGTTAGCCAAGTTATTCTAAGAGCAGATGACGAACTGCGTTACCCCACCAGCGGGGAACTCAAATCTATCAATGATTTTTTGAAAACAGGTGAGCAACGAGTGCGTATTGCCACGGTCCTCACAGAAAATGAGAAAAAAATTGTTGATAAGGCCAGTAAAGAATTATGGCAAAGAAGACCTGACTATATTGCCGCCGGTGGCAATGCCAATGGTCAGAGAGAGAGAGCTTTATGCCTAAGAGATTATGGCTGGTATTTGCGTCTAGTTACCTATGGTGTGGTAGCCGGAGACAAAGGACCAATTGAATCTATCGGTTTAATTGGGGCCAGAGAAATGTATAACTCTTTAGGTGTACCGGTTCCCGGTATGGCTGAGTCTTTACGTTGTTTGAAAGAGGCTTCTTTAGCTCTTTTAGATGATGAGGATGCTCAGGCCACAGCTCCTTATTTTGATTACATGATTCAGGCTATGTCATAGTCAATTGTCAAAACTGAATATCTGTACTAGGGAAATTTAGTATTTAGGCAACCGATTCTCAGCAAATCAGGGGTTTATTTACTAGGTTTCCCTTAATGTTTTGTGATCCGCTCATAAATTTACGATAACCAGCCTATTTTCCCTAATATCAAAATAGTTACGCCAAATAGCAAGCGATACCACACAAAAACCCAAGTATTCTGAGTTTGTAAATATTTTAATAACCAAGCAATAGAAAGATAAGAGAAAAAGGCGGCGGAAATTAACCCCAACACTACAGCCAGAGGGCTAATACCAGTTAAACCACTTTCTAATAAATCTTTTAATTCCACCAATCCGGCTATGGTAATAGCTGGAATACCCAACAGGAAAGAAAAACGAGCGGCAGTTTCCCTGGTTAATCCCATAAATAAACCAGCCGTCATGGTGGAACCAGAACGGGATACACCAGGAATAATAGCCAGGGCCTCAGCTAATCCCATTAATAATCCATCTTTTAGAGTTAATTGCTGAAATTCTCGTTGCCGTTGACCAATTTTTTCTGCTATTCCTAATAATATGGCCATGACAATGGAAGCAGTGGCGATCGCCGTTACGCTCCGCAGGGGAGAACTATCAAAGTCAGGCACGAATATTTTTATAAAAATTCCTCCCAGCAAAATAGGAATAGTACCCAAACCAATCCCCAAAGCTAATTTAAAATCAAAGGACTGGTAATCCTGCTTTTTGATTGCCTGATAAGCACCTAAAGATATATTCCGTAAATCGGCCCAAAAATACCACAAAACGGCCCCAATACTACCCAGTTGAATTACCGCCGTAAAAGAAACCCCTGGATCATCCCACCCTAAAACTAAGGGAACTACTTTTAAATGGGCAGTGCTACTGATCGGTAAAAATTCTGTTAATCCCTGCACCATTCCCAAAACTATCGCTTGCCAAATATTTACCTGCGGTTGATAGTTAATCAAAGCTAATGAGCTAGGATCAATAGACGCAGGAGCGATCGCCTGAGTTTTTCCCGCCAGAGCCAGCAGTAATCCCCCAGCCAGGAAACCAGATAATTTAAATAATTTAATTAGTTGTTTACTAGGCATTATTTCGGCAAAATTTACAATAAAAGTCTCAGACAATGAGATAAACTTAGGTAAAGAAAAGTAACAAATATTAAAAATACCTTGCTTAATAACTCATTTTCTGCTGGTAATCCTACTACTAAAATTACTCAGATTAATACTCAGACTAAATTTAATCAGATTAATGGGATTAAGGAAATTACTCAGGTTAACCAAATTAGTCCCTTTCACCCTATTAATCATCGGCCCTGGTTTCTTTGGCCGGATAGCCTATCACCCTTAAACCTGCAAGTCTTTGGGGCTGCCGCTTTTTTAGTGACTGTGCCAGTATTTTTTCAAGCTCCCCTCGTGCGATCTATGCCATGGGTAAGTTTATTTTTGACTATTGGTTTGTTAATTACTAGCCTCAAGTTACTAAAAAATTCTAATTGGGCAATTTGGGGAGATTTATTATTAGGATTTACTTTAACTTGGTTGACAGGTGGGCTATTTTGGGGCTGGTTACGTTGGGAACCCTTCTTACATTTACCAATTGAATCCCTAGCTGTCCCCTTAGCCATTTGGTGTCTGCAACGGGGTAAAGGCCCAATAGGTAATTGGTTTTATCTAGGTTCCCTATTAGGCACAGCTATGACTGATGGTTACTTCTATATAATGGGTTTAATTCCTAGTTGGCGACAATTAATGTTAGTGGAAGAAGAAAGTTTAGCCATACCAGTTTTGCAAAATGCTCTTAATATTGTTAAAACTAATACGGGTATTAGTTGGATTATTATTTTGGCAAGCGTATTATTGGTCTTAGGCTTATTCCCTTTACGCTCTCCTCAATTACATTGGTGGGCATTTGCTGGGGCAGTATTAAGCACTATTCTGGTTGATGGTGTATTTTTCTTAGTAGCTAACCTTGCTTAGAATAATTTAAATTTTTCTTAATATTTTTTTATATTTTTCTTATATTTTTTTTTAATATTTTTCATTTTTTATTCCCTTGCTGGGAAAAACCTTAATTTCCCATATAGTCCACGACTTCAGAACTATTAATTAGCCTAGGTTGATAATGTCATAATTCCTATCGCTAGGCAGTCCTGAAATCAGCACACAATTATAGAGAGATCGTGAACCTACAACCTCCCCATTTGGTACTGCACACGGAAGCTGGCGATCGCTATTTGCCAATGGTTGGCAACAATTGCTGGACTATTGGCCGAGGAAAAGATAACACTTTTGTCCTAACAGATCGCTGGATTTCCCGTAATCATGCCATGTTACAGCGGATGGACACGGGAGAATTTTATTTAATTGACCTGGGTAGTAGAAATGGCTCCTTTGTTAATGGCCGGCGGGTAAGTATTCCAGTCACCTTAAAAAATAGTGATCATTTAGTATTTGGGCAAACAGAACTAGACTTTCACTGTCCAGAAGTGGAAACGATAGAAGATGATTCTGATATAGACAATGACTCCCAAGACTTCACCGCTACCCTGCACGTACGCCGTCTAATTTCCGTCATGGTGATGGATATTCGGGACTTTACTGTTTTAACCCGGCAATTAGACGAAAGAATATTGTCAGAAGTGATTGGTAGTTGGTTTCGACAAGCCGGCCATATTATTCGCCAACAGGGTAGTTGGGTCGATAAATATATTGGTGATGCGATTATGGCTGTTTGGTTTCATGGCACAGAGGGTGTCAATACAGAGGAAATGTTATTAATATTCCAAGCCCTCAAACAGTTATACGAAACGACCAATGAACTAAGTAAGACTTATCCCTTACCCTTTCCCCTGCGAGTGGGAGCCGGTATTAATACTGGTTATGCCATGGTTGGTAATGCCGGCAGTAGCGATCGCTCCGATTACACAGCTTTGGGAGATACGGTCAATGCCGCTTTTCGTCTGGAATCATCAACGAAGGAAATCGGCATGGATATTGCCCTAGGAGAATCTACTTATCGCTATATTTCTCACCTAGGGGCCCATAAATTATTTCAGCAATATGACGTAAATTTAAAAGGCTATGATAAGCCAACTGTCACCTATGCCACTACTTTTGCTAATTTAAGCGAATTTCTCCAAACCAAAGGTTACTAAAATAACCCTTAATGATAATCTCTAATAAATAAATGCTGTGTTAATAGGGAGAAAATTTGATGAAAACTTTAGGCCGCATCTTGGCAACAGTAGCGTTATTAATAAGCTCTTGGGGACTTTTACCTCAACAATTTGCTCAATCTGCTAACTTGAGTTTTAATATGTCATCTGTCAATGCAATTTTGGCAGTAGAAGATACAAGAGTCAATCGTGCTGATGATAAATTAGGACAAATGGGTCTGAAAATAGACTTAAATCACTCTAGTGTAAGAAGTTTTAGTGGTTACAGAGGAATGTATCCCAACTTAGCTGCTTTAATTGTGAGAAATGCACCTTTTGAGAATGTGAATGATGTTCTTGATATTCCTGGTTTGAATGATAAACAAAAGGAGTTTTTGAAAGAACACTTAGATAGTTTTACCGTAACTCCCGTTGAAACATCTTTAAATGAAGGTGACAATAGATTTAATGATGGTATTTATGACTAATCTGAATATAAAAAAGGTTTAGCATATATTTGACTTTCAGACAATTCTCAATAGGGGTGATTGGGGAAAAAATTGATTTGTTCCCTAATCACTATTTTTTTTAGATTGTTAGATTAATTCAAATAAATTCAATACGGCAATAATATTTTTAATATTTTAATTATTAGTTAATTTTTATCAACGGATAATGACAATTATTTTTGCTTTTTAGTCTAAACTACAGGCAGCCAAGATCGCACCCATTATTAATAATTATCTGCAACTAGTGAATCAATTAGATTTTTCCCCTATTCCTACTTTTCCCCATGATTTTGATGTAGTGATTGTTGGGGCAGGGGCGGCCGGTTTATATACAGCCTTATGTTTACCGAAAAATTTGCGTATTGCTTTAATTAATAAGAATGATCAACCTTTATCCGCTAGTGGTTGGGCACAAGGGGGAATAGCAGCGGCGATCGCCCCCGATGATTCACCTCAGTCACACTTGACAGATACCTTAATAGCAGGGGCGGGGTTATGTGATTTGCCGGCAGTGAAGTTTTTAGTAGAAAAAGCCCCCGATTGTGTACATAATTTGGTTGATTTAGGAGTCGCCTTTGATCGCCACGGTGCAGATTTAGCTCTCACCTTAGAAGCCGCTCACTCCCATAAACGGGTATTACACGCTGCTGATACAACAGGCCGAGCGATTGTTGACACCCTAATGAGTCAGGTATTACTGCATCCTCATATACAGGTCTTATCTTCTGCCTTTGTGGTTGATCTGTGGTTAGATGAAACCAAGTCAAAATGTCAGGGTGTTTGTCTGGCTTATCAAAATCAAATTAATTGGGTACAAGCTAGGGCTGTAGTATTAGCGACGGGTGGCGGCGGACAGGTTTTTGCTCAAACTACGAATCCATCGGTGAGTACAGGTGATGGGGTTGCCATGGCTTGGCGGGCAGGAGTTGTTTTACGAGATTTAGAATTTTTCCAATTTCATCCCACCGCCCTCATGAAAACAGGAGCACCTCATTTTTTGATCAGTGAAGCGGTGCGAGGGGAAGGAGCTCATTTAGTTGATGGTCAGGGCGATCGCTTTGCTTTTCAGTATCATCCCGCCGGTGAATTAGCTCCTAGAGATGTGGTCAGTAGAGCTATTTTTTCCCATTTGCAAAAGACCAAAGAACCCCATGTCTGGCTAGACTTAAGACCGATTACCCCTGATCGGATCCGTTATCGTTTCCCTAATATTATTCAGGTCTGTCAAAAATGGGGAGTAGATATTTTTCAAGCACCTATTCCCGTATCGCCAGCGGCTCATTATTGGATGGGAGGAGTAATGGCTGATACGATGAATCGGACTTCTTTACTCGGTCTTTATGCTGTGGGAGAAACAGCCAGCACGGGAGTACATGGAGCTAATCGTCTAGCTAGTAATTCTCTTTTAGAATGTTTAGTTTTTGGGGCGGAAATGGCAAAATTAGACACAGGCGATCATGTTCTATTACCAATGACAGAAAGAACCGCCATCAGTGTCACGAAAATTCCCCTCAATTTTTCCCAGGCAGAACTCAGCGAAATTGAAAATTTACGATGCCAAATACCAGTTTTACTGTGGCAATCGGCTGGTATTTGTCGGGAAGCCAATAGCTTAGAAAGGGCGATTGATCAGTTAACGGATTGGCAAGATTCATTTAATCAGATGTCAATCACTAAAACTATTGCGACTCTGACTCCTCACCAGGTAATTGATTGGGATATGAATGATCAGCAACACATTCGTAATTTAAAAACATGGGGAGAAACTCGGAATCTCTTAGATATTAGTTACACCATCTTAAAAAGTGCTTTATTCCGGCAGGAAAGTCGAGGTGGTCACTTCCGCACAGACTACCCGAATACTTCCCCTAATTGGCAAGTACACACCCTAATTACTGATCAGCAATGGTTTAAATCACCTGCTATGAGTGATTAGAGGAACTATTGACAAGCAAAAATAGTAAACACACGAAAATCAGGACAAACTTTCATGCCCCGGTCAGGATTACCCTTATTCAATTTACCTAATTGGCTTACTCGCCTAGGTTAAATTCTATGCTCACTAAAATACCTGATTAGCGGGCAGAAAATTGGTTATATAAATTCCTTACGTAGTGAAATCTATAGTCAAATTCATGATTTAGTCACGAATTTGACTAGCGACTACCGGCACTACCTGTCTGGGCATCTCCACCGTTGGCGCCATCAGCTGGATTATACTGTTGAGCGAGAGTAGATAATTCTGACCTTTGGGACATTTTATCCCCAGGCATTCCTCCGCTATCCGTTTTCTGTCCAGAGAATGCGACACTAGGAGTTGCCAGGTTTAAACCAAATACTATTATTGCCACTGTAGTGGTCTTCATAAAAATATCCATAAACCCTTCACCCCGTTCCTTGTTCATTTTAGTTAAAGTCTAGGTTTCTAATAAATACATCGACCCAAATATATTATATCAGTATTATTACGGAATACCCTAAAAAAATTAATCTTTTTTTAAGGTTTGTTTGAAATTTTAGGCCCTAATTGATCTTAGTAGATTAATCTTTTGCTCTAGTTCTGGTGTTTAGTTAGTTAATCAGGAAAGATCATAAAAAGAGCTAACTAATTGACTGACGGTTGTTAAGCGTCAAGCATTCATCTTTTCCCTATAATGAGCTAGATTTTCTCTCAATTTAGGCGATAAATTGGCCCGGTTATATGTGCTAATAACTGGAGAACTTACTAATATTTCCTTTTTGGTATTTTAAGGGCAACAGTTTGCCACTTCAATATTTAAGTAAACACTAAGGACAACAGCAATTTTACACCATATAGATCGCTTAATTGAAAAACTCCATAATTAAATTATATTTCCTAATCATTTCCATCAAAAGAACTAATTTCTCGATCTGTGTTAACTCTATTTTCCTCTTTGTCCAAATACATAGTGGCATCAGCGTGGTTGATGATCGCATCAATATCCTGTCCATCCAAGGGATAGAGACTAATCCCCACACTGGTGGACACAGATACTTTTTGGCCGTCTAAATCAAAGTCTTGGCCAATAACTTCTTTCACTTTATTAGCAACTCTCTCGGCCACCGGCATACCGGGAATCCCCGGTAGAATAATCGTAAATTCATCGCCCCCTAAGCGAGATACCGTATCACTGCCCCGTAAACTTCTTTGTAATCTTTCGGCTACGGCTTTTAGTAATAAATCGCCGATGTGGTGGCCTAAAGCATCATTGATCCCTTTAAATCCATTCAAATCCAAGAATAATAGGCCAACTATTTGATTATTACTGGCAGCCCATTCTAGGGATTGGGTTAAACGTTCTCGGAATAGTTTGCGATTGGGCAGCCCTGTCAGGGAATCATGAGAGGCCTGATAATGTAAAACGTCTCCTAGTAATCTCAATTTGGCGTTGTCTAGTTCTAATTCATTGGCTGTTTTTTTCAGTTGTTCTTCCATTCTTTTTCGTTCGGTAATATCCCGAATTACGCCAACTAGGAATAAATTACCGGCGGCATCTTGATGTAGCGATCGCTTAGTGGCAATGATGTAGTTTCTCCCCTCGGCATTAGTGAAAGATTCTTCGTTTTCTGTTTCTATCTGGGTATTGAAAACTGCTTCATCTTGTTCCCAAAATAATTTTGCCTGTTCTGTGGAAAATAAATCATAGTCTGTTTTATTGACTAAATTATCTAAGGATGAACCAATAAAACGACTATAGGCTTGATTTAAAACAATTCGTCGATGTTGTTTATCTTTGACAAAAATGGGATCGGCGATCGTATTAATTACTGATTGTAAAAATTCTTTAGATCTATTTAATTCATCTTGCAGGTGAGCAATATAGAACATAATCACGGCACTTGATCCAATCAGGGTGATCAAAGGCGGTAATAAGGGGATCCACCAGTTACCGATGAGGAATACTAGGTAAGATGAAACGGTTAAACCAGTACCAATTAACATTACTATGGGAATAGAACGTTCAGGCGATCGCAAATACCAACTGACACTAGCACCAACTAAAGACCAAGCAAAAATCCACAACCATTCCCAAGGATCATCCCAGGTTCTGATCATGCCCCGACCTTCTAAGACAGCACTGAGAATTTGGCTTAAAAAATTAGCATGGAGTTCTACACCAGAAATTTCTTTTGGTGGATTAAATAAATCTTGGCTAAAGGGAATCCGTTGAATATCTTTGACACTGGGGGCATTATAACCAATTAATACTACTTTATCCTTAATCTCTGAAGGTGCAACCCGACCGGCTAAAACATCTTGCATCTTCACTTTTTTGAAATTATTAGGATGACGGAAATTGGCTAAAACTGGATAACCGCCTTGAGCATTTGCTCTCACATAGGCTCCATCATTTGGTCGGAAGGTAGGAAATACCGACTCACCAATCATCAGATATTTAGAATGAGGATCGGTTTTTTCTTTAATACCATAAGGTTTTAAGTATTCTAAAGCTAATTTCAGATTAAAACTAGTACCGTATCTATCATCTTTCAATCCTCTTTTCATGTAGAGCATATTTAGACGGACTGTACCGTCAGAATCATTGAGAATATTATTAAATCCTACTTGTTCTTTATTTAAGCCGAGAGGTGGTCTGATCCAACGGTTAGATTTGTTTTCTAATAGCTCAATCCCAATCAGGTTTTTACTATTTTCAAAAGTTTTGCGTAGTTCTTCTGAACCAGGTGGTTTTGGTATGTCTTTATAAATATCAATACCAATAACACGGGGTTTCGCCTCTTTTAATTTCAGTAATAATTGGTTTAAAACCTCATCTCCAATGGGATATTGATATTTAATTAAATCATCTTCATCAATAGTAACAATAAGTATTCTATTGTCTGGTCCTTCATTCGGACGCAAACGGAAAAATAAATCATAAAGAGCTAATTCAGAACCTTGTAACAGTCCTAAGAATCTCAGTACAAGTACAAAAGCTGTCACCCCAGAAGCTGTTAATAATACTTGTTTCTCAGACCTTACCCATTTTGTTAATGAGAAAAACTGTCTTTTCAAGGCATTTTTACTGGTCTCTAATGATGTTTTGAGTTTTTGAGACATGGTTAAATCACAATCGAATTAATAAATAGTTGATTAGGGTGGGGGATAATCAACATTATTTGAATGATCAAGAATATTTAGAAGATTTCAGACAACACACAATTAGGAAATTTTAATGAGTTCTGTTAGAGGGTAATTTGCGGAGAAAAGAAATGAAAAATTTTGTCTTTTCTCAATGATTCAGAGGATATATAGCATCCCTATTTGAATCGTAATAATTTAATTATGACAAAAAGAACTGCGAGCCGCTTGCTATGGGTTTAAATATTAGGGAGCATCTCGCTCCCTAATATTCACCCTAACCGATAATTAAAAATTAATTACTGAGCATTGCCCGGTACAACATTTTGAAAGTTGCGGGGTCCTGTATAACCAGAAATTTTTGATAATTTTTCTAAAGATTGCGCTCCAGAATAAAATTGTCCCTTAATTTCCCAGGTAGGAAAGCCTTCAATCTTAGCAGCTCGACATAACTCGGTTCGAGAATTGAAACCTTTTGGATCACATTCCACATAGTCTATTTCAGCAAAGGCTTGCTTGCCAAATAGTTGTTTCTGGTCGTGGCAATGAGGACACCAAAAAGCACCATATTCTTTTGCTCCAATTTGTTTTAAGTGTTTGGCTAAAGCAATTTCTGCCGTTCCTGATGTAGTAGTAATTTCTAAACCTTTTTCTCCACTAGCAATACCAGGTGAATTAATACCACTATAAACTCCTAGGGTGCTAATCAGAGTAATCAAACCTACCGCTATACCAATCATGAATAGTTGTCCTATATCCTCCCAATAATTACCAATAATTGCCAGGATAAATAGACTGAAGGAAAATATGGCGGAAGCCAGACAGTAAGGACAGAATACTTGAATTTGGGTGGCTAAAATGTACATCAAATAACTACTAAAAGTTGCCATGGCGACTGCCAGGGCAAACATCACTAACCAAGTATTTTTTTCTAAACTGGTGCGTAACAGTTTATTCTGATTGACATTAACTAAGAAGGGTAGAAAGGCAAGAATTGCCATGGCTGTATATCCCATCAAACCAAATACTGGTAGAGGAATACCAAAAACCGAGGCATATTCACTATTCAATACTTGATCACAACCAGATGTGGGACAGGCAGCACTTTCACCAGCTAGTTTGACAGCTGTTAAATAGATATTTTCTATCACACCAGCCAGGGCGATCGCCCCCATAATCGGGCGTGACCAACGATGAATCCAAGGGACAGAACGTTTAGGCATGATCTTTAGTAGTTAGAATTTAGTTTGAGAGAACTATTTTTAGTGGTAATGGGAAAAACCTTTTGCTTGATCAACGAGTAAGTAATTAATTCTTGATTGATTAATTTTAGTTTGCCAAAAAATTAATTAACTGCACGGAAACCAGGAGAAATAGATTTACCGCTGATGTTATTAATTTCATTAGTGGGTAACTTGCCATTATGGTTAATTTTAGTTTTTTCCATCAAGCTGCGTCTCGTCGCATCGACAAACTGACTAACCCGAATAGGATCTATGGGTTGATCAATTTTACCGTGGCGTTTCAGAGAACTAGAAACTATTACTCCATCGGCTACTGGCATTAAGTTAGCAATATTTTCCCAACTAGCTCCACTCCCAATAAATATGGGTACATGACCTGATATAGCTGAGGCTATTTCTAAGTCGTCAATAGTGGGGGGATCGCCAGTTGTCCAACCAGATAAAATCAGACCGTCTGCTAGGCCCCGTTCTATGGTTTCTAAAATAGCAGTTGTCAATTGAGATGATCCTAAAGGCCGAGCGTGTTTGACTAAAACATCTGCCAATATTTTCACGTCAGTACCTAATTCTCGCCGGTAGCGTAATAGTTCATGGGCTTTCCCTTCAATCACCCCTTGATCCGTTGCCATCGCTCCTGTTAGAACGTTAACCCGGATGAATTGGGCCTCAACACAGGAGGCGATCGCCATGGCACTATGAGCGTCATTTCGCAAAACGTTAATGCCAATCGGCAAAGAAACCAAATTTTGAATATGGTGTATTAATAGGGTCATGGCACTAACCACGGCGGGATCTACCCGATCTTTGACAAAGGGGGCATCAAAAAAATTCTCAACAATAATGCCATCCACTCCCCCAGAGGCGAGGGCAGTGGCTTCTCTTTCCGCTCGCCCAATCACGGCATGAATATCGCCATGCCAGCGGGGGGAACTGGGTAATGGTTGTAAATGTACAACTCCAATAATGGGGTTGGCAGTTTTAAATATATGTTTTAATTCCACGAGTTTTGCCGTTGTGGCACGGTATATAGCTGATTAAAAATTATAATGCTGATTACGGTGTTTATCACCGGGTTAGTTATTTTACCAAAATTTAGCTATTTTTATCGTTTGTGGTTTGGCTGGTTTTGCCAAGTATGATTGATTATAATTAAAATGGACATTTGAGGCTGGAATTAAAATTTTAGTTAATTTAACCATCGCTGCTATTTTTATCGAGGTCTGTGAATTTATGACGAGTGAAATGCTGAGAACAGAATCCATTTGGTCTCGTTGTCATTCAAAGGATTTAAGCAAAAAACCAGCTTATCCTAAAATCGTTGCTATACAAGGATCACAGAATATATCCAAAATGCGTTCTATAACAGAATCCAAGTTATATGATCAGGATTATAGTCTGTGGTTACAAGAGACAATTTTTTATTTAAAAGAGTCTAATTTTCAGGAGATTGATTTACTAAATTTAATTGAAGAATTGGAAGACATGGGGAGAAGCGAAAAACGCAGTATTTACAGTAATTTAAAAGTTGTTTTGATGCACTTACTGAAATATCGTCATCAACCTATGTTGCGTTCTAATAGTTGGCGGGGTAGTATTCGGGAACATCGTCAACGTTTAAAAAGAGCTTTTAAAGAAAGTCCTAGTTTACAAGGTTATTTACAGGAAATATTAGCTGAATGTTATCAGGATGCCAGGGAATGGGCGGCGGCGGAAACAGGCTTATTATTAGATATTTTTGAGAGTGATTGCCCTTTTTCTTCTGAAGAAATATTAAATCCTGAATATTTACCTGACTAATTTAGGGCCGTTTGTGAATTGCTCCTACTGTTCTAGGATGTTTTTATTAGATTGCCTGGTAATTAAAGACCAACCTTCTGCTTGTCCTAATACTTTAATTGATGGTACAGGTATATTTTTTAAATATATATTTTCTATTAATACAATCGGAGGAGGATTATTCTGCCATTCCTGTTGAATACGATCAGGACCAACTCTAATAATCGGGCGATCGCTATAGAAATTTAAGGAGGGACGATCAGCTTTAGCGAGACTATAAATTTTTTGTTGCGGTTGGCTATTTTGTTGAATCATGGCGGCTACTGGTTTTACTCCATAATTTTCCGCTAGTTCCCAATTCCAGTATTGGGAGTTGACAAACATTAATAGTGCTACGTAGGTTCCCCAGAATAGTATTGGTAAAAATTGCCGGTCTTTTTTATATAAGAGAAAAGCAGAAATACTGGTGGTTAAAATCACTGCTAATAAAATTAAGATTATTTCCCAAGATATTGGCTGATTAGCAAACGGCATTTTTCCACTAAAAAATATGATACCGACAATCCCAATCAGGGTTAATAAAACTAGGAAAACTAGGTTACTTTGACTAACTAGGGTATAGAATTTTTCGCTATGGGGTTGTTGTATTAATAATTTTTCTTCTTTCGGAGAATTGATTGGGCTAGAGGCAAAAATATTAAACTTCCGCCAGGTTAAATCCACGGGAAAATTTTGCCAAAATTCTGCTAAAAATATACCGATAGTTATGGCAATAGCGGGATACAGGGGAAAAACATACCAAGGTAATTTGGTTTGCATGAGAGAAATGGCGATTAAATAAACACCACTCCAAACAATAATTAATTTGCCCCAACTAAAGTTTTTATGATCGTTGGCAAATTTTAAACCCCATAACCAAAATAATTGCCAGGGTGTAATATTTTCTAATATTTCTAATAGATAATACCAAACTGGTCCGGTGTGACTCCCCACGTTTTCCCAGACTCTTTTTAAGGATTGATTGAGTAAATTAGATTTGAGAAAATATAAGCCGTAATACCAAAATTGGGCAATATACCATAACCCCAGGGGAATCATACCTAAACTGATACCTAACCAGAAATACTTATTAAATAATAGGCGGGGAGTATCCCACCATAAAAATATCAGGGCGATCGCCCCTAATAAAACTGCTAATAAAATTCCTTTGGTTAAACCTAATAAACCTAAAGCGATACCGGCTGGTAAGGCATAACGTAAATCCCGCCGGCATCTCAAAATACACCAGAGGGTAATTATCCAGAATAATAATACTGCCCCATCTAACATGGCTAATCGCCCATGGCGGATCACCGGCATCAAGGTTAGATAAACTAGACCAGTAAAAATTGCTGATAAACGTTGATTAATGATCTCTCTGACTAACGCATATAAACAGGGAACGGATAGGGCAGTTAATAAGGCAGAAGGTAAGCGGGCAGTGGTTTCATTCACACCACCTAAGTGATAACTCCAGGCAACTAACCAATGTATTAAAGGCGGTTTATTCAAATAGGGGGTTTGGTGAATTGTTGGATATAACCAGGTATTCGCCTCCTCTTGCCAACCTTGTAATATTTCCCGACTGACCTGGGCAATAATGCCTTCATCCCAATCCCGCAAAGGTAGGCTACCTAAATTACTGGTGAACAGGATTAATGCTAGGCAAAATAAACCTAATCCCCAATAATAATCCTGTGACACCGCTGTAATATTTTGCTTATTCAAGTTATCTCAATCTCATTATCTAATTAACTAATAATTATCCATATAACCCGGCTGAGGAGTTGGTTCCGAGGCAAAGGCTAACCAGAGGGGATATTGTAACATTGCTAAACTAATTTTGTTTTCTGTATCATCCACAATAATTAAAGGTAAACGACCATCTTTCACTAAACGATCTGCTTTTTGTGATAATACTTCCGCTTCTTCAAATAAACCGACTCCCCTTTCTGGTCCGAAGTCTGCCCGATCTAAACCGAGACAATCCTGTAAACCTCGTCGCCATTCCCCTAATCTTTCTGGTGAGTTGGCTAATACTAATACCCGTAAGCGTTTACCAAATAAGGATTTTAATATCGAGGCGATCGCTGAAGCTACTAAAATATTTTGTAAGCGACTACCCATACTTTTTAAAGCACCTCTGCCACCTTGGGTAAAAAACCAATTAGCTACCCGTTCGCCGTGAATTGACTCAAAGGTGCGTCTTAGTTGCCAAGGCGGACCGTAATAGTCAGGGGCAGAACGATATTGATCTAATAAACCACGAATTTGTTTAGTTTGTTGTTGGAAACTGGTTTCATTAAATTTGGGGGAAACATTCACCCGCATTTCTGTTTCCGCTCCACGGGATAAAGGTTCTATTTTCCTTTCTACCGATGGCGGGGCAGGTGGCGGAGTTAATTCTAACTGTTCAGCTGCGATCGCTAAATCTTGCAGACTACCGACTAAATATTCCTTAAAACCCTGCACCCGAATTGCTAAATCCTGGGATACGCCAGCAAAAGAACTTTTAATTTCCTTATTAATTCTCTCCTGTCGCCGTTCTAACTTTTCTACATCCATTTGTAAAACCTGTTTGCGATTTTCATACTGGTGGAGAGCTTCCTGCATTAACCGTCCCATCGCATCACTTTGGCTGATTAATTCACTTTGTAACCGTTCTCTGGCTTCTTGCAAGTGGTGAATATCATTTTCTAACTGTTGTTTAGTTTTTTCCAAGGCTTGCACTTGATCAGCTAATTCCGCTACTACAGGATTATCACTATAATCATAATATTCCTGATGGCTTGGCTGGTATAGTGTTTCATCTACGTTATCATCCCAGGGATTAGGAATATTAAAAGAGATAGGTGGTTGAGATGTCTTAATCTTATTATCGGTTTCAGGAATACTTACATCCTCTTGAATATCATCAATATTCTCAGCACTAACAGAATAATTATCAGGTATCTGATTAGTAAAAGACTGTTCTAATATTTCTGGCTCTTTTTTCCATTCTTCTACCATATCCGCTGTCTCAGGAATATAAAAAGGTTCCTCGGTCGGTTCCTGTTGTTCATCAGATAAAGGACTATTATTTATCGGCTGATTTTCCATATCTTCACCCATAGAATTTTCTGGTTCTGGTTGCATTTCACCAATATTGATCATAGTTATATTTTTTATATGTTTAATAGAAATTTGCCAAATTTATTGATAATTATTGAGGTAATTGTTTAATTACCTCTGCTCTTTTCATCGAATAGCTGTAAATTAATCTTGACGAGGACAACGTTGTTCTAAACAGGTTTTTAACATAGTGGCATCAAAAATAATTGGCAAAAAGTGAATACTTTTCACTTCCCGAAAATAGAATAAAACGGGAAAATTCGGCCAAAATACTCGCCAATTTTGCCACTCCGCAAAGGGAAACCGCTTGATTAAATTACCTGATCTATATACATCTAAATCTGTTTCCGTAAATTGCAAACGAATATTAATGGTCTGTAAGGTTAAAAATAATCCAAATAGGGCGATCGCTAAACTGAACCATTTACTAATAATCGCTACAGGTAAGGCTAATACAACTAATACAACAGGAATAATATAATTAGGTCTTAATTCTATTGTCTCAGTCGGTGCAATAGGATTGGTGGGAGTTACAGTAGTCATCAATATTCCTAATTCCTAATAAGTTCAGAGTGATCAATTATGCAATATTTTAGACTTTTTTCGGCGGGTTGTCGCAGGCCCAAATATTTTATCTATAATTTCTTTGAAATAATTGACCAGTCAGTCTAAAAACCATTCATAATCGCACTACCCGTACCTTGGAACATCATCCAAGATAGGAAAAAATTAATAATAAAAATGGACAACAATGATGTCACCACGGCGGCAGTTGTCGATTGACCAACCCCTTTTGCCCCTCCTTCCGTCGTTAAACCCCAACTCGTACCGATCACCGCAATTAACGCCCCAAATACTGCCGCCTTAATAATACTACTGAATAAATCCCAGGGGGTAAGAAACAGCCGGACCGATTCTAAAAATACTTTTTGGGGAATATCATACATTTGCTCTGCCACTACCATGCCACCAGCGATCGCAGCCACCAGACAGATTAAATTCAAGACCGGCACCATGAGGGAACAGGCAATTACTCTAGGTGTAACTAAATAATCCACTGGGTCAGTTTTTAACATATATAAAGCGTCTATTTGTTCCGTCACCTTCATGGTGCCAATTTCGGCGGCAAAGGCAGAACCGACTCGCCCAGCAATTACCACCGCTGTTAACACCGGCGATAATTCCCTACCTAAAGTTAAAGCTAATACTCCCCCAGCAAAGTTACCGGCCCCAAATACCAAAAATTCCCTGGTGACTTGAATAGTAAAAACCATACCCACAAAAGTGGCAGTCACCAGGGCAATTAATAAGGACTCTGGGCCGACAATGGCCATTTGTTCTATGGTATTACGGCGATAAATTTTCCCCTGGAGAATATGCACCATCACCTGTCCCCCTAATAGAATAGAGGCGTGTAGTCTTTTTCCCCACAATCGTAAATTTGATGTATTAACGTCAGTCAAGGTGATACCCCAAATTAGCGAATAGGTGTTAATTGCAAACTACCATTTTCAGGAAAATCTAATTCATTAACTGGACCAAATCGCCAATGTTGCCGATAATTTACTAGGAAATTTTGCCCGACAATTCCATCAATTCCTAATAGGTCAAAAATATTATTCTCTAAAGCCACCCCTTCTAGTCCTGATTGTTCGTATTTACCTAAACTGAGGCGATCTAGTTTAATAGTTTTTCCCACTTCCACTCCACAAAAGCCCTGCACATCAACATTATTCGCCTGATTCAAATCTATTCCTAACTTGTTAGCAGTCTTGGCTGACAAAACAACTAAATCAGCTCCCGTATCTAAAAGAAAAGTAAAGGGTCCCTGCCCATTAATTTTTACCTGGGTAGTCATCACCCCTAAAGTACCTTGCAACTGAATATCACTGGTATTAGGGCGAGATGGTGATAATAGTTCTAATTTGTCTTGATCGGGATTAACAACTAGATCAAAACTTTTTAAAAAATCCATGCCTAATACACCTGGTATATTGGCAGGAATAAAACTAGCCGGTAATCCCATACTATTTAAACCAGTCACTTGGGCTTGATCAACTTTAACGGGTGGTAAACTATGTAAGGTCGCTTCCATATCATCGCAATTATTCCCCACCACAAAATATTCTAATAATTCCCCTGGTATTTTTACGCCGGTTAAATTTAATTTAGTTGCTAAAGGTTGATTAATTATGGAATTAGAAGCCCCCGTATCCAAAATAAAATCATATTTTTCACCTGCCATATTTACCGGCACAGTAAATAATAAACTATTAGGCACTTGACTAATTTGTACCTGCCCTTTCCCTGTACTAGTAGTTCTTGGTATATCCATACCTGTTACTGTGATCAGGGCTTTCATTCGATCATGAAAATCTGGGCGTATTGTGCCGTTAGGAGTCAAAATAATCACTTCCATGGAACACTGCATGGAAACTGCTTCTAATTCTCCTTGGCTGGGCTGTTGGGCATTAGGAATTTTATTACCCAAACATTGAATTAACTCTTGTAATAATTGTTGTCCGAGTTCTTTTTCTGAGAAACTTTGACTAATTACCTGATCAATCTTTGGTGTAGCATCAGGTTTATTTTGACTTAGACTAACCTGGGGATGAATAATTAACCCAATTATTGGTAAGAGAGCCAGAGTATTAATTAAATTAGTTTTGAGCATCAGTATTAATTTGCATGATGGTTAAAATGTAGTTTAACATACTAGCCTAAATATTTTTCTACCTGCATACCAATAATTGTTAGATTCTATTTGCGGAATATTTTTAATCTTGATCAGCCGAATTCATACCACATAATTCTTTTTCACTTGGGCGAATCTCCACATTATTTTGTAAATAATCCTTTACCCATTGACAAGCATAGAATAAAATCTTGTTATCATCTAACAAAGGTTCCACCTGCCAGAGAATAATACTTTGGTCAGAACTACTACTAGCAATAATTTTCTTATTAGGGCTAATTGCCACCCCTTTCACCCGATTATTATGACCATTCAAAATAGTTAATAACTTATAAGACGACATATCCCAAATTCTCACATTATGATCATCACTACCAGATACTAACCATTGACCATCCTCACTAAAAGTGATCGCCCATACTTCACCATCATGGGGCAGGGTAGCTAATAAATTACCCTGCAAATCCCAAATTTTCACCGTTTTATCATTACTACTAGAAGCCAAATACTTACCATCTGGACTAAATTTTACTGAAACTACTGTCGCCGTATGTCCGAGAAAAGTATGTATTAATTTTCCCTGTAAATCCCAAATTCGCACAGTATTATCATCATTACCAGAAGCAATATATTTGCCATCAGGACTAAAGTCTAATCCCCACACACCACCTTTATCACTCAGAATCGTTTTTTGTAAAGTACCATCCAATCGCCATAATTTAATTGTCTTATCTATACTACCGGAGGCAAGTAATTGACCGTCCGGGCTAAAAGTTACCCGATTTACTGGTGCTGTATGACCGATTAAAGAGCGGACTAATATACCATTTGGTCGCCAAAATTTGATCACTTTTCCATGATCAGCATAGGCAATTAAACTACGATCAGGATTGAAAGTGACCGGACCACCATCATAATAGAATGCCACAGAAAAAATAGAATCTGTATAATCCCCAAAAGTTTGTTTTAATTGACCTTGTGTATCCCATGCTTTTAATCTTTTTCGCAAATTAGCTGGCATTTTCTTTGTACCATCAGCATTAAAAGCCAGATGAGTCATTTTATAAACATGACCAGTAAGTTTCGTGATCGGTAGAATATCAGAAGATCTCCGCCAAATTTTCACAGAATAATCATTACTAGCAGAACCGAGAAACTCACCATCCGGGCTGAATTTGACTGCCCGCACATGATCAGTATGACCCCTCAAAGTTTTTAATTCTATCCCCTCTAAATCCCACAACTTCACAGTTAAATCAATACTGCTGGTGGCAAGCATATTGCCGTTGGGATGAAAATCAACATCCCATATTCGCCCACTATGACCAGTTAAGGTAGCAATTAATTCACCATTCGTTTTCCATAATTTAGCCGTTTGATCGCCGCTACCAGAAGCTAACATTTTACCATCAGGACTGAATTTAACGGATAAAACGGCATCTTTATGATCCGCCAAGGTATTAATTAAATTGCCTGCCATATCCCAAATTTTAATCAGGTAATCGCCCCCGGCGGTAGCGAAATATTTACCATCCGGGCTAAAACTTAATTCCCATATTTGATTTCGATGAGCAGGAAAAGATTGTATTAATTGACCGTCTATTCCCCACAATTTCACCACTCCATCTATACTAGCACTAGCAATAATTTTGCCATCTGGATGAAAATCAATGGTTTCAATTTGATCTTCGTGCCCAGATAAACTATGGAGCAATTTACCCTCTCTATTCCATAGTCTGACTATTTTATCTTGGCCGGCAGTCGCAATAATTTTACCATCCGGGCTAAACTTAGTGACAAATACTAACATTTCATGGGGTAAAGAATTAATTAATTTTCCCTCTTTTGACCATAATTTGACAGTTTTATCAAAACTAGAAGTAGCAATCATTTGACTATCAGGGCTAAAGTCTAAATCATTTACGCCAGAAGTATGCCCAGTTAAACGATTATATTCATTAATACCAAATAAAGCCCGACGTAAAGTTAATCTAATTTTTTCTTGGGTTTCATCTTTAATATTTGGTAAATTCTTAGATTTAACATAAGCATTAATCCCATTGAGTAAAGCTGGTAACTGTTGATGATCATTAAAAAGAGCCTCTGATGTCATAGCGACCGCCTTTACCTCACTGATCCGAGCTTTTTCCTCCTGTTCTTTTGCTTGTGTATATTGCTGAAAGGTAGTAATAACTAAACTGCCGGTAATCACCAAGGCAACAGAAGTAACACCCAAAAATAACCGTTGTAATTTATTTACCTTAGTTTCCTGCGAAAGTGCCTGTTCTGCTATTTCCCGCCGTTCTTTTTCCCAATTAAGTTGTAATCGTTGCCGATCCAGTTCCTCACTTTTCGCTAAAAACTTATAATCTAAATCACTTAAACTTTTCCCCTGACTCCAGGTTTGAGCCTCCTGCAGAGCTTGCCCTTGCAAAAGCCGAGAACTATCTTGTTTATCCGAAATAATCCACGCATTAAAATCTTGAGAATATGGTCGTAAAATACTTAATTGATGTTCTACCCAATCTAAATTAAATATTTTTTGGTAAATGGGATTTTTCACCTCAATATATTCATTCTCTCGTACCGCCAAACCAGCTAATATTAATTCCATTTGTTCCCGACTATCATCACTATTCACCGGCGGTAAACTCGGATCATGATGATGCAGTAAAATTTGTTGATATATTCCTAGTAAACGGCCTGCCTGCTTCTCATCATAAAGTAAACGATTTCTAATAGTCTTTAAATGTTCTGGATCATCTTTTCTTTCCCAATGTTCAATAATTTCTTCTTCGACTAAATCTGCAATAATTTTTTCTATTTCTACTTCAGAAACATTCCAAATTTCTAGGGGATTTTGTTGATAGAAAGTAATAACTTTTTCATTAAGAAACCTAGTTAATAAATAACATAACTTTTGAGTTAAAAAAGGTTGACCCGCAGTCCAAGCTAAAATAGCTTGTAAAGCCGTATCGGGGCGAGTAATTTTTTTCGATAAACCCTTAATCAAAGATTGGGCTTCCATTAAATTAAAACCTTTTAATTCAATACCTTTACCCAAATTAAAAGGCGTACGTTTTTTATCTTGAATTAAATCTGCTGGAGTCGCTACACCAAAAATAGCAAAAGTCAAACGCTGATAATTAGGATTAATATTCCGTTGGTTATAACAAAAACGAATCAGGGCAAAAAAGTCATCAATCGGAAATTTTAAACTGAGAATAGCGTCAATTTCATCTAAAAATATAATAATTTTATCATGAGGAAAAGCTGGTAATAAAATATCTTCTAAAAAATTGCCAAATCTTTGGGTTAAAGATAATTCTGCCTGTTCTTGCCACCAGGTTTTCAGATTAAATTGCTCAAATAATTCAAAGCCCCGACACAATTCGGCTACTAATCCTTTATACCATTGCTGAATAGTAATTTCATCACTGCCAATCCGAGTCATATCAATGGTAGAACATTGATAACCTTGATCCTGAAAAATATGTCTAGTTCTCACTAATAGAGATGATTTTCCCTCTTGCCGACAAGTCAAAATATAACAAAACTCTCCCTTTTCTAAGGCTTCATAAATTTCCCGATCAGCTTGCCGGACAACATAATGAGGATCGTTACTACGAAGGCTGCCTCCTACTTGGTATTGATATTGGTCAATGGCATTATTAGACATAGAATTTGATGATCAAATGATTAAAAATAATACTGGCAGGATGTTTTGTTATTTAGTAAATATGACATTGATCAGGATTTTCTGCAAGAAAATTCAGGAAAATTGCATGAAACAGGTGTGAGCAGCTTATTTTGATATTTTCAGGAAAATTAAATTAATCAAATGGGGAAAAACTATCTAAGTGAAGATGGTTTTGTGAATAAATTTCTCATGATTTTAACTAATAAATATGCAATTTATTAAAATTATTTCACAAGCTAATCAACACTTTCATCTGCTTGATTTTATTGTACATTTCATCAATGATTTGCCATGAAAACTACCGAAAAAGGTTATACTTTGACAGAATTATTAGTCGTAATTGTAATTATTGGTATTCTTACTAGTATTGGCTGGCAAACCTTCCATGATATTTTAGCAAAAGTGCGTTTAAATACGGCGATCGCCCAATTATCATCATGGTTTAAACATACTCGCTCGGCAGCTACAGACGATGACGATTTACCTGATACTCTCTGTATTCAGGAGGATAACCAACAAGTTAAATTAAAACCAATATATGATCGTGGTGATTGTTCCCATGATGGAACTTGGCATAATTTACCCCAGGGAGTATTGATCAGTAACACTCATAGTACATTAAGAACCAGTAATCAAGCATCGGGCAATGGTGGCAATATTTATCGGGTATCTTGGGCTGATACTAATGCAGGATTAGGAGCGAGTTGGGGACAGTTGGGGAAAATAGTAATTACTTCCGGTCGTTATACACGCTGTGTAGTTTTATTTAATATTAATGGTGATTGGGAAGTGCGCGATGGTGACAAATGTTTACGTCAGATCAAAAATGCTTCCGGTTAAATAACTTAATTTGATGTAATAAAACCCCTACCCCTAAACCGTAGGGGCAATTGATGAATTGCCCTTACGGTCTGCTATTGAGATTATATTCTGATACCTGAAAAATAAAAAAACTCCCCATAAGAGGAGGATTCACAATTTTTTAATTTAATCAAACTCTCAAGCCTTAACTAGACTTAGGAATTTGATCTAGGAAATTTTCTAAATCTTTGACTGCTGCTTGGTAATTAGTCACAGCTAAATTATAATTACCATCATCAGCCGCCACATCAATCTTTTCTAAATGCTCAAAAATGTCTCTTGCGGCATTTAATACTAACTCTCTATCCTTCGGTAACTAATGATTTTTTTCTGATCATAGAATTTAGTTAGATTTTCAAAAAGAAAGATTTGAGTACGGTAATTTTATCAACAAATGGGGAACAAATCAAAATTTTTATGATATTGCATGAAAATCACTGATCACTTAAATCAAAAATCACCATTTACCAATTGCTCCCCATACTGTGCCAGAGAACATTCCCCATAATCCGCCAATACCACTAATAGCTGCGATCGCCTGAAATAAATTAGCACTATTTTGAAATCCTAAATCATAAAAAATATCAGGATTAATTACAAATAAAATGCCTCCTAATACAGCCCCGCCTAATACTCCCAAAAAACAGCCCCAAATACATCCTAAAAAAGCTCCACTCGGTCCTGCTAATTCCAAAGAAAAGGGTAAAGGTTTGGCAATGACTATTCCCCCAACTATTGCACCGGCTAACATTCCCCCGATTGCTCCACTACCCCCGCCAAACATCACTATTATTAATAAGACAGCTCCTAATTTATCAAAACTTAATAATGCTCCCTGAGTGGTGGCGATCACCCCTAAAAATAAAAGTAAACCTAGCATAAAACCAATCCAAGTTCCCCAAGTTGCTCCTAATAAAGCCCCCATTTTGCCGTGAATTCTGCCAGTCTGTACAACTAAAGGTGGTTTTAACCAATGCCACAAAAATCCTAAAATTGTACCGGCGATCGCTCCCCAAAAAATGATGATACCAACGGAAAGTTCTTTCGTGGCAAAACCGTAAATTATTCCTAATAAGGCTAATCCTAAAAAGAAACCCCAAATCAGACCTTTCACAATATAGGGGCGAGCAGGCGCACCCTTACCTGTCATTAAAAATTTCCATAACATGGCAAGCACAGTACACCAAAACATCGATAAGGCTAAAGAGGCTAAAAAGGTGGCCCAGTTTTGTTTGACAGTGATCCAACGGATTCCCATGACACTAGCAGAAACTAAAACACCCCATAATGTTCCCCACAGGGTAGCTAAGATAAAATCTTGTAAAGGTTTGGGTTTTTCCGACAAGGGAATTTCTCTCATATTATTTAGTTAATTTATTTAGTTAATAGTTTTCATAATTGATCCGATTTTACTTTAGCAAAATTTTTCCTATTCATAATCAATTCACTCAATATTATTTGATCTCTAGTGATTTTTACCCCAGATTAGTAGGGGCAATTGATGAACTGCCCTACGGTAGGTTGAGTTTCATATAAATTGCGAGAATTGATAGAAGACTGTTATAGTGTATGGCAGTTAATTGATCGTTAATTAACTAGAAAAATTTTAAGAGAAAAAATCTATGACATTAGGAACAGAACAGCCGGAAATATTACGCAAATTATTATTTTTCCAAGGACGTAAAGCTAGTTTTGATGTGCATCGCTTACGTTTACCGAATGGTGCGGAAGGTGATTGGGAATGTGTGCGACATCCCGGTGGTGCTTTATGTGTGCCGGTGACAAATGAGGGGAAACTAGTATTAGTCAAACAATATCGTTTTGCTTTAGCCGGACGTTTATTAGAATTTCCGGCTGGTACGGTAGAAAAACATGAAGATCCCGCCGAAACTATTAAACGGGAAATAGAAGAAGAAACTGGTTATCGTGCCCACACTTGGCAGAAACTAGGGCAGTTTCCCCTGGCTCCTGGCTATTCTGATGAAATAATATATGCTTTCTTGGCTAAAGATTTAGAGAAATTAGCCACACCACCTGATCAAGATGAGGATGAGGATATGGAAAATGTATTAATGACTCCGGCGGAATTAGAAGATGCTATTTTACGGGGTGATCCGATTGATAGTAAAACTATTTCTAGTTTTTTCCTGGCTCGCCCTTATCTTTAAAAATCTTAGGAGATAGGGAGCGAGACGCTCCCGCTCCCCATATTTACCAAAACCTTTTTACAAAAAATAAAAAGGGCAAATTATCATAATTTGCCCTAATATTAAACAGGATTTACCTAAATATTTTGTTTTGGTTTGTGAATATTATCTTTGTGATTAACTACGACTGACCTAAAAAGTCATTCTTAATACTAGTAATTTTCTCTGACAATTCCTTACGGGTATCAGCTTTCAGTAGATAGCGATAGACAAACCAACCAGTATAACAAACCCCTATTAACTCTAGGATAAATGCCACCAGAGGAATACTATTAATCACCCCTAATACTCCGCCCAGAATACGCAGACCAATAAAAGCAACTAAAACTAACAAGAATACATTAATTGGAGATTTATATTCCTGATAGTATTTGTTGGCATATCCGGGTAAATCGGAGAGAAAATCTGTGACTTGTTTGATGATCTTTTGTACTTGATCTTCTCCTGCATCAATAGTGTCAGACACTTTGTCAGAAAATTCCTCAATATTATCGCCGGCGACATCTGCAAAATTCTTTGCCTGATCAACCACAGAATCTTTCATATCTGTTAATTTATCACCCATTTTATCAGCCTGGGTACTCACAGAATCTTTCACTTGAGCAAATTTATTTTCGGCTTGATCAACTTTTTTCGCAACAGTTTCTGTCACTTTATTCGCTTGATCAACAATATTTTCTTTGACATCCTTAGCCTTGTCTGCTATTTTCTCCGCACCAGCTTCTAAATTTGTGGTCACTTCGGCGGCGGCTTCTGTCAAATCTTTGTTCGGATCGTTTGGTTTGTTTACCATATCTTTTCTCACTGTTATTAGGTTTACAGGTGTTTCAGTAATAGTTGAAACAGTTTCAGTTATTACCGCTTGACTTGCCACTGGTATGTCACCAGTCGCAGGAGTAGGAGCGATCGCCTCCGGTAGATTAACTACTTGAGGCAATACTTTCTGTAAGCGTTGGTTATCTAAACCCTTTTGATGTAAGATCAACCAGGATTGAATTAGATCAGGACCATGTACCGCCCCAGTTAATACTGCCCGGAGCGATCGCATTACCACTCCTTTTTTCATTTTTTGTTGTTGGGTCAACCGTTTCATAATCTGTTGAGCGTCAGCAGAAGTGAACGGTTGATCCTGAGCAGGTAATAATTTAACTATTTCCCCTAAAGCTACTTGAGCATCAGCTTGTTCTAAAAGTTGACTAGCTTCCTGATCTAATTCTATATTCGGCTGGAAGAAAAACTTAGTCATCTCTACCGCTTGACTTAACCGGGTTAAACTGGGAGCAATTAATACGGTAATTTCTTCTAACCAAGGGCGATCGCCCGTTGTATCAAATTGATAACCGGCAGCCTGATAATAGGGAATTAATAAATCAGTTAATTGAGCCGTCGTCATTTTTTTGATGTATTGACTATTTACCCAATCTAATTTATCCCAATCAAATTTCGCTCCCGCCTGATTCACCCGGTCAAAACTAAATAATTGAGCAGCTTCCGCTAAAGTAAAAATCTCTTGAGTAGAATCGGGAGCCGTCCAGCCCAATAGGGTCATATAATTCACTAAACCTTCTGGCGTAAAACCCATCGCCTGAAAATCAGAAATAGAAGTGACGCTATCCCGTTTTGATAATTTGCGACCTTCTTTATTTAAAATTAAGGGTGTGTGGGAAAACTCTGGCATCTTTGCCCCTAGAGCTTCATACAATAATATTTGTTTAGCAGTATTCGCAATATGATCCTCACCTCGTATCACATGGGTGATTTGCATATCAATATCATCAATCACCACCGCCATATTATATAAAGGTTGCCCAATCTTGCCACCAGCAGCAGCCCTAGCGATCACCATATCACCGCCCAAATCACTGCCTTTCCATGTCACCGGACCCCTGACTAAATCATGCCAAGTAATTTCCCGTTGATCATCAATTTTAAATCTAATGACTGGTTGTCGCCCTTCTGCTTCATAGGCGGCTTGTTCTTCCGGTGTCAGGTTACGATGACGATTATCATAACGAGGTGCTTCTTTTCTCGCCTTTTGAGCGGTCCGCATTTCGTCTAATTCTGCTTCACTGCAATAGCAACGATAAGCTAAACCAGCATCCAATAATTTTTGGGTAGCTTGGGTATAAGCCTCTAAGCGTTGGGACTGATAAAATGGCCCCTCATCCCAAGTTAAACCTAACCAAGTTAGTCCATCTAATATATTTTGTGTATATTCAGGGCGCGATCGCTCTAAATCCGTATCCTCAATTCTTAATATAAACTTTCCACCATGATGCCGGGCATATAACCAATTAAACACTGCGGTGCGGGCAGTGCCTATATGTAAATTGCCAGTCGGACTAGGAGCTAGACGAACTCTCACACTCATTGTTTTTAGATTTTAGATTTTAGTTATAAAATGGCAACGGTTATATTCACTACAGACCGTTGAAATTATGCTTTCATTTTAGTTAAGAGTATATGCTACCACAGACTGCTAATATTCCTGTCAATTTGCGATCGCCCTGGGTAATACTAAAGGTAGGATTAATTATTAAAAAAACCGGGTTTTTTTCACAAATTCCCTCTAATCAGAAGTTTGATGAAAAACCCGGTTTTTAGTCGTTAAGTAAATTGCTAAACCATTTTTTCCTTGGCAACCAATAAAGCTGATCTTACCTGCTGAAAACCCGTACCACCATAACTATTACGGGCTGATACTACCTGAGCCGGGGCGATCGCATCATAAATATCATTCTCAAAAGCCGGGTGTAACTCCTGCCATTCTGCCAACGATAAATCCTTCAAAAGTTTATCTTGCGCTAAACAGGTTTTCACCACTTTGCCAACTAAATTATAGGCTTCCCGAAAAGGTACACCCTTAGTCGCTAAATAATCTGCTACATCCGTAGCATTAGAAAAATCAGTATTAACCGCTGCTGCCAAGCGATCGCTATTGAATACTAAACCTTCTTCTAATAAGATTGTCATAGCTTGTAAACAACTTTTCACAGTTTGCACACTATCAAAAATTGCTTCCTTATCCTCCTGTAAGTCCTTATTATAAGCTAGGGGTAAGCCTTTCATTAAAACTAATAATGCTTGTAAATGTCCGAATACTCGACCACTTTTCCCCCGGACTAATTCTGGTACATCGGGATTTTTTTTCTGAGGCATAATACTAGAACCCGTTGCACAACTATCAGTTAAGCTGACGTATTTACATTCCTCCGAAGACCAAAAGATCACCTCTTCTGATAAACGACTTAAATGCACCATAATTAAACTAGCCGCCGCCAAAAATTCAATGGCAAAATCCCGATCACTTACGCCATCTAAGCTATTCGCATAGGGGCGATCAAATCCTAATAATTCAGCGGTGTAATGGCGGTCAATAGGGAAGGTTGTACCGGCTAAAGCACCACAACCCAAGGGGCAAATATTCACCCGTTTTAAGACATCCCCTAAGCGTTCCCAGTCCCGCTGTGCCATTTCCCAATAGGCTAATAAATGGTGTGCTAAACTGACCGGCTGCGCTCGTTGTAAATGGGTGTAACCAGGAATCAGGGTTTCCACATTTTGTTCGGCTAAATTTAATAAAACCTGTTGAAAAGATTTTAATAATTGCTGTATTTCTTCGATTGCTTGCCGTAAATAAAGGCGGGTATCTGTACCCACCTGATCATTTCTGGAACGGGCGGTGTGAATCTTTTTGCCCGTATCGCCAATTAATTCGGTTAAACGTTTTTCTACAGCAAAATGCACATCCTCGGCATCTACTCCTGGTTTAAATTCACCGGCTTGATATTCTTGGCGAATTTGCTGTAAACCATTAACAATCGCTTCCCCTTCCTCTGGCGAAATAATACCAGTTTTCGCTAACATTTTTACATGGGCAATTGACCCGGTAATATCATGTTCAATTAGGGCAATATCAAAATTTATACTGGCATTAAATACAGCGATCGCTGGATGCAATGACTTTTCAAAGCGATCGCTCCAAGTATTTTTCGGTGTTGACATGAGCAGTTAATTGTTAATCAGGTTTTAATAATGAACTTTTAAGGAAATAAACCTTTTACCATAAAGCCGACCACAACACCCGTAATAAATGCCCAGATTTGTCCGGTTGCGACAAAATGGTTCCAGGTATTTTGTACGTCAGCAGCTAGATCAACATTGGTTTGTTGAGCAAAAATGAATACATTTAGCAATATTTGGTTTAGTAACATGGTTTGATGAATGTTTATTTCAGTTAATGATTGGCAGGATTATAGCTGATTATGAGTAATCCTTAATATTAAGATTCATAATCAAACATCATCTGGTTTTACCTGCATAACCACCAAGGTCATATCATCGCCAGCCTGATTACCCGAACCAACAAACTTTTGTACTTCTGCAAACAAATGATCCAATATGGCTTGGGGTTCTGTGTGATTTTGACACGCCCAGCGAAAAGCATCACTTAATTTGTCTTCATTAAAGCGATCGCCCTGCTGATTAGCGGCATCGGTGAAACCATCGGTGAAATAGATGATCGTATCACCTGGATAAAGTTGCACTTGTGCCTCACCATATTGAGCCTCTGCTTCTAAACCAATTAACATCCCCAAAGTGTCTAGTTGTTTAATATTATTGTGGGCGGCTTGCCATAATAATGGGGGATGATGGGCTGCATTACTGTATGATAGGATACGGGTTGTCGGGTTATATTCTGAATAGAAGAGGGTGACAAACCGATGGGAATTTTCTAAGTCGGGATAAACTACTTGGTTTAAATGTTCTAATACTTTGGCGGGGGAATGACCGTTTAATACTTCTGCCCGTAACATTCCTCTAGTCATGGTCATGATTAAACCAGCCGGTACACCTTTCCCCATCACATCGCCGATCACTATACTCCACCGGCAATTTGTCCCTTCACAACATTTATGATTCTGATCGTTATCTATTTTGTTGTAATGGGAAGGAATAAAATCGTAATAATCCCCCCCCACCCGATTCGCAGTTTGACAACGGGCTGCGAGATTAATACCGGGTATATTGGGGTACTGACTGGGTAATAAACGTAATTGAATTTCTGCCCCAATTTCCAATTCCCGATCTAATTTTTCTTTTTCCCGTAATGACGTAGCTAGTTCATCATTGGCGATCGCTACGGCGGTTTGATCAGCTACTAAACGCACTAATTTCTGACGGGTCGGGGTCCAGGCATATTCAGGATCATGACTAAACACATACAAACGCCCCCGTTCCCGATTTTTCACTAAGACCGATGTACCAAATAAATGTACATCTTCCCCTAAATAGTGGGATACCTGATAATCAAGGTTAGTAATATTAATACTAGAATCCTGTAAATCCAAAGGCGATTTTATCCCCTTCATAATTTCCTTGGTGACAGTTTCTAATGCCTTTTGAATATCCTGACATTGCCGCCCTTCCTGACAATGTAATTGTTGAAAGCGTACTTGTCCATTTGGTTTAAATAAAACTAACGCCCCGCCATCAGAGTCTGTCACCCGACTAGCCACTAAGGGGATTAATTCTAAAAATTGATTTAAGTTATTAAAACTTCTCAGGGCAAATCCCAGAGAACTTAAGAGATCATTGATATTTTGTTGTTCCCGCTGGAGACGGGCCACCATCTCTTTTAAGACAATCAAGGGTGTAGTTTCCTCTATATTCTGTTCTGTGAGAGGAACCTGATTGGGTTTAGCGGTAGTAGTTGCTTTCGTAATATTTTTCGGCACGGGCAAAATAGGTGGATTTAATAAATTGTCCTGTCTCTACTAGCTGGAAAATAATTCTGGTGTTTGATGGTTAAATTTACCCTGATGTGCAAAAACGAGATAATTTTATTTAATTTTTTCTAATATACAGTAATCCTAAATTATTGACGTTTAGGTCAATTGAGTGATTACCCCTAAGTCAATAGTTATATAGCGGTTTTCATCCTGGGGTAGTAGGGGCAATTCATGAATTGCCCCTACGGTCAGTTTATTAACAGATTCTTGTACATCGATAGGTTGCAATTGGCTATATAGGAAAAATTTATAATAACTTAAATAGGATTTTTATATTGTTAACTAGGACGGTGATCTAATTGCTGTCTAGTATAGTGGCAAATTGTTAAAGTGGTGAGGGAATATAAAAAATTTTATTTTGGGGCTGGAAATCTTACTGATTGTGTCCCTCAAATAATTAATTTTCTTTTGTTTATAAACATAGAGAGCGAGACGATCCCACTCCCAATATTTATTGCAACCTATATTTTTGTGATGAACTAACCATTTAATAGAGCTTCCACAAATTCATAACTAGAAAAAGGACGTAAATCGCCAATACTTTCTCCCACCCCAATAAAGCGAATCGGTAATCCTAACTCTTTGACAACGGCTAGGGCGACACCGCCTTTCGCTGTCCCATCTAATTTAGTTAAAATCACACCACTTAATTTAGCCGACTGGGCAAATATTTCTGCCTGTCTTAAGCCATTCTGCCCTAAAGTCGAATCTAGGACCAGCAAAGATTCTACCTTGGCATTAGGGGCTTTTTTGTCAATAATCCGCCTAATTTTACTTAATTCTTCCATTAAGTTTTTCTTATTTTGTAATCTGCCGGCGGTATCAACTATTAATAATTCTGTATTACGGGATTCCGCTGCACTAATCGCATCAAATACTACGGCGGCTGGATCAGTATTTTTCCCAGGGTTAGCAATAATTTCTACGCCACTGCGATCGCCCCAGACTTTTACTTGTTCTACGGCGGCCGCCCGGAAAGTATCAGCGGCAGCGATTAAACAGCGATAACCGGATTTTTGGGCAAGGTGAGCTAATTTCCCAATTGTCGTAGTTTTCCCCGCTCCATTCACGCCAGTGACAATCCAAATATTCAGTTGATCTTTTTCTGGGGCAAAGGTGAAACTATAAAAGGGTTGATCGTCCTCTCTTTGGCAAGGCTTATCTAATATTTCCCGCAAAATTCCTTTTAAATAGGCGATCGCCTGTTCGGGGGGCAGGACATCGGTTTTTAATTTTTCTTGCAGGGAATTAATAATATAATCGGTGGCTTCCACTCCCACATCAGCTTGCAGTAACATCGCCTCAATTTCCATGACGGCGGATTGATTGAGAGGCCCCTGACCAACAATTGCTTTTAATTGATTGAGTAAATTACGGCGGGTCCGATCCAAGCCCCGTCTTAATTTTTGTAACCAGGTAATTTCCTCCACGGAAACCTGATCGGGACGACGACCTTGCGATCGCAATATTTCGGCTGACCATAAAAAGCCTTCATCAAAATCAATATCAGGTAACTCTAAATTTTCATCGGTGGTAGCAGTAACAGTTGTTTCCTCTACCTCTTCTTCTATCGCCGTTTCCTTTAATTTATCTAAACGGGCGAGGCGTTCTGCTTGGGCTTTCATCCAGAAAGGCATATCTGGTTCAGGTGCAGTTTCCGCAACAACTGGTTCAATACTTTCTGTACTTTCAGTGATGGGAGTTATCACTGTTGGTTGTTCTGCTACCTCAGTTTTTGATTCTGCCTCTATTATTTCTGTCTCTGTTAATTCTGTCTCTATTGATTCTGGCTCTGTTATTTCTGTCTTTGTTAATGTCACCGGGTGAGTTTCTACCATGGTGACAATATGTTCCACTGACTCGACGGTTTCTAATACCGTTGTCACCACAGGTTCTTCTAATTCTGCTTCTTTTTCTGCCTCTGTAACCACATCAGTGGATGGCTCATCGTGATGCTGTTGTTTTTGGAGATTTTGATAGGCTTGTTTTGCCCATTGTAAATAGTCTTCTTGTAAAGCAGGTGATTCTGATACCGTTTCTTCTACTTCTTCTACTTCAGGCGAAATATCCTCTATCTTTTCCTCTGCCTGATCATCTACTGGTTTATTTGTATTTTCGTCAAATTGCCGGCGAAACCAATTGAATACCATAACTTTTACCTATATTGCAAACCTAATTTGAAATTTAATTTTTTAATTTAATTTATAGCCAATTTTAGCCTATCGATGTACAAAAATCTGTTAATAAACCCACCGTAGGGGCAATTCATGAATTGCCCCTACTACCCTACAATGAAAATCTTTATATATGGTTTATTTATCCTAATTGAAAAATTATTTAGGCACAGATGCTTTTTGTTTATGTAAAACCTCGACAAAACGCCGTAATACTCCATTAATAAAACGATAGCCTTCATCCCCACTATAACGCTTGGCTAATTCTACTGATTCGTTGATAGCGATTTGTTCCGGTAATTCCAAATACATAATTTCCGCCACCGCCAAACGCAAAATATCCCGATCCACCCTGGGTAATCTTTCTACCTGCCAATCCACCATAGATTCATTAATTAAATTATCAATTTCTACCCGATGGCTATTGACATTGATAATAATCTCTAAAGCATAATTTTTCACATCATGCTGATTCGCTAATTCAATTAACTCCGGTATTTCCATGGCCGTCCCCAAACGATTAATCGCCGTCTCACTCAGGGCGATCGCTTCATAAACCATTGCCCTAGCACTTTCCAGATCAGGAGCAGTAATTTGACTGCTTAATAACCGTTCATTACCCCGTTGAATCTCCGCTGATGCCGTTTCTAATGTGTCATGTACTTCCGCTGTCAAAGAACGCACTGCAGCTAATAGTAAATCAGGCAAGGATTGCTTTTGGACCTTTTCTACATTGCTAGGCAATTGACTTAAACCTAATAAAGCCAACTCACGGGAAATTTTGCGGGGGGATTTTCTTTTCATTTTTCTCTAAAATTTTCTCTAAAATCTGAGTGCAACTTAAACAATTTAGACTAATTTCCGACGATTACACGCAAAATATTTTTTCTTTGCTTTCCCAGCCCTACTGCATAGTATTTTCGTTGGCGGTAGCTGGCTGCAATCGATCATCCTGATTAACCAGAGGTGGAATTTGCCGATCGCCCAAATTAACCGGAGCTAAGGCCCCTGATCCCGGATTAACAATACCCCCAGAAATCACCACTTTAAAAGCATCCTCAATGGAAAGAGAAAGATTAATCACATCAGATTCGGCAATAACTGCATACCAGCCAGTCGTCGGGTTAGGTGTCGTGGGAATAAATACACTTAACATCGGTTGTCCCATTTGTGACTGAATCTGTTGATTAACTGACCCAGTGACAAAGGCCAAAGTCCAAATACCAGCCCTGGGATATTCAATTAAAATCACCCGGCGAAACTTACTACTAGAATCCCGCAAGAGCGTTTCTAATAATTGTTTCAGGGTCTTATAAACAGAACCGGCCAAAGGAATTGCCTGTAATACCCGTTCCCCCACATCCAACAGCCAACGGCCAGCAATATTCCGGGCCATTAAACCGATCAACATAATACTTAATAGCGGTACGGCCAAGCCCACCAAAAAATTAAGAAAATTGACCAGAATCGGATTAAGGCCATCAAAAGGATTAATTTGTTTAGGGACTCTGGTTAAAAAACCAATGACCCAGGTCGCCACTGTATAAGAGAGCCAAATGGTAGTAGCTAAGGGTATAACTACCAATAGGCCAGCAATCAAGTCATTTTTAATATCTTGCTTGATCCGTTCAAACACCGTTTTACCTGCTTCTAATCTATTTGGACCGATGAATAGGAGGCTAGGAGACTTTTCCCCTTTTTGATCCCCCGTCACTTTGCATTTTCTTTTCGAGTATAGAAAATTTCCGCTCATAATTAGTTAATTATGAGAGGACAACTGATTTTATTTAATTATTATTAATAATTGTAAACAATTGTTGCAAACATTGGGTTAAATGGACAAGCTATCTTTTTGCCATATTTATTGAATATTTATTTATTGAGAGAAAAATAGATTAAATAAAAATACTTAGGAAAAATATGCTGAATGTCATAATTAGCAAAACCCATCAAAATAATTTTAGCAAGAAAGTAGTTGTTAATACTTTTTCCCTAGATTTGTAGATAAATAAAAAATGAGTAATTTTCGCATTCATCCTGACACCGTAGAAGCAGTTAAACAACGGCTGGATATTTATGACATTATTGCGGAACATATTGTTTTAAAGAAACGGGGCAAAAATTTTGTGGGTTTGTGTCCTTTCCATGATGAGAAAACCCCTAGTTTTACAGTCAGTCCGGCCAAACAGATGTATTACTGTTTTGGCTGTGGCAATGGGGGAAATGGTATTAAGTTTCTCATGGAGTTGGGGAAAGAGTCGTTTAGTGATGTGGTTTTGGGTTTAGCGAAACGTTATCAAATATCAGTCAAAACTGAGTCAGCGGAACAAACCCAGGAAATTCAGCAACAAATCTCCCGCCGAGAAAAATTATATGAAATTTTGAGTTTGGCAACTAGTTTTTATCAACACGCTTTAAAACAACCAGCGGGCAAAATTGCTTGGGATTATTTAATAGAAAAACGGCGTTTTAGTGAGGAAACTATCCAAAAATTTCAATTGGGATATTCGCCGGCGGGTTGGGATAGTTTATATGATTATTTGGTAGAACAAAAACGTTATCCCGCCGAGCTATTAGAGCAGGCGGGGTTAATTGTTCCCAGAAAAACTAGTAGTGGTTTTTATGATCGTTTTCGTAATCGCTTGATGATTCCCATTCATGATGTACAGGGGCGGGTAATCGGTTTTGGTGGTCGCACTTTAACGGATGAGGAACCCAAATATTTGAACTCGCCGGAAACAGAATTATTTGATAAGGGTAAAACTTTATTTGCGTTACATGAGGCAAAAGGGGCGATCGCTAAGTTAGATCAGGCGGTGATTGTCGAGGGATATTTTGATGCGATCGCCCTGCATGCTGCCGGGATTAATCAGGTGGTAGCTTGTTTAGGCACAGCCTTTAGTGTGGCTCAATTGCGAGTGTTATTAAAATATACAGAATCAGCCAGAATTATTTTTAACTTTGATGCCGATGTGGCGGGAGTGAAGGCAACAGATCGGGCGATCAGTGAAATAGAAGAATTAGCCTATCGGGGCGATGTGCAGTTAAGAGTATTAAATTTACCGGGTGGTAAGGATGCTGATGAATTTTTACAACAGTATTCACCGGAGGGTTATAAGGAATTATTAAATCAGGCGGTATTATGGATTGACTGGAAAATTCAGCAGATTATGCAGGATAAAAATTTAAAACAAGCCGATGATTATGGAGAAGTGACAAAAAATTTAGTGAAATTGTTGACGAATATTAAAAGTGATAATTTATTAACCCATTATTTACAGGTGTCAGCGGAATATTTAGGGCAGAGTGATAATCGGCGGATTCCTTTAATTTCTGAAAATTTATTAACGCAGGTGATGCAACAGTGGCAAAAAGTTTTACGGCAGGATGCCTCGATTGCTCCACCTCTATTCATTGCTAATCAACTGCAAGCGGGTAGTCAGGCAAAATTTCAGAAAGCGAAAGCAAGAAAACCAGCCAGAAAGTTAGATAATTTTTCCACTAATAATCCCACCCTTTTAGCGGAAACCGAAAGTTTATTATTGAGAATTTATTTACATCGCCCGGAAGCTCGCCAGGAAATTAAAAATGGTTTTGAAGCCCGTGATCTCTATTTTAGTTTGTCTCCCTATCGTTTTCTCTGGCGACAAATATTAAATTTAGAAGATCGGTTGGTAACTGAGGTAAATACTATGGAAAAAATTGATTTAATTAGTTTATTACAAGATATTTATGTAGAATATCCTGAGCAGTTAAGTCAAATTAATTATTTATTTCATCTCAATGAATTGACTGAGAAAAATATTCTGCGATCGCCCCTACAAATCCGAGTAGCGATCGCTGTATTAGAGTTGATTATGTGTGAAAAAAGGCGATTGGTAGCTATTAATAAATGGAAGGAAACGTCTATTACGACGCAACCAGAATTAGCGCAACAATATCAGGAGCAGTTATATAATGAAGAGTTGTGGATTAAGGAATTGAAGAAGTTACGGTTAGTGATTTTTGGTGATTTGATTATGGTTCCTTTGGAAGGATGATCAGCGATCCTCGCAGGGGCGGGTTTCTAAACAATCTTTGATATTGACAAAAAATATTATGCTAACCCGCCCTGCCTCATCGGTGTGGAAATGTATAGATTAATTTTTTATCTATTGTAAAAAAAGCCTAAAAATCATAAACCCTGAGCTATTTTACTCAGGGTTTAAAAATAGTAGGTCAAACAAACATTTTACCGTAAACAGTTTAATGCACTATTAATAGATTGTATTATTTCAATACTAGCTTTCGTAAAGTTTCTTAATCCACTAAAGGTGCTACCTATTTCTGGTAAAAATCCAAAAGGATGTTTGAAAGAATTTACTAAGACATCAAACATTTTTGGTCGTTTTAAACCTCCACCAGCACCATCAGTGCGGTTCTCAAGAACATTAAATTTTGTAGAAAATCTCATTTTGATACTCCCTTAATTTGGTTGTTGACTTGAAAGGCAATTCACTATTGGGAAAAATTTGTATCAAAAAACTAGAATAACAAACTATAAATATATGTCTGTTAATTTTAGACTTTAAAATCAGTCAATAGTTTTTTGAACTGTGTTTAATATTAGCATAAAATTTAATTTTGATCACACTTCATAAAACATTACAAAAGTTTAAGGGCCATTCATCAATCCATACCTCACTTTTCCTGTTATCTTTATGAAAAATAAATTTACTTAATTTTTAGAAGCTGAAAACCTTGCTATTGTTTTGAGTAAATCATTACAACAACAAAACCCTCAATAGCATTCAATATAAAGTTTTTGAGAATATTATTAGATTGTATTTTGGGGATTGAGAATCACCCTAATTTGGGTAAGTATATTAATCAGTATTTGGGTTTCGTGCTTCAACCTAACCTACTAAATACCTTTTAATATTTTCTCTATGATAGTTGTCATAAAATTGATTATCTCTAGAAAAACCCGGTTTTTTTGAAAAAACCGGGTTTTTAACTAAGTATTATTGCGGTGAAATTGACAAAATCACCTAAAATTACTTTTCAATTTTCACAGAAAGAATCTTGTCACCCTTGCGAATAGCATTCACCACATCCATATCCTCAGTTTTACCAAAGACCGTATGCACCCCATCTAAATGGGATTGAGGCGAATGACAAATGAAAAATTGACTACCACCAGTATCCTTACCAGCATGAGCCATAGACAGACTGCCGGCTAAATGTTTATTTTTATTAATCTCACACTTAATTTTATAGTTAGGACCACCAGTGCCATCACCCTTCGGACAACCACCTTGAATCATAAAATTAGGAATAACCCGGTGAAAATTTAAACCATCATAAAAGCCTTTTTCACTCAGTTCCACAAAATTCTGCACTGTACCCGGTGCATCTTGCTCAAATAATTCTAATTTAATGGTCCCTTTGTCCGTTTCCATAATTGCTCGTGTCATGGGAAAAATACTCCTGAAAAATTTAGATATTACATGAACCTTTGTGAGTTTATCACAAATTCTACATATCTTACCTATTACCTAAGAGCGTTGACGAGTATTAGGTTTATTATCAGCCGTATTCTGCCAATCTTGCATATTTAAAAGAAAAGGAAAACTACCCGTTTGCTCACCCATAATTAAAACATTAGGAACCTTTGCCCCGCCTTCCCGCCAGGCTTCTATTGCTTCCTTCTGTAAAACTAATACACCACCTTGAGCCTTTAAAGTCTCCGCTAATAAACGTTGAGCTTCCGCTTTACCCCTCGCCCGATTAATATCAGACTGAGCCGCCTGTTCTGCTTCCTGTGCCACATAAATTGCCCGCTGTGCGCGCTGTTCGGCAATTTGTTTATCTTCTACTGCCTTGGCAAACTCTGGCGAAAAATTCAGATCAACCACACTAGTATCCATGACAATAATACCGTATTTATCCAAGCGTTGATTTAAAGCAATATCAAAATCCTGTTTTAACTCATTCCTTTTAGTAATCGCTTCCTCTACTGTTCTCAAAGCCGCTGCTATTTTAAAAGCCTCCTGGGTTTGGGGAGCAATGACTTTTGCTACTAAATTTTGTAAGGTTCCCTGTTCCCGCCGAATTTTTACGACTTGAATCGGGTCTAAACGAAAGTTAATAGCAAATCTCGCCGATAATTGTTGTAAATCCCTGGTAGAACTTTGAGCCGGTACTTCAAATTTTTGTACTGTCACATCATAGACATCTACTTCAGAAATTAGCGGTGGCTTAAAATGGATACCTTCTAATAGGGCATGATCATTAGCTTTCCCTAAAATACTTAATACACCCGCTTGACCAGGATTAATAATCACAAAGCTATCTAAGCTAATTATAAATAATGCAAATAGTACAATAGAAATAATCAGAGTCGATGTTTTTAATTTATTCTTCAAAGTATTTTTCTCCTAAATAAAATTATTTTATCTTTCTATGTTTTTTGATCAATTAAACTGTCTATAAATCAAATCTATTATTGAGTAATTATAGCAGTTTTCATTCCAAGTGTAGTAGGGGCAATTCATGAATTGCCCCACGGTGTATAACAAACAAAACTTTATTTGCCCATATTCTTTTTCAGTCGTTCCAATTCCTCATCAGTTTCCCATTGCCTAAACTGAGCATCCAAATCATCATGGGATTGATCATAAAAATAATTAGTATTACTACCCCAACTATTAGTATTAGCCTTGGTATTAGCCTGCCATTTTTTCTCCACCTGCATTTCACTAATTTTTATTTTAATTTCCTTACGACGTTCCTGAATTTGTTTATATAAATCCTTTGCCTGACTAATCCGTTGATTGTAACCCTGCATCTGTCCCCATTGCTGATTACCTTGTCGTAATAAACCACTCTCCCTCTCTTGAGCAGCCTCCGCCAAATCCTGCCGATTAGCAGCTTGAGCTTTTTCCACCCGACTATGCCACAGCTTAATAGATTCAGCGGTTTTCATAATCTCCGTCTCAATCTTTTGTTGTTGCCTTTGCAAATCAGCAATCAAACGTAATGTATCGTTTTCCTGTTGTTGTAACTGTTCTTCCAGGGCTTGCAATTCTAAATTGGGATTGTTCTGTAAAAATTCTTCTAGGCGGGTTTCTAAGAATTTACTAAAGTCGTCAAATAATCCCATAACTTTTGCTTGAATATTTGTTTGAATATTGGCTGAAATGTGTGAAATATCCTGATTAATTAATAGGTAGGCAGTTCTTTCTAATATAACCACCTACCAACTAATAATAATTTACTTAATACAACAAAACTAGAATTTAGCACCAACTGAAACAGCTCGCACCTCATCATTCCGACGAATAATAGCCTCATTATTAGCTACTTTTTCTAATAGCCAACCACTACTACCAATTTTTTCTCCCACATAAATACGGCGGGCAACTCCATCTATTTCAAATAAAGCAGCCGAGCGATCGCCCAATTCTAAAATACCAACTAAAGTATTTACACCACTACTAGTCTCGGTATTAGCTGCCGCCATATCCTGGGCAGGATCAGCCGGTACAGCAGGAGCCGGTGGTATTGCTTCCGTATTAGGATCCGCAGGGGCAACATTCGCCACCACATTTTCTTCTGTGGATGGGGCGACTTGATTCGCAGTTTGATTCTCAGGATTATCAGCTAATGGGGAAGGATAGACAGGTTTAGGTGTCAGACGCTCGACAATTTTAGTAGCAATTTTACTTAAAGGTGATTGATTATCTTGACTACTAGCCACCGGAGCCGGCGAATTTGCTTTTGGTGAATTTTTAGCAACTGTCTGATTTTTTTGATTAGCGGGAATAGTATTATTAGCCGGGGCTGCGGGAATTATCACAACTTGTGCTGGTGGTAAAATAGCTGGTGGTTTAGCTGCTTGCGATTCCATCAAATCGGCAATCCGATTTAAAGGTAATAATAATTCTAATTCTTGGGGAGTTTTGCCAGAAACAGCAACTTTTGGTAAATTATCAGGACTATTATTAGGTAAAGCTCCTGGTTCCCCTAACCATTTCTTTGCACCAGCATTTTTCTGATCCATCAGATCGAGCGATCGCTCAATATAATTAGCAAATTGTTGATTTTCTGCAAGTTGTGGATCAATACTGGCAATCGGTTGAGGCTCTGGTGCAAAGTTAGCAGGGATAAATTTTTCTAATATTTGCTCAAAACCGCCTCTAGTTAAAACCCAAAGAGAAGAGGTCGCTAATACCGATAATAAAGCTGCTCCCAAAAGAATCCGATCTGCCCCACTATCACTATTTTTCTTTTTCGCTTTTTTCGTAACCTGACTATTATCAGTTTCAACTTTTAGCGTTTCTGTTTTCGGAGCCAAACTTAGTTGAGGAACCTTAATTGATTTCAATGCTAAAAATTCAGGCTTTGCCGTTTCCTTCGGTAATAAACTACCACCATCCAATACCCGATCAATATCCTGAAAAATATCGTCCATTAATTTTTCTGCATAAATGTCCACTGATCCTAGAGTATCTGAGGATAATTGTGGCCCTGACTGTCCATAAGTCTGAGGTTGTGCCATAAAATTTGCCTATTTTTAGTATTTTTTTTAAGATTTGGTTTTTATTTTACATGATTTATTGATTTTGTCGCCTCTTGTCTCATATTTTTCAGCTGAGAAAATTCCTAAGCATCAATCAATTTGAGGTGATCATTAATACTCACTTCCCCGCTAGTTTCCACAGTAGCTAAAATACCTGTGTCGGTGTGATTATATTCTGTTTTTAATAATTTTAATAAAGCTAAATCTCTTTCACCCGTTATCGGATTTACTTCAATATTCAAACAGCGACCGATTTTTGCTGTCACCTGAATTTTTGCTTCACCTAATAATAATTTTTGTTCTAACCACTCAAATTCTTGCCAAGCGGGTAAACCAGCAATTACAAAATTAGCTCGAAATCTTTCCGGTAAAACTATTTCACCAATTTTTCTACTTAATTCATCCAAAGTTCCCTGCCCAATCAGAGAAATATGGTGTACATTCCGATCTGGATAACGGGAAGTAAGACCATCGCCAACTAACTGCACCGGAGCAATTTGGGGATGTCTTGCCCCTGGATTTGGCGTTAACATTTGCAAATAGTTTGTGAAAAATTCATCAACTTTTTTTCTCTGTTCTAATGAACGTAAATCTGCTTCTAATACTAATATTCCCCCTTGTTTCACTGTAAAAAAGCCGGTGCTATGTTGATAATCACATTGTAAACAAGCTAACCCCGGCCAATCATTCTGCACGGCAAAATATTTTTTGCTCATCCAATTCACAGTCTGATTTTCTTGCCAGTTTACATCTGTTAAATTTTTATCTAAATTCTCATCAAGGAATAGTAAAGCAAAACCCCGATCACCCGCTATTCCATGCCCTGGTATTAAGGTCGTGCGATCGCACTGTTGCCCGTTCAAACCTTTCACAGGATGGATAAAAATTTCTTTTACCTGGGGAATTATAGTCATATTTTTTCGCTAAGTATAAATATCATAGTTTAATTCTCAATAATAAATCTTATTGACAATATTTCTGAAAATTTCTATACTATTGTCAATAACTAGAATTATATTGAGAATAAATTTGTGGCTGTTTATAATTCCTCGTCATTCAAGGCCGAACTAAACGAAAAAGGTTGGCGACTTACTCCCCAACGTCAAACTATTTTACAGGTCTTTCAAGAATTACCAGACGGTAATCATTTAAGTGCAGAAGACCTTTTTCAGGTATTAACGGAACAGGGCGAAAAAATTAGTCTTTCTACTATTTATCGCACTTTAAAGCTGATGGCCCGCATGGGATTGTTACGGGAATTGGAATTGGCAGAGGGGCATAAACATTATGAAATTAATCAGCCCTATCCCCATCACCATCACCATTTAGTTTGTGTGCAGTGCAATCGTACTATTGAATTTAAAAATGATGCAATTTTAAAGGCAGGTTTAAAACAAGCGGAAAAAAGTGGTTTTCATTTATTAGATTGTCAATTGACAATTCATACTATTTGTCATGAAGCCCTCAGACTCGGTTGGCCATCCCTCATTCCCCCTAATTGGGTTTGCCCCAGGGCGATCGCCTCTCATCCCCATAATAGTAAGGAAGAAAGGCAACATCAACGCCAGGGGAAAAAAGCTCAGACTGAATCAAATTAATTTTTGCTATTTCAGGGAATCCATTGGGGATTAATACCAGTAAAAGGTAATTTTTCTGGTTGGAAGGGGGCAACAGCACCATCTGGCATAACTTCTGGGATTAATAATAACCACCAAATACTATTTTGGGGTGTTGTCGTAGATGGAGAAATAGAAATATTTTGTTCTGTCTGCTGGCTCAAAGTTTGATCAAATAATATTTCTAAACCATCAGCAGACAAGTTCATATTAATTTTTTGTTGTGCCGGCAAAATCACTAAAGGAGTTAATTGCTCTTTTTGCCAATTCAAAGTGGCAATATAAGGTTTTTCCTCATATTTTTCCTGATTCTCTAATACTTGGGTTAACAATAAATAAATAGTTTGCTTATCCGGGGCAAAAATTGCCTGTAAAACATTACCGTATGGGCGGGTTCTTAATACCTCTTTTTCTTGCCCATCATTACTGACAACAAATAGGGAACGAGTACCATCCTGATTAAATTTCATCATGGTGGCAAAACTGCCATCATTCGTAAAACTCAAAACCCGTCCGAATTTCGGTAAAAACATTAAATCGTCCTGCTGAGTTTCTGGATTGAGGGGAACAATAGCCGTCCCTTCACCCCGCAACATCACCAGGGTTTTACTATCAGGTGCTATTAAAAAATCTCCGCCCCGCTGAATAATACCTTCTTGATTAGTTAAATAACGGGGTTCTTTGCCTGCTTCGATCACCCAAGGACCGAAATCCTCTGGATCACTGCGATTCACTCTTTGCACCACAATTATTTTGCCATCATTAGACAGGGCAAATTTGAGATTTTGATAGGTTTTTGTATCTAATATTTGAGTGATTTTACCGGCTTCAGCAATTTCCTTAACATTATTTTCTTCACTAGGATTTAAACCTGTTGTTACAGAGAATAATTCTTGATCCGTTAAATTTTTCGATAGATTTTCCTGATTAATCGCTGAAAATAAAATTTTATCGCCCTGGGGATAGGGTTGAAAATTCATCACCAATAAATTTGCTGGAGTAAGGGCAATAGATTTTTCAGCTTTTTGATTAAAGTTAAATAACATCAAGCGACCTTGTTCTGCCCCGGTTTGCCCAATATAAACAAAAGCCCGATCCCTGGTTTGAAAATTCCCTAAAAAAGGTTGAATCAGTTTCCCTTGCGATCGCCCGTAATATCTCTCTTTCGCATCCCGTAATTTCAACGTATAAGTATTACCGTAGGGGGCTGGCTGCAGGAGAGTATAAGCCATGCGTCGCCCCGCCCAACTGACTTTGCCTGGTAATTCTGGTTCAATTTGTAAATTTTTTTCCACACTTGCCTGATTCATCGGACGATTAAAAGTCATGATAAAGGCAGTATCATTTGCCCCGACTATTTGATTTTGCCAACTAAAATCACGCACCTGCGGAACCGTGCGATCGCCCCCCCATAATAAAACAACTATTAACCCGGTGAGACCTAACATTAAGGTAATCGCCACCCGATCTAGCGGTTGATCTAACATCGGCACTACATGACTAATTTGTTGATGAAAATTATGGAAGCCAGTTTGTAAATAGGTGTTAATTTTTTTCATCTTACAATAAATATTTGTTGAATTTGCTTGAATATTAATCAAGTAAAATTTTAATATAACGATTTGCCTCCAAAGCAGTAGGGGCAATTCATGAATTGCCCCTACACAACCTATTGAAGATTGGTAAATTAGATAAACTTAAAGTCAGAAGTATCAATAATTGTATTGATCGCAGTGTTAGAAATCGGAATAGTTTCAATAATCCCTAAATTGTAAGCAGCCGGAAAGTCATCACTGACATTCGAGTCATAACCTAAAACTACTTTGTTATATTCTTCATTGATATAAACAAAGAATGCTGGTGCGCTACCCGAACCATTCTGATTTGCCAGAATAGAATTAACCACCTGTACATTCTTAAAGGAACTTTGGAAAATAATCAGTTCTTGCCCTTCTATACTGGCTTTTTGCGAACCAATATTATCATTGGTCAACACAATACTAGAGAACTTACTCTTTTCATCGGGATTTTTTAAATTACCAAAATTAGCCGACTTGAATAAAAATACATCAACATCAGAAGAACCATCAAAATCAGTCATTACATCAACCCCCTCACCAGGGAACTCATAATAGAAAGAATCACGCCCATCGCCACCTACTAACTGATCAGAACCAAAACCGCCACCGACAGTATCATCACCATTTTCCCCAAATAAGCGATCGTCACCATTATTACCAAATACCTGATCACCATCATTACCACCAAATAATATGTCATTATCATTACCGCCATCAAGGCTATCCCGCCCAATACCACCATTCAGATTATCATTACCATCATCTCCAGACAGTGTATCACTAATGATGCCACCTACTAAGGAATCTTGATCCGCTCCACCACTCAAGGAATTATTACCATTGCCTCCATCCAGGGTATCATTGCCGGCATCACCCAATAATGTATCATTATCTTCCTGACCAAGCAGAGAATCATTAGCATCACCACCACTTAAAATATCCCGACCAATACCACCTTCTAAGGTATCCTGCTGATCGCCACCAAAGAGAGAATCATTACCATCTTCCCCTAGTAAAGAATCATTACCGGAACCACCATCTGAAGTATCATTGCCAATACCACCTCGCAGAGTATCATTATCCTCTGCTCCGTATAAAGAATCATTACCAGAATTACCAAATAAAGAATCTCTACCACCGCCACCATCTATGACATCTTCACCGGCTAAGGCATCAATCGTATCATTACCATCCTCACCCAAAATATAATCATTGAGGGGAGTACCAACGGCTTTATTATTACCAGTACCTAAATTGATCTGTTGATCTACTACCGTTACCTTAAAAGTATTTTCTGGGATGGTTCCCCCATCACCATCACTCACCGTAAAACTAAAGGAATCATAGCCAGAGGCTCCCCCCGGACCATAAATAATCAAATTATTATTAATACCATCCTGGGTAAAAGTATCCCCCGCCTCTAATACTAATCTCACCTCCCGCAAATTACCAAAAACTGGGCGAGTGACTAAGGTGTATTCTAGTTCTGCCGGAGTATTATCAACATCTGTTACTAATAAATGTTCCTCTGTGATCACTAATGGGCTACCTGCCGGTGATTTAGCGACAATTAAAGGGCGATTAACTATTAATTGGGGAGGAGCATTAACTTTAATACTGACTATAGCACTACCCGTGCTACCACCCGTATCTGTCACCACATAGGCAAAACTATCTGTACCTACATAATTTTGTTGAGGAGTATAGAGGAAAGTAGAAGGACTCAAATCAGAGGAAATATCTGTGATTGTGCCATTTCGAGGTTGGTTAATTTGACTAATAGTCATCTCATCCCCATTGGGATCTATATCATTTTTTAATAAGGTACTACCTGTAAAAGTTAATCTTTCATTTTTATTAGTCACCAATTGATCATCTTGTGGATTTGGTGGCACAGGGTTAGGGGTAGGCTGTGGTGTTGGTTCTGGGGTTGGTCCTGGAGTGGGTGTAGGAGTTGGTTCTGGTGTTGGTCCTGGGGTAGGAGTAGGATCCGGCGTAGGAGTTGGGTCCGGTGTTGGTGCTGGAGGTGTCGGTGCTGGTGGCGTAGGTTCTGGTGTCGGTAAGTTACCAAATTTTACAAAGTTACTAGCATTTAAAGTAAAACCATCGACATTTTCTAATACAGCTAAATAGTTGCCTGTGCTGCCAAAACTAATAATAGCATTATTCAGATCATCGCCTGTACCATTAGTAATCACTAAATCTTGGTATCTAATACCATTTAAACCAATCACATCGAAACTATCAAAATCTTTAATAATATCAGCATCACTGAGATTAGAACCGCCGGTTGTTGGGTCTAAAACAAAGGTATCTAATCCATCACCGCCTTCTAAAGTATCAGCCCCTAAATCACCGGCGATCGCATCAACTCCTGCACCACCAATAATATAATCATTATCCCGACCACCATTCAAACAATCATCTCCTTCACCACCGTTTACTAAATCCCGTCCAACTCCACCAGATACAGTATCTCCGCCAATATCACCTGATAAAACATCATCACCATCTGCCCCTTCAATCAAATCGTTGCCAATATCACCGGATATTGTGTCATTCCCTAAATCACCAAACAATACATCGTCTTCGGCTAAACCATTAATACTATCATCATCTTTACCACCAAAAATTGTATCATTGCCTTCATTGCCTAAGAGCGTATCATTTTCCCGATCACCAAAAATTGTATCATTACCCCTTTCTCCCACAATTAAATCATTATTTTTGCCACCTCGTAAATTATCGCTACCCGCCCCACCATTAATACTATCATCGCCTTCATTACCATTAATAGAATCTATATCTTCTTGACCAAAGAGAATATCATTACCAGCCAAACCCAAAACAGTATCATTACCAAATTTAGCAAAAATAGTATCTGATTCATTGCTACCAAAAATTAGATCACTATTATCAGTGCCTTCACCTCTACCAGTAATATAAATCGGGTTGGAAACTTGTTGAGCTTGCCGTGTCATGGATGAGACAGAACTATTAGCATTATTAGGTTGATTCATAGTATTAAAGTAATAATTTTATAATTTTATAATTTTGATGATTTTACTAAACAGCAGATATATGTGATTACTCTGAAAATTAATAGTTAGTAACTAGAATTAACTAATTACTAACTATTTAGATTTATTTTCCTAGATAAACAGGAAATTATTACCAGTAATAATCGTGCTAACTTCGTTCACATTATTCGCAATGTTCGGTAAGGTAGCTAGGTTATAAGCTGGTAAACTATCATCGGCTAGATTTGGATCAAAGCCTAACGTATAACTCTTACTGGGGGTATTCCAGTAGAGGAAGAAAGCTCCCTGATCTCCTGAACCATTTTGATTCTTCAGTGTGGCATTGACTACCTGTACGTCATTAAATTCATCTTCAAAGATGATTAAGCCGGCTTTACTAATGTTTAAGCCACTCTTGCCAACATTACTTTTTAGTAATACGACAGAACTAAAATCAGGTTGAGTATGATCACCAAAGTTAGATGAGCGGAAGACAAAGAAGTCATTACCATTTTTAGCAAAATCGGTAATATCGTCAGTTCCTTCATTCTCGTATTCTTCGTAGAAAAAGGAATCATTACCCAATCCACCAGTCAACCGATCAGGAGCAGAACCACCATTCAGCCAGTCGTTGCCGTCACCAGCTACTAAGTTATCGGCATTTTCACCACCAAATAGAGTATCGTTGCCAACATCTCCACTCAGGCGATCGCTTCCGGCTCCGCCAAACAAGGTATCATTACCTTCAAAGCCTCGTAAACTATCATTGTCATCATCACCATATAACAGATCGTTATCTATTCCACCAAGTAAGGTATCGTTATCAATACCGCCTCGCAGAGTATTTCTACCGGCTCCACCCAGCATACTATCAGTACCATCACTACCTAAAAGGGAATCGTCATCTATCCCGCCATCAATCGTATCATTACCAGTACCACCATCTACTGTATCATCACCTTCACCTGTAGCAATTAGATCGTTGCCAGCTTCGCCAAAAGCCCGCTCATTACCCTCATTATCGGTGAAAGTATCATTACCACTACCACCAAATAGGAAATCATCACTTTCCCCACCATTTAAACTATCGGCATCAGCATCACCATAGAGGCTATCAATACCGGCTTCCCCAACAAGGGTATCAGGACCATCACCCCCCCTTAATATATCTCTGCCGACACCGCCAAATAGTTGATCTGACTGATCACCACCATCGAGGGAATCGTCACCAGCTTCGCCTAATAGGGAATCATCACCGACACCGCCCCCAATATAATCATCTTTACCTAAACCATTAATCGAGTCATTACCTTCTTGCCCTAAAATATTTTCACTCAATGTGTCACTGCCAATGTAAAGATTATTCTTAGGACCCAGGGCGATAATATCATCCACCACCCCGATGACAAAGGAAGTCTGAGAAATATTACCGCCATCACCATCAGTAATAGTAAAAGAGAAGGTATCTCGACCGGCAATATTTAAAGGGGTATATTGTAGGAGATTATTATCAATATCACCTTGGCTGAAGGTAGAATCCTGCCCCAAAGTTTTGGCATTACCAATTCTTAACTGACCTAATTTGACAGTTTCCGTTAATTGATAGATGATTTCTGCTGGCGTATTATCCAAGTCAGTCACTAATAAGTTATCCGACAAAATATAGTTAGGAGGAGTGCCAGTCGCCGCATTTTTCTTTACGACTAATCCCGTATTATTAATCAGACGGGGCGGAGAATTTATACTAATACTAACTATGGCTGATGCTGTAGCAGTTTGGTCAGTAATTACATAACTAAAACTATCAGTGCCAGTAAAACCACTATCAGGAATATAGGTGAACTCACCACCACCATTAAAGATGTCTTGATTATTCTGAATTAATTTACCATTAACCGTAGAACCAAAATCAATCACCTGCAACGGATCACCATCAGGATCGGAATCGTTATCTAAAACATTAAAGGTAACAGGTTTATCAATGTTGGTTTTAATTTCGTTGTCTTGAGCAATGGGTGGTGTATTCGATGGAGTGGGTATGGGGGTCGGTGTTGGAGTATCTGGTGTCGGCGTTGGCGTATCCGGTGTTGGGGTAGGCGTATCTGGTGTCGGCGTTGGCGTATCCGGTGTTGGGGTAGGCGTATCCGGTGTCGGGGTAGGTGTACCTGGTGTCGGACTAGGTGTCGGTACATTACTGTCACCAAATATGGGATTACCTGCTTGTTTTAAAGTATCAGCATTAATACCTTGAATCACTACTAAATAATCACCACTACTACCAAAACGGATAACTGAATCATTACCTAAACCAGTGGTACTAGGCAAAATTTCTAAGTTATTAGGTCTCAATCCGCCTGTTAAACGAATAATATCAGTATCAATCCTGAAATCCGTGATCACATCAGCATCAAAAACATCCACACCACCAGAATCAGGAGCAATTACAAAGGTATCACTACCTTCCGCTCCCGTCATTGTGTCTGCCCCAAAACCACCTATTAAGGAATCATTGCCAGATTCGCCTAATAGGGAATCATTAGCATCGCCACCATCGAGGGTGTCATTGTCTTCACCCCCTCTTAATAAATCTACACCTGAACCACCAGAGAGGGAATCATTACCACTATCACCTGTTAACTCATCATCCCCTAAACCACCGGAGATAGTGTCATTACCGACACCTCCAAATAAGCGATCAGTACCAGATTCGCCAAATATTTCATCTTCTCCATCACTACCTAATAGGGTGTCATTCTCATCGCCACCTAATAGGGTATCGTTACCAGCATTACCATTGATCACATCATTACCTTTGTCACCATTGATAATGTCATCACCACTGTTACCAGAAAGAAAATCATCGTCTTTGCCTCCGAACATCAGATCATTGCTATCGCCACCATCTACGCTATCATTCGAGCGATCGCCATATACTGTGTCATTACCTTCATCACCTGTCACAAAGTCATTATCCTTACCGCCTCGCACATTATCATTACCAGTATTACCGATCACACTATCATTACCTTCATTACCATTGATCACATCATTGCCATCTTCGCCTCTCAATTCATCATTCGCACCCGCCCCAAAGATCGTATCATCACCACCTGCCCCAAAAATCACATCAGGTAAATCACTACCAATGATAAATTCATTAGTGGGATTACCTTGAAATATTCCCTGTACTCGAATCGGTGCCCCTTCGCTGACAACTGTAATACTAACCGTTGCTAAGGATGTACTAGTACCATTAGTAGCAGAATAACTGAAGTTATCTGGTCCGATATAAAATTGTCTAGGTGTGTAAGTGAATGAACCACTGCCATTATCAACTAAGGAACCATTCTGAGGCAGGCTAAAAGTACCAACACGCACTGGTTTGCCACTAGGATCAATATCATTCTCTAATACGTTAAATGTACTGGCTTGATTTTGATTAGTAATTACCTGATCATCTACTGCCAGGGGAGGGGGTACATTGCCTGGAGTAGGGGTAGGAGTACCACCTATTGGTCTAAATACTCCGTCAATAATAAAGCCTATTATGTCGCCGTTTTCATCTAATACCACGGAGATGTCCCCGCCACCAGGTGTGGGAGAAGGTGTGGGTGTACCACCGCCGTCCGGTGTGGGTGTGGGTGTACCGCCATCCGGTGTAGGTGTTGGTGTCTCACCATCGGGTGTCGGGATGGGGTCTGGAGTGGGTGTCTCAATCGGTCTAAATATGCCATCAATGATTTCACCAATCACACTGCCATCTGGTCCAATCACTGGAATACCACCAGACGGGGTAGGCGTGCCGGTATCAGGTGTCGGGGTCGGTGTCGGGGTCGGTGTACCGCCACCATCCGGTGTTGGTGTTGGGTCTGGGGTTGGTGCCGGTGTAGGTGTCGGGTCTAATACACTTGGATCTAAAGGAATAAATTGATCACCTCGAAAATAGCCCAGTACACCATCTGGTCCTTTCACAATGGGGAGAATAGCACTTACCATAAATTTTTCTCTCTAATATTTTTCTGAAATTTTTACCTAAATTTTTTATCTAAATTACAGAGATTTACCCTGCCATCAGAATTTTGCCTTGATTTATTAGCTGATTAGAGAGGTAATTAGGGGTAGTAAAGGCCCTGTTTGTTCCTGTCCATTCACAGCCAATTCACTATGACAAAGCCAAATTCTTTGTATATTAGCGGAATTTTTCATATTCGTTAAAATTTGTGGCCCCATAATAGCAGTTTCTGGTTGCTCAAGGCGACTTAATAGGTCTAACAGGATTCTGCGTAGTCTGTCTTGATCAGCCATTGTGATGTCGTCTCGGTTATAAGTGTTCCCCAAATGAGACTGTAAAAATAAGGGGAAGGCAAATAAGTTGGCACTACCACTACTCAGCCACAGGGGGGAGCCGACATCTAACCAAAATTGCCAGGGATGACAACTGCGTTGATTACGATATTGAAAAATTGTCGCTAAGGTGACAGCGGATTGACTTTTACCCATGACTTTGACAGGATAGGGATTGGCACTAATAATCCCTCGTTGTAACATTTGAATAAATTGGCCGATCTTTTCCCTAGACCAAGGACTCATCTGCCCGATGATGTTAGCTGGTGGGATGTATGGGAAATTGTCTTGATAATATGTCAGTCTATTTTCAATTTCTTCATAGTGAATAGCTCTTTCCATTAATTCCCGTAGGGCTGATAGTTGACTATGGACCAGGCGATCGCTCCCTAAATAAAATTTTTGGATTGCCCGATCTAATAAAAAGACGGGATTAAGAATTTGTCCTTGGGTTTGTTGCGATCGCTGTTGTTCAATCCATTGTCTGATCTGTTCATAGGCTTGGCTGGCTTGATGACCGAGCCGATCCCATCGCTGAAAGGTTTTACTATCCAATAAATGAGGATTTTCTAAATCAGGTACAAAACAATAATCAGCTAATAAGCCCGCTCTCACCGGATCAATGATTGGTTGAGTCGGTTCAGTCAGCATAGGAGAATTAGTTATTCCTGCTTCTGGACTGGTTACTATGAAACTAAGATCATCTGTATTTAACTGATTAACTGATCTATTTTTCCCAAAATTTTGACTAAAAACTATCAGCATTTCGGCGATCGCCTGCCGATCAACCAAACGACCTAAACCTGGATAGACTAAGGTTAACAGGGTCAATAAAGCTCTAATTAGGGGATAACTAATTAGGGGGCGTTGTTCCTTTAGCGGTTGTACGACAATACCTGCATGATTTAACAGAGTAATCAGGGTATAACGGGCAAGCATATCTAAACCAGGAGCAATCACCGCTATTTGTTCTGGTAAAACTTCTCCACTAGCTATCGCATTAATAATAGTATTAGCGGTTTCTTTTAATAAATCAGCTCTTGATTGGGTTTTGACCGCCTGCATCCAGGTTGGCAAGGATAAAGCGTTAATCTCTTCATTCTCACCATTTAATACAAAATCAAGAATCGCTGGGGCTAATTTTCTAGTGATCTGATCAGGCTCTGATAAAGTTTCTATTTGACATCTATGTTGTAATTTCGCCAAATATTCAGGATCCGCTCCTAAACCAAATCTGACACTGCCCATCGGATTAAAAGTAAAGACTCCTCGTCCCCCTTGATCTAATAAATTTTCCAATAAAAAACGGGCGATCGCCGGATATTCATCCAGATCATCAGCTAAGACAACGGGATAACGATTGATTAAATATTGCTGATAGGTGGGATTAGGTAATAAGGATTGGGCGTACAATTGGCAAATCAGACCATAAGTTAATAGACCTTTTGACAAACACCAACTACGCCATTCTGTCAGAATATTGCCTAAATTTTCTAACAAAGGCGGAGCTATTTCCCCTAATTCTTGAGCGGTTAAACCAGTATTTAATATATTAGGTATTTCTTCTAGGGCAGTACCACTAAAAGCCGCTAACTGATAGAGGTCTAATACACGCCGCACTTGTCGATCAATATTAATACTGAGAGTTTGTTGTTTATCTGTAATAAATGGACTGCAAAATTTGGTAGCAAGTTCCTGTTCTGTTTCCGGTCGTAAAGGTAAAGGTGTACCGGCGCTAGGTGGTAAATTAAGGATTTCGAGGAGCAACGGCCAAAATAATATAACTTCATCCCGCATAAATCCCAGGGGAGTCGTAGAACGGATGGAGTATTTACTACTAGTTTGAATAGCAATGCGATCTAATAATTTTTGCCGTTGATCGGCAGTGGCAGCGAAAACTAAAAAACTTTGATGACTGAGAATATGTTTGTTTAAGTCAGCAGATGTATGAGTGAGAGGAAAAATATCTGTTTGATGCGGCAAAATAGAACTAGCGAGTTCTATTAATAATGCAATTAACCGTTGGGTTTTACCGCTACGCACAGCACCATTAACCCAATAGGAAGCAGGTTGAGACTGAATTAATAAATCTGACACAATAATTCAAATAAGGCTAATTTTATGATCATGAGATTCTGATCATAATAGCAATCCTCCATAGGTTAATTTGGGAACAATTATTAATTGCCCCAATCACCAGTTTTCATGGATTCATGAAAAATTTTAATGCGGATGAAAGGACTTGAACCTTCACACCTTGCGGTACCAGAACCTAAATCTGGCGCGTCTGCCAATTCCGCCACATCCGCTTGTCTATGTTGTGACTGCTTTTTAGTTAACAAAACAAAATTTTTTGTTTGTAACTGACAATTTTACATAGATTAATTGAACACTGGTTAACAACCTTAACATAGGTAGAACAAATTGGCAATATATCCATTTTACATGGCCAAAAGAAAAAAGGCTGACATCATTAATATCGATAATATCGATCTAATATTGATTTCCTAAAACCCGCCAAGTATTTTCATCCACTATGCCACTCACGGGTAATTCCATGGCCACTTGAAATTGTTCTACTGCTGATTTTGTCTTATTACCAAATATGCCATCTACTTGGCCAACTTCATAACCTAACTGATTTAAGCGGGTTTGTAATGTCCTAATTTTAGACCCCTTATCTCCCTTGGTAAATAGAATAGAAGAGGTTTCTGGCAATATAACTGATGGTGACACAACTGACGAAGAAGCTACGACAGGTGCTTCAGTTGCTGCATTTTCAGCATCTGTCATTAAAATCATCCAAGTAGTCTTGTCCACAATACCAGTGGCAATTAAGTTAACGGAAGTTTGAAAATCTATGACAGCCGCCTTGGTTCTCGGACCAAATGCCCGATCAATACTGCCGTTATAAAAACCTTTGTCTTGTAAGCGATGTTGTAAAGCCCCGACAATAAAGCCTTTTGCCCCTTCTGAGAAAGTTCTTTCCCGTCGTCTGCGGACGGGACCATCACTGTTGTAATAGGGTGTTTCAAATAGTTGTTTGTCAGAATTATTATCAGGATTATTAAATGATGGTATTGCTTGTAAATTTAAACTTTGGCCTTCAGTATCTAAGGTTTGTTGTCCAATACTATTTTCCAGCGGTTCTGCATATTCGGCAGTCGAGTCGAGGACATATTGATCGGTGGTGAATTGATTACCATAATCAGTGGCGATCGCCCTGGTCGTAATAGTAGTTAGGAGGCTAAAAGTAAGAAAAGAAGCTATTTTTTTTATTTGCATATCGACATACCCCAAATTCAAAAAATTCAAATAGGTTGATTGAATTATCAAAATTCAAACAGAAAATCAGGTTAAATTGAAAAACTTAAAGAAAACTGAAGAAGCTACGGTCATCAATTTCGATTATCTATAATTTTTAAACTATAACATAAGAATATTACTAGTTAGTCTGTAGGATATTAACCTAAATACTCGAAATCCCTAATTCTTTAATTTATAAAAATATAAATACTCAAATTAGGATTGGCAGAGTAAATATTAATTAATTTGTCTCCAGGGTAGTAGGGGCAATTCATGAATTGCCCCTGCGGTGGGTTTATTAACAGATTTTTGTACATCGATAGGTTGAAATTAGATATATACAGATTTTGATCTAAGATTAAAAGTTAACAAAAAAAAGGCATTTGTTTTTCATAATTAATTTATTGTTAATTTTTTTGTCCTGCACCTATTACCACTACTTATGCAACATGAATATTTAGACGCTGCCAATGAATTGTTGAGTGGTGGACACTTTTATACGGCGATGGTGGCTTATCAAAAGGTTTTGGCCCTTGACCCTACCTGTGCGATCGCCCATAAAAGATTAGGGGAAATTTATCAACGTTTGGGACAATTTGACCAGGCGATCGCCTCTTGTCAACAGGCCTTAGCAATACAATCTGATTTTGCTGGAGCGTATTTGACCTTGGGTAATATTTATCAGGAACAGGGTAATTTGCCAGGGGCGATCGCCCAATATGAAAAAGCAATTATTTGTCAACCGGATAGTGCGATCGCCTATGCCAATTTAGGTAGTATTTATTATCAGCAGGGTGTATTAGAACAGGCGATTTTGTATTATGAAAAAGCCTTGGTGATTGATCCGCAGTTAGCCGCTGTTCACTTCATGTTAGGTAATGTGTTTTTTAAACAGGGCAAATTAACGGAGGCTCGACAGTTTTATCGGCAGGCGATTCAGTTACAGCCTAATCAATCTCGTTTTTATTACAAATTGGGTTTGTTATATGAAAAAACTGAGAAAACGCAGGAAGCGATCGCCTGTTATGAAAAGGGTTTGATGTTGCAACCGGCTGATCAAGCAATTTATCAAGCATTATATATTTGTCTTTATCCTACTGCGACCGAAACAGATATATTGACAACTTGGCAAAAATGGCAAAGTCATATACAGCAAGATATTAATTGTTTACCCCAATTATTAGAACAATTATTGCAACAGGTCGAACAGGCTAGTTTATTCCAAGGGGTCGGGGAAAAAGAGTCGGAAAAAATAGCCAGTGATGATGATCATTCCCTGCAACCAGAAACTTTCAATTTGCCCAGTCATGAGGAATTTGTTAACTCCGTTCATTTTCGGGAACCAGGGGAAAATATTGCCGAGGATTTGACAGCTAGTGAACAAGAAAATTGGGCGATCGCAGAGGTAAAAAGGGAAAGTCGGCCTATTACTAAACAGGCGATCGCCCCGATTCAGCAGGGTAAAAAATTATTAGAGAAACGGCAGTTTCAGCAGGCTATTCCTTACTTTCAAAAAGCTCTGAAAATTCAACCCCATCACCCTGATATTTATTTGATGTTGGGTAATTGTTTTTATGAATTACAGCAATATGAGCAAGCTATTCAGGTGTATCAAGAGGCTCTGCAAGTAGAAAATGATTCACCAGAAATTAATGCTAACTTAGGTAGTATTTACGTTAATTTAAAACAGTTTGACCAGGCGGTTCACTATTATGAACAAGCCTTAAAAATTAATCCGAAAATGTCTGGGGTTTATTGGAATTTAGCGAAATTGTATCAAACTAAAGGGGAAGTAGAAACTAGTTTAGAATATTGGAATCAAGCCCTAGAATTAAATCCCCAATTAGCTGATGCTGATTTTAATTTTCGGTTAGCTAATACTTGTTTTAAAGCCGAGAAATTAGAGTTAGCAATCCAAAGTTATCGGCGGGCGATCAAACAACGTCCTGATTATGCAGAAGCCTACGCTAATTTAGGTCATACCTATTCCCGCCAAAATGACCGAGAAGATGCGATTACCTGTTATGAAAAAGCCTTGCAAATTGATCCGAATATTCATGATATTTATCGGTCATTAGCTAATAATTATTTTTTACAAGCTACCTATCCCCAGGCAATTAAATATTATCAAGAATCTTTAAAATATTATCCTGATGTCGCTGATACCTACGCTAATTTGGGAGCATCTCTATCCCATTTAGGTCGTTTAGAGGAAGCTATTAGTTGTTACTATCAAGCCATAGAAATTAAGCCAGATTGGCCAGATATATATTGTCGCATCGGTCATATTATTAAACACGATCAATTATTAGAAGCAGTTAAATTATTTGAACAGGCAATTAGTTATAATATTAGGCATATTGAAGCTCATCAACAATTATGTGATTTATTATGTCATACCACCAATTTAACTAGAGCCAGACAAGCAGCTGATCGCTATTGGGAAAACTGTCAGGATATTGCCCCAATTTTATCGGTTGCCTCCTATTTATTCGCCTATTTTCAATCGGGTTTACGGGAAGAAGCTCTGGCTAAATTCTTGGATTTAGAAAAATACTGTTATGCCCATATTCATACTATGAGCTTAATGGAAGTGAAATTAATTTATGAGGTATTAATATTTTCTATTCCCCATTTACGGGATGGTTTAGCCGAAAATGCTAATTATTATCGGTTAATTAGTCAACGCTATTTACAAGATTTAAGTAAACAATTACCACCCCCTATTCAGGCAAATTATCGCCAACAAATTGCCGAAATTCCTAACCGCCCCTTAAGAATCGGCTTTTTATCTAAACATTTTCGTCGTCATTCCGTCGGTTGGTGTAGTGAAGGAGTGATTAGGTCTCTAGCAAATATTAGCCCGGATGTACATATTTATATTACTGGTCCCCTGAAACATGATGACATAACTACCCGCTTTACGGAAATGCCTTTAGATATTTACTGGCCGATAGCCTATCCTAATGGTTTTGCCGATCCGAAGGAAATTAGTCAAAAAATATTAGATGATCAAATAGATGTTTTAGTAGATTTAGATGGCATGACTTTACCGGGTAATGTTTATGTGGTCTATAGTCAACCGGCTCCCGTCGTGATTTCCTGGTTAGGTTTTGACGCTCCCTATATTTCATCAGATCATTACTTTTTATGTGATTGGTTTACCCATCCCCAAGGTTATGAGCAGTATTATCAGGAAAAATTAGTCAGGTTATCCGGTGGTTCCGTGGCAGTAGATGGTTTTGCCAGTAAACAAATTAACCGTAATGGCGTGCGGGAAAATTTAGGAATTAAATCTGATCAAGTAGTTTATTTATCTGTCGCTCCTGCCCGCAAAACTAATCGGGATATGGTGCGATCGCAAATAGCTATTTTGGCACAAGTACCAAATAGTGTAATTGTCAGGAAAGGGCAGGGCGATCCGAAAGTAGTACAAGAATCCTATTATCGGGAATGTGAAGCCCTGGGAATAGATACGCAAAGGGTAATTTTATTAGGGTTAAATCAAACAGAAGAGGAACATCGAGCAATTTATCAGGTGGCAGATGTTTTATTAGATTCCTATCCTTATAATGGTGGAACTCATAATTTAGAAGCACTCTGGTCAGCGTTACCCTTAATTACCCGCTCCGGTGATCAATATTTATCCCGCATGGGTTATTCGTTTTTAAAAAGCGTTAATTTAGATGTGGGTATTGCTTGGAGTTGGCAAGAATATACGGCTTTAGGGGTGAAATATGGTTTAGATAGTGATTTCCGTTATGGTATTCGTCAACATTTAGAAAAGATGAAAACGCCTGAATATTTAGCACCTTTATGGAATCCGGCAAAATTAGCTCAAGAAATGTATGGGGTATTTCAAAGATTATTACAAAAACAATAATTCTATTTGGCAAAAATCAGAAAAATCAGTAATAATTGCTATTACCTTGATCAAATCGGTATTCGCTGAGATTGAGAGAATACCTGTAATTATTTTTAAATAGAGAAAATCAAAATGACTAATCGTTTAATAAATTCTGCCAGTTTATATTTACGCAAACACGCCGAAAACCCGATAGATTGGTGGCCGTGGTGTGATGAAGCAATTAATACGGCGAGACAAGATAATAAACCGATTTTTTTATCAATCGGGTATTCTAGCTGTCATTGGTGTACGGTAATGGAAGGGGAAGCCTTTGCTAATCTAAAAATTGCTGAATACATGAACGCTAATTTTATTCCCATTAAAGTGGATCGGGAAGAAAGACCGGATATTGATAGTATTTATATGCAGGCGTTGCAATTGCTGACGGGGCAAGGTGGTTGGCCGTTAAATGTATTTATTACCCCCGATCAATTAATACCCTTTGTCGGTGGTACATATTTTCCCGTAGAGCCCCGTTACGGTCGCCCCGGCTTTTTAGAAGTATTACAAAAAATTCGGCATTTTTACGATTTAGAAAAAACCCGCTTAGAATCTCTAACTGGAGAAGTATTAGAACGGTTGCAAGCCTCTACTATTTTACCACAGGGCGATTTACCAGATCAGAATATTTTAGCCAAGGGAATCGCAGTTAGTCAATCAATTATTGGCGATCGCCGTTCTCACCATAGCTTCCCCATGATTCCCTACGCTCACACAGCCCTGCGTCAGATTCGTTATAAACCGGATGAGAGTGATTCAGAACAGGCTGCCTATCATCGGGGTTTAGATTTAGCTTTAGGGGGAATTTATGATCATGTCGCTGGAGGTTTTCACCGTTATACCGTTGATCCCACCTGGACTGTTCCCCATTTTGAAAAAATGCTCTACGACAATGGGCAGATCATGGAATTTTTCGCCGATCTGTGGAGTGCCGGTTATCAAGAACCCGCCTTAGAACGGGCGATCGCCGGTACATACCAGTGGTTAAAACGGGAAATGACTGATCCGGCTGGTTATTTTTATGCGGCTCAGGATGCTGATAGTTTTATTATTCCTGAATCACGAGAACCAGAAGAAGGGGCTTTTTATGTGTGGAGTTATCAGGAATTACAGAATATTCTAACGGCAGCAGAATTAAATTTACTGATGGAAAATTTCACGATTACCCAAAAAGGTAATTTTGAGGGGAATAATGTTTTACAACGTAAGCAAATTGGTGTATTAGATGCTGAGATAGAAACCGCCTTAGCAAAACTATTCCAGGTGCGTTATGGTGCTACGCCAGAACAAGTATTAACTTTTCCGGCTGCCTGTGACAATCAAGCAGCCAAATCAACCGCTTGGCCGGGTAGAATACCGGCGGTGACTGATCCAAAAATGATTGTCGCTTGGAATGGTTTAATGATTTCTGGTTTAGCAAAAGCTGCGATGGTATTTGGCAATATTGAGTATTATCAATTAGCGGTGAAAGCTACCCAATTTATTATTGATCAGCAGTGGCAAGACGGGCGTTTACAGCGGGTCAATTATCAGGGGCAAACAGCGGTGAAAGCTCAATCAGAGGATTATGCCTTTTTCATTAAAGCCCTATTAGACTTACAGCAAGTATCTTTAGTGATTAACGATGCCAATTCACCCAATACGGAATATTGGTTAAATACTGCCGTTAAATTACAAAATGAATTTGATCAATATCTCTGGAGTATTGAGTTAGGCGGTTATTACAATACGGCAAATGATGCCAGTCAGGATTTACTATTAAGGGAGCGGAATTATCAGGATAATGCCACACCAGCAGCTAACGGTATTGCGATCGCTAATTTAATCCGGCTTGCCCGGATCAGTGGCGATTTAGAATATTTAGAGCGATCGCACCAAGGATTATTAGCTTTTAGTAGTGTGATGAGACAATCACCCCAGGCTTGTCCTAGCTTAATTCATGCCTTTGATTGGTACACACATCACACCTTGGTAAAAACATCTAAGGCAAAAATCCAAGAGTTAAGTCAACAATATTTTCCCTATGTAATTTATGAAATTGCTGAACCAACGGCTAATAATAGTATTGCTCTAGTTTGTCCTGGTTTAACCTGTAATGCACCGGCTACCAACGATCAGGAACTATTACAACAATTGCGGGATAGTCAACAGTTGCAAACAAATTAGTAGCAATTTTATAAATCAAAAAGTTTCTATTCTTTTACGAGGTTTGATATGAAAATCAAAGTAATCATTTGGCAAGAAGATAATATGTGGTGTGGCTCAGTGCCTGCTTTACCGGGATGTCATACCTATGGTGATAGTTACGAACACCTCGTAGAAATGTTGCAAGAAGCCATTGAAGGTTGGTTAGAAGTGGCAAGTATGCAGGAAGAAAATACTAATAATCAACAACAATTAGTGGAAATCTCTGTATGAAGTCAATTTCAGGTAAAAATCTTTGTAAGATTTTAGAAAAATTTGGCTGGACTTTGGCTAGAGTAAAGGGAAGTCACTATATTTATATGAAGGAGGGTTTTAAAACAATTTTAGTGGTTCCAGTACATAGTAACAAAGATTTACCCATAGGTACTTTAAAAGCAATTCTCAAGGATGCCGGATTAACAGAAAATGATCTACAAATATAGGAGAAATCCCCCAATTCGTAGGGGCGGGTTTCTCAACAATCTTTGATTTTCAGCAAAAATATTATGCTAACCCGCCCTACCTGATCGATGATCAACAAAACCAGAAAATTATTAATAGTCAAATATAATTTGACTATTATTTTTTGTGAAAAATTCAGACTAAATTATTCTTTCAAAAAATTATAACACCTCAATATACTAGACAATTATATTTTGACAGAAAAACTTATTGATAAATATTTGCAATTATTTTGTATAATGTTCTACAATATAACCAAATTTCTATTTCACTCAGTAAAAATCTCTCAGCCCTTGTCCAAATCATTTAAGTGACAAGTTACTTACTGGTAAATCAACCCTGAAATTAATCAAAACCTGTAAAATGTCCAAAAATCATCAACAAACTTTAGATTTTCACTTAGAAGGAACCATTCAAGAGTTATTTTTTGACAAACATCGGCGGGTAAAATATTTACAAATAATTACTATTACCCATGAGTTTTTTCTAGTTAAGTTATCTAAAAATTTATTACATGAAAATTTTGCTTTAATACCTGGGTTGAAAATTTTAGTAGCTGGCAAAAAATCTATTGATTTTGCTACACAGGAAATTAAATTTAAAGCCGATTATCTATTACCAATCAGGGATTTACAAAAGTCACTTGCTCCAGTTCAGGTTAATGATTTAGTACAAGTTGGCTCCTCTGTAGTAAATACACAATCAACTGGTTACAGTTATTTATCTGATCAATATTCTACGCCAGAAAAATCCTATTGTTTATTACCCACCTTGCCACAATTAGAAATTAATCCACTCCTCAATAATTTATCTGAACAGTCATCAAATACCGTTAAACCAGGTAAAATATTAATCTGTGAAAAATCTGATTGTAAAAAACGTGGTGCGAATAAAGTTTGTCGGGCGATCGCTGACTTATTGGCAGATTATAATTTGACAGAACAAGTGACTATTGAAAAAACCGGCTGTCTCAAACAGTGTAAGAGCGGACCTAATTTAATTATTAAACCCGATAAGGCTCGTTATCATCAGGTGAAAGTAAAAGATGTACCCGACATTATGACCAAACATTTTAGTATTTAGATAGCTGGGTCAATTGATTGTATAATCATTATAATCATAATTGATGCAAAATTAAATATATTTAGGTAGCAAATAAAAATCTATGAAACCAACTATTTTAGTAACTGGGGGAGCTGGTTATATTGGTTCCCACGCTGTATTAGCTCTGAAAAAATCTGGCTATCAAGTAATTATTTTAGATAATTTAGTTTATGGTCATCAAGACTTGGTGGAAAATGTTTTACAAGTAGAAATGATTATCGGTGATACAGGCGATCGCCCCCTCTTAGATCAAGTATTCCAGACCCATAAAATTGATGCAGTCATGCACTTTTCCGCCTATGCTTACGTAGGGGAATCGGTGACTAATCCCGAAAAATATTATCGCAATAACGTAGTAGGAACCCTCACCCTATTAGAAGCCATGTTAGCTGCCGACGTGAAAAAATTTGTCTTTTCCTCCACCTGTGCTACCTACGGTGTGCCTCAGACTATTCCGATTCCCGAAGATCATCCGCAAAATCCTATTAATCCCTATGGTATGACCAAATTAATGGTAGAAAAAATCTTAGCGGATTTTAATACAGCCTATGATTTTCGCTCAGTCTGTTTTCGCTATTTTAATGCGGCGGGAGCAGAACCCAATGGTTTACTTGGAGAGGATCATAACCCTGAAACTCATTTAATACCATTAACCTTATTAACCGCCTTAGGACAACGAGAAGCCATCTCAATTTTTGGTTTAGATTATCCCACGGCTGATGGTACTTGTTTCCGGGATTATATTCACGTTAATGATTTAGCTGATGCCCATATCCTCGGTTTGGAATATTTATTAAACGGTGGTACTAGTGATTTCTTTAATTTAGGTAATAGTAATGGTTTCTCCGTCAAGGAAGTAATTGCGACAGCGGAACAGGTGACAGGTAGAAAAATAGTAGTCATAGAGAGCGATTGCCGACCTGGAGATCCACCGGCCTTAGTGGGAACCAGTGAAAAAGCTAGAAAAATATTAGGCTGGCAACCCCAATATAGTGATTTGCATACTATTATTAGTCATGCCTGGCAATGGCATCAGCACCGCCATGGTCAATAATCTTGATGAATTAATCATTCTCCATAAATTGAAGAAGATAAACTTACTTGATTCCTGCTATCTCTAAAATGCTAGATAGATCATTAATATTGACAAAAAAATCCTGATTATTAATTTCTTCTGGTGTTAAATTATCAGTATTTTGTACCAGATGATAATGTTCTAAATTACACGCTTGGCAAAGTTGCCAATATAAATTACAAACATAGTTCATCGGGAATAATTCTATTATCTTAGTTCCAGGTTGCGAAAATACTAAATTAGTTAATCCCGCACCATGAGGAGCAACAAACACCTTTGCTTTTGCAAAATACGATACTTGTTCTAATAGAGACATAGATTCTAAAAAAACAATAGTAAAACCCTTGTTTTCCAAAAAATTAATAACTTGTTCTTCATTTAGAATACGTCTTCTTTCTGAAAGAGATCGACTAATGTATATTTTATCAGGAGAGGTGAAATTACTGTCTATACGAGGAATAAATAAACTACGTAGAAATTCACACACCCATTTTGACATTCTCGAACCATTAACAAATGGATAAGAGGGGATTATTAAATTTTCTGATTGTATATTAGCTAATGAACCACTACAAATTACTCTATCTAAATCAATACCTAATATTGCTAAAGTTTCTTGGCAATAAGGAAGATCAATATCATTTACCACAAATTGATCAATTTCTATTAAGGATAATCCACTAACTAATAATAAATGTATTCTACCTATTATATCAAACATCCAATGGAAATAATTATTTCGCCAACAGGATGATAAAATCACTGTTTTTCCTGTGTAATAATCAATTTTTTGGACTGGTAAACTAGCAATTAATTCCGCTAAACCTACAGAAATTTCAGGAATAACTTGCCCTTGCTTTGTCTTAAAAATAAGATTCATATAATCAATATATGCAATACCTTCACAAATATTAGTAACAAAAACTTTTTTATAATTAAGTTTCTCAGATTTCATATAGGGAGAAAATTTTCTATTAATACTAAGAGATGGTCGAGCATCTATTGTGCTAGTAGGATAAATTATTTGATGACTAATTCCAATAATAGATGATATGGAAATAAACCAGTTTTCAGGTAATGATAAAAAATCTGTGATTGCTGATCCAGGAAAATCAAAATCAGTTCTGTTAATATACCCGACTAATTTACCTTGTCTATACAAAATATATCTAATTTTTCTGTGAGATTCTAAGAAATCTGTTTTGTGTTTTAAACTTTCTATGAAGTAGAATAAAGCCTGATCTAAGTTTTCTTGTTTTAGATAAACGTCACCAATTTTACTATAGATATTAGCTGGATTAGCATGAGTTTCTAAGGATTTTTCATAATACTTCAGGGCTTTCTCAAAATCTCCTTCTTCCTTGGCTAAATCCCCTAAAATAGCAAGGACAATAAAATGTTCAGGATGAATAGCTAAACATCGGTAATAACAATCAATAGCCTTCTCTTTTTCCCCAATTTTTAATAGTTTATGACCTAATTGAACATAATCATAATAGTCTCTATTATTATCAGCCATAATTACATAATAATGACACTTATAAAATTCTGGCTCATTGCCTAACTCTTGCCAAATCTTGGCTAAATTCCGATAAACACCAACTAAATCAGGTTGTAATTGTAGTGCTTGCTGATAATACTGAATAGCCTCTTGCCAGTTTTTTTCCAAGGCATAAATACTACCTAAATTAGCATAAGCAGGGGCAAAACTTGCCTCTAACTCGATTGCCTGTAAATAACTATGTTTCGCCTCGATCAAATTCCCCTGTTTTTGTTGAATATTACCCAAAATTTTTAGAGTTTCAGCTGAGGCCGGAGCGACATTTAATACTAATTGAATAGCACAGAGAGCCTGGGTAATATTACCCTGAAATAAATACATTTCCGCCTGATTTTGGCCGTGCTTGATGGTTGTTAATAAGTCTGTCTCTTCCATTTGTGTTCCTAATATAAATCTGCTGAAAAATTTGTAAAAAAAATCAAAACAAAATTATTAAGCAATTTCTGCTAATTCCAATAATTTCAGAAAATTTCCTCGATCAACCCAAATATTCAGTGAATTGCCCTTATCTTCACCTGGTATATCAGTACTATTATTGATCAGGTGATAATGTTGCAAACCAGACAAATTACTAATTTTCCAATATAAACCAATTAAATACTGATCAGAAAATAACTCGATTATTTTAGTACCTGGTCGGCAAAATACAAGATTAGTTAAACCAGCACCATGGGGAGCAATAATTACTCTAGCTCCAGCCATACAAATAGCCTGTTCTTCTACGGACATAGATTCCAAAAATACTGAGACAAAACCCAAATTATTTAAATCTTCTAATATTTCTGATTCATTTAATATCCGTCGGCGACTTGCCTGGGAACGACTAATATAAATTCGCTCACCGTAGGGTGAATTAATAATTCCCTTTGGTAAAAAAGCCTCTTTTAAAAACTGACAATTCCAGGGAGATACATTAGAACCCGTCAAATAGGGATAGGAAGGTATGATTAAATTTTCCCCTTGAATATAAGGATTATCTGTGGTGGTAATTACTTTCGCTAAAGGAATATTTAATTTTGCTAAAGTTTCCTGACGATAAGCATCTTGATAATGATTGATCACAAAATAATCTATTTCCTCAAGATGAATATTCGCCTCTAGTAATAGCTTAATTCTTGATACCAAATCAAACATCCAATGAAAATATCCGGCCCCCCATCTGACTGTTAAAAAAACTACTTTTCCTGGCAAATACTTGACTGTCGGTAATTTGATTAATCCAATTAATTCGCTAAAACCAATGGAAATATTAGTTAATATTTGTGATCGCTCATTCATCACCACTGCATTCATATTATCCCCCCAGATTTTTCCCTGGGGCAGAATACTGACATGGGTACTAGGTACATTTAATAATTGGGCAGAAAATAATTGATTAACTGGTCCAATAGTAATTGAGGATTGTAGTTTGATCTTCTCCCCTGGGTAAATATCAATTTGCTGTAGTTCTGGTGTTGAGGTGATCAGTTTATCCGCTGGTAATAGTAATAAATGGGCGATCGCTACGATAGGAAAATCAAAACTATCCTTACTGAAGAAATTAACAAATTTTCCCTGTTTTTTTATAATATTTCTAATCTTGCCATAGCAATCCACAAAGTCTGTTTTACACTTTAAACTTTCTATGTAATAAAATAAAGCCTTATCTAAATTTTCTTGTTTTAAATAAATATCAGCAATTTTGGCATAAATAATGGCTGGAGTGTTATGGGTAACAAGGGATTTTTCATAATAATGTAGTGCTTTCTCTAAATCCCCATCTGCTGTGAATAAATCACCTAAAATAGTTAGGACAACAAAATGTCCAGGATGAATCGCCAAACATCTTTGATAACAATCAATCGCCTTCTCTTTTTCGCCAATTTTTAATAGTTGATGACCTAACTGCACATATTCATAATATTGAACAGGTTCAGATTGATAAATGAAAACATAATAACGACATTTATAAAACTCAGAATCATTACCTAATTGTTGCCAAATTTTACTGAGATTACGATAAAGACCAACTAAATTCGGTTGTAACTTAATAGCTTGCTGATAATAATCTATCGCTTTTTGCCACTGGTTTTGTAAGGCATAAATACTACCTAAATTAGCATAGGCAAGGGCAAAATTTGGGTCTAAATTAATAGCCTGTAAATAACTGGCGATCGCCTCTGTGAGAAGTCCTTGTCTTTGCTGAATATTACCCAACATTTTATAGGTCTCAGCTGATGAATCAGTGATTTCCAATACAGCTTGAATAGTTAAAAATGCTTGATGCAAGTTGCCCTGCAAGAAATACATTTCTGCTTGTTTTTGGCCACGACTTACCGCAGTTAAAGAGTCTTCCCTCTCCATCTGCTACCTACTTAATTTTTATGAATTACCTTTAGCAAAATAACTGATTCTCGCTATTCTGTCAATTGCTTAAGTAATTTTTGCTATTTTACCTGTGAGAAAAATGAAGTGTATTTGATCGTCATCAGATTTTATGCCAATAAGACAACACCCAGGCCTTTTCGTTGAGTGATTTCCTTTCATATTTGAAACTATACGGAGTTGCACATAATCTATACAATGATTAGTCGCATCGCTCCCAAGAATACAGTCAAGGATATATCAAACTATTGGCTGGGTGTTGTAATACGATCAACAAATGAGAATCGAAACAATCATCTGAGCAGACAACTGGTATATTGTCTAACAATCTTTTTCCTCCTTAGCTTAATTTACTTCCTCTACATTAGTTATTAATAAATGGAGTTGCTCTAAGTAATAAATTATTGAGATAATTCCTAGATTTAATATTTTTTCTATTAAGTCAGAACTGATCAGCAATTAAACCTAGTTGCCTTGTCTCCCTAGCTTACTATTTGGGGAAGTATCAGCCGAGAACGGTGAAAATTGGCTGTCGAATACTCAAGTAACAAAACGATTAAATGAAACAGTGTTTTACCTCCTCATCAAAATCAATCTCTTATCTGATTCTGTCATCTGTTAGGGTTTTCTTATCGATCCCCTATGTTCTTAATTTAGCATGATTATTTCTTAATGCAAGCTATTTTCACAAAACTTTACTAAAAGTGAAGTATGACTTTCATTGATGGCAAATTAAGATAAAATACTAATTGCCGTCAGATTGCTATTTTATTTGTTGATAATTGCCAAAAAATCATTAACGGGATTTGATTAAGGCTTTTGGGTAAGCAATCCGTTTATGGTTATATTGCTCCCAAACTTGTACAAATATCTCAGCAATTTTCAAAAGATCTTCTTTTGTTAAACCAGCATCATCTAATTGGTGATCTTGCCAGCGAGCTTTCATAATTTTTTTCACTGTTTGTAATGCTTCATCGTGACTTACCTCCTTGAGCGATCGCAACGCAGCTTCACAGGAGTCCGCCAGCATCAAAATACCTGTTTCCAAAGATTGGGGAATTGGTCCGGGATAACGAAAATCTTCTTCTTTCACAATAATTGATGGGTTATCTTTGGCTAGTTGTTGAGCTTGATAATAAAAATAAACTATTTGCATCGTGCCTTGATGTTCTGGAATAAATGCTCGAATTGCTTTCGGCAAACGATATTTTTTTGCCATAACAATTCCTTCTGTCACATGACGTTTAATTAAATTAGCACTGATCCAAGGATCATTAATTTGATCATGTTTATTGAGACCTTCCATTTGATTTTCAATGAAAGCCATTGGATCGTGCATTTTACCAATATCATGATATAAAGTACCAGCCCTGACTAATTCTACATTTGCCCCTAATTCCCTGGCGGCTGCTTCTGCTAAACTCGCCACGAATAAAGTATGTTGAAAAGTACCAGGAGCTTCTGAGGATAACCTTTTTAACAGGAGACGATTGGGGTTAGATAATTCCGATAAACGAATAGGAGTAATTAGGTCAAATAAATGTTCTAAATAAGGGCTAAGACCTAAGGCTATTACACTCCAGGCTAAACCACCCAAAAATTGTAAACCCACTGGTGGCAGAATAGCATACCAAATTAGATCGCCAGAAGCATTGACAATTAAGGTGGCTAATAGGTTAACAGCACCCTGAGTCAATCCAATAGTTAAACCCAAAAGCGCTAGTTCTTCCCTGGATCGTAATTTTTCTGCTCGCCAGCCCCCCACTAATCCGCCGACAATATTAGCTAACCAGGCAACGGTATTAACTTCCATGCCGAGGGGTAAGACAAAAGATATTAATCCTACTAACATCATGGCAATGGCTGAACCATAAAAACCACCGGCTAAAAGACCGACAGCTGCTAGGTTTGGCCACCCACTAATACCAAATGTCAACATCAAAGGGGTACTTAAACCGAGTAGGAGGAGCAGTATATAATCACGCCGCCGTAAGCCCGGTCGAAAATGACGTTTTACTAATAATATTAATAATATGGAACCTGTAATTAAACTGGTATAAGCAATTAAACCGAACCAATTTACCCGCCGCCGACTTAAATTAAAATTATCTAAGAGCAGAAAACTTTTCCGATCAATTTTTTCCCCTTGTTTAATAATCACTTCCCCTTGATGGATGGTGTATTCTATGGGCGGAACATTCTGAGCGGCAACTTCTGCTAATTGTTGGGTAGCTTCCTGATCTTTGACTAGATTAGGTTCTAAAGCAGCATCTAAAATATTTAAAACTAAACGACGCTGGGGCGGTAAAACTTCATCCTGTATTTGTAAGCGTAAACCAGCTAACCATTGTTCACGGGGTAGTCCCTTCGGTATGCCGAGGACAAGCATTTTTTCAGCAATATGTTGTGTTGATTTGCCAACTATATCCCAAGCGAGGGGAGAAATAGTTAATAGACCAATATCATAAACATCTGTTTCTAGGTCTTGATTAATTTTATTAATTTCTTTTTTGACTAAATCAATAACAATTTTTTGATTGTTAATGAGATTAATCATTTCTATAAATTCCGCAGAACTAACCCTCCGCTGATAATAGTTCAATTCTCTGATGAAAGATGACTTATAATTCCCGATCTGATCTGCCTGAATCGCTAGATAAGGCTTAGACGAAAATAACTTTTTATTAGGAATTTTTTTTGTCTTTTGTAACCAATTAGGGGCAGCTTTTTGGGTATATGAGGAGCTAATTGCCGAATTACCTAACCCCGTTGAAGATAAGTTTTGATCAATATTTAATTCTTTCAGGATATTTTGCCACTCATCCATAGATATTTGTAGTAAATACAATTGACTATTTTGTGACAAAATATCAGTGCTGACAAAGGGAAAAGCACCAACACGCTCTCTCAGGTCAGTACCAAGATTTAGTAAAAACTTGAGCTTATCCTGGATTTTTTGATTAATCCCTGGATCGACTTTCAGCATGGAAATGGCTCCAATTGCCGCCAATTGTCGCTTTTCTTCCGTTGCTACGGGGTCTAATACCTGAGCATTAACGGGAGAAATAATAGTTTCTGGCGCAATAGTTCCTTCATCTAATTTTGGCTGATGATAAAACTTCTGTCCCATGGAGCCAGTTAGACTAGTGATCGCCACTAACAATAAAAATGGCCTGGTGCAACGGGGAGGCAAAGTTTTCCATTGAATATGTTTTGTCTCCGTCGCTAACGGCTCATTAATTGATGTCAGACTCATAATTCCGTCATGCTCAATTGCATTAAAATTTGATTGAATTTATTTGATTTCAACTACCGCCGAGAAGGACGAGGACGCATAATATTACAAGAAGCTATGGCAATGTCAGTATTATAAAGGCTACCGTCGGCATTATTATGAGGTAGATAAAAACCAGACCAAGCTAACCACAATTTTTCGGCCATCAGATTAATTTGATTGATTTGCAGGGAATCAATTTGGTGCCAGGATAATTCCTCTGTATTGATATTCCTTGACTGATCGATCAAAGTATTGCTGATTTGCCATGATATAGGTATGCCAGATCGACTATGGTTAGCCCCCAATAAAATTCCTAATAAAAGAGAAATTTCTGTTTTGCCAGGACATTGCAGACCCCTATACATAGCAATTTTACTATTATGAGGCGTATCTAAAAAACAATATAGGGCTAATAAAATCGGTTCATAGACTTGATAGTCAAAGATTGTCTCTTTGGCAAGATTTTTGCCATTGGTTTGTAATAGGGCGATCGCCCTGTGTAAACTCTCACCTTGGCTTAAAAGATTTTGTAATAATAATAATTGATGATAAAGAGGATCTTCCGAAGATAATTGAGAGAAAAGACAAGCAAAAATATCTGGTTGATTAGAAGGTTTAGATAACTGATATTTTTCTTGTAATAAACCAGCAATTATTGTTGCTAGATTACTCATCATAATTTGTCTGCGTAATATTTCTTGTTCCGTTAGAGCTAAATCTTTTATCCACTGGCTGTTTGCCATACCATCATTAGCCTTGGTTAATTCCTTTTCTAATTGTTGAGGATTTTCATGGTAGCATAAAACAATCGGTAATAAACCAGCAAAAATTTCGGTGAAGGTAGGAGATTTTTTACTAGGAATAATACTTGATTGATCAATACTATTAACTGATTCAGTAGAAGTTTTTCTCAAATTATCAATAGAAACTGGTGAAAGATCAATATTTTCCCAGACCTCTTGCCAATTAATCTGACCAGTATTTTGCCCTAATGAATCTACTAAAACTTTCGCTAAAACTTGCCAAGGAAAATTTCCCAGATGATCATTTGTTAATGCTTGACCGATCCACGCTCCTAATAGAACCCCCTGAAAATGTCGCAAAAGAGTATATCTCATCAATAAAAGTCAAGTAATCTAATATATTTAATATCTATAAACTAATGAGTAGGCAAATACTGCCTACTCCTATTGTTATTTTCAATTTTTAATCTATTTTAACGATAACAATGTTCTGCACTTGCATAATATTAGGTACGATGCTATCTCAACTGCTCGCAGTACCTCAGCAATATATCAGGGATTTTCTTCCAGAATTTTAAATAAACAATTTAAAATCGACTCAAACAGCACGGGAACGAGATTGCAAATATTCCACTAAAGCCAACAATCCCCAACGATAGCTCTGATCACCAAAACCACTAATTTGACCAATGGCAACTGGAGCAATATAAGAATGGTGCCGAAATGATTCACGTTGATGAATATTACTTAAGTGCACCTCCACCGTGGGAATATTAACAGCAGCGATCGCATCCCGGATCGCCACACTGGTATGGGTATAGGCCCCAGGATTAATCAAAATACCCTGGTGTTCTCCCCTGGCTGCATGAATAGCATCAATCAAAACGCCCTCATGGTTAGATTGGAGAAAAGCTAAAGACACTTGCTGTGTACTTGCCTGCCGTTCTAACATCTCATTAATTTGTGCCAAAGTTACCGAGCCATAAACTCCTGGCTCCCTTTCGCCTAATAGATTAAGATTAGGCCCATGTAAAACTAGTATTTTTAACAATTCTTATTTTTGTTTTGGCTATAACTGACGAATGACACTTTAACGGTGACGTTGACGATCATTGACGGGTATAGGTATAGGTTCGGGTTCGGGTTCGACACTCGGCCCCAATAAGGCATCTATCAATTGTCTGGCCCAATCTTTGAGTTTTTCCAGTACCTTTTCAATGTAATCCATTTATGATACATCTCCGCTAAGTATGACTACTGGGTTAGTTTGCCGATGTCAATTAACTAACTTTAAAATTAATTTTTTGATTAGATTGACTAAACCGTAGCGGAAAACGGGGCGGTTTTGCCGTTTCCCTCTGTACAAAAACATTGAACAATTAACAAGTGTTTTGTCTTTTTCTTAGGCAAGGATTGAGCAAGCACTCTTATTTGGCCTAAAACTATTTTAATTTCACCTGTCATAATCTAATCATAACAAAAGTTTACAAAAAGGCAACCAGGTATTACTAATATTAACATTTATTGAGAGATTTATCTTTTTACTAATCAGCCGCTGGATAGAAGGCCAGTATTTAATTAAGTAAATTTACTGAGAATTTTATTCTTGCAGATTATTGCCCGTCTATTCTAATATGTTAGCCACTAGGGAATAAACTAACTACTAACCAATAAACTTTTATTTTTTTGTTACCTTTTCAATATTTTGCTAACTTTTTAAATAAATCATTACACCTAATACTTGCATGAATAATCCAATAGCTACGACTAATAATATGTTTAATGCCACCGAATTATTAATTGATGACTTTGTTAAACGATTAAGATTGGGATACCGTCACGCTTACGGCGGTTATAAACATGACTATGAGGATATTATTGCCTGGGCTGGGAATATGGCTTTGGAAAATATCGCTAATAGTGATGCCCTTTATCATAATGTTGAACATACTATTTTAGTAACATTAGTCGGTCAAGAAATCCTGCGGGGTAAACATATTCGAGAAGGTGGCGTTTCCTGTGATGACTGGTTACATTTTATTATTTCCCTGGTTTGTCATGATATTGGGTATGTGAAAGGGGTTTGTAAACAGGATCGGAAGGGCTATTATGTGACTGGTGAAAATTTGGAAATGGTCAAGTTGCCTTTAGGTTGTACCGATGCTAGTTTGACTCCTTATCATGTAGATCGGGCAAAATTATTTGTAGCACAGCGTTTTGGCGGTCATAAGTTAATTGATGCCGATGTAATTAAACGAAATATTGAGTTAACTCGTTTTCCGGTTCCTACTGCTTCCGATCATCAAGATACGGTTGGTTATCCTGGTTTAGTAAGAGCTGCGGATCTAATCGGGCAGTTAAGTGATCCACGCTATTTAAAGAAAGTTAGTAATTTATTTTATGAATTTGAAGAAACTGGTTTTAATGAGAAGGTAAATTATCAGAGTCCTGGCGATTTACGGGACAATTACCCGAAATTCTATTGGCAAGGGGTACACCCTTATGTGAAAGATGGTTTAGCTTATTTATCTTTGACGCAACAGGGTAAACAAATTGTGGCAAATTTGTATTCTAATGTTTTTGTGGTAGAACATGATAAAAGTTCTGAAGAGAATCCTTTGGAATCAGCAGCTTAAAATATCACTTGTAAATATCACTTTGAAATTGTCAATAAAATTTACCTATTAGTAGCTATAACCATTTGTGTCATCAGCCGTTCCCCTGACTATTCATTGTATTAACCCCCATTGTGCCAGTCCGATTAGGGCCTGGGGGAATAATTTTTGTCAGTGTTGTGGCACTCCTTTACGTTTGCATGATCGTTATATTCCTTTGCATCAATTAGGGGCAGGCGGTTTTGCTCGGATTTATGCTATTTGGGATGAACAAACTGAGACAGAAAAAATTTTAAAGGTATTAGTAGAACCGTCGGCTAAGGCATTAGAGTTGTTTGATCAGGAAGCAGGGGTATTAATGAGCTTGCGTCATCCTGGTATTCCCATAGTAGAGCAGGGAGATTATTTTTATTTACAAAAAGAAGAGTTAAATACTGGTAAGGTTTGGCGTTTACCCTGTTTGGTCATGGAAAAAATTAATGGTCAAACTTTAGCAGAAATATTAGTTGCCCATCCCCAAGGTTGTTCTGCACAATGGGTGATTAATTGGTTAGAACAGGCTACAGATATTCTTTGGGAGTTACACCGGAAAAATATTATTCATCGGGATATTAAGCCTTCAAATTTAATGTTGCGAGAAAATGGGCAGTTGGTGATGATTGATTTTGGTGGAGCAAAACAAATTGATCCGACTTGGCAAAACTATACGGCATCACCTCTAAATACTTCTGCAAATAATTCTGCAAACCTTCATAGATCAGCAGAAAAAATAGATAAGGGTAGTACAAGATTATTTTCGCCTGGTTATAGTCCGCCAGAACAGATACGGGGCAAAGAGGTAGGACCTTATACAGATTTTTATGCTTTAGGGCGAACTTTCATTCATTTATTAACGGGTAAACCACCTTGGGATTTGGAAGACCCTTTAACGGGGGAAATACGCTGGCAACATTTAGTTAATATTAATGCTGATTTAGCTGATTTATTAACGGATTTAGTCAATGTGAATATTAATCGCAGACCACAAACGGCGACCGAAATACAGTTACGATTAGCGAAAATCAAGCGTCAAGAAAAGCGATCGCACTCAGCCACCCGTTTTGGTAAACCGGGGAAGTTTGGTCAGGCATTAATTAATCGTGTATCCCTTATCCCTTTTGCTCTTCTCACGAAAATACTACCGCAATTTTTTTCCCTCAGTTTAACTATGGTTATTCAATTACTGCAAGGTTCTTTGGATACTATTTGGGCGATGTTTTCCGCTGGCTGTAGTACGGGAATGGGGGCAATATTAGGCTTTATTTTCGCCTATTGGTTGCCGGTGGGCGATCGCCTAGCTAATTGGTTACAAACAGTATTACCGGATCTATCTAACTTACCTGTTCAAATTACCGGCGGGATCATTATTCTGGTATTAGCGGGCGGCGGCTATGGTTTAGGGTTAGCTAATGCCCGCAGTTTTCAGCAAAAAGGTTTTGTTTTTTCGGCGACTATTTTTGGTATTCTCGGTTTTTTGGTAGGTTGGTTAAATTGGCATATTATGGCAAATTTACTAAATATTTATCGGTCGCCTGATGATTTGATTTTTTTAGACCTGTTTCAAAAATTATCGGTGGGTATAGCCACAGGTTTACCAGTATTAGGTTTGGGTTTACCAGAACGGCGTTTTTTGCAAGCGGGAATTGTCTGTCTATTAACAGCGATCGCCTTTGGGTTAGCACAAACCTATCATTTATTACCGATTAATTATTTACAATTTTTTACCCTATCTGTCAGTAAACCAACTTTTTCCCAATTTTTAGGTAGTGTGGGATTTTTAACTTTATTGAGTTTAGTCGGTACTTTTAGTTTAGGTTTAAGTCATTATGCAATTCTGCCCATATTAAAGGGCAAACGTTAATAGTATTAAGTTGATGTTTATTTTAAATTTACTTTAACGGTAGCTCTTCTGCCTGTGATAATAGTTGTTTGATTTCAGCGATCGCCTCTTGAGATGCTTGTTCCACAGGTATTTGATTAACTAAAATTTTTTCCATAGCCTGACCCCAAATATTTTTAGAAAAAACCCTAGCATAATTTTGTTGGGTAATCGTTGGTAACGGTAGGGTGGGAGATAGGGTAAATTGTTTTAGTGCCTGGCGAATATGCGGATCCTGAGAATCTTGCCAAAGCGGTTGGGATAATAATTGGGGCATGACCGGAAAATAACGCCCACCAGATAATTGAATATAAGAGCCAATATTGTCTGGTTGCACAAAATAACTGAGAAAATCCTTCGCTATTTCTGGGTGAGGAGAATGATCAAAAGATACTATTTGTTTGATGGAAACTAAATAGGGCATAGGTTGACCATCTGGTTTTTTGGGAAAATTAATAGTAGCTATTTGTTTTTCATATACTTCTTGATCTGCTTTCTGAGATACGGGAATAGATAAAGTAGGATTGACCACCATTAATAGTTGTCTATTGAGAAATTTCACATTATTATCCTCAGAAGTCCAATCAATAGCATCTTTCGGCACATAACCATTTTTATAAAAATCCGTGAACCATTGCAAAGTTTGAGTAATACCTTGCTTTACCGCTGGTTGATCTATTTGTAAATTACCTTGATCATCAAAAATCTTGATATTATTAGCAATCAAAGCCTGTTCAAATTGATAAATAGTATCATTGCCTTCCGATGACATGGTTAAACCAATACCAAAGGTCTCCTGATTGCCCTTTGCCCGTAACCGATCTTGAGCTGTTTGCCAAAATTGCCAAAAACCATCCCAATCTTGCGGAATATCGCCTTCCGTAAAACCAGCTTCCTCTAATAAATCTCGCCAATAATGAATATGTAAGGTTTGTTGTTGAATCGGTACAGCATAAAAAGCCCTAGCTTGTTTCGCATTATTATACAAATTGACTGAAGCGATCGCGGCTGCACTATAATTATTTTTAATTGGTGCAATGACTGAACTAACATCCGCTAATTTTCCCTGCCAAGCATAATTAGGGCTGATCACAAATTCCACCCGCCGATTAAATACTATATCAGGTGGTTGATTAGCTTTTACCCGTTCCTGAGTCAGCTTCATATTTTCATCATCACTGAGAATTTGTAGATCAGCTTGATGAATAGGTAAACCCTTTGCCTTAGCTTGTTTTTCCCAATTAGCGACAATTTTTTGAATCGCCTCGTCTTCTTCTGGATAATAACCTTTTGTCCACCAAATACTTAAGGTTTCTGGTTTGGAATTAGATGTAGTGGTTGGGGTTTGGCTATTCAGGGTATTAGCACAGTTACTAATAGTCATTGTCACAGCAGATAAAATCAAATATCTGATGACTAATTTAACATTTTTCCAATTCATGATTTTTAAACAATTGCTGGGTTGTAGTATTAATCTTACCGAAAGGTTTGCCTGATAACTAGTAGAATTATGCCTGATATAACAATTGATATGACAATTAATAATGGTGTCAACCAATTACCCCATCGCACATATAAAGTTTTAGTTTGCCTGCGATAAATAGTATCACTATGGATGACATAGGTATGTAAATCAGATAACCAAATTGTTTGACCGTGAGGATTAACCACGGTTGAATAACCCGTATTAGTTGCCCGCACTAACCACCGATCATTTTCAATTGCTCGCATTAAATCCTGAGCGTGATGTTGGGCGGGCATAGTATCGCTATAATGGGCATTATTAGCAGCGGTGATAATAAATTGACCACCTAAGCGAGTTTGCCGTTGGAAAATTTGACTAAAGGCTGAATCATAGCAAATACCAGCACTAATTAAACCGAAGGGAGTATTCATCATCTGATCCGGGCGACCATGAATTAATTGGCTATCCAAGGGTGACAATTTTTTGATCACCTTGCCTAATAAGGATTGGAACGGGATATATTCTCCGAGGGGGACTAATTTAGTTTTATCATACTGACTAATAATTTCACCCTGATTATTAATCATCAGTAAACTATTAGCTAAACCTCTATTTTCTGATGTATTAACCGACGTAAATCCGCCCACCCAAACGGGTACACCTATTTTAAAAATAGTTTGATAAAAAGCAATATTCGGTAAATTAATCTCATTCCAGAGAAAGGGTAAGGCCGTTTCTGGCGTTAATACTGCATCGACTCCTTGACTAGCTAAAGTTTCATAACCTTGACTATAACCAGTGATCGCCCGTTCCCAACCTAATCTATTCAGTTTAATGGCATTAGGAATATTGCCTTGAATAATACCTATTTTTAAGGCTTGATTGTCCTGATCATTGAGGGGAAGTTTATATAAAATAAATCCGGTGAGATGGGCGATCGCTAACAAAATTACAGTAATAATTAATAGGGAAATATGTAAACTTTTTCGGTCTATAACAATATTCTGATCGCCCTGGGCTAATAAAGATTGTCTATAACTAATGAAACTTTCAGCGATTAAACCATTGACAGCCACAATCACAGCGGTGACGGTATCAGGACCAGAAATTTGCCCTAAATGTAAAATCAGTAAATTACCAGGACTTTGGGTATAGGATAAACTCGTCCACCATAAATCAGTGAAACCCCACAGGCTTTCTAAACTACACCAAATGGTTACACCGATCATCACGTTAATTAACGGTAAAATTATTGGGTTGATTCTCAGATTTTTAATACTTTGAATAGTTAAATAATTAGTAATTTTACTAAATAAAACCGCCCAAATTCCTGCAACACCTGCCCCCCAAAAACTAATAAATAACCAACAAAATAGGGCGATCGCTAAACTTTGTCCCCAAGTTAAACCCAGCCAGGTCATGGGATGGATGCCTAACATCCAACTGAGAGCGACGCTATTGTAACCGACACCCCAAGCTAGACCGAGAATTAAGCTGGTTTTAATATTGGTAGTAGTTAATAGATTAATTCTTAATATTACCCATAAAGGAACTAAGGTAAACCACGCTAAAACCCAAAGATTTAACGGGGCTGGAGCTATACCTGTGATCATACCACTCAGGAATACTAGAGCGAAAGTAGGTAAAATTTTACTAAATTTCATTAATAATTTTTAATAAATAACAATCAAAATATTTTGCGTGGTATTATAACATGATACTCAAATATATTTGATGTTTAATGCAAGCAAATATTTTCACAAATATTATTAATTGATGAATAAAAATATTGATTGGCAAGCCATAAAAATATTATTAAATCAAGCTGGAGAGCAGGAAAAACAGGGTGATTTATTAGGGGCGATCGCCCTATACCAGCAAGTAATTAATTTAGGAGTAGAACAAGCAGATATTTTTTATAATCTAGGCCATCTGTATCATCGGGAAAATCAGCTAGAACAGGCAATTAAATTCTATGAAAAGGCTATTCTCAGTGATGATCAATTTATTAATGCCTATTTTAATTTAGGTAATATTTATAAGAAAAATCATGATTTAGAGCAAGCTGTTAATTATTATGAAAAAGTTATTAATATTGACCCTAACTTTTCAGCGGTTTATCAAAATTTAGGGAATACTTATAAATTATTAAATCAGTGGCAATTAGCGATTAATTCATATAAAAAAGCTCTGAAATTTAATGCCACTTCTATTGCTCTCTGTGTAGAATTAGCCAATCTTTATGACAAATTAGGTGACGGTGTATCAGCCATTAAATATTGGCAAAAAGCTGTTAATTTAGAAAAACCTAATACTCCAGAATTATTAAATAATTATGGTGTGGCTCTCCAGACCTATGGTGATTTAGCCGGGGCGATCGCCCAATTTGAACAAGCCTTAGCAATAGATGCACAATTTAGTCAAGCCCATGCCAATTTAGGGATGGCAGCCCTATTAGTGGGAAATTTCGCAACAGGTTGGCGAGAATTTGAGTGGCGTTGTGTGGAAGAAAAAGCTAAGTTTGAAAAATATATTCATCAACCCTGGTGGCACGGTGAAAATATACCTGATCAAACTCTGTTAATTCATGCCGAACAAGGGATTGGTGATAACTTACAATTTATTAGATATATACCAGTAGTTAGACAAAAAGTTGGTAAATTAATTTTACGTACATATTCCAGTTTAACTAAAATATTACAGAATTTTCCTGGTATTGATCAAATTATTCTGTTAGAAGACGCTTTCCCAAACTTTGATTATCATATTCCCTTACTGAGTTTACCCTACCTGTGTCAGACGGATTTATCTAATATTCCTAATGATATTCCTTATATTAAAGCGATCGGCTCTGATATTAAACTAGAGGCAAAACCAAATACACTATTGAAAATCGGTATTATTTGGGCTGCCAAACACGATCACCCGACTAGTATTCATCGGTCCTGTTGCTTAGACGACCTAACTGCTTTGACTACTATTCCCCATGTGCAACTTTATAGTTTACAAAAAGGTCCGCAAACTCATGATTTAGCTAATCACCAACTTAAATCAAAAATTATTAATTTAGATAATTTAATTAACGATCTAACCGATACAGCTAATATTATTCAACAACTAGATTTAATTATTAGTGTTGATACTTCCGTCGCTCATTTAGCCGGAGCCATGGGCAAACCTGTTTGGCTACTATTAACCTTTGCCCCTGATTGGCGTTGGTTATTGGATCGCTCCGATTCTCCCTGGTATCCTACTATGCAAATATTTCGACAAAGTAAACCAGGAAATTGGCAAGGGGTTTTTCAAATGATACAGAGAAAATTAAATGATATAATCAGCCAACAGTTATTAACTAATCAAAATCATAATTTATTAAATTTATCTCAACAATCTATGACTAATACAGCAACCACTAAACCATTACAACATATAGGTATTGGCTGGTCTTTGAATCCCATGATGGGTTGGGGAGTGTATGGTATTAATCTCACCCTACAATTATCTCAAACCGCTGGTTTTGCTCCCGTATTATTAACACCGAGTGGTAATAATTTAGGATTATTAAACCCGTTATTACAAAGAAAATTAATACCCTTTGTACAAGCTCAACAGCAGATTCAAACAGTAGTTGATGCTAATCCTGGTAAGGTAATCGCCTTAGATATTCCTGTCTTACATTCCCTCGGTAATAATTTTGGCGGCATCAATAATTATTTACAAGGTAAACCAGATATTGGCGTAATATTTTTCGAGGATACTAATATTACAGCGGAAAAATTAGCTAACGCTCAAAAATTTGTGACAATTATTACTGGTTCCCATTGGAATGAAAAAATATTACGGGAACGGGGTTTAACTGAGGTGAGAACAGTATTACAAGGAATAGATCCGACAGTTTTTCACCCTGCCCCCAAGGCTAATCTATTTAGCGATCGCTTTGTCATATTTTCTGGCGGTAAACTAGAATATCGCAAAGGTCAAGATATTATTATTGCAGCCTTCAAAAAATTTCAACAACGTCACCCCGAAGCCCTATTAATCAACGCTTGGCATAATTTCTGGCCCCAGTTTATGGCTGGTTTAGAAACAACTGGTAATGTGATCGGTTTACCAGCAGTTGGGGAAAATCGTCATTTAAAAGTGACTGAATGGTTAGTTAATAATGGTATTCCAGCCCAAGCGGTGATTGATATTGGAGCTACTCCCAATCAGTTAATGGGGCAAATAGTACGGGAAGCAGACGTAGCAGTATTTACTAACCGGTGTGAAGGCGGTACTAATTTAGTTGCCATGGAATGTTTAGCCTGTGGTTTACCGACTATTCTCTCTGCTAATACAGGTCATTTAGATTTGATTAGTGATGATAATTGTTATCCTTTATTCCGTCAAAATCCGGTGAAACCAACCGCATTTTTCCCTGGTGTACAGGATTGGGGAGAATCAGATGTGGATGAGGTCGTAGAAAATTTAGAGCGGATTTATAGCGATCGCCTGACTGCTAAAAAACGAGGGGAAAAAGCAGCTGTATTTATGGAGGATTTAACCTGGCAAAAACAAATACAGAAATTTTTACAGACTATTCAAGATTTATTGTAAGGACTGCGAGCGTCTCGATCGCTATAGGTATTTTGATATTTCAAGAAAACAGTAGGGGCAATTCATGAATTGCCCCTACTGTCAACAAAAAAAACTCCCTGATTTATTAGCTAATAACTACCTTAATAAACCAACAAAATGTAACGGACCCCGTCCGCTTAATAATTCAATCAATAAAGCCGCAAAACCTAACATTGCTAACCGCCCATTCCAAACCTCCGCAGCCGAAGTTAATCCCCACTGCCAACGCTCCTGCGGATATAATTTCACCCGTTTTTGTAAACGAATAGAATCAGACAAAGGACGACTCGGTAATCTGACAGTTTCAACTATCAGATCAGCTAAATCATTAATAAAACCAGGGTCAGTATTCAAAGCCGGCACTCGATAAAAATTTTCAATACCAGACTCTTCCGCTAATTCCCGGTATTCCATATCAATTTCCTGTAACGTCTCAATATGTTCCGAGACAAAACTAATCGGTACTACTAATAAATCTTTTACTCCCTGACTCGCTAACTGAGGAATCGCCTCTTCTGTATAAGGTTTTAACCATTCCATCGGACCTACCCGACTTTGATAAGCTAAAGTATGACGATTGGTGCGGTGTAAAGCCTGCATTATTCTAGCAGTACAATCCTCAATTTCTGATTGATAAGGATCCCCCGCTTCCTCTACATAACTTTGCGGTACACCATGCGCACTGAAAAATATATGTACTTTTTCCGGTTCTGCTACTTTATCTAACTCTTGCCGAATCAACTCAGCCATGGCATGAATATAGCCAGAACGCTTATACCAACAGGGAATCACAGTTATATCAATTTTGGCAAATTCTGGGTCTTCTAATCTCATTTTTTCTAATAAACGAAAACTAGAACCACTGGTACTAATAGAAAACTGTGGATATAAAGGTAAAATTACTAACTTTTCAATCTGATCTGCTTTAATCTGGGCGATCGCCTCTTCCGTGTAAGGATGCCAATAACGCATCCCAATATAGACATTCATCTCATGCCCCTTGGCTGCTAACTGTGCTTGTATCGCAGCCCCCTGTTCTTGGGTAATACGTAAAAGGGGAGAACCTCCCCCAATTTCCTTATAATTTTCCTGAGAAGTTTTATAACGTCTAGTGGAAATAAACCAGGCCAAAGGTTGCTGTAACCAGGGAAAAGGTAAACGAATAATTTCCGGATCTGAAAATAAATTAAAAAGAAAAGGACGAACATCCTCTAACTTTTCCGGCCCACCTAAGTTTAATAACAATACTCCTGTACGTCCCATAATTTTTAATAAAACTCCATTTTTAATAATAATTTTGTAATTTAATTTAACATAGTTATATTTTTACCTGTTAGTTCAAATTATTATCATTAGTCAAAAGTTATTTGTTATCAGTCAATAGTTAATAGTAACGTTTATCTAGTGAATCTCAATAAATTAAAATTTTTTTTTAATTTCTTTAATTTTTTTATCCAGAGTAATACTTGCTAATATTGGCCAAATTTAGGACCAATCAAAACTAAATCAAATAGTAGTAAAATGGCAAATTATTAGATCCTATTTAATTTTTTCCAGACGTATTACTAAAATTTTTAGGTGAATATTATGACTCAATCACCACCACCCCCACCCCGTACACCTTCTGCTGGTGGTCCTCCTCGCCCCCCGATGCCTGGTGTCCCGAAGGTGCCTGCCCCAGGTGCAGCCAAAGCTCCTCCACCCGGTGTACCAAGAACACCACCGCCTCCAGGGGCTGGTGCTGGTAATGCAACAGCTAGTCGTCCGCCCGCCGGTGCAAGACCAGCGGCTAATAATGCTAACCCCGCAGCCAATGGAGCGACTACAGGTAAAGCCCCGAAAATTAGAGGCTCATCCTTACCAGAAGGTCAACCAACCTTAAGAGATTTGGTCTGGCGAGCGAATGAGGAAGGTATTTCCGATGTTCACTTAGGAGTAAATGAAACACCTCGTTTTCGCAAAAGAGGTGATCTGGTTCCCTTAGAAGAATATCCGGTAACTGATATTGATTCTTTTATGTATTGGTTGCGGGAAGTATTAACTGATGATGAAATTCACCAATTCCAAGAACACTTAGACTTTGACGGTGCAACGGATCTAGGTTTCGTGCGGATTCGGATTAGTATTTTAGACTCTCTGGCTGGTCCTGCGGTAGTTCTGCGACTGATTGGGGCAACAATCCTCACCATGGAACAGTTAAAATTGCCAGAAGTATTCAAAAAAGTTTGTCATTATCATAAAGGTTTAATTCTGGTAACAGGTCCCACTGGTTCAGGAAAATCAACCACCATGGCGGCAATGATTGACTACATGAATGATACTTTTCCCTATCACATTATCACCATAGAAGACCCGGTAGAATTTGTGCATCAAAGTCGTAAATGTTTGATCAAACATAGGGAAGTAGGACGACATACTTTGCAATTCTTTAATGCTCTGAAAGGGGCTTTACGACAAGACCCTGATATGATGCTAGTAGGGGAAATTCGGGATAAGGAAACAGTCGGTATTGCGATTAAAGCTGCTTCTACGGGTCACTTGGTGATGGGAACATTACACACTAATAGTGCCATTAAAACCTTAACTCGGATCTTAGATATGTTCTCAGCGGAAGAACAACCGTCTATTAAATTAGCTTTATCAGAGATTTTGGTAGCGATTATTGCTCAATTACTTTGTAAAACTACCGATGGCAAACGGGCTGCTTTCCATGATATTTTGATTAATACGGATGTTGTGAAAGAATACATATTGAAAGATCAATATGAAGAAATTAATCAAATCATGTTGAAAGATACCTATGAAGGAATGACAACCATGAATAGGTCTCTGTATGAATTGTATTTAGAAGGGAAGATTACAGAGGAAATAGCCATTGATCAATCTCCCTATCCGAATGAAATGGCACAAATTCTGCGTGGTAGAATTTAATTATTAGCAAATCAAATTTGAGTTGTCATATTTTCCAATGCGATCATTGTTGTATGGGCAATTCACGAATTGCCCATATTAAAAATCTATTATCAGATTGTTATATTTAGTATTAGATTATCTGATTAAATTATCCCATTTAATTATTATTAAGGTAAGTGAGAATAGAGGCTTTGCTTTATATCATTTCATATACCTTGAGTCAAAAATATTTATTTAGCAGAGGTGATGAAATTGAGTAGTAAAGCAGTCTCAGACAACTCATCCTTATTTAAGGGAATCGCTTTATTTACCCCTGGTGGTGATTTAGTTTATTGTATTGATCCTAGTAAACAAAGTCGTTGGCATTTACATTTATGTGCGGTTTTGCAAGATATATTAGGTTTACCAGAACCGCCTCATTTTCTTGTACCTGCCTATACGGCAACTATTGATCAATGGTTAGATAATCGGACTAATCAAATACAGGTAGTCGCTGCTATTTATCCTTTAGTTGTGCGTCATCAAAATTTACTCAATGCAATTTTTGGTACAAATATAGTTTGGCCGGTAGTTGCTTGGTCAGAAACTCATTGTGATCCTCTGCTGATTGCTACCTATCATGAGCGATTTCCTCAACTCTGGGAAAATCATAATTTATTAGTGAAAGTTTCTTCTCCTAGTCCCTCTGAAACTAATTATCAATTTCAGAAAGGAGAATTAATGACCAGTGAAAATACTCGTGATCTTGAATCAGATGATGTCAATACGATGAAAAATTCACTGATTCCCGGATATGTATTACGACTATATATTTCCGGTAATAATTTATCGACGGAAAGAACTTTAAAAAATTTACATCAAGTATTAGAAAATGCCCTATCTTATCCCTACACATTGAAAGTAACTGATGTATTCAAACATCCTGAACAAGCAGAATTAGATCAAATTTCTGCTACCCCAACCTTAGTCAGGGTCTGGCCTCTACCCACCAGAAGGATTGTGGGGGAATGTGACGATATGGAAATGATTTTGCGTCTATTAGAAGTATCGGAATGGAATTCAGATACATTATAATTTTTTAATATTTTAACTAGTACGGGGTGGTAATTGCGAGCCAATTAACCGACCAAAACCATTAGGATTATGAGTTTGGCAGAATAATTTACCTTTGCCTTGAAATTGACAAACTAATCCTTCTTGACCTAAAAAAGCACCGATCCAACTTTTACCTGGTTTCGTAATTTGAAAATTTAAACTTTTTTCAAAGGCAACAATATGACCTGTATCAACGATGTATTCACCATCCACATCAATTTGATAAATTGCCCCAAAAGAACTTAATAAAATTAATCCATAACCTGTCACATCTAACCAAAACATAGATTCTCCAGCAAACCAAGATTTAAAACCTTGAAAACCTAACCCCACATCAACTTCTTCCCCACTCGCTAAATAAGAACCAGCTTGTACTACTAATCCGGGTGGCTTGACTTGATATTCGGCAATATCCCCTAAAGTTTTCGGAGCTAAATACAATTCCCCGCCCGGCATACTTGATCTAAATACCGTTAAAAATATTGATTCCCCAGCGATCGCCCTTTTCAAACCACCTAATATCCCCTGATTTCTCCCTTGTCTGAGGGTAGTATTAGCATAAATGAATTCACTCATGGCAATCATCGCTCCTGCCTCCGTCATCATCCCCTCATTCACATTCAGGGTAATATGGGCGATCGCACTATCCGGCTGTTGCAAAATTTCTACTTTCATAAATTTAAAAAATTACTAAAAAAGTTATTAATATTTTTCTTTTTCTCACAATTTGCCTCAAATCATCTGGCAGAGCATAATAAATTTCTATGATAACCAAATAAATTGAGAAGCCAATCATAAATTCATAAATATAAAAAAACCGCTATGTCATGATTGACAAACGGTAAATAAAATTGACTATTCAATTTATTTTAATTTGAATATTCTATCTGTAATGCAAAAAGAGGACTCCCGTTAACCTTTCAGGTTTAACGGCGAGATGAATTTTTGCCAATAAAAAACTGAGCGATAGCGAATCCTTTTGACGGATAGGCCAAATATTGTCAACTTAATGGCAATAAGTGTAAAAATTATCATGACAGTAACCAGTCATGTGGGCTGCCAAAACAAAACTCAGTACCTAGAAAATTAAATAGTGAAAGTATGGGGTTGTTGGCTGAAAAAACCTAGTCAACATAAAACTTTCAAGGAAA